>Ga0209385_1001099_pt1 | contig 11379 bp, 7 predicted proteins | sample NGEPerB_FD_184506 | JGI IMG/M metagenome (GOLD analysis project Ga0209385, IMG submission 184506) | Arctic peat soil microbial communities from the Barrow Environmental Observatory site, Barrow, Alaska, USA - NGEE PermafrostAB12-B... | ecosystem: Environmental > Terrestrial > Soil > Wetlands >... | reverse complement strand
TACGCGCCGTGCAATCGCAATGCAGGGAAGGCACGTGTTCCGTGGCTAACTGGCGCCACGGCGTGGAGTCTTCATACCGCAATGCAGTGGATTCTCGGGATTCGTCCCGAAGTAGATGGACTTCGATTTGACCCGTGCATTCCGAAGTCATGGCCCGGCTTTACCGTGCAGCGAGTGTTTCGCGGCAAACGATTGCACATTGAAGTCAAGAATCCCAATTTCACTGTGCAGGGGGTTAAGAATCTCACGGTTGACGGTGAACTTATTAGCGGTAACTTGGTGCCGATTGCGCGCACGCGCGACGGAGCCGAGGTAATCGCAATGCTGGAATAGTTCGTAGGCATGCGGGGCGCCCAGTCGATCGGCTATTCAAGTTACGAGTTTCGATTTAATAGCTGAGAGTCGCCAAGAACCGTGAACTCGGCCTGCAATCCAATGCTTTCTGAATTGTAGCCCACTAGCACTTCGAATTGCCCCGGTTCAACGACGAATCTGTCAAGTGCGGGATTGAAGTATTCAAGCGCACGCCTGTCCAGCCCGAGACTAACTCGCCTACGCTCACCCGACTCAAGAAACACTTTTGCAAATGCCTTTAGCTCCTTTTGCGGTCTTGTTAGAGACGATTCAATGTCACGAATGTACAATTGGGCGACTTCGGCCCCGGCACAAGCGCCGGTATTAACGACATCAAATGACACGTCAATGCTCTGGTTTTCGTATATTGCATCCGCAGAGAGGGCAATATTCTCGAGGGAAAACTGCGTATAGCTGAGCCCATATCCAAATGGGAATAGTGGTTTGATTCCGTGCTCGTCGAAATGGCGATATCCAACCAGCAAACCATCCGACAATTGGACCCGCATATTTCCACCCGACGGGTGATAGCAATCAAAGGCTGACCCGTCTTCCGGATTCATTTCAATAGTAATAGGGAGCTTTCCGGAAGGATTCAGGGCTCCAACAATGATTTCTGCAATGGCTCGCCCTCCTTCTTGTCCAGGATAAAATGCGTAAAGCAGACTGGGAACAGCATGAATCCAGCTACGCATATCAACACCCCCGCCCGCATTCACTACGACCACAGTATTCGGCTGCACAAGGGCAACCTCTCTTATGAGGTGCTCCAACTCGGTATCCATTGCAAATGGGCGATCGAATCCTTCGCCCTCTGATTGTTCGTTGAATCCAACGCAGACAATTGCAGCATCGGCGTCACGCGCAAGCGACGTGCAATCTGCAACACTACTTTTTGGCGCATTCTCGAGAGCGACACCAAATTGCATTCCGGACCAATATCGAGTCTTCGACCATTCTATCTTAATCGTGTGAGCACGTTCACGGGAGAGTTCTGCGTAGACTTTGCAAAGGCCGTGTTGCTCACCATTCCATGAATCAACGATCAGCTTTCCGTCTAGCCAGATCCGGTAAGAGTTGTCATATCCTCGTGAGCAAATGGAGTATTTACCACTTCGTGCGATTCGAATAACTCCGGTCCATCGAACTGAGAATTGGCTGACCGTTGACCCAGGCAAAGGTGTACTCGGACCCCAGATAAAATTGAGTTCTTCATCCAAGCACACTTGTATAGGCGCATTGGTGAATGTGTCGCCTTCAAAGTACTCTCCGCGCAGTCCCGCTCCTAGATCAGATTCAAAGTCGTGGAACAAAAATGAGTGTTCAGACGGATGCGGCTCCGGCCCCATTTCGTGCAATAATTCCACTTCAGCCCCGAGCAATTCGCGAAGACCGTCAAGCACGCTTATGGTACGTGTTGGTCTGGTGAACGCCGAACCGCCTCCGCTGAATATCGCGGGGTGCGCATTTGGCCCCAGCACCGCGACCCTATTTAACTTCCTCCCATTAAGCGGCAACAAGTTATTGTCGTTCTTGAGCAGCACGACCCCAGAACGTGCAATATCCAGTGCGGTGCGCAGATTACTCGAGTCGTGAACAGCAATCGTTGAGTCGCGTTGGACGTCACCCAGCCACCCAAACCGCAATGCTAGACGGAGTAAACGCCTAACTTTGTCGTCGATGACCGCGCGGCTTAGGATTCCGCTGCGTAGCGCGGGAACTAGGTTCTTTTCGTTCATCTGTTCTGCCGTGGGCATTTCCAGATCCAGGCCGGCATTCGCAGCCGCGATTGCGTCATGGGTAGACGTCCAATCCGACATCACAACGCCAGTGAATCCCCAAATCCCCTTAAGAATGTCGGTAATTAGATGTGCGTTTTGTGAACAGTGCACTCCGTTTACGGGGTTATACGCAGTCATTACGGCGCCACATCCGGCTTCGACCACGGCGGCCTTGAAGGCAGGCAGGTACACTTCGTGAAGCGTGCGTTCGTCCACTTCGGAGCTAACGTGGTGCCGGTCGTATTCTTGAAAATTTACGGCGAAGTGTTTCACGGTACAGCTAACCCCCTGACCTTGCACGCCGCGGATAAACTCAACCGCAATTCGGGATGCCAAGTAGGGATCTTCCCCGCAATATTCGAAATTCCTGCCGCAAAGTGGAGAACGGTAGATGTTGACGCCGGGCGCCAAGAGTATGTGCACTCCTCTAGCCCGACAGTCGCGGCCCAGGGCCTTGCCCAATGCGTACCAAAGATCGGAGTCCCACGTAGCGGCAGCACATATTAGTGCAGGATAGGCTATGGCGCGGCTGCACCACCAGTGGACGCCCATTGGACCATCTGACATGCGAATGGGTGGAAATCCAATCCGTTCGCAGCCAAAGGTAGCTCCGCAAGTCGGTTGGCCACCGAGCAGCTGAATCTATTCGGAAAGCGCAAGCTTGCCCAAAAGTGCTTCGACGCGGCCTTCTAATTGTTCCGATTCAATATTGGCGGTGACAAGTTCAACGCTCACGTTCATGCTCAATTCTTTGGAAATTTACTGGCTGTCACCGCCGCCGATGCTGATTCAGATGGACCACCGAGCGCGGAGCTGCCCTGAGGAGCTTTCACATTGGAACTATCGCTTGCTGAAATTTGGGGTACCGCTGTGGTCGATGGGTAGGTCGCCATCACAGCAAATGCGTAGTACGCGTGGGCATGAGGCATCGCGGAAAAATCCGGTTTGCCAATGATACGTTCGACACATTTGGTGACTCTTCGGGCCGAAGGGCCATGCCAGTCTCCGCTTTTTCCTGGGAAAACATGCAGAGTCTTCCGAGTGAAATCGACTTCTAGAACGTGGTTGATTGAGCCTTCCTTCGTCGTTCTGGGAGCGCAGTCAAAAGATTGCTGGACGGCCTCAACGAATGCGCGCTCCAGTGCCGGCAGCGCATCACAGGTAAGACCCGTGGATGCTCGGGCCCGATTAGCTCCGCATCGAACTCTTTGCAAAGGACTAGTGCGGGCATGTTCAACCTGGAATGGAGGGGGTAAAGTGGCCGAATTTGCCGCAGGTGGCGTCAAAGTCGATATGGGTCCAGCAGGTGTCCCGGCGTCTGAAGCGTTGGTGCGAACTGATGGCCGCCTCCAAAGATAAAGCGGGACGGCCAGCAAAATGATTAGAACCACCAGGCCAACGATCAACTGCGCCCTAATCGGGCGATCACCATTGCCCGATCCGGCGGTACCCAAACGACGTAGGCTTGGTTCGCTTGGGGCAGAAGGGAAAGGTGGGCGTGACGATCCAACCATGTCGTTGTGAATCGAATTTGGCTGCTTACCTCTCATCATCGAAAAGCGAGGCCGCCGGTTGCCCAGGCTGACATTGAGCCACGCTTGAGACGAGCTCCAGGGACTCTGGCAAGAGTCCGCGAACTTGGGCTAATACTTGTTCGACAACCTGTCGGGATTCGCTAGGACTGGGTCCAATCATCACTATGGCAAAACCTAGGTTTGCCATAGCACCAGCCGTCACTGGAACGATGCTGAACAACATCATTTCCGTGAGTTCCACTACTCGCTGGGCTATCCGGCGCATGGCAAGCATTTCCAGAATCGTTGGACGGCTCGTAACGCTTCGGCCGGGACCCTGAATGTGATATTTTGCCACGCACATCGGCACACCCATCCAACGGGCAAAGCCGCACTCGTCATCGACCGCCTCCAAGAATCGATCTTTGCGCAAGAGTCCCGTTAAGCCATCGTAACGTTCTAGGTAGGCTCGGGCGCGTTGGTGCTGAACACTACCGGCAGCAAATGTCACGAGTTTTACCCGGCATTCCCCCAATTGAACCTCCCCACCGTGAAGCAGCGCCACCTGCCTTTTGCGCTCGTAACTGTGATCCGCATAAGTTCCGTTTGTGCTTCCTGCGTCTTCCACGAGCCACGTTCCAGCTTCCCACCGCATTACGCCGTGATTTCCAGACACTGTGGCTTCGGGCAAGACTATGTCCTGCCCACCGCGTCGACCCAGGGTAAGTAATGGTTTTTCCAGCGGAAACAACGTACCGTCCGCATGCGGAGCGTTCGTAGCGTAGGTCAACAATAGCGCTTGCGCGCCTGGAATAAAGGCCTCGGTGATCGACCGACTTTGCGGGGGTCCCGGCGAAAGGCGTTCGCGGGGCACGTGCGCCTGACTTGTGGTTAGAGTCGTTGGGTTGAAAAACCGCAGGTGTCTGGCGGCGGGTCGCAGAACTTGATTTTCATTAAGACAGCGAAATATTTGGCGTACCTCGTCAACACTTAGGCCACTTGGAACGTCAAACATAATCTGTTCGCGCATCGGTCGTACGCGGGGTTGGTACCCCGGTTCCGGCACCTTGCAGGTCCACATTTCCCAAAGCGTCAGGCCAAGCGCATAGATATCATCTTCTGGACTTGCACCGCCGTACCTCAGGCGCTCTGGCGACATGTAGTTGGGGGTACCCCCGTCCGGCGGCGCGGCAGGTCTTCGTGAGCTCATGCGGGCTCGTTCCTGCGCAAAACCGAAATCCAATATGATGGCCCGATCCGGCGTGACCATCACATTGCCTGGCTTCAAGTCGCCATGCACAAGCCCTTGTTGATGAATAGCAGCCAACCCCGCACTTGACTCGCTCGCTATTTTGCGAAACTCGTCGGAGGTATATCCGCCCTGAGCCTTTTTCCTGCGAATGTGCGTGTGAAGCGTCTGCCCTGCAATATACTCCATGACCAATATGGGGCCCCATGGACTGGGAGCTAGGTCATGCACCCGGCAGACATTGGGATGACTTACTGAACGTGCAAGTAATAGCTCCTGTCGAAGTGCCTCGTCGTCGCCAGGCATTCGCGATTCTTCACGTACAACCTTCAGAGCCACCATTTGCTGCGTGCTCCGGTCATACGCGAGAAAAACCTCACCCATTCCGCCTTTGCCAAGGCTCTGCTTGATCTCGTAGCGGTCGTTAACCAGAGATCCTTCGGCAAGTGGACTGGGCTTATTGATCAGTTGCACCATGGTAACCGAGCGTTGCCGCACGGGTTGTCGCTAGACTCGTCGATTTGAGGCCACTTAGCAACGACAGCCTGAACGGTACAGCAAGCACCGACCGGTCATTCGTTCAGCGCGAATATTCTCGCGGCATTTTGGTGGCGTAGTCTTCGACGCAATCCGAAGCAAGCGCTCAAATCCTTGGAGTTTTCGGCCTATATTGATCGACTGCTCACTTGATATTCAACGTCGATACTGCTGAACTCAGCTGCTAATTGGCTTTTTTTGATGTGACGACACGGAAACGAAACCTTATCAGTCAACGCAAATTTGAAGCTGAACCCAACCGGTTCCACCGCGAGTGTCGTGCGCGACAGCCCAAAGATTCACGGGGCCGGGATCCGACGGGGGTGTCCACGTATCGGAGTGGTCGTCGGACCAACCTGAGTTAGCGTCGCGTAAGAGCTTGACCGCATGATTCAACGTGCCCCGGTCTGTGTAGTAATCTACCCACATTTGCTCACCAATAGGGCTACCGCGCTGCGAAGCAAATAGGCCACTATCCTTATTGTCCTCGATCGTTGTGTCTAACGTCGGGCTAAATTCGTAAGCGGGGCATTTGCCCGAGCAATGGGGAACATGCCGCGATGGCGGGACGTCCGCGCAACGGTCGGGAGTTGGGAGCGGCACACAATCTCCATCGATGCAAAAGGCCTTGGCGCCTGCGCCCGCTCCGGCGTCTGCGCCTACTGCGACACCGTCTGCGACAGCGTCTAAGTTCTTGCCGTTGAACGAGACACCGTCAATGGCGGGATTGTGGTTAACCGTTCCGTCGCTGGGCACAAACAACTCAGTGTACCCCGAAATGAAGTCATCGGGACCCAGAGCATTTCCACTATCATTGTCTAAACATACAAACGGAAAACCAAGGGTTGCATTCTGCAAAGTTGCACCAAGATCGACGTTCTGCCAGTTCGGCGCGAGTTCTATGTGGCCGGCGCAAACGGTGAAGAAAATAAAGCTCAATCCGTACTGAGGTATCGATGGGTCAGAAATTGAATGATGATTTTCGATAATCAGTGGGGGTATCGGGTACACGAATCGGGGACCCGAACCAATGCGATATGTCTTCAAGTAACTTTCAACAAGCTCAAGTGGGAAATTTGGGTATACCTTTGACACAGACTCCTGAATCAATGCGAGCCGCACGTCAGGGGATAAATCTGTCGGAATGTCGTCGAGCGGTGACCAACTCATCCCGTCTTTCCACTCGGGTCTGGGTGCCAAGTTGTCGGGAGGATTGCTATATGCCTTCCACAAATAATACATTCGCACAAGGCACGTGAAGTACTGATCGCCTGGCAAATCATCGCAACCGGAGAACCACAAGCGCTGAATTTTCCGTGGCGGGTCAGTCCGCGTACCGTCATAGTCGAGCATCGTGAGATTGACCTGAGTCGGGTTGGCCGGATCACGGGTTGGAGGTGCGTACGGTTGATCCTTTTGAACGCCAAGTACACGCAGCGATTTGACCCAATCGGGCGAGTCAAACCCCGCGCCGCAGCCCATTGCAGCTAGCAGGGGCGTCAGCCACAAGACCCGTCCAATGACCCTTTGGAATGCTCCTGAGGTTTTCGTTGCCATTAGAATTCACCTCGTACACCTACGCTAGGTAGAAACGGCAGTCCGGTTAGATAGCTCTGACGTGCATAATGATAGTCGTAGGAAGGTGCCTCCGGATTTGCACTATTATACACATTGTAGACATCTAGGTACGCGCCCAATTGCCAGCTCTTGAATTGCCAGCGCTTGTCCACGCGCATATCGAGTGCATGAAATAGTGGTAAGCGTTGCGAGAAAGGCTGACCCTGCAAGGGGACATAGGAGCCCGCATCCGCTGCGTAAATGGCCGGAAGATTCGGGGGTCGCATCACAGGGGTTACCGGATTTCCGGAAATCAATCGGAACCTTGCGCCAAACTCCCAGCCACGGCCGAGCCGGTAACTGCCCAGAGCTGTCAAGTTGTGAGTCTGATCATACTGAAACAGATACTGCACGCCGGCTGGATAATCTCTGCGAACGCTGCGCGACAAAGTGTAGGCGATCCAGCCGAAGAAGTGCTTGTCGGGTTTGTATTTGACGAGGGTTTCAAGGCCCACAATGTATCCAGTTCCGAGATTTGCATAGCGAGCGCCGGTGGGGTCGGCTGGGGGAGCCACTTGCCGCGTAAGATCCTTGTAGAAGCCCTCAACGCTCACGTCGATTTCACGCGTGAATTCTTGTTCGACTCCAACAGAATAGTGCACGGATCGATTTGCAACGATGCCCGGTGTTCCAAAGACATTATTTGTTTGATACCCCTGAGGGGGTTGTGTGTATTCGCCGATACCCCCTTTTATGGTCGTGCGTCGCTTTTGCGAGCCATCCGGGAGTATCCCTCCTTGAATAATGTCATAGCGCGTGTTGATGCGCGGATTAGGGTCCGTTGTGCGGGTGTCGCTTGAATAGTCCAAGCGAAATCCGGGTACGATGCGCCAGCGCTTCGTGGGCTGCAACTCCGCATCGACGTACACGGCCTCTTCCATTGTATTGCGAGATGCGGTGACGGACAGAGGCTGCCGATTAGTGAAGGGTCCGGAATCTGCTTGCCCAGGCAACGGTGGAGGCGGACTGGTTATGGCGACGTCGTAGGGAGTAACTCTAGTGTCTAATCCGGCGTTTAGCTTGATGCCAGGGGCTATGTTCCAGCCGAATTCATGCCGATACTGAATTGGATGAGTAATAATATTGAAGTCAAACGTGCCGCCCAATCCAAATCGAAACGTTGAGCGACTCACAGAAGCCATCACGCGCTCAGAAAGTTTTCGCGTGACTTGTCCCTCGTACAAACCCTGTGCGGTCCAGTTTGTCTGAGAAAAACTGAGATTACCGCCGAACCCTGGCTCTTGGGCGAGCGGGTCAATAACCGCCGCAAAACGATCATCGCTTCCAAAGAATCTCAAGCTTAGGCGTGAATCTCGGGTTGGCTTATTCTCGGCGATGAGCTGCCAGTCGTAATACACAGGCAACGTGCGAATATTGGCTCCCGCGTTGGAGAGAACTGGACCGAGCCACGCGTCTACCCAACTTCGTCGGGCGCCGGCGGCAAATGTCCAACCCTTTACTGGGAGCGGGCCCTGCAACAGTGCCCGACCCTCAATGAGATCAACCGAAGCGATTCCATTGAAACAACCCTTCTTGTCCGTGGGCTTGGCGTAGGGTCCTTTGCAAGATGTGTCTGGAGGCCGCAGGCTTACGTCAATGATGCCGCCCATGCCTCGACCGTACTGGGCGGAGAAATTACCCGGGTAGAAATCAATCTTTTCGAGTAATTCTGACGGAAATACACTTCTCAGGCCGCCGAAGTGGTAAATGATTGGGATAAAGGATCCATCGACGAAGACCTGGGTATCTTCGGGGGCTGAACCACGAACGATAAGCAAACCTGCGAGTCCCGGTGGGCGTGCGACGCCGGGCATATTCTCTAAGGACCGTAGAGCATCGCCGCTTGTGCCGGGAATCCGCTCCATTTCACGGCGTTCTATGGTGCGACGCGTGACTTCTCGCGGCGGTCGTTCACCCGTGACTGTAACCTCAATTTCCTCCGTTGCCTCGGCAAGCCGGTAGGTAACGTCTGTGGCTTCTCCGACTGCAACCTCCTCGACAGAATCAAATGCCGTGAAACCCGTTGCAACCGCGGAAATCTTGTAGCGGCCTGGTTTCACGCCTACCAATTGCCAATGCCCTTGGGCGTCGGTCGTGCGATGTTCTGTCATCCCACTCGGACCTGTTATACTCAGTTCGACTCCAGCCAGTGGGACTTCGGCCCCGGCGATTCGCACGAACCCGCCGAGATCACCGAACATTGGCGGAGCAACAGGGGCGGTTGGTGCATCCTTCGCAACCGGTGACAAAGTGAATGAGTATTTGTATTTTATTCGTACCTTGAGTGCCACGCCGTCACGCCGCGCCGGCTCAAAAACAAATTGTAGCGCTGCCTGTTTTGCTGCTTCATCAAAGCCATTGCCTGCAGGCTCTACGACCTCCGCGTCAGTTACTTTGCCCGCCTCGTCAATCGTCAGGCGCAGGACGACATCAGCCTGCAGTCCCGCCTTTTGTGCGTCCTGTGGATAGGTTGCCGAAACAAACTGGGTCAATTTCGGCATAACTACCGGCGCGCCTGCTGCCTCGCTCGCGGTAGGTGTCTGAGGCTGGGCAGCTGGCGGCCGTTCAAATTGCGCGGTTGCTCTTGGGGCGACCGCAACCATTGCGCAAAATAATGCGCAGCTTAAGGAAGCCGGCCTGTTTCGATAGGTATGCGTCATGTTGAGTGGCTCTGTCCGACAGCTATCGCGGGGCGGAGCCCACGACAAGCCCCAGCGTACACGGGGAATCATTTTTCTGCTCTTGTCCTTGGCCAAACGCCCTTGCATGGTGCCGGGTGGAGCGGTTAGGAACGCAGGCGTGCGGTTCGCTACTTTTAACGTCAATTCAATACGGGCTAGGCTCCCGGCAACTTTGGCCTGGCTGGACGAGCGTAAACCCGACGTCGCGGTTTTGCAGGAGACGAAGGTAGTCGATGCCGACTTTCCAAGCGAGGAATTCCTGCGTCGAGGCTACGGGGTCGCTATGTCCGGGCAAAAGACCTACAATGGCGTGGCGATATTGTCCCGATCACCCATGACGGATATTAGGCTGGGCCTGCTCGAGGATGGGCCTGATGACGAACGACGTTACATATCCGCAACGGTGGGCGATCTGCGTTGCGTGAGTGTGTACGTCCCGAACGGCAAAGACGTGGGCCACCCGGCCTTTCAGGCTAAACTTGACTGGCTGGAACGGCTCAGCCAAACGCTGCGAGCCGAAGCCGACGGGAGCAATCTGCCAGTCGTGGTGGGAGGAGACTTCAATATCGCAGCCGACGAACGTGACGTTTGGTCTCCCGAAGCGCTGGAAGGGAAAATTCACTTCCACCCTGATGAACGTGCCGGCCTACGACGGATGATGGGGAGCGAATTCTTTGACGCCTATCGAATGGTAAATGGCGAAACGAAGCAATTCAGTTGGTGGGACTATCGGGGGCCTTCTCTGCGTCTAAATCGAGGCCTTCGCATAGATTATGTGTTCTTGTCTACATCATTGAAGAGTGCATTAACTTCGGCACGTATAGATGCCGCGGTTCGCCAGGGTGAACGTCCTTCTGATCACGTTCCCGTCGTCGTGGAATTGTCATGCTCGTAACTAACCCACGCTAGTCACGTCAGTGGCTGCAGCACGCCACTGGCCAATTTGCTAGCTACATCAATCGAGAGTCGGCCGCGCGTCATCCACTGGTCGATTTCTGGTGACTCTGGCAAAATCTTGCCGGCTCGCTCAAATGCGTCAAGATACACGATTTCACGCGCAATCCCTCCTCCTCGCCAAACACGTAGCGCAATGCCAATTGCTAGGTCGATTGAGGTGTCTAGATTCAGAAGTAAAGCAACCCCGTCACAAAAACTGGCCCCCTGCCGACAAGCATCTGCCGCCAGGTGCCGTTTCCCAAGCTCCGCTTTTCGCCGAGAATCGAGCAGGCCTTCCTTTTCCTCGAGCCACAGTGCGCGACCCTCTTCATCCTCACCAGCTCGGGCTACTCCGCAGGCGTAGCCAGAATACTCCGGGCATTGAGTGGCAACGCGCCGTACGACATGCCCATGTACTTCGTGCAACACAATGCGCCGTGCATCAATTGGCCGCATCAATACTCCCGGTCTGATCCACACAAATCTGTTGTCGACAGCGGCAATTGGGGCCAACCGACTTTCGAGCACTACCGGGAACGGATAATGGCATATTTCGAGTTCGCGACGCATCAGGCACAACAGACTGCGTTCGTCTTGTTCATCGTCGCTCCTCACAACTTCATCCGTTGAATCGGTGACGGCAATCTGCGACCAGCGCCTGGCTTGTTGCCTCAACGTCACGGTGGACGCTTCATCCATCACGGCAAATC
>Ga0209385_1001098_pt1 | contig 11388 bp, 10 predicted proteins | sample NGEPerB_FD_184506 | JGI IMG/M metagenome (GOLD analysis project Ga0209385, IMG submission 184506) | Arctic peat soil microbial communities from the Barrow Environmental Observatory site, Barrow, Alaska, USA - NGEE PermafrostAB12-B... | ecosystem: Environmental > Terrestrial > Soil > Wetlands >... | reverse complement strand
GCGGCGTAGCGCTCCCGGTTCGTGGAGCCCGTCACGGTGACCGCGCCGTTCGTCGATGACTCAGACATGCTCGACCTCCTTCAGCAGCGCCTGAACCTCGTCGGTGGTGGGCATCGCGGTCGAACATTCGCGCCGCGACGCCACGATGGCGCCGGCGGCATTCCCGAAGCGCAGCACGGTTTCCAGGTCCCAGCCGGCGAGCAGGCCGTGGCACACCGCGCCACCGAAACTGTCTCCCGCACCCAGCCCGTTGATGACCGACACCGGCGTGGGCGGCACCTCGACGACCTCGTCCTTGGTCATGCCGAGTACGCCCTTCGGCCCCTGCTTCACGATGGCGAGCTCAACGCCTTGCGCCAGCAGCGCCTCGGCGGCCTTCCGAGGCTCGGTCTGCCCCACCGCGACCTCGCACTCCTCCTTGTTCCCGATCGCGACGGTGACATGCGGCAGCGCCCTGGCCACCTCGCGGGACGCCTCAGCGGGGTCCTTCCAGAAAACCGGGCGGTAATCCAGGTCCAGCACCGTCAGCGGCCGCCGGTCGCGTGCCTGCCAGGCAGCGTGGTGTGCGGACCGGCTCGGTTCCGCGGACAGGCCCGTGACGGTCGTCCAGAAGATCCGCGCGTTGGCGATGGCGTCCAGGTCCAGCTCTTCCGGGCGGATCACCAGGTCGGGAGCGATCGGCAAGCGGTAGAACAACAACGGGAAATGGTCCGGCGGGTACATCTCGCAGAAGGTGACCGGGGTGAGCAGGTCCGGCACCTCGGTGATGAACCTGTCGTCCACGCCCATCCGGCGCAGCGCCTGGTGGACGAAGCGTCCGAACGCATCCGGTCCGGTGCGGGAGATCAACGCGGTCCGCCGGCCGTGTTTGGCGGCGGCGATGGCGACGTTGCCCGCGCTGCCGCCGACGCTCTTGCTGAACGTGTCGACGTCCTCGAGCCCCACATTTTCTTGCAGCGGATACAGGTCGACGCCGACCCGTCCCATCGTCAGCACCTCGAAACGTCCGTCCACTCCGGTCCTCTCGCTCTCGTCGTGACCGTGCCGCGCCACCGGGCCTGGCTGAGCCGAGATCGCCGTGCCGACTTCCCCAGCGGAGTTGGATCGGCGGCCCTGCCGTGACGGTGATGACTCTGGCGTGACCTACCCCTCCCTGTCAAGAGTTTGATAGGACATTCAGTCATATTGATGTTCAGCTGACGTGTACTACGATCACGTCACCTGGGGAGGCGAAGATGACGGAACTGTTCGTGGACCTCGACCGGTCCAGTCCCGTCCCCCTGTACTTCCAGGTGGCCCAACAGATCGAACGCGCCATCAGCGAGGGTGACCTGGCTCCCGGGGATCGCCTGGACAATGAGATCAGCCTCGCCGAGCAGTTCGGATTGTCCCGCCCGACCATGCGCCGCGCCATTCAGGAGTTGGTCGACAAGGGCCTGCTGGTGCGCAAACGCGGTGTGGGGACACAGGTCGTGCACGGACAGGTCACCCGTCCGGTCGAATTGACCAGCCTTTTCGACGATCTCACCCATCACCATCAGACACCCACCACCAAGGTGCTCGTCAACGAGATCATCGAGGCACCCGACGAAGTCGGCGCCAGGTTGTCGATCGCCCACGGCAGCCCGGTGCTGCACCTGCGTCGCCTCCGCTTCGCGCACGGCGAGGCATTGGCGATCATGGAGAACTTCCTGCCGGAGGACCTCATCCCCCTCGGCGAGGCGGACCTGACCACCCGGGGCCTTTATCAGCTGATGCGGTCCCGCGGGGTCAACATCCGGGTGGCCAAGCAACGGATCGGCGCCAGGACCGGCACCCCGGAGGAATGCGCGTTGCTCGGTGAGCGCAAGGGCAGCCCGGTGCTCACCATGGAGCGGGCCGCGCACGACGATTCCGGCCGGCCGGTCGAATGGGGCCGACATGCCTACCGCGCCAGCCAGTACTCCTTCGAAGTGACCCTCGTCGATCACTGACGGGTCGATCACTGACGGTGTCCGTGTTGGCGCCTGCTGACCATCTGCCGACCCCTGCCGACAGCGGGTGCGGATGGGTCGCGATGCGCCCACTTGCGGCCTTCAGTAACGTCGTCCGCAGAGTTCGTAGCAGTTCCGACCCGCATGTCCGACCCGCATGTCCGACGCGCATCTCTGCCCGCTGTCCGATCCCGCCCAGCTGTGCCAACCCAAGGAGCCACCATGACCTCCCCCCAGGACAAGTACGCCGAAGCGATGCGCACCAGCCAGGCCGCCGTCGTCGAGGCCTTCGAGTCGTGGACCAAGAGTGCTCAGTCCGCCATCAGCACCGTTCCGGGCGTCTCGGTCCCCCAGGTGGAACCACAGCAGGTGATCGACCAGGTCTTCGACTTCGCCGAGAAACTGCTGGAGGTTCAGCGCGAATTCGCCAAGTCCCTGGCCAGCACCGCCGCGGCCGCCAGGAATCCGCTCGGCAGCAGACCGAATCGGTCGTGGGCGCGGTACAGAAGCATGCCGAAGCCACCACCTCGGTGGTCAAGGACGCGGCACAAGCCGCGGTGGACACCGCCAAGTAACCGCTATTCACCTGCCAGCAGTTCGGCCGCGCGGTCACGCTTCTTCCTTCGGATCCGCTGGCATCGTGGCATTTTCGCCCGAAACATCCGCTCGTCGGCCGTTGCGCCGGCAAGCGGATGCCGGGCAATGTCCGCGCTCGATGGTCGCATCCAACCTTCGACGCGGTACCTTCGGGATCGTCCCGTCGAACGCCACCGTTTCCGCCTGTGGATCCGTCTGCGTCAGCACGCCGGGCGTCGCCCACCAGCTGGACAATCCCCGGAGGAAGCCACGTGACAACCACGCACACTGCGCCCGGCGCGACGGCGACCACCGTCCCGGATCGACACATGCTGATCGACGGGCAATGGGTCGCGGCGATCGACGGCGAATGGAGCGAGGTGCCCTCGCCCGGCCGACGCAGCACCATACTGGCCCGCGTTCCGGTGGGCCGACCCGCCGACGCCGACCGCGCCGTCGCGGCGGCCGGGGCGGCGTTTCCGGCGTGGCGCGCGCTGCATTTCAAGGACCGGCAGAAGGCCTTGCTGCGCATCGCCGACGCACTCGAGGATCACGCCGAGGAATTGGCGCTGTTGACCGCAGCCGACACCGGAAATGCCCTGCGCACCCAGGCCCGACCCGAATCGCAGACCCTGGTCAATCTGTTTCGGTATTTCGGCGGAGTTGCCGGAGAATTCAAGGGCGCCGTACTACCGGCAGGCGACGACCAGTTGCAGTACACCCGCCGCGAACCGCTCGGTGTGGTAGCCGGGATCCTGCCGTGGAACTCACCGCTGATGATCGCCGGCATGAAGACGCCGGCCTCGCTGGCGGCCGGAAACACGTTGGTACTCAAGACAGCTCAGGAAGCACCACTGACGATCCTGCGGATGGCGGAGATCGCCTCTGAGTTCCTGCCGGACGGCGTGCTGAATGTGGTGACGGGCCGCGGGTCGGATATCGGTGAGGCCTTGCTGGTCCATCCCGGAGTCGACAAGGTGTCTTTCACCGGCTCGACCACTATCGGCCGCAGGGTCGGTGAGGTCACCGGACGGCGATTGGCCCACGTTTCCCTGGAGCTGGGAGGGAAGAGCCCGAACATTGTTTTCGCCGATTCCGCCACGCCGGAGCGCATCGACGCGACGGCCGCCGGGGTGCTCACCGCGATGCGTTTCACCCGGCAGGGCCAGTCGTGCACGGCGGGATCACGATTGTTCGTGCACGCCGATGTCTACGACGAGTTCCTGGCCGCGCTGGTCGACAAGGTCAAGCAACTCAAGGTCGGCGATCCGCTGGACGAGGCCACCGACATGGGTTCGATCATCAGCCAGAAGCAGTTCGACTCGGTGCAGGGGTATATCGACGAGGGCAAGGCACAGCCGGGCGTGCAGGTGGCCCTGGACGGCTCGGACCAGGTGCCGGAAGGCCTCGACGGCTTTTACCAGGGCCCGACCATTCTGGCCGGTGTCGACAACACCTGGCGGATCGCCCAGGAGGAGATCTTCGGGCCGGTGCTGGTCGCCATCCCCTGGCGGGACCGGGAGGAGGTCATCGCGATGGCCAACGACTCGCATTTCGGCCTTGGCGCGTACATCTGGACGCAGAACCTCACCGACGCACTCGACACCGCCCATCGCGTCGAGTCCGGCTGGATCCAGGTCAATCAGGGCGGCGGCCAGGTGATCGGCCAGTCCTATGGTGGCTACAAGACCAGCGGGATCGGCCGGGAGCTCTCGTTGGAGGGCGCATTGGAGTCCTTCACCCAGATCAAGCAGATCAACGTCAAGCTCGGCTGATCACGGCGAAGCGGGTCGTCATCCGGTTCTTGACAGCACTCGGCACACGGAACTCGGCACACGGAGTTTGCTGAACGGTGCTGACACCGACAGCCGGCCGGGACCGGGGGCGCCGCAATGCTGGGTCGCCGGTGACATACGTTGCCGCCCGGGAGAAACCTGGCCAAGTCTCGCCTGGATCGGTTCATGTCCGTCATTCCCGCGCAGCGCCCATCCGGCGAGCACAATTGCGCCCCGGTCGGGGTCGAACCCGGCACACTCAACAGGTCCAGCGCTGTTCCCCTGTACCAACAATTGGCCGGGCAACTCCAGCGAGCGATCGCCACCGGTGAGTTGGCGCCGGGAAGTCAGCTGGGCAACGAGATCGCGCTCGCAGCGGTGCGGGGCCTGTCCCGACCCACCACCCGGCGGGCAATCGCCGAACTCGTCGGCCAGGGCTTGTTGGTCCGCAAACGAGGCGTCGGCACGCAGGTCGTCCGCGGGCGGATCGACCGGCCCGTCAAGCTGTCCAGCCTTTTCGACGATCTCGCCCGAACACATCAACATCCAAGACCAGGGTGCTCATCAACGAGGTGATCATCGGTTCGGACGAGGTGTGCGCCAGATTGCGAGTACCAGGGCGGCAGTCGGTTCTGCAGCTGCGACGCGTCCGACTGGTCGGCGACGAACCACTGGCGATCCTGGAGAATTGCCTTCCGGACGACCTGGGGACCGCCAGTGGAGGGATCGCCGGGGGGATCGCCGGCGCCGACCTGACCGCGGTCGGCCTGTACCAGGCAATGCGCGACGCCGGCGTGCGAATGTGCGTCGCCAAGCAGCGAATAGGGGCACGCGAGGGCACCCGCGAGGGATGTGAGCTGCTGGAGGTGCCGACCGGGAGTCCGTGCTGACCATGGACCGGGTCACCCACGATGATTCCGGTCGCGTGGTGGAATGGGCCCGACGCGCCTACCGACCAGACAGGTACGCCTTCACTGTCACGCTGGTCGGGCGCTGACCCGGGAATTGCCGTGAGATGCGCCGGACGCAGAAAGGCCGGACGCAGAAAGGGGCAGACCGGCGGTGAGCCGGCTGCCCCTTCTGTCTGTGTCCGCGAAACGCTGGGAATTACTTCAGCAGATCGTGTACAGCGTTCTCGGAGACGGCGACGAGGTCACCGATGAACTTGGCGTTGCTGCGGGTGAGCTCGCCCACCCAGTCAACCTTCACCGCGTCGGCCAGCTGAACCGTGAAGTCCAGGTACTGGTGCACGGCCTTGTAGAACGCGTCCATGGTCTCGCCGGCAGCCTTCTTCAGGTCAACGGCGTAGGCCTCGGTCAGTTCCTTGGCCCTGTCGGTCGCGGCCTCGACCGCCGGCGTGATGACGTCGGTGGCCTTGGTGACGACGTCATTGGCGACGGCGGTCGCCTTCGAGATGCTGTCGACGACGGTCTCGCTGACCTGGGCGACCGCGGCATCGCTCGCGGCTGCGCCGTTCTGTGCGGCCTTGGTGGCGGTAGCCATGAGGCAACTCCTTGGTATGTGGGGTGACGGCTTCTCCGGCACCTGTTAGCAGGTTAGCCCCCCTGCGTGCTAACCTGCTAACTCAATCGGTGTGACGCTGCCCATACCCGGGCCAAGAGCTGGGGATGCGAGTCTGTCGGTGTGACGAACGAAGCCACGAGCACCCAGCGGAGCGAGCCGCGCCGCATCGGCATCCTCGGCGCGGCGCGGATAGCCGAACTCTCGATGATCGAACCTGCCAGGCCACCGTTGGTCAATTCCGAGCACGCCCGCTGGAACATCGCCGCCCTGCGGGCCGGCAAGACACGTGCTCAGCGAGAAGCCGTTCACTGCCAACGCCGACCAGGCGATGGCCGTGCGCGAGGTTGCTGAAACCTCCACCGGCAGCATCGTCGAAGGATTTCACTTCCTGCATCACCTCGTCGACCAGGTCTACGCGGCGGCCGGGTTCCCTCCGCGCGGAACCGGCTGAGGAAACCGCACCTGGTTGGCGTCCCGCGGAGTGCGCTCGACGCGACGCACTCCGCATGACTCGTGGGACTCAGACGCCGAAGGCCAGCGCGATGTCGTCGGTGCCACGGGGTACCTCGTCGGCGTCGCGCACCGAGGTTTCGCCCGGTGCCGACTCCGGCATGTCCGCACCGGTCTCGGTGGGCGCCACCACGTCCGGATCGATGCGCATCACCGAGTAGCCGCCGACCGAGCCGGCCCCGAAGCCGGGCGCGAAGATCCACATGGGCCGGTCGATGACCTTCTCGGCGACCGCGTCGGCGATCGCGATCGGGATGCTGGCCGACGACGTGTTGCCCATCGTCTCGATGTTGAAGTAGAGCTTGTCCGCGGCCAGCCCGGCCTTGGCCGCCAGGTTGATCACCATGGTCTTGTTGGCCTGGTGCGGAACCACGAGTTCCACGGTGTCCCAGGCGGTTTCGGCCTTGCCGGTGGTGTCCGGCAGGGCCGACAGCTCGTCGATCATCTGTGCCAGGTAGCGGCCGGCCAGCGTCTTGACCTCGGGGCCGAAGACGGTGATGTTGTTGTCGAAGGCGGGGTTCGGCCAGATGATCGAGTTGACCTGGCTGACCGGTCCGCCGGCGTAGGTCTGCAACAGGTCGATATCGCCGCTGTCGCCCTCGGGTGCCGGAGCGATCACCATCGCCGATGCTCCGTCACCGAAGATCATCCGGGACGGGCGGACGGTACCGATCTTGTCGGAGAACTTCTCCCCGCAGACCAGCAGCACCGGCCGGTTCACCTCCTGCAGCAGCCTGACCGCTTCGGACAGGCCGTACGGCAGTCCCGCGCACGCCGCGACCAGATCGACCGACGCGTGGGTTTGCAGCATGCCGAGCTGCCCGGTGATCCAGGTCGCCGTCGACGGCATCATCCGGGCGCTGGTGCACGAGCAGAACAGCACCGCACCGATCTCCTCCGGCTGCCGGCCGGCGTGCGCCAGCGCCGCCTTGGCCGCGTCCAGCGAGATCTCCTCGAGCCCGCGCGCGGTGTACCGACGTTGCTCGATGCCGGTCTTCTGGCTGATCTCGGCGGCGCTCATCGGCGACCAGCTGTAGGCGGCGTTGCGGATCAGATCGTCGTTGGTGCAGACGTACTCGCCCTTGACGATGGCCAGCGCCTCGATCTTGGGCTTGATCGCGAACCTCTGCCCGACGTCGACCGCCGGGTAGGGCCGGATCGGCTCCTTGGCCTCGACCGTCTGCTTGGTCGACAACGTCGACACCTTGGCCGGCACGCTGGCGGTGCCCAAGGCCGACGCCGCCTTCACCTTGCGGACGAATCGCAGCACGTCCTGATTGCGCGGCAGGAACAGCACCACCACGTCGTCATCGGCCAGCTCGCCGACCGGGGTCAACCGAACCTCGGACCGGTCCCATGGGTACTGGTTGTGCAGCACCATCGACCAGCGCCGCAGCGCCTCCAGCTCGGGTACCTCGTCGGTGACGTCGATGATCTCCTCGTAGCTGTAGAACCGGTGGTCCGGGTCGTAGCCCGCCAGCGTGAACGTCAGGCTCTCCGGCTCCCGCAGGGCCTCGGCGATCGTCGGCTTGATCGAGGGCAGCCTGGTGGCGTCAAAGGTGCGATGACCGAACCCGTCGAACAGCCCGGACCAGACCCGGTCTTCCGACTCCTCGTTCCAGGTCACCGGCAGCGCGCGGTAGGCCTGGTCGACGGCGTCTATCTTGGCCTCGCGATCGATCCAGGGAGCGACGATCGGCAGGAAAATGTCCTCGCGGGTGCGCGGGACGTCACGCCATCTGATGGGCTGCTTGTCGTACATGGTCATGGCAAACCTGTTCACCCAGAACAGGTTCAGCGCCACGTCACGCATCAGTTCGTACCGGCTGGCGTAGTGGCCGCTGTCGATCCGGTTGACGATGTCGGTGCCCTTGGGCGCCTTGGTCTCGAAGTCTCGCCGGATCACGCTGTCCAGTTGGTCCTCGGACTCGATGACCGAGAAGTCCAGGTCGGGCTGGAAGTTGGAGGGGAACACCAGGCGACCGTGCCGGTTCACCACAAAAGGCTGCATTTTCGCATCTCCCGGTTTGCTCGGCGGGCTGGAGAATCCAGAGCCCTGGGTATATCAGTCACCGGCCCGTTCCGCCCAGGCCGGGTCGCCGCGGACCGGGTTCAGGATTCGCCCGCCAGCGCTTCCTGACCGCCCAGTGCCGACGTCGTCCGCACCAGCGCTGTGCGGATCGTGCGCCCTGCTCATGAAGGACGGCCAGCGTGGACGCTGACCAGGGACACGGTGATCGTCCGGCCGCCCGCAGGCAACACCGGTAGGGTCGCGGAAGCACGCGCCGACAACCCCTGCCGTCAAAACCCGTGGCGACGAACCCCGGAGACAGACCTCGGAGACTCAGATGTCCGTCCAGCCCCAGAACACCGACCCGAACGCCATTCCGGAGGGCGAACCCACCGGGGTCATCGGCAGCAAGTTGGCCGGCCGGGTAGCCCTGGTGACGGGGGGAACCCGCGGGATCGGCGCCTCGATCGGCCACAGCCTGGCCGCGCAGGGTGCGGCCATCGCTGCCGGCTACAGCGGCAACACCGAGAAGGCGCAACGGTTCGCCGCCGACTTCAGCAGCACGTTCGGCCCGGGTGTCGCGGTGTCGGTGCATCAGGGGAACGTGGCGTCGGGCGATGACTGCCGCAGGGTGGTCCGCGAGGTGCTCGAGCAGCACGGCCGGTTGGACATCCTGGTCAACAACGCGGGCATCACCATCGACAAGACGATTCTCAAGCTCACCGACGACGACTGGCACAAGGTGTTGGACGTCAACCTTTCGGGCGCGTTCTTCCTGTCCCAAGCAGCGCTGGCGCACATGGTCGAGCGCGGCACGGGACGGATCATCAACGTCTCCTCCGTCATCGGTGAAGTGGGCAACATCGGGCAGGCCAACTACGCCGCCTCGAAGTCGGGGCTGTTCGGCCTGACCAAGACCTTCGCCAGGGAGGCCGCTTTCCTGCTCGCCCGATCCGGCAAGCTCGACGACGGCAGCATCGGCCTGACGGTGAACACCGTCACGCCCGGCTACATCTCCACCGAGATGGTGGCCGCCGTGCCGGAGAAGGTGCTGAACAAGATCAAGGAGGGCATCCCTCTCCGGCGCCTGGGCAGCACGCAGGAAATCGCCAGGGTGGTGCACTTCCTAGCCGCTGACGCCTCGTCGTACATCACCGGCCAGGTCTGGGGCGTCAACGGCGGAATGGACATGTAGGGCTGCATTACTGGTGCTTGCTGATTAGCCACGCGCGGTGCTAACCTGCTAACAGGCGAGGGCTTCCGGTGACCCCGCCGCACGTCAGATACTCAGACCCCGCACAGAATCGGAGATCTGCCATGGCTACCGCCACCACCAAGGCGGCCGAGAACGGCGCCGCAGCGACCGACGCCGCCTTCAAGGCCGCGACCGAAGCCGCGAACGAGTTCGCTCGCACCGCGACCGAGGCCTTGGCCCCCTCCGTGGAGAAGGCCACCCACCAGATCCAGGAGTACACCGACGCCGCGTTCGCCCAGGCGAAGAAGTCCGCGGTCGCGTGGCTGGATGCCTACGACGCCGGACTGGCGACCACCATCGACCTGCACAAGGATCTCGCCGCCGTCGGCGAGGTCGACTGGGTCAAGGACGTCACCGCTCAGCTGACCGATTTTCTCTCCCAGGTCGGATCCGCCTACTCGCGGGCCGCGCGGGAACTGCTGAAGTAACACCGAACTCCGGGCGTAGCCGCTCCCACGAGCGGTTGCGCCTGGTCCTGTCTGGTCGGACGAATCCGGCACCACCACTGCATTCCCCAGCAGAACATCGAGGTCGAGATGATGAACGGCGGATGGCCGGAAGCGCCCACCCTGGGTGAGATGATCCGTCGTCAGCGTGAACTCGCCCGACTGCCGATGCGTCAGCTCGCCGCGATGGCGGGGATCTCGAACCCCTACCTCTCGCAGATCGAGCGCGGCCTGCGGGATCCTTCGGACCAGGTGCTCTCGGCGATCGCCGATTCCCTGCAGTTGTCGGCGGATGCGTTGCGGCCGTCCCGCAAGGCGACCGAGGACGACGAGCCCACGCCCGTCCTCGCGGCCATCTTCGCCGATCCCGACCTGACCCCGCAGCAACGCAAGGCCCTCCAGGAGTCGTACCTGGCGTTTCGCGAACTGACCATCGAACGCCGCCGCATCAAGGGACGCGCTCCGCGCACCTGACCACGTCACGGCCGCCGGTGGCCGCGATTCAACCGCACCGCGCCGGCCGACGACGAGGAGTCATCGTTGACAACCACGGACACCGCACTGGAACATGCCTGGTCCTGGGACACCGTTGACCGTCAGGTTCGCGATCGCGTCGCCGAGAGCGTCTTCCACGCGACGGACAAACTCGACGTAGGCATGCTCGGCAACCTGGATCAGGTCTCGCTGGTCCCCTCGCTGACCAGGCTCGGCACGTTCTGGGCGCTGCATCCGGCCAAGGTCTTCGAGCAGACCACCAAGTACTACCAGCAGTCGCTGCGCGCTTCGATGGCCTTCGCGGCCCGATCGGTGGGCGCTGCCGTCGACGGGCCGGCCGAACCCGCACGTGACAAGAGATTCGCCGATCCGGCCTGGACCGACAACCCCTACTTCTGGTGGGTGCGTCAGCGGTACCTGCTGCTGAACGACGCGGCATCGGCGCTGGTCAACGACTCCGACCTGGACGAGGTCGACCGCCGGAAGGCGGCCTTCGCCACCCAGACCCTGCTGGATGCCTTGGCCCCCACCAACTTTGCCGCGATCAATCCAGCTGTGCTCAAGCGCGCGATCGAGACCAACGGGCAGTCGCTGGCCCGCGGCATGCAGACCTACCTCAACGACCTGGCCAACAACGGCGGCGCTCCGCAGCAGGTCGCCAGCGGCGTCCACGAGGTGGGTCGCGACCTCGCGGTCACTCCCGGCAAGGTCGTTTTCCGCAACGACCTGATGGAACTGATCCAGTACACGCCGACCACCACGACGGTGCACGAGATCCCGTTGCTGGTCAGCCCACCGTGGATCAACAAGTACTACGTGATGG
>Ga0209385_1001095_pt1 | contig 11397 bp, 14 predicted proteins | sample NGEPerB_FD_184506 | JGI IMG/M metagenome (GOLD analysis project Ga0209385, IMG submission 184506) | Arctic peat soil microbial communities from the Barrow Environmental Observatory site, Barrow, Alaska, USA - NGEE PermafrostAB12-B... | ecosystem: Environmental > Terrestrial > Soil > Wetlands >... | reverse complement strand
CGTACAGCCCTCCGTACAGGACGAAGAACGCCCCGTGCAGGAGCACCGCGACCGTCACCCACGCGGGGTCCGCCTTCGACAGGTCCGCGCCCAACGCCTCGGCCGAGGTGAACTGGCTGGCCACGATCGCGAGCACGACGACGCACAGCACGACGAAGAGCGACCGCCGCCAGGCGAACCGTCGTTGTGCCGCGGGCGGGGTCATGGCGCGCGCGGAGGCGCCGGGATCGCCGCGGGCCGGAAGTCGTCCGGGCCGGGCCCGGAGCAGATTCGGCGCTCGGTACGAGCAGCGCCGCCTGACCGTTCCATCGCTCGCAGATCATCGCCCAATCGGTCCGCGACCGTCGCAGGCGCCCGTGGAACGTCGCGGGCGTTCGTGGCCGGCGTTTCGATCGCGAGCGATCTCCGGCCGTGGGCCCCAGCGGGGGCGGGCTGCGGGTGGAGGACGGCTTCCTCGTCACGGCGACCGGCGCGGAACGGCTGGATTTCACCTCCCACCTCCTGTCGGTCCAGCGGCCGGCCCATTGCCGGCGCCCGCCGGGGTCGCTGCGTCGCCGGGCGGAGGACGGCCGGGCCACACCGGATGGGCCGTTCGCCTCTGACGTTCCGGGCCGTGAAGCAGGGACACTCCTCCGGTGAAACGGACGCGGATTCTCGCGGGAGTCGTGTGGCTGGCGACGGTCGCGACGGTCGTTCTGGCTCGACGTTGGCGACATCGGCTGCCGGCCGGCCCGCGGGATCGAGTCGAAGGCAACACAGACGCGGTGACCCGCGCGCCCGTGGGGGCAGCCGACACCGCCGCCACGGAGATCGCGACGGGGGTGTACCTCCTCGGGCCGTGGGGTCGAACGCAGACCTGCGCCTACCTCGTCGGCGACGGCTCGTCGTGGATCCTGGTCGACGCCGGCTGGCGGAGCGATGGACCGCGCATCCAGGCAGCCGCGCGGTCGCTGCTGGGTCCCACGCAGTCCCCGTCGGCAATCCTCCTGACCCACGCCCACCCTGATCACGCCGGCGCGGCCCGCGAGCTGGCGCAAGCGTGGGGCTGCCCCGTCTACGCACACCCGGCCGAGCTCCCGCTCGCGACCGGCGACTTCGCTGCGATGGCGCGGTATGCCGGGCCGCTGGACCGCTGGCTGATCCTTCCCCTGATGCGCGCCATCGGCCGGCGCCGTCGCGAGGCCGCGCTCGCCGGCTCGAGCCTGCCCGGGATCGTGCACCCGCTCGGGTCCGGGGGCGCCATCCCGGGCGTCGACGGCTGGGAATGGATCCACACGCCCGGCCACACGCCGGGACACGTTGCCTACGTCCGGGCGCGCGACCGGATCGTCCTCGGTGGCGACGCCATCCTGACCCTGGAGGTCAATGCCTGGGCGGGCCTCCTGCAGCAGCGCCAGGGCCTCTCCGGCCCGCCCTGGTACACGACCTGGGACCGGCGGGCCGCGATCGGCTCGATCAGGGAGATCGCGGACCTCGATCCCTCCGTTCTGGCCAGCGGTCACGGCCTTCCGCTCGTGGGACCCGGGACGGCCGCCAGGGTCCATGCGTTCGCCGACCGGACGATGCGTTCGATGTGACGCGCGGGCCGGCGAGGTGCTTCTGACGATCATTGGCGCGGCCGTGGTCCCGGAGACGGCACCGGCCCGCTCGATCGGCGGACGATCAGCTCGCCCGGCAGGATGATCACCCGCCGCGTGGGCCGGGCCGGGCCCTCGAGGCGCTCGAAGAGCAACTCGGCCCCCCGACGGCCGATCTCGTAGGCGGGCTGGGCCAGGACGGTCAGGAAGGGCTCCTCCTGCCATCCCTCGGGCAGGTCATCGAAGGTCACCAGGGACATGTCGTCCGGGACGCGGAGCCCCGCCTCCCGCAGAGCCCGCAGCGCGCCGAAGGCGATGAAGTTGTTGGCTGCGAACACCGCGGTCGGTCGCGACCCGATGCCCAGGATCTCCTGCATCCGCCGGTGGCCGCCTGACAGGCTGAAGCTGTCGGAGCGGATGAGCTCGGGGTCGTGCGTGATGCCGGCATCCGTGAGCGCCCGCTCGTAACCTGCGACCCGATCGACCGCCGTCGCGATCGTGCGACGCCCGGTGATGGCGGCGATCCGGCGGTGGCCAAGCCCGATGAGATGCCGGACGAGCGCATACGCCCCCGCCTCGGAATCGCAGCGCACCTCGTCGACCTGTCGAACCTGCACGCGCCGGTCGAGCACGACGACCGGGATCTTCTGCGAGCGCAGGAGCCGGAACGGCTCGGCCGAGTTGCCGGCTGGAACGAGGAGGACGCCGTCCACCTGGCGCCCCATGAGGATCCGAAGGTAGTCGTTCTCCAGCGTCTGTGACTCGTCCGTGTTGACGAAGATGACCGCATGGTCGCGCTGGCGGGCGGCGTCCTCGACACCCCGGGCGATGACGGTGAAGAACGGGTTGGTGATGTCGGACACGACGAGGGCGATCGTCCGCGTCCGCTTGGAGCGGAGCTGGCGGGCCACCGCGTTGGGCACGTAGCCGAGCTCGGCGACGGCCCGATCGACTCGACGTCGGGCGGCTTCGCTCGCGTAGCCCGAACGGTTGATGACCCTCGAGACAGTCATCGTCGACACGCCCGCGAGCTGCGCGACGTCCCGGATGGTGGTCACCGGATCGGTACTTCTGGCATCGCCTGAAGTCTACGGAGCCGAGGAGCCCGTGCCTTGATGACCGCCATGGACTCCGGTCGCGCGTGAGCTGTCGCGATCCGCTTCACCGCAGGGGCCGCCTGCTGGGTCGCCGCCGCGCGGACGCGCGAATCGGAGCGAGCAGGTCGGCTGTTCGACGACGTGCTTCTCGGCGCCGGACTCGACACGCGCGCCTTCCGCCTGGCGCTGCCCCCCTGCTGCGTCGCACATGCAGGGCTGCGGCGGTTCTGGGGGGACGCGCGACCTACGGCCGCAGCGTCCCAAAGAAGACCTGCCAGGCCAGCAGCGACTTGGCGATCAAGCTGAAGAGCATGTAGGCCCGCTCGCCATACAGGTAGTCGCGCCAGCGACCGATCTTGCGGTACTGCAAGACCATGTTGATCGCGAAGACGTTGAAGGCGACGAATAGCGAGACGAAGATCGCGATCACGAATCCCGGGATGGGGGCCGAGCCGGGCGCCGTGGCGGAGATCAGGAGCGTCACGAAGATGACGATCCACGGAACGGCGCCGGCGAGGCATCCGAAGACATAGTGGAGCCACTGTGGCCGGGCGCGCCCTTCGTTGGCGATCTCCATGCTCCAGCCGAACAGGATCATCGCCGCGTTGACGCCGAAGATCGCGATCAGCGCGCCGACGTCCTGGACGCCGGCGAGGGCGGCGATGACGACGATCATCACGCTCGAGGAGAACGAGTATTCGATCCAACGGATCGGGTTCTGGCCACGGGCGAGATGCTCCTCGTACCAGCGGCGAGCCGGGAGAGCCATAGCGAAATGGGCCACGGCGCTCATGAGGAAGAAGAGGGCGACGGCCGGGCCGATCGGCAGATCCCAGATGGAGCGCTGGGCGGTGACCAGGTGACTGGTCGACGCGTCAAAGCGCAGATACGTGCCAACCACCGGCGAAGTCACCAACGGGTTCTTCGCGAACGAGAGGGCCAGGATGGCCACGAACTGGACGAAATGGAGGACGCCGAGGACGGCGTTCCAGCGAAACAGGCCGGTGGATCGGTCGATCGGGATCGCGGCCACAGCAACTGTGGACATGGGCCCTCCGAAAGGTCTAGGCGAACTCGGGGACGCGTCAAGAATACGCGGAGGCGCAGCCGGCTCCAAGGCTCCCCCGACCGCCCGGCGACTTGTGCGAGGCCGGGTTTCCGTGGAGCGTCGCCTTCGTCTCGAAGCCCAAGGGCGGGACGTACCGGGAGCCGCGAATCGGTCCCAGGTGAACGAGCACGCCCCGCTACGATGTCGAGGCGATGAAGACTGCGCTTGTGACAGGCGGTGGCCGAGGGCTGGGTCGCGTCACCGCGGAGAAGCTTGCCGTCGCCGGCAACCGGGTCATCCTCGTGGCTCGCACTCCGGAAGCCGCCGAGGCTGCCGCCAGCGAGATCCGGCGCAACCACCCTGGCGCCCTCGTCGAGCCGCGATCCGTTGACCTGTCCTCCCTGTCGGAGGTGCGCGCCTTCGCATCCCTCGAGGCGGAGCGTGGCGAGGTGATCGACGTGCTGTTCCACGTGGCCGGCGTCATGCAGCAGAGCGCGACGCGTCGCGTCACGGTCGATGGATACGAGGAAACCCTGGCGGTGAACGTGCTGGCGCCGTTCCTGCTCACGCGCCTGCTGCTCCCGGCGCTCGAGCGGTCCCCTGCCGCCCGCGTTGTCACCGTCAGCTCGCGGCTCCACCTCCCCGGTTCACGCGGGGAACCGGTCCACTTCGACTTCGCCGACCCGCAGCTGGAACGCGGCTATCACCCGGACCGGGCATACAAGAACTCCAAGCTGGCCGTGCTGTGGTTCACCTACGAGCTGCAGCGCCGGCTCCCGCCTCGGCCGATCACCGCAAATGCGGTCTGCCCGGGCTTCGTGCCCGCCACCGCGGCCGCGAGCACGCGCGGTGCGATGCGCTTCGTGATGCAGCACGTGATGCCCCGCATGCCGTTCGCGAAATCCGTGGATGAGGCGACCGACGCGTTGATGTTCGTGGCCGTCGATCCCTCGGTCGAGGGTGTCGGCGGGAAGTTCTTCGGGGAGCGCCGACCGATCGAGTCCAGTCCCGAGTCGTATGACCTCGAACGGGCAGGACGCTTCTGGGAGCTTGCCGCCGACCTCACCGGGGTCCGATGAAGGCGCTCGTGGGCGCACAGATTCCCGTTGCCCAGCAGGCGCCACGTGAAGGGCTGGGTGCGCGAGGTTGAGCGACGCTGCTGGGCAACATGCGCGGTTCCCGCTCGTGGCTGGCCGCACGCTCCTCGGTGTCGAGGTGGCCCTCCCCCGCGACTTCCCCGCCGAGCGGACACTGGCGGTCGTGGCATTCCAGCGCTGGCACCAGGCCCGGGTTGACCAGTGGATCGCCCGCGCGGTGGCGGCGGGGGTACCGCCGACGACCCGGGGTGCGACAGGTCCGACGCCAGTCGCTGTCCTCGAGCTGCCGGTCCTGGCCACCCGGTGGCGGCCCGTGCGCCGCTTCATCGATGGCGGGATGACGGCGGGCATCGGCGACCCCGATGTGCTTGCCCGCACGATCACGGTCTACACGGACGTGGCGGCCTTCCAGCGGTCGCTCGCGATCCCGAACAGTGATGACGTCCATGCGCTCGTCGTGACCCGCGACGGCGGAATCCTCGCCCGAAGTCACGGCGACCCCGATGACGTGGCGTGGGACGAGATCGCCTCCGTGCTGGTCGTCGGCTGAGCGAGCTCGCTCCAGCTCATCGCGGAAGGATCGCGCGGGAGTCCGGGTTGATGCTGCGCGCGCGGCTGTCGAAACCTGGCGCGCCCGGAGGGCCGAACGCGCGCACACATCAAGCGTGGCGACCCGCCCTGTCGATCGCCGACCGCGCCCGGTAACGTCACGCAGGACTCGCGCCACGTTCGCCAAACGCGACGAGCGTGGCGCGGACAGATCGGCGGCATCTCTGGTCGGCGCTCCGTTTTGACCATCTCGCTCGCCGCCTGGACGCGGCGCCTGGGTTCAGCCGACGAGGCGGTCGCAGGCTGAGCGAGCGACCGCCACCTGTTCCAGCAGATCGACGGGGCCCTCGGAGTCGCCGCGATCGGAGATGATCAAAGCGTCGGCGCCGCGGATGACAGCGCCCATGACGAGCTCGATCGGAGGCATCATGCCCGGCACCCTGCGCGCCGCTCCCGCGTTTGACCACATCCTTGAGAAGGGGACGACGATCGAGAAGCGGATCGTGAACGCCACGGCCATGATGGAGGTCGCCTGTTTCGATCGACTGTACGAGGCTCCGCAGTCCGAGAACGCAGAGCTTCGGACGGTCCTCCACGAGGCCGCTGACCGTGCTCTCGAGGGATGGGTCGCAGCCTTCCTCGTCGCCCTTGAGCGGTTCGAGGCGGAGCATCCCGACGTCAAGCTCAAGGCCGTGCCGCCTGGCCGTTGACCGGGAGGCCCAGTCCGGTTCCGAGGACTCGACGCGCATGCCTCGGCAACGCGACGTGTCTTCGCGGCATCACCGCGGGTTCATGCCCGTGCCGGTGGAGCAGACGCGGAGGAGATGACGGACCTTCATGACGTCGTGGCGCTCAGCCAGCACACTCGAGTTCACGGGCGGCGTTGGCCGCTCGCGAAACCAGGACAGGACTCGACGGGAAGCTGCCGCGAACTCAAGAGGCGGAGGCGTCGGGATCGTCGGCGTGATCGTGATCGTGCTGGTGATCCTCTGGATGGTCCACGTCATCGAGTCGCGCAGTCGCTCATCGGCGCGTCGCCTCCGGTAGGCGATGTCCTCGGCACGTCGAACGTGCGGGCCGGGAGATTCCGGCGCAGGGTGCGGGCCTCACAGGCTGCCCGGAAAGGGAACCATGGACGAGATCGAGATTGTCGAGACGATCACCGTCGTCGTAAGCGAGGAGCTGCCGCCCGCGACGGCCACGGAGGAGCTGATCCAGCCGCGCGGCAGCTTCGCCTCGGGCGAGGAGACGCTGCCCGAGAGGGACGCCGAACAGCGCAGTCACCATCTGGGCACCTTCGCCGCGGGCGAGGAGACCTCGCCCGAGAGGGATGCCGAGGAGCGCAGCGAGCACCTGGGCACCTTCGCCGCGGGCGAGGAGTCCTTGCCCGAGAAGGATGCCGCGGAGCGCGGTCATCCGGGCACCTTCGCCGACACGGAGCCGCAGGAGTAGACAACGGCCTGATCGGCCGGAGGTCCGGCCGCGTGCCGGATGGACGATCACCGTCTCGGATCGAGCGGCTGGGATCAGCCGCCAAACCGGCCCGTCCGCGCAGGGCCTGAGAGGACAGGCGGCACGGGCCCTACCAGGAGTCGATCGTGAACGAAGCACATGCACGAGACAACGTCGCTCGTGAGCGAGCCCGCATCGAGGCGTCGCTGGCGGGGTTGGACGGCGACATACGCGCGGCCGGATCGCTTCGAGGTCAGCAGACCGGCGAGCTCGAAGAAGGCGCCAGCGGGCTGGAGACGGAGTCCATCGACCTCGCCGTGGCTGCCAGCCTCCGCGCTGAGCTGGCCGCCGTGGGGCGAGCCGAGGAGCGCATCACGGATGGCAGCTACGGCCGATCGGTCCAGAGCGGGCTTTCGATTCCGGATGAGCGACTCGACGTGGAACCGCTTGCAGAGCGAACGGTCGAGGAGCAGCGCCTCCATGAGGCCGCCGGCCTTCGATAGCAACACGGCCGGCTCGTTCTGCCGGCGCGGACGCTCCGTGGCAGGAATCCGGGCGCGTCGGTCATCGCCGTGAATGCCATCTGGCGCCGCCTGCGGGACCTCGTCGCCGCCCCGTCGAACCCCCACGAGACGCGCGGCTCGAGCGTGCTGCGCCCGACCGTGTTCGGCGCCACCGACGGCCTCGTCGCCAACGTGAGCCTGATCATGGGCATCGCCGGTGCGTCGTCCCATGACGCGCACGCCATCGTCCTCGCCGGCATTGCGGGCCTTCTGGCGGGCAGCTTCAGCATGGCCGTCGGCGAGTACGTCTCGGTTCGTTCCCAGCACGAGCTGCTCGAGTACCAGGTCGAGCTCCAGCGCGACCAGCTTCGAGAGACCCCCGACCAGGAGCGGGCCATCCTGGTCGAGATCTACGCGTCGAAGGGGCTCTCGCGGGCTGAAGCCAATCTCATCGTGGAGCGCATCCTGGCCAACCCCGAGCAGGCGCTCGACACGTTCGTGCTCGAGGAGATCGGCCTCTCCGCCGAGACGATGGGATCGCCGATCACGGCAGCGGCGGGTTCCCTGCTGGCCTTCGCCGTGGGTGCGTCGGTCCCCCTCGTGCCCTACCTGCTGCTGACCGGGGCCGCCGCCTTCACCCTGAGCATGGCCGGCACGCTCGTCGCGCTGTTCCTGGTGGGCCTCGGCGTGAGCCGGCTCACCCACCGCCAACCGGTTCGCTCGGGTCTCCGGCAGGCCGCGTTGGGCCTCCTTGCCGCCGGGGTGACCTATGGGGTCGGCACCCTGCTGGGGACGGCCGTGCATTGATGGCGAAAGGCGCCCTCGGACGAGCAGGCACCAACGTTCAGCCGATCGCGTCCGGGCTGATCTCCGGAGTATCGTTGGCCGCGTGAAAGGTGATCGAGTCGAGGCGATGGTCGACACCGGCCAGGGCGTCCAGACGTTCGAGATCGTCGCGACCCGGGCCGGCCGTCGGATCGAGGTCGTCACCTCCCGCGGGGTGGTGGAGGTGCGGGAGGTGACGCGGACCGGTCAGCCAGTACGCACGGGCCGCTTCATGACCAGCCGCCTGATCGCACTCGTCGAGCACCCGGCGATCGACGAACGGGGTCGCGTCGAGGTCACCACACGGCATCGGCTCCAGGCGCGCGAACGCGCATAGCCCGGCAGGAGGAACCGCGTGACGATCGACTCCGGCGCGCAGCGCTACGGACGTGCCGTGCATCGCGCCATGGCCGAACTGCTCGACGGGTCTCCCGAGAACGCCCAGCCGCACGCGGTCGAGGTGGCCAACTACTGGCTCTCGCTGGGCATCGCCATCGGGCTCGAGCACGCGAGCGAGGCGCAGCAGCTTCTCGGGCTGATCGAGGCCAACGGCGAGAAGATGGCCGAGCTCTCCCACGACGCACGGGCCTTCATCGAGGAAGCGCTGGCATAGGGCGCGCGGCGACTCGCGTCGCAGCCGCCGCGACGTTCGGCTGATCCAGGCCGCTAGGGCTGACGCTCGACGCGCGCGACCACGGCCGGCTCGTCCTTTCCCTGTTGATCGATCGCACCGGCCGTGGCGCCGGTGGCGGCGCCGATCGCGCCCCCGATGACCGCCGCGACCGGCCCGCCGACGACGCCACCGGCCACGGCTCCGATGACGCCGCCCGCGACCGCGCCCGCGACCATCTCGTCACTCTGCGGGATCCCCGGCTCGTGGTCGGCTTGGAGCGTTTCGCGCCGCTCGCTGCCGTCATCCGAGGAGATCGCGAGCTCTCCGATTCGGTAGTCCTTCATGATCCGATCTCCTGGCGGTCTTGGGCGACGGTCGGCGCCGCGCGCAACGCCACTCTGCGATCTTCGCCGAGCTTCGTCATGACGGTCGGTCATGACACCCCGTCACCGGGATCTCTGGGACATGCCGCGTTCAGAGGGCCCGCTTGGCCGTGGGGATCGGAAACCCGGATTCGAGCCCCCTCCCTGGGCAGTCAGAGGGTCCGAGCGACGTTCGGCTCTTGCCGGGCCTCGTCGTTACGACCACGATCCGGCGGACTGAAGCACGAGAGGAAGGACAGGACGTGGCATTCAACGAAGACATCCTGGACCGCACGCGGCGCAACCACTGGTTCCGCGAGGTGCTGGCGACCGGCCCCCACGCGCAGGTGGTCGTCATGAGCATCCCGCCGGGCGGCGAGATCGGCGACGAGGTCCACGACGGAGTGGATCAGGTCCTCGTGTTCGTGGAGGGACAGGGCGAGGCGATCCTCGACGGCGTGCGGAGCCCCGTGGGCCCGGATCGGCTGGTGCTCGTCCCGGCCGGGACGCGCCACAACTTCGTGAACACAGGCTCGACGGACCTGCGGCTGTACACGATCTACGCCCCGCCGGAACACGCGCCGGGCACGATCCATCGAACCAAGGCCGAGGCCGACGCGGCGGAGGGTGCCGAGCACTAGGAACGCCCCGCGGGCGAGGGGCTCTCGCAGACGCGGCGCGGCCTGCCTGGCGGTGCGGCCCCCGGGGCCGGTGCGTTATCTCGACGTGGTCTGCCGGGCCTCGTCGGTCTCCTCGTAGACGAGCGCCGCGTCGCTGCGCAGCACCTGGTAGACGCGCCACCACGGCACACGGACGGGCGAGCGCTCGAAGGCCAGCCGCAGCGGTTCGGCGTCGTCGAACGTGGTGTCGACGGCGAGGATGGCGCGCTCGGCGTGACCGACGTGCTGATCGCCCTTGGAGGCGATGGTCCGAGCCACGAAGTCATCGACGTCCGGCTGTGCATCATCGGGCTGTTGCAGGATGTAGAACCCGTCGTGCGGCCCCGGCAGGAGCGTCACGTCGGCACGCAGAACCCAGCGGATCGGCGACCTGATCTCGACCGGTTCAGGGCCTGCGACGAGCCGAAGCGTCTGGCGAACCTCCGAAGCGAGGATGCGTGTGTCCGATGCGAGACTGTCGCGACGCCGCTCCGCCACGCCTCGGGCCGAATATGCGAGCGAGAGCAGGACCTGCCCGCCGACCCCGGTGATGGCAGGCGTCAGGAAGTCGCGGATGCCAGTCTCGATACGGGTGACGACGTGCTGCGCCTTCTGGACGTGGGCTGGCGGGAGCAGCCGCGTCACCTCCAGCGCGGTCGGCTCCCCGTCGAGAGTCAGCATCCAGTCGGGATGGCGCGCCTGCCCCTCAACCGGGCGGTACGGGTTCTCCACGACTCGACCCTCGGTGCGCAGAACCGCAGCCACGGCAGACGCCACCACGTCCTCGCGCCGCCGAACGTAGTCGCGACGGTAGTCCGGGAGGCGCGGCATCGGGTTGTCGGCCATCTACCTGTCTCTCACCCCATGTCGATGACGCGCCCGCGGCGCTGTGGGCAGGTGCCGAACGAGACGGGCGGCTCGTCCGACTATTCGACCTTCGTCGAAGCAGTAGACGAGCTCGCACGAGCCGCAGTACAGGGCGAGAAGCGTCCGAGCGCCTTCGCCTCGGAGGGCCTCGACCTCCCGGGCGAACTCTACTTGCGTGACTTCGCGGTCCCCGGTTCGATCCCCGTTGCTGATGTACCGCCAGGAGCGGTCGAGCCTGCGTCTCCGAGACTCGGCGTCGCGCCCGGGCGCTCGCGGGACCCCCGGTGGGTACAGCTCGCGATGCCCGACAGGCGCATCGCATACCGAGCACGGGAAGTCGCGGCCCGCGGCGATCTCAACCACGGGGCCAGCATAGACACCGCCGACCGACCTTGGTGAAGCTCCTCGGTGACGATGCGACTGCGTAGCATGAACATCGAGGTGGGCGCGCGTGCCACTGAAGTCCGATCCCCGGCCTCAGCCGGGACCGCCTCGCTGCCGCCGTACGGCTCCTGGTTCGCGGTATCCAGCCGTGATGCCTGCGCGCTGACCCCGGCGGCTGCCGTGCCAGCAGGACCGGTGTGATCTGCCGATCGCGTGGAAACGACCCCGTTGGACGGTTTCGTGACTGGATGCGAGGCCTGACCGGAGCTCTGTTGTCCTGGCGCGCCCGGAGGGATACGGACGCGCACGGACAACAAGCGTGCCGGCTGGGACGCTCAGCGACGATGAACTCGCCGCGCTGGAG
>Ga0209385_1001092_pt1 | contig 11406 bp, 10 predicted proteins | sample NGEPerB_FD_184506 | JGI IMG/M metagenome (GOLD analysis project Ga0209385, IMG submission 184506) | Arctic peat soil microbial communities from the Barrow Environmental Observatory site, Barrow, Alaska, USA - NGEE PermafrostAB12-B... | ecosystem: Environmental > Terrestrial > Soil > Wetlands >... | reverse complement strand
CCTCGGCGCGCGCGCGGAACCCCTTCTCGTCGAGGGCGCGCGCCGCCGCGTCTTTCGACGCCTCCGGCGCCTTTTCGCCCTCCCGCGCCCCGATGAGCTCGCGGTACACCGTCACGCCCGTGAGATTCGTGAGCGTCTCGCCCGCGTTCGTCTTCGAGGGGTAGGGAAACCTCAGGACGACGTCCGAGCCCTCCTGCGAGAGGCGCACGGGCTCGACGCGGGCCGGAAGGACCATGAGCGGCGGCACGGGCGCGAGCTTTCGCCCGCATCCGGTAAGCAGGGAGAGGGACAGAAAAAAGAGAGAAATCCTCATTTCCTGGAAGTCCGCCTACAACACGAAACGCGAGAGGTCGCGATCCCTCACGAGGCCCTTGAGCGCCCGCTCGACGTACGGTCGATCCACGACGATCCGCGCGCCCGCGGCATCCGGCCCCGCGAAGGAGATCTCCTCGAGCACCGTCTCGAGGATCGTGTGAAGGCGCCGGGCACCGATGTTCTCGAGATTTCGGTTCACCTCGGCCGCGGCCCGCGCGATCTCCCCGAGGCCGTCGTCCGCGAAGACGAGCTCGATGCCGTCCGCCGCGAGGAGCGCGGCGGACTGCTTCGGGAGCGCGTGCTCGGGCTCGGTGAGGATGCGCAGGAAGTCCTCGTCGGTCAGCGAGTCGAGCGCGACCCGGATCGGAAAGCGGCCCTGCAGCTCGGGGATCATGTCCGACGGCTTGGCGACGTGGAAGGCCCCGGCGGCGATGAACAGGACGTGGTCCGTCTTCACCATCCCGTGTTTCGTCTTGACCGTCGTCCCCTCGACGAGGGGGAGGAGATCCCGCTGGACGCCTTCGCGCGAGACGTCGGGCCCGCCGCGGGCCCCCTCCTTGCCCGCGATCTTGTCGATCTCGTCCAGAAACACGATCCCCGTCTCTTCCGCGCGCCTCACGGCCTCCTCGGGCACGGTCGCCTCGTCGGACAGCGCGTCGGCCTCGCGCGTGACGAGAAGCGGTCGCGCGTCGGATACGGACAGCTTCACTTTCTTTTTTTTCTGCATGCCGAAGAGATTCGGGAGCATGCCCGGCAGGTCGATCCCCATCTCCTCGAGGCCCTGCGGCGTCATGACGGAGATTTGAGGCGTCCTCTCGTCCGTGACCTCGATCTCGACCTCGCGCGCTTCGTGCTTGCCTTCGCGGAGGTCGCGGCGGATCCGGTCCCGCCCGTCCTGCAGGCCCGCGCTCGCTCCCGCATCCGCACGGCCTGCCGGTCCGGCCGACAAAGATGTCACGAGGAGGTCCACGAGCCGTTCCTCCGCCGCGGCGGCCGCGCGGTCCGCCACGCGCGCGCGGCGCTCGTCCTTCACGAGCCGGATCGCCGCCTCCACGAGATCGCGCGCGATGGAGTCGACGTCGCGCCCGACGTACCCCACCTCCGTGAACTTCGAGGCCTCGACTTTCACGAACGGCGCGTCCACGAGGCGCGCGAGACGCCGCGCGATCTCCGTCTTGCCGACGCCCGTGGGGCCGATCATCAGGATGTTCTTCGGCATCGTGTCGCGCTGGAGCTCCTGGGTGAGGCGTTGGCGCCGCCAGCGGTCGCGGAGCGCGATCGCGACCGCGCGCTTCGCCTTCGTCTGCCCGACGACGTGGCGGTCGAGCTCGGCCACGATCTTCCGCGGCGAGAGATCTCTGAGGAGGTGCGGCGTCACGGGAGGGTTTCGACGCGGATCACGTCGTTCGTGTAGATGTCGATGGACGCCGCGATCGCGAGGGATTCCTTCACGATCGCGGCCGCGTCGAGGGCCGAATGCCGGAGCAGCGCGCGGGCCGCCGCCGCCGCGTACGGGCCGCCGGAACCCACGGCGATCACGCCCTCGTCCGGCGCGATGACGTCGCCGGTTCCCGAGAGGAGGAGCGAGATCTTCTCGTCGGCCACGACGAGCAGGGCCTCGAGCTGACGCAGCGTCTTCTCGGTGCGCCAGTCCGTCGCGAGCTCCACGGCCGCGCGCTCGAGCTGGCCGTGGAACTCCTCGAGCTTCCTCTCGAACCGTGTGAAGAGCGTCACGGCGTCGGCCGTCGAGCCGGCGAAGCCCGCGAGAACCTTTCCGTTCAGGAGCCGGCGAACCTTCGAGGCGCCGCTTTTCATGACGGTCGTCCCCATCGTCACCTGGCCGTCGCCGCCGAGCGCGACGATCCCGTCTTTCCTCACGCAGAGAATCGTCGTGTGCGTGAAAAGCGGTCCGCCCATGCCCCGAGTCTAGCCCGTCAGTCTTTCTCCTCGGCCTTCGGATGGCTCTTTCGGTAGACCTCGATGAGGCGCTCGGCGTCAAGGTGCGTGTAGCGCTGCGTCGTCGAGAGCGAGGCGTGGCCGAGAAGCTCCTGGATGGAACGGAGGTCCGCGCCGGCCGCGAGGAGATGCGTCGCGAACGAGTGCCGGAGCGCGTGCGGCGAGGCGTGGCGGGGAACCGCCGCCGAAAGCACCGCCCGGTCGAGGATGCGCCGCACGCTGCGGTCCGTCAGGCGGCCGGCGCGCGCGTTCAGGAACACGATCTCGGCGTCCCGCGCGGCGGGCCCGAAAGCCCCTCTCGCCTTCAGCCAGGCGCGGAGCGCCGCGGCGGCGGGCTGGCCGAACGGCACGACGCGCTCCTTGCGCCCCTTCCCCACGGTGCGCACCTGCCGGGCGGAGAGATCGACGTCCTCGAGGCGCAGCCCCACGAGCTCGGAGACGCGGAGTCCCGTCGCGTAGAGCAGCTCGAGGAGCGCGCGGTCGCGCGTCCCGAGCGCCCCCTCGCGCCCTCTTGCCTCGACGACCGCCCCGGCTTCGGCGACGGACAGCGTCCGGGGAAGCGTCTTCTCGCGGCGGGGCGTCCCCACCGACTTCGCCGGGTTCGAGGCCATGCGGCCCTCGCGTTTGAGGAACGCGAAGAACGTGCGGAGCGCCGACAGGTGCCGCCCCATCGACGTCTTCGAGATTCCCTCGGTGCGCAGGTACGCGAGATACGACCGCACGGCGAGGAGATCCACGTCCTCGGCCCTGAGCGCGGCCGCGGGCCGGTTCCAGAAGACCGCCGAGAGAAACGCCGAGAAGCGCGCGAGATCCGCGCCGTACGCGGACCGCGTATGCGGCGAGACGCGGCGCTCGTCTCTCAGGTGGCGGTCGAACGCCGCAATCTCCGAGGCGAAGGAGACGCTCTTTACGATGACTTCTTCGCCAGGCTCCGCACCTCGGCGACGAGCGCCTTGATCTCGTCGGCCGAGAGCTTCTTCTCGAAGGAGGGCATCTTCTCGTGTCCCTTCGTGATCGAGCGCACGATGCGCGCGTCGTCGATTGTGTCCTGCCATTTCGCATTCGTCAGGTCCCGGGCTTTCTTCTTCCGGCCTTCCTCGGTCTGGCCCTTGCCGTTGTCTCCGTGGCAGACGGAGCAGAACATCTGGAAGTTCTCCGAGCGTTCGTCGGCGGCGACGAGGGGCGGGGCGGCGAGGACCGCGGCGAAGGACAGAGCGGCGATGGCGTTCGTTCTCGGCACGGATCTCCCTCCCGGGCGATTCTAGAAAGGCCTTTCAGGCGTGACGGTGATGGCGGACACGGGAAGCGCGGCTTCCTTCCAGCGCGCGACCTCCTCGAGGGCCCGCCGGCCGATCTCCTCGCGGCGCTTCGCCCGGTCCCGCGTCAAAGGAACGTCCGGCGTCTCCTCGTTTTCGATGAGGCCGAACGTGACGTTCATGGGCGTGTACTCCTGCTCGCGCGGGGCGGACACGTGCTTCGCGAGCGAGCCGAGCGCGGTCGAGAAGGGGAGCGCCTTGGGCTCGCGGCCTTCGAGGAGCTGCGCGAGCGTCGCGCCTACCATGAGGCCCGTGGCGGCCGATTCGAGATAGCCCTCGACGCCCGTGAGCTGGCCCGCGAAGAAGACCCGCGGGTCCTTCTTCCAGCAAAGCAGCGCGTCGAGATGTGCCGGCCCGTTAATGTAAGTATTGCGGTGGAGCATCCCGAAGCGCACGAACTCGGCCTTCTCGAGCCCCGGCAGCATCCGGAAGATGCGCTTCTGCTCGCCCACCCGGAGCTTCGTCTGGAAGCCCACGAGGTTGAAGTGCTCGCGCGCGAGATCGTCCTGGCGGAGCTGCACGACGGCGTACGGCTCGCGGCCGGTGCGGGGATCTCTCAGCCCGAACGGCTTCATCGGCCCGTGCCTCAGCGTCTCGATTCCCCGCTCGGCCATGGCCTCGATCGGAAGGCAGCCTTCGAAGTAAACGGCCTTCTCGAAGTCGTGGAACGGAACTTTCTCGCCGGCGAGGAGCTCTTTCACGAAGGCCTCGTACTCGGACCTCGAGAGCGGGACGTTCAGGTAGTCGTCGCCCCCGCCCTTGCCCCAGCGCGAGAGCGCGTAGAGCTTCTCGCGGTCGAGTGACGCGAGCTCCACGATGGGCGCCATCGCGTCATAGAAGTACAGATACGCGTCTCCGAGCGCCAAAAGAAGCGACTTTTCGAGCGCCGGCGACGTGAGCGGGCCCGTCGCGATGACGACGAAGCCAGTGCCTGCGTCGGGGAGCGATTCGGCTTCCGCACGCACGAGCTCGAGGAGCGGCTCACTCCCGAGGCGCCGCGTGACAGCCTCGGCGAAGGCCGCGCGGTCCACGGCGAGCGCGTCGCCCGCGGGCACGGCCGCCTTCCGCGCCTCCTCGAGGATGAGCGAGCCGATCGATTCCATCTCGCGTTTCAGAAGCCCCACGGCGTTCGCGGGGTTATCCGACCGGAAGGAGTTCGAGCAGACCATCTCGGCGAGGCGGTCCGTCGCGTGCGCGTCGGTCGTCCTCACCGGCCGCATCTCGACGAGGCGCACGCGATGGCCGCGACGGAGGAGCTGGTGCGCGCACTCCACGCCCGCGAACCCGCCGCCGATCACCGTGACACGGGGAGCCTCCATGATCCTCCGGGATTCTACGGAGAGGGCCGCGTCAGGCGCTCCAGGACGTAGCAGGCTCCCTCGAGCCGGGCCGTAGACTAGAGACGCATGACCTCGGCGGCGCGGCCATGAGCAGGACCCCGGGAAAGTTCGCCCCGAACGCGGAGGTGTACCGGCCCGATTACTACGAGAGGATGTACCGGCCGCACTGGTTCCTGAGAAACCGACGCAAGTACGAAGAGCGCGACGCGGCACTCCTCAGGATCGTGCGGCCGTCTCCGTTCACGCGAGTCCTCGAGGTCGGTTCCGCGCGCGGCGACACGGCGTTCTTCTTCGCGCCACGCGTGAAGGAGGTCGTGGGCATCGACGCGGCGCCGGTCGCCATCGCGGCGGCGCGCGCACGCCTCGCGGCTCTCGCGCTGCCGAACGTCCGGTTCGAGGAGGCGGACGCCCGCGACCTGTCGACCGTCTCGGGCGGCCCCTTCGACGTCGTCCTCCTCGCGGACTTCGTCGAGCACGTCCTCGACGACGTGCTCCTCCCGTGCCTTCGAAGCGCCCGGTTGGTGCTCCGTGAGGGCGGCGCCCTGGCGATCTACACCCCGAACGCGACGCACTGGGCCGAGCGCCTCAAGGCGGACGTGCCCGGCCTCCAGCAGGAGGATCACATCGCCGTGCGTAGGGCGGAGCGCGTCGTCGCCCTCGTTACGGCGGCGGGGTTTCGCGTCGAAGACCTCTTCTTCTGCGCGAGCCCGTATCCCCTCCTCGGCGCTTTCGACCGTGCGCTGCCGATGGTCGGTCTCTGCCGGTTCCGGACGTGCCTCCGGGCGGTAACGTCCCCTGCATGAAGGTCTCCTTCGTCACCTGCGACGTCTTCACGGACCGACCCTTCACCGGCAACCCGCTGCTCGTCGTGCCGGACGCGCGCGGCCTGACGTCGGCGCACATGCAGGCCGTGGCGCGCGAAATCAATTACTCCGAGTCCACGTTCGTCCTGCCGGCCGCCGACCCGAAGCACGCGTATCTCCAGCGCACGTTCGTGCCGGTCAAGGAGATCCCGTATGCCGGCCACCCGACGGTCGGAACGGCGGTCGTGATGGCGGCGCTCGGGAAGGTCGCCGCGGGGGCGCCCGACGGCGTCCATCCCGTCACGATCGAGGTCGGCTTCGGCCCGCTCGCCCTCGAGCTCCTCAAGAAAGACGGGCGCGTCGCGCGCGTCAGGATGCAGCAGGGGCGGCCGGAGTGGAGGGAGCCCGTGGTACGCGACGACGTGAAGGGGCAGATCGCGGCGGCGATCGGCGTCCCGTTCGACGCCCTGCACCCGTCGCTCCCGCCACAGGCCGTCGGGACCGGGAACACGTTCCTCATGGTCCCTCTCGGGTCCGTCGAGGCCGTGGCCTCCGCTCTCGCCGACACGCGGATGCTCAACCACATCGAAAAGGAGCTCTCGGTGCTCGGCCTCTTCTTCTTTGCATTCGATGAGGCCGGCGGCAGACCTCGCCTCCGGGCGCGCATGTTCGCGCCCGGCGCGGGCGTGCCGGAGGACCCCGCCACGGGCTCGGCTGCGGGGCCGGTCGGCGTCTATCTCGCACTCCACGGCGCGCTGCCCGGCGGTGTCGCGGACGGGCGTGGCCGCTTCACGATCGACCAGGGGATCGAGATGGGCCGGCCGTCGGAGCTCGACGTGACGGTCCTCCTCGAGGCCGGACGCCCGTCGGGCGTCCGCGTCGAAGGGAGCGCCGTCCTCATGATGCGGGGCGAGATCGACGTCTAGGAGACCTCGGCGGGCCGCCCGCGGGCTCAGCGGCCGCCTTCGCCCGCGACGCGCGCTTCTTCGCGCCTTTCGCGGGCGCGGGTGTGCGCGCCTCGGCTATGGCCGCCTCGAGCGCGCCCTCGGGAATGCGCGTCGCCGGCTCGTAGAGCTCGAGATCGGCGGCCGGAACGTCGAAGCCGCAACCCTCCGTCTCGCAGACGTAGAACGGGCCCGCCTTGCGGTCGCGCACGAGGAGGTACGGCGCCTTGCAGTTCGGGCAGACCTTCGGCACCGGGCGCGCGCGGAAGTTCCGGTCGCACGCGGGGTAGTTCGAGCAGCCGTAGAAGGGCCCGAAGCGCCCGCGCCGGACGAGGACGTCGCCCGTCTTGCACTTCGGGCATTTCACGCCCGTGAGCGTCACAGGCTTCGGCGGCTTGAAACGGCATGCGGGGTAGTTCGAGCAGGAGACGTAGTCGCCGAAACGGCCGTGGCGCGTCACGAGCGCGTGGCCGCAGCTCGGGCACTTGTCGCCGGTCGGGACGTCGGGCTTCGCCTCGGCCTTCCCGCCCGCGACTTTCACGGGGACGGTGTTGCGGCAGACGGGATAGGCCGTGCAGCCGAGGAACGCGGACCCGTTCTTCCCGGTGCGGAGCTTCATCGGGCTGCCGCATTCCTCGCACGTCTGACCTTCGAGGTCGGACGCGTCGATCGGGTCTTCCTCCACCTCGGGGATGTCCTGCGTGAAGTCGCATTCGGGATACCCGCCGCACGCGATGAAGAGGCCAGCCTTGCCCATCCGCAGCTTCAGAGGATGGCCGCTCTTCGGGCACGTGTCGCCAGGATCGTTCGTGAGGCGGAAGTCGATGAAGCGCTTCCTCACGTCCGAGAGGGGAAGGCCCGCTTTGAGCGAGACCATCTTTTTTTTGGCCTTCTCTCGATCCTTGACGAACTTGCCGTCGAACTCCGCGAGCGCCTTTCGCCAGTCGAGCTTTCCCTCTTCGACCTCGTCCAGCTCCTCCTCCATCTTCGCCGTGTACTCGGTCTGGAAGAAGTCGTCGAAGCCCTCGCGCATGAGGTCGACGATGACGCGCCCGAGAGGCGTCGGCGTGAAGCGCCGGTCTTTCTTCCTCACGTACTCGCGGTCCTCGATCTTGCGCATGATCTCGACGTACGTCGAGGGGCGGCCTATGCCGTTCTCCTCGAGGAACTTCACGAGCGAAGCCTCATTGAACCGCGGCGGCGGCTGCGTCTCGTGCCCCTCGGCGGCGACCGCGACAAGAGTCAGCGGGTCGCCCTCGACGAGGGCGGGCAGGCGCACCTTGTCGTCCTCGTCACCCACATCGCCGTTGTTTTCCGTTTTTTCCTTTTCCTCCGCGTAAGGCTCGGCTTCCTTTTCGTAGACGCGCAGCCACCCCGGGTCCTTGAGCACCGTGCCCGAAGCGCGAAGGCCAGCCGTCTCTCCGCCACCGGCGGCCTCGATCTCGACCGACGTCACCTCCGAGACGGAGGGGCCCATCTGGGACGCGACGAAGCGGTTCCAGATGAGCCGGTAGAGCTTCAGCTCGTCCGGAGCCAGATACCGGGCGATGGCCTCGGGCGGAAAGTCGAGCGACGTCGGCCGGATCGCTTCGTGCGCGTCCTGGGCGTCCTTCTTCTGACGGAAGCGCCGCGCTTCCTCGGGGAGGGCGCCGGCTCCGTACGTCCGAGAGATGAACTCGCGGACGGCGACGAGGGCCTCCTCGGCCGTGCGCGTCGAGTCCGTGCGCATGTACGTGATGAGGCCGATCGTGCCGCTCTCGCCGATCGTCTTGCCCTCGTAAAGGCGCTGGGCGATCTGCATCGTCCGCCGCACGCTGAAGCCGACGCGCGCCGCGCCCTGCTGGAGCTTGGACGTCGTGAAGGGCGGCGGAGCGCTCCCCTTCCGCTCCTTCGCTTCGACTTTCACGACCGCGAGGGCCGCGCTCTCCACGTGCGCGCGGGCGGCTTCCGCCTGCTCTCGTGTCGCGAGGCGCGGGTCCGTCCCGTCGAACTTCAGCTTCTCGCCCTTCCACACGGCGAGGCGCGCCGGGAACGCCGCCTCGCCTTTTCTCAGCGTGACGGGTACCGAGAAATACGGGACAGGGACGAAGCGCTCGCGTTCGCTCTCGCGCTCCACGATGATGCGCAGCGTGACCGTCTGGACGCGCCCCGCCGAGAGCCCGCGCCAGACCTTCGACCAGAGGAGGTCCGACACCTCGTAGCCGACGAGGCGGTCGATGATCCGGCGGGCCTGCTGCGCGTTGACGCGGTTCTGGTCGATCGTCCCCGGTTGAGAGATGGCGCGCGTCACGGCCGCCTTCGTGATCTCGTGGAACTGGGCCCGGTGAAACGTCGTTTTGGGAAGGCCCGGCTTCAGGATCTCCTGCAGATGCCAGCAGATCGCCTCGCCCTCGCGGTCCGGGTCGGCGGCGAGATAGATCGTGTCGGCGCCCTTCGCCGCCTTTCTCAGGTCCTGGACGGTGCGCTCCTTGCCGGGCAGGATCTCGTACGACGGGGCGTAGCCGTGCGCGCGGTCCACCGCGATGCCCTTCTTCTGGAGGTCGCGGACGTGGCCGTAGCACGCTATGACGGAGAAGTCCCTGCCGAGGAACTTTCCGAGCGTTGCGGCTTTCGCGGGTGACTCGACGATGACGAGAGATTTCGCCATGAACCGCCGTCACGATGCCACGTCTGTCAACTCCTTGCCCGCGGCCGCACGAACAGGGCCCCCGGAAGAACCGTCACGAGGCCCTCCAGCTCGAGGTGGACGAGGGCCGCCGAGAGGCGCGCCGCGTCCAACCCGGTTGCGGAGAGGAGCGCGTCCGCGTCCTTCGGCTCGTCGACGTCGAGCGCCGCGTGAAGCGCCGCGGCGTCCGGGGAGAGATGGGCCGGCATCGCGGCGTCCTCCCGCGCCGCAACGCGCCGCGAAAGGCGCCTTCGCTCCTCCTCGGGCAGCTCGGCAAGAAGGTCGTCCGCGTTCCTCACGAAAATCGCGCCGTCCTTGAGGAGGGCGTTCGACCCGGCGGCACCCGGCGAAAGAATCGAGCCCGGAACGGCCGCCACGTCGCGGCCATAGCCCGTCGCGTAACGGGCCGTGATCAAGGACCCGCTCTTCTCGGCCGCTTCGACGACGCACACGATGCGCGCGAGACCGGCGAGAATGCGGTTGCGGACCGGGAAGTTCCAGGGCTCAGGATCCGTCCCCATCGGAAATTCCGAGAGCGCGGAACCGGACGCGAGAAGCGCCACGAGAAGGTCTTTCTGTTCGGGCGGATAGCAGACGTCCACGCCGCACCCGAGGACGGCGATCGTCTTCCCGCCTGCCCCAAGCGCCGCGCGATGGGCGGCCGCGTCCACGCCCCGGGCGAAGCCGGAGACGACCGTCACGCCGGCCTCTGCGAGCCGCGCTCCGAGGGCCCGCGCCGCGTCGAGTCCCGCACGCGAGGCGCGCCGCGCCCCGACGACGGCGATTGCCGGTCCGTCGGGATACGGGGCGCCGCGCGCGAAAAGGACGGCCGGCGGATCGTGGATCTCGCGCAGGAGAGCGGGGTAGCCGGGGTCCGTCAGGAAAAGGACGCGCGCTCCGGATTCCGCGAGCCGCCGAGCGTCTTCCTGGATTTCCCTTCCCTCGTCCGCCGCCAGGAGCGGCGCCACGGCCGAGACTTCTTCGCCCGCGATCCGGGCGGCCACTTCCGGGGACAGAGCGCGCACGGCAGCGGGCGACCCGGCCGAAAGAAGGAGCGTCCTGAGGGCGCGGGCCGCCCTTCCGCGCCCCTTCCGGGCCCAGATGAGTCCTGTCCGGGCATCGCTCGCCGCGCCGTCCATGCGGCACCTCTCTTGCTCTGAGAAGAAGTTTCGACGATGTCTATAATGCCCGACCTCGCCGTGACGCGTCGCCTCCGATCCGCCGCAGCGCTTCTCGTGGCCGTCGCCGCCGTGGCGACCGCGTGCTCGTCGTCGAGGGACAGCGGCGCGTGGAAGGGGCAGAACGCCTACGGCAGCCAGATGGCCCGCAAGGGCTTCTGGCGGGAAGCCCTGTTCCGCTACGAGAAGGCGGCCGCCCAGCACCCCGAGAGCGCCGAGATCCAGAACAACCTCGGCGTGGCGTACGAAAGTGTCGGCGAGACGTCACGCGCCCTGGCGGCATACAAGAGGGCCCTCGAGCTCGCGCCGCAGGACTCGAAGATCAAGCGCAACTACGCGCGTTTCGCCGAGTACTACACCTCCGTGCAGCGCGCCTCTTCTCTGCCCGCGCCGTCCAGCTCCAGCCTCGCCGTCCGGCCTTCTCCCGCGCCCGAAACGGGGGCGAAACCCGGCTCGGCCGAGCCTCCGCTCATTCCGCCGTCCGTCGGCACCGTGCCGTCCGGCGCGTCGCCCGGCATTCCGATTCCACCGCCCGCGCAGAATCCGCCGTCTTCGCCGCCGGCGCCGTCGCCTGGTCCTCCCGGGCCACCTTCGGGGCCGCGATGAGACGCGCCGCCGCGCCGGCTGCTCTCGTCGTCGCCGCCGTGCTCGCCTCGGCGTGCTCGAGCGGGGCCAAGGAGGTCAAGCTCAAACTCCCTCTGCGCCCGAAGCTCGCCGTGACGGGGCGCGAGCGAATCTCGCTCGCGCCCTTTCTCGTCGCCTCGAGGCTCTCCGACAAGAAGGACGCGCCGCGCTACAAGGACCTCGACCTCGACGCCGAGTTCCGGCGTTACCTCGGCAAGCAGCTCGGCAAACGCACGAAGATGACGATCGTGACGATGCCTCAGGA
>Ga0209385_1001091_pt1 | contig 11411 bp, 13 predicted proteins | sample NGEPerB_FD_184506 | JGI IMG/M metagenome (GOLD analysis project Ga0209385, IMG submission 184506) | Arctic peat soil microbial communities from the Barrow Environmental Observatory site, Barrow, Alaska, USA - NGEE PermafrostAB12-B... | ecosystem: Environmental > Terrestrial > Soil > Wetlands >... | reverse complement strand
ACGAAGGCGAAAGCACCGCACGCTACGTGCACGTGGCGACGGGCAACTACAACTCCAAGACCGCGAGGAACTACGAGGACTTCGGTCTGCTGACGTGCGATCCAGACATCACCCACGACATCGGAGAGCTCTTCAATTTCCTCACCGGTTTCGCCCGACACGCTGACTATCGCAAGATCATCGTGAGCCCCACCGAGACGCGCGGGCGCATCGTCGAACTGGTCAATCGCCAACGCGACCTCGGTCGTGACGGCAAGATCTCGATTAAGGTGAACGGACTGACCGATCCGACGATCATCGACGCACTCTATGAGGCGAGTGGAGCGGGTGTGGAGATTCGTCTCGAAGTGCGGACGCTCTGTTGTCTCCGCCCCGGAGTCGCGGGACTCTCGGAGAACATCACGGTCCACAGCCTCGTCGGTGAGTTCCTCGAGCACTCTCGAGTCTTCATCTTCGGCCGTCAGGACGACCCGGACTTCTCGATCTTCCTCGGTTCGGCGGATCTCATGGAACGCAACCTTGATCGACGGGTTGAAGTCACGGTGCCGATCGAGAACCCGCGACTACAAAGCGACCTCGTTGAAGCATTCGAGATCACGTGGCGCGACGACCGTTTCACCTGGGTGCTCGGTACCGATCGTCGTTGGCGCCGACTGCAGTCCGTCAATGACTTCTCCGCACAACAGGAGTTCAAGCGCCGAGCGCTCAGCCGGGCTCGCTCGCTGGCGTCGATGTAGGTTCGACACCTCGTCGCCACTGCAGGCTGGCGTAGGCCGCTCCGCCGATAGGGATCGGCAGCCAGAAGTTGATCAGACGGTACGCGATCACCGCGAGGATCGCCTGGCTGTGCGGGACGCCGAATCCGACCAACGTGGGGATGAGTACGCCCTCGACGATGCCCAGTCCGGCGGGCGTGATGGGAATGGCCGCAAGAATGTTCGCCAGTCCGTAGGCGACCAACAGGTCGATCGGCGAGATCGCGTGGCCGAAGGCCCAGATGAAGACCCACAGGCACGTCGCGTCGAAGAGCCAGTTGAGTCCCGCCCAGGTGAAGGCCCACCACAGAGTGCGACGGTTCTTGATCAACATCGTGATGCGCTCGGCGACCTTCTGCAGCAGTAGTGAGATCTTGTCGGGGTCGAGCGCGGGTACGTGTCGCGCGGCGGCGCGCAGCCAGTTGTCGGCGTGGCGTTGACCGCGCGTGATCAGGAAGATCGTGCCGAAGAACGCCGCGAGCAGGAACACCCCCGCCAGAGCGGCGAAGCCGTACGCCGGGTTGAAACCGCGCAGCGGGATCGAGATCACGAGCGCGACCCAGAAGATGATGTTGAGCACCACCGCCGAACCGCTGCCCTGGGTCGCGAGTCCGAAGGCGTTGGTCTCCTTGGGCACGCCGAGCTCGTTAAAGATGCGGTACGAGAGCGCGCCGGCCGGTGCGGTGCCACCGGGCACCACGTGACTGATGGCCAGTCCGGCGAGGTTGACGCGCAACGTGTTGAATCGCCCCGGGGAGTACGGGTACAGCACCGTGCGCGTCAATTCGACGTACGAGTAGATCGCGGCGATCTCGAAGAGCACCGCTAGGGCGACGAGCAGGGGATTGAGGTGTGAGAGGAGTTGGAGCGACTTTCTTGCCGACGCGAACTGGGGAAGGACGAAGACCTCGAAGACGAAGACCAGGATGCCCACACTCAGGATGATGCGAATCTCGCGCGGCATCGCGAATCGCCTCTTCGTGGCTGGTGCGGGCATAAGACTTCCTTCGGCGTGCCACTCACCCACGGTCGAGGAGCGGAACTTGGCAAACGCAGTCTAGGTGGCTCTGTAGAATCAGCGAATGCGCACGCTTGTGGTTCTTCCCACGTTTAACGAGATCTTGAACGTGGAACCAATGCTGCGTTCGCTGCGCGAGATCGTGCCAGCGTGCGACGTATTGGTGGTCGACGACTCGAGCCCCGACGGCACCGCGGACAAGGCCAAGCAACTGAGTGGCGAACTCGGACAGATCGAGATTCTTCAGCGCGCGAAAAAGAGTGGACTCGGCGGCGCCTATCGCGCCGGCTTTGCGTGGGGGATCGAACACGGTTACGACCAGTTCGTCGAGATCGACTGTGACTTCTCGCACGACCCCGCCGCGCTGCCGTCGATGCTCGAGGTCGCACGTACCCACGACGTCGTCATCGGTTCGCGCTACGTGAAGGGTGGTTCGATTCCCAAGTGGTCGTTCCCGCGGTTGCTGTTGTCGCGCGGCGGCAATCAATACGCGTCGATCATGCTCGGTCTGGGCGTGACGGACGCGACGGCGGGTTACCGGGTCTACTCCAAGGAGGCGCTCGAGCGGATCGATTTTCCAAGCGTCTTGGCCGATGGCTACGGATTTCAGATCGAGATGACCTACCGCGCCAAACGCGGCGGCGCGTCGATCATCGAGGTGCCGATCTCCTTCACCGATCGCACGATGGGCGAATCGAAGATGTCGAGCGGCATCATCCTCGAGGCGCTGTGGCTCGTCACCAAGTGGGGTGTGGAACGTCCCTTCGGGGTGCGTCCCTAGACCCGGTCGACGAGGACCGACGACAAGAAACTTGCTAGCTTGTCGCGTGTCTCCTCGCGCTCGGCCATCGGATCGGACTCACTGACGATGCCGGCACCGGCCCACGCCTCGAACGCCGTTCCCTTCACGAGTACGCCACGAAGTCCGATCCACCACTCACCATCGCCGTTCGCGTCAATCCAACCGAGGGGTCCGGCGTAGTGTCCGCGGTCGTGCTGTTCGAGCCGCGCGATGAGTTCGTAGGCCTCGTCGCGAGGAATTCCTCCGACGGCCGCGGTGGGGTGCAGTAGACGCAAGACCTCGAGCGCGTCGGGCGCGTCGCCGGGACCATGATGCACGCCCTTCACCCACGAGCCGAGGTGCGCGACCGTGCGCAACGTCACGATTGACGGCGTGGCGTCAGCCGTGACCTCGTCGTAGTAATCAGCGAGTAGCTGAACGATGTCGTCGACGAGGACGCCGTGCTCGTAGAGATTCTTCGTGCTCCCGAGCAGCCACGTCTCGTAGTCGTCGGGTGCGACGTTGGGCGGCAGGGAAATCGTTCCCGCGAGTGGATTGGACTGGACGGTGGCTCCCTCACGACGAGCCAGCAGTTCGGGGCTCGCCCCGACGAATCGTCGATCGTCGCTCGTGGGCAAGCTGTAGATCGTGCAGATCGGCTCGCGCAGTCGCAACCGAGCGGCGATCGCGGCGCAGTCGAAGACCTCGGGCACGGTGCCCAGTACCGCGCGCGCCAGAACGACCTTCGCGATCTCCTTGCGGCGAAGAATCTCGACCGCCAGCGCGACGTTGTGGGCGTATTCCTCGGGCGTTGGCTGGTAGGTCAATGACCGGATGCTCTGGGTCTCTTGGGTGGGTGCGGGCTCGCGACGCACGACGTCGAGCCAGGGAGGAGATTGCTCGAGGGACGTTAACCACGCCTCGCCGCCCTTTCGTTGCGTGACCGTGTAGCGCGCGACGTCCAGCTGGCCCGTCGCGTCACGGTCGAACGGCAACGATCCGAAGGCGACGATACCGGTACCTGACGGACCTTCGTCGCCGTCGAGTTCGTGTTCGCGAAGAAGTGCGACCGCGTCGGTTCGAGGATTGAGCCCGCTTTCGAGCGCGACGGTGATCACCGACTCGCCAAAGGCGCTGCGGATAGTGTCGGCGGTTTCGATCAGCCAGCCACTGCGCGCGCCGATCGTTCGTAGTAGATCGGCCGCGACCGGCTCGATTCGTTCGCGCTTAAATCTCATAGTGACCTCGTTCCCAGGAACTGCTGGCTCAAGCCCCCCATGACCCGTCGGTGATTGACCGCGGTGAATCCCGAACGGTTGAGCATCGCCACGATCTCCTCTGACGTAGGCAGATACGCAGTCGACTCGGGCAGATAGTGATACGCCGCCCGATCCGACACGAGTGAGCCGATGAAAGGTACGACCCGGTGAAACCAGATCCGAAAGCCGGCACGCAGAACTCCCGCTCGCGGTTCGGCGACCTCCAGGAGCGAAAGTCGTCCGCCCGGACGTGTCACCCGGGCCATCTCGTCAAAGGTGAGGGCGAGATCGGTGAAGTTACGCAGCGCGTACCCGCAAGTGATGCCGTCGAAGCTCGCCGAACGAAACGGGAGTTGTGACGCGTCGGCCTGGACGCGTTCGGACATCTCACGACCCGCGTCGAGCATGCCGTAACTGAGATCGGTCGCGATCGCGCGTTGTCCCTGGCGCTGCAGTTCGCGGGTGAAGTCACCGGTCCCCGCGGCGACGTCCAGGATCAGACTCATCGGGGGCAGTCGAAGATCGGTCACGGCCCGACGGCGCCAGCGCCCGTCGAGTCCGAACGTCATCATTTTGTTGACCATCTCGTAGCGTCCGGCGATGGCGTCGAACATCGCGCGCACTTGACGGGTTTTCTCGTCGCCCTGGGGGAGCTGGCGTTTCAACACAGACTCAGGCGTAGTAGCGAAAGACCACTTGGGCGACACACGAAGGCTTGACCGCGTCCTTCACCTCGACCAACACGTCAAGGGCGACCTGGACGCCGCCGGGAATGGTCTCGACCGACGCGACGGTGGCCCCGGCCCGGATTTCTGCACCGACGGGCACCGGGTTCGTGAAGCGAACCTTGTTGGTGCCGTAGTTGAGGCCCATGGCAACGCCGTCGACGTGTAACACGCCGCTAAGAAGGACGGGAATCAATGAAAGGGTGAAGTAACCGTGAACGATCGTGTGTCCGAAGGGTCCCGTCTTGGCGCGCTCGGGATCAACGTGAATCCATTGGTGGTCGCCGGTCGCGTCAGCGAACAGGTTGACCTCTTCCTGGCTAATCGTGCGATAGTCCGAGTAACCCAAATGCGTTCCGACCAGTCCGACCAGCGCGTCGATACTCTTCACGTTCGTTGCCATAACCACCTCCTCGCAAACTCTATCTTTCATGAGTGGCGCGCCAGTCGCCCCGCGCAGACGCGCATAGTATGAGCAGATGGCCGACGCAGTCCACGAGGAACGACATCGTCAGGTCTCCGACGGCTGGGTTCGCGCGGGAATCTTCGGTGTCAGTGACGGTCTGGTCACGAACGTCTCCCTGATTCTTGGTTTCGCCGGCGCCAATCCCGGTCACAACATCGTCCGTCTCGCCGGACTCGCCGGACTCGTCGCGGGTGGCTTCTCCATGGCGAGCGGCGAGTACTTGTCGATGCGCGCCCAAAAGGAGTTGCTCGAGTACGAGATTGACGTTGAACGCAAGTCGATCGCCGATAGCCCTGACGCTGAGCGAGAAGAGTTGCGCGAGCTCTTCGTGGCGCGCGGCATTGCCAGCGAGCTGGCGGAGCGCCTCTCGGTTGACCTGATGCGCGATCCCGACTTGGCGCTGAGGACGCACGCGCGAGAGGAACTCGGAGTCGACCCTTCGGCGACGGGTTCTCCGTGGCGAGCGGCGCTCTCATCGTTGATCGCGTTCTCCGTAGGCGCGTTCGTACCGCTGCTGCCCTGGCTCTGGTCCGCGACGGGTAACGAACTCTGGTGGTCGATCGCACTGGCGACGCTGGGCGCCGCGAGCGTGGGCGGGGCGATCGGTTGGTTCACGCGCCGCGGCACCGTTCGCTGGTCAGCACGCCAGGTCCTCGTTGCGGCCCTGGCCGCGGCGGTTACCTACGGAGTGGGTCGTCTCGTAGGCGGTTAGTCCTTCGTGCGCACGAATCGCATCAGGTTGTCTTCGCGTTCCACGTGAAAGCCGAGCGACTCGTAGAGGTTCCCCGCACCGGTGTTCGATTCGTCAACGAAAAGTGCTGCCTCCGAGACGCCCTTTCGACGAAGTGCGGCGAGGCCCTGGGTCACCATGACGCGCCCGAGATGGTGACCCTGGAAGTCCGGATGGACCGAGATGACGTAGATCTCACCGAATCGGTCGGGATGCAGTTCGTGCACCTTCGTCCAGCACGACGCGGCGATACGACCGTCCATCTCGAGCAGGAGAAACCCCGAGGGGTCGAACCAGGGTTCCTGCGTGCGCTCGGCCAGATCCTCACGGCGCCACGCCCCCTGTTCGGGGTGATTCGCGAAGGCGGCGTTGTTCTGTTCGAGCCAAGCATCCTCGTCGTGCTGCGGTTCGAAGTTCCGCAGCGTGAATCCTTCGGGTACGTCGCTGACGGGCACCGGGAGTTCAACGCGAAGAAACTGGAGCGTGCGGATGACCGTACCCGTGGGCACAACGACCATGTCACGCGTCCACCAGTCGACTTCGGCGTGAGTGACGAGTACCTCGTCGAGCAACCGCTGATCGAAACCTCCGCCGCACATCTCGATGGTGGCGCGCTCGGTGCTGCTCAAGAGCGCGTAGCCCTCGAGCACGCCGTCGTGGTAGAAGAGCCAATGTTCGCCGGGCCAACCGTGCACCACCGTTCGTCGTCGGCCCTCGTCGATGGCCTCACGGCCTAGGCGGGCTTCGGTTCGGTTCATGAGATTGAGGACGTCGAGTCGTTGGTCGGGTGTCAGCGTGAGTGCGCACTGCCACGAAACGTCCATGAGCGAAGATTACCGGTCTCGACTAGTTAATTCGGCTGGCGACACGGTTCAGGCGGCGAAGAAGCGCCCCCACCGTGCGTTCCGCGGCCACTAGTTCGGTGTAGACCTCGCTCGCCATCGACTTGCCTTCGGCTTCGACGAGCGCAGTGATGCGCGTTGAGAGTTCGGTCATCGTCGAAGTGATGGTGTTGAGCTCGTTCTGCATCGTCATGGACTGTCGGCCTTTGCCAGGATCGGGCGTGCGGGTACACGATGGCGCATACTGTAATGGTCAGTGACTACGCGAACGATCACCCCTGGATCTGACGTGCTCGAGTGGGCGTCGATAACCATTGACGGAACCCAGAGCGAGCAGTTCCTCCAGGGTCAGTTGAGCCAGGACCTTTCGAATCTCGGCCCCTCGGGAGCGTGGTCACTTCTGCTCGCGCCCGACGGGACGGTCATCTCGTCGTGTTTCGTTGAAGGAGGCGGCGAACACTTCGTGCTGACCTTGCCGCGCGAGCTCGGCGACGTCGCGCTCGCGCGACTGCGCCGGTTTCATTTGCGCGTCGCCTGTACGCTCGAACTCGCCGCCGCGTCGAGCGGGCCTTTCGAACGAGTCGAGGAGATGATCGTCGCGGGTTGGCCCTCGAGTGCGGAATTCGAGGTGCCGCTCACGCCACAGACCTTCGGCGCCGCCTTCGTCGACGCGACGGTCTCGTTCACCAAGGGTTGTTTCACCGGCCAGGAACTGGTCGGACGCCTCGACGCCCGCGGTTCGAGCGTCCCTTGGCGCCTCGTTCGCTGCGTTGGTGCCAGCGTCCAACGCGTCGACGACGTGTTGCGATCGAAGGGACCCGATGGGCCAAAGGGCGTGACCACGGTCGTGGCGACCCCGCAAGGGGTAGTGGCACTCGGCATCGCCCACCGCACACTCCTCGACCCCACCTATCTGGCCGAGATCGACGACGTCTCGGTCGAGGCCGTTCAGTAGTGGGGGTTGGGGCTGAATTAGCGTGACACGCGTGGAGGCTGTTCGTGCGACTGCTCGTTGAGGGACTGTTCATCAAGGTGTCCGGCATCACGAGTGAGGAGGACGCGCTCTTTTCCATCGGTCTGGGCGCGAGCGCGGTCGGCTTCGAGTTTGGCCCCACGCCACGGCGGATCACCCCCAGCGTGGCGCACGACATCGTTCGTCGACTCCCACAAGGTGCCCTGTCGGTGGGCGTGTTTCGCAATGAATCACCCCAACGCGTCGTCGAGATCACCAACACGCTTGGCCTCAGTGCGGCCCAGATCGACGGCCCGATGACCGCAGAGCAGTTGCACTACGTCGCCGAGCGCGTCAATACGGTCCTGCGGACCATTCCGAGCACCAGCGTGATCGACTCCCTGACGTCCAACTCCGGTGTCGACTATCTCCTCTTGCCCGAGTCCGACGATCACGATTCACTGGTGGACTGTCTCAACACGTTTCTCGACGAAACGATTCGAACGCCGCTCATCGCCTCGGGCGGTCTCACGTCGTCCAACGTGATCGATGTCGTGCAGCACTATCCCGTCTGGGGCGTCGACGTTCGCGGCGGTGTCGAGACGGCACCGGGCGTGAAGGACCCAGTCTTGCTCGGAGAGTTCATCGCCAATGCGCACTGGGCGTTCGAGAATGCCCACGTCGACCGACATTTCGACGACTGGTTCTGACCCTTAGGCGTGGTAGCGGCGAAAGACCACGCTGCCGTTGTGACCGCCGAAACCGAACGAATTCGACAGGATCACGTCGACGTCCAGGGCCCGAGGGGCTCCGATAACGACGTCCAGACCGACCTCGGGATCGATCTCGGTCGTCCCGGCGGTGGGCGGGACGCTTTGATGCAGCAAGGTGAGTACCGACGCGACGCCCTCCAGGGCGCCCGCCGCGGCGAGCGAATGACCGAGATGACCCTTGATCGACGTTACCGGCGGCGCGTGGTCGCCAAAGACGTGGCGCACGGCGACTGCTTCGGCTAGGTCGTTGAGCGGCGTCGACGTACCGTGCGCGTTGATGTGCGATACGTCGCTCGCGGTGATGCCGGCGTCGACGAGTGCGAGTTCCATGCAGCGGATCGCGCCACTGCCGGTGGGGTCCGGTGCGGTTATGTGGTAGGCGTCGGCGGTCGACGCGGCGCCGAGGACTTCGGCGAAGATGGTCGCGCCACGCGCGACGGCGTGGTCCCACTCCTCGAGAATCAAGATGCCGGCGCCTTCACCCATCACGAATCCGTTGCGGTTGACGTCAAAGGGCCGAGAGAGCCCTTCGTTGCTGAGCGCGGTCATGTTGCGAAAGCCGGCCTCGGCGATTTCGACGATGACGGCTTCGGCGCCGCCGGCGACCGCGACGCTGCAGCGTCCCGACGCCACGAACCGAGCGGCGTTGCCTATGGCGTGGGTTCCCGCGGCGCACGCCGTCGTCACCGTCTCAGCAGGTCCACCGAGTCCGAACCGCATCGACACCGCGGCGGTGGCGGCGTTGGGCATCATCATCGGCACCATGAAGGGTGAGACCCGGGCGGGTCCTTTCTCGTTGAGGACCCGCATCTGTTCGAGCACTGTCTGGAGACCGCCAATGCCGGTGGTGACGACGCTGCCCGCGTCAACGATGGGACCGTTCAGCCCGCTCTGGTTCCACGCCTCGTCGGCCGCCATGAGGGCGTAGAGCGCGAAGGGGTCGAAGCGCCGAAGTTCCTTCGGTCCACCGATGTGGGTCGCGTCAAAGGGCGCGATGCGCTTACTCGCGGGCGCCGTGTTCTTGCAGAGTGCCTCCCACAGTGCGTCAACGCCCACGCCAGCGCAGGTCAGCGCCCCGAGACCCGTGACGGCGACGCGACGACCCTCGATCGGCCCCGAAGGGGTGACGGCGACTTGCACTACAGCTTGGCGTAGATGAGCTCGAAGGCTTCGCCGACGGTGGTGATGTCCTTCAACTCGTCCTCGGCGACCTCGATATCGAAGGTCTCCTCTAACGCCATGACCAGTTCGACGAGGTCGAGGCTGTCGGCGCCGAGGTCGTCGCTGAAGGAAGCCTCGAGGGTTACCTTGGACGGATCGACGGCTAACACCTCGACCGCGTTGTCAGTGAATTTCGCGAGTGCTTCGTTACGGTCCATGGTTTTCGCCCCTTGTTTTGTATCGCTCCATGGTACTAAACCCGCTCGCACCGTCGTGCCCCTACTGGCCGAGCGCGAGCCCGCCGTCAACGCACAGCACGGCGCCGGTGATGTAGCGGGCGTCGCTACTCGCGAGAAACCCCACCACGCCAGCGATATCGGACGGCTGGCCGACGCGCCCCATGGGGATCATGGCGGCCATCTGGTCCCTGGCGGCGCCCAGATCGCTGGTCATGTCGGTATCGACGAGACCGGGCGCGACGACGTTGACGGTCACGCCGCGCGCGGCGACCTCTTTGGCGAGGGAGCGGGCGAGTCCGACCAGTCCGGCTTTGGCGGCCGCGTAGTTCGCCTGACCCGGTACGCCGACGAAGGGACTGATGGAGCCGATGAAGATGATCGAGCCCTGTCGGGCCCGCACCATGGACGCCATCGCCGCTCTCACGGTATAAAAAGCGCCGTCGAGGTCGGTCGACAACACTTCGCGCCACTGTTCGTCACTCATGCGCATCGCGAGGCCGTCGCGAGTGACGCCCGCGTTGAGAACCGCGACGTCGATCGGTCCGAACTCGGCGATTGCGGCTTTCACCGCCTCGGTGACCTCCTCGGAGTGCGTGACGTCGACCCGGAACGATTTGGCGCAACCGCTTGGGGCGTCGCCGGACCTCGACAGACCGACGACGCGGTCGCCCAGCTCAATGAAGTGTTCGGCGATAGCGGCGCCGATGCCGCGGCTCGCGCCGGTGATGATGACGTGTCGACTCATGGGGCACTCTCCTTTAACTCCTCCAGTGACGCAGGGGCGTACTGGTGCTCGAAGGGACGGATGCGCTTGGTGAGACCGCTCAGCACGCCGCCGGGCGGCATCTCGATCGTGGTCGTCACTGACGCCGGGAGCGCCATAGTGCAGCGCAGGAACTCGACGGGTGACGTGAGCTGGCGAGAGAGTAGGTTGCGCCATTCCGAGGCGCTCGTGTGTACTTCGCCATCGACGTTGGCGAGCAACGTCGCTTCCGTCGCACCCCACGTCGTTGACGCGAGTGCGGTGTCGAGTTCGGCCTGGGCCGATGCCATCAACGGTGAGTGGAAGGCGCCACCGACCGGCAGTGCCGTCGCGCGACGCCAACCCAGTTCACGGTGTCGGGCCATCAGGTCGTCAAGGCCCTCGGTGGTTCCACTGACGACGATCTGGCCCGTTCCGTTGATGTTGGCGATCCACACCTCGGCGAGGTCGTCCAACGCCTCGCGCGCCTGGCCGTCACCACCCATCAGGGCGACCATCGATCCGGGAGAAGCCTGCGCGGCGCGCGCCATAGCGGCGCCACGCACGGCGATCAACCGTGCCCCTTCGTCAATGCTCAACAGTCCCGACGCGACGAGGGCCGTCAGCTCACCGAGACTGTGGCCGAGGAGGAAGCGTGCCCGCACTCCGCGGTCGAGCAGTTCGAGGTAGCCGACCATGGAGAGGGCGAAGGTGGCGATCTGGGCTCGGTCGGTGCGTACGACGTCCTCGTCGCTCGCCGACGTCAAGAGGTGCTCGACGTCCACGCCACTGACTTCGCTGATGCGCGCCACCTGGCTCCAATGGCGTGACGATCGCCACGCCAACCCCGCGCCGCCCGCGAGCGAACCCTGACCGGGAAAGAGCACGACGACGTCGTCGCGAAACGCGAGCGAGGGTCGATCAGACATGCTCCAACGGTAACAGCGTGCCCGGAGTGGTGTCTGGTT
>Ga0209385_1001090_pt1 | contig 11414 bp, 9 predicted proteins | sample NGEPerB_FD_184506 | JGI IMG/M metagenome (GOLD analysis project Ga0209385, IMG submission 184506) | Arctic peat soil microbial communities from the Barrow Environmental Observatory site, Barrow, Alaska, USA - NGEE PermafrostAB12-B... | ecosystem: Environmental > Terrestrial > Soil > Wetlands >... | reverse complement strand
TCTCATGGAGGAGGCGGGCGAGCGCCGCGCCGCGGCGCAGGCGGAAGTTCAAGAAGCCCGGCCCCTCGACGGCGCACCCCGGTTCGAGCATGGCGAGCGGGTGGTCGGGGGCGAGCGCCGCCCGCGCCTCGTTGAGCCGACCGGCGACCTCGTCCGCGATCGCGCGCGGCGCGCGTCGCAACGCCTTCGCGAGGGGAAGCGCGCCCGACCACGCCAGGTCGCCGAGCTGCCGCCTCGGCGGCACGTCGAGCGCGACCTGCGGCGCCTCCACCCCCATCGCCGCGAGCGCGTTCCCGATCGCTGCGGCCAGCTCCGTGCGGATCGTCTCGAGCATCCGTTCCCTCCGTGGCGCGCGATTGTAGCGCGCGGCTCGCCCGCACCCGAGCGCCGATGCGGTTTGCGGGCCAGCGAATCGATACAAAGCTCTCCCAGGCCAAGCGGCACAACTGGTCCGGCACCAGCGAAGCGCAGGTCGCCGAAACTTACACCTACGGCGGTGTTGCGGGCCGGGTGAGCCAGCGCTCGACCACGGTGGGGCTGCTGCTGCCCTCGGCGGACACCCGCACCATCTCGCAGGCGTTCACCTGGAACGATCTCGGTCAGACCGCCTCCGCCGGGTACCCCGACGACCTCGGGATCGGCAGCGATCCGGCGCGCACCGTGTCGTTCACCTACACCAACGGCTTCCTCACGGCGGTGCCGTCGTTCGCCGGCTCGATCAGCTATTATCCCAACACCATGGTCAACCAGGTCGCGCACGCCAATGGGGTGACCGACAGCTACGGCAAGGACCCCAACGACATGGCGCGGCCTGCCAGCATCTCCACCTCCGGCGCGGCGACCAACTGGATCACCGGGACCTACCAGTACGACGGCGCCGGCGACGTCTGGAAGATCGGCACCGACACCTACCTCTACGACCTCGTCACCCGCCTCAAGGAGGGCAACGTCGGCTCGGTGGCGCAGAAGCAGTGCGCGGTCTTCGATGCCTTCGGCAACATCCTCGGCCTGTCCCAGATCGCCAGCGGCGGGACGTGCCCCACCACGGGAAGCTACAGCCTGGATTCCTCGACCAACCGCTTCCTCTTGCCCGTCACGTACGACGCCGCCGGTAACGAGACCTACCGCGGCGGCACCACCTACACCTTCGATAAGTGGAGCCAGATGGCGACGGCGACCGGGACCGGGATCAACCGGGCCTACCTCTACACCGCGGACGGCGAGCGGATCGCGGAGCGGGACAACGCAGCGGGAACGATCACCGTCACGGTGCGGGACCTTTCCAACAAGGTGCTGCGGATCTTCGCCAAGACCAGCGGGGTGTGGAGCTGGAGCAAGGACTACGTCTACCGCGACGGCTCGCCGCTGGCAAGCGTTGAGAGCACCGGGACGAAGCATTTCCACCTCGACCACCTGGGGACGGTGCGGAGGATCACGGGGACGGGCACGCCCGCGGCGGTGCTGGCAAGCCACGACTACTACCCGTTCGGCCTGGAGGCGACATCGCCGGCCCAGGACACGGAGCGGATGAAGTACACCGGCCACGAGCGTGACGGCGCCACCGCCCTCGACTACATGCACGCGAGGCACTACAACTTCGTGGTGGGGAGATTTCTCACGGTGGACTCGGGCAACGGGACGCCCGAGGACCCACAGACTTGGAACCGGTATGCCTATGCTCGGAACAACCCGGGGATATTCCGCGATCCTGACGGGAACCAGGCTCAACTGGCGCTTCTACTAGGCGGCGGCGCCACCTTGGGGCCAGGCCTTGCGCTGGGCGTAGCGCTCATGGCTCCTTCTCCTACGCCCGGCATGAACAATGCCCAGTTCTTGGCGATGCAGCTACAGACTCTAGGTACGTCTCTGAGTGGCAGACAGCTTCCGACCTGGCGGCCAGCGCCGTCACGAAGTTGGCGTGCGACGAGCTACAATTCAAAGATTACAAGTAGCGGAAGCAGTTCCGGTCCCTCCGGGGGAGACGGCCCCGGCAGATGGCCGAAGCCCGGTCCTGTGGTTACAGGGCTAGCACTTCGGGCCCTGACGTTCCCCCCGGGTGGCATGATGGTGGTGAACTTCGCTGTCGCCCAAGTTGCGGCAACCCAAGCGCTCTGGTCATACATCGCGAGCGGCGGTGGCACCGTAATGGAACCGAGCGATGGAGCCCAGCCGGCTGCAGTTCACTCTGAGTCAGGGCTCACTTATCAGGTTTGGCTCGAAAACCAAGCAGCCATGGAGAGGACTCTGGGGTCGGGACCCCTCTTCCGGCATGTTCCCGGAGACAGTTTTGCGAATTGGCCAACCGACAATCCCCCGACCCCAAGGCCGTGACTGGTTTCCGGAACCTCTGAGCCGGGTGGGGACTTCAAGGGAACGGCCTGTAGGGTTTGACGCTCGGGAGAGTCCAGGGAGATAGGGCATGATCTATCAATGGTACTCAGGATCTGATTCCTCGAAGGAGGTGCCGCGGCGGCTGACCAAGCTAAACCAGGGCGCGGCCGCCACCTCACTCGACGACACACTCGCGACGTTGAGAGATCTGCTTCGTATCGAGAGGGACCCGAACTGGCGCGGATACCTGCTCTCGCGCATTGGATCTGAACTCCTCGGTGCGGAGCGCCGAGAGGAGGGAATCACCACGCTTCTAGAGGCCGAGACCCAGTTTGATCCTCTGCTGCCGACAATTTGTGATCTCGTGGCGGAGTACTGCGATGCGCTGTTCAGCCTGATCGTTGGCTACTACTCCGAGAACGATGACTTTGCGAAGGTCGCCGCACTCGCCACGGCCATTGTCGCCGACCTGCCGGACAGTAAGCTCAGTGGTCCTGATCGAGCGGCCATCCACTTCTACCAGGGGTTCGCATTCGAGATGCTTGCGAAGCGTAATTCGCTTGACTGCCTCAATTCCGTAGCCCTTGCGAGCTACCTCAAGTGGCACCGTTTGAATCCTGAAGAACCGGCTTGTCTCGAGCACCTGGCGTATTCGTATTTCAAGGTGGGCGACATGGAGCGCTCAGGCATCGCCGCCAGAATGTGCCTGGAGGTCGAGCCCGGTGGTGAGATCCGCGAGAGGGTCGAGAGGTTCCTGCAAGACCACGGGCGTCAGCTTGACCGTGGGAGAGAGAAGAAATAGCCTGTCCCGGCCGCGACACGCAAAGCGTTCACCGGAACAGTGGTATGAGGTGGTGCTGGATCTCGCACCGTGACACTACGCTCGCTGGGCAACGTGCATGGTTGAAGGTGAGTTGGGCTGACCTCGGCGGTGTCGCCAGCGTCACCTACCCGAAGATCGTGGGAGTCGGGCGGCGGGCCCTGTGTACGCCCCCTACACCAACGGCTGGCTCACCGGGATCACCGCTGCGGAGGGGGGCGGCTGCCCCGGTACCATCGCCCTCGCCACCTTGAGCTATTATCCCAACACCATGGTCAACCAGGTCGCGCACGCCAACGGGGTGACCGACACCTACGGCAAGGACCCCAACGACATGGCGCGCCCTGCCAGCGTCTGCACCTCGGGCGCCGCGACCAACTGGATCACCGGGACCTACCAGTACGACGGGCCGGCGACGTCTGGAAAATCGGCACCGACACCTACCTCTACGACCTCGTGACCCGCCTCAAGGAGGGCAACGTCGGCTCGGTGACCCAGAAGCAGTGCGCGGTCTTCGACGCCTTCGGCAACATCCTCGGGATAGGATCTCCAGGTCCGGCTGAGTTGACAGAGGATGCAGGATGAGTCGCGGGAAGCTCGGTTTGTCAACTGGGCCGGACCTGGTGTCTGCTATTTGCCGAGGGCACACGCGGCGAACGGGTGGTCGCCGGGGTGTGATCCCGCTCACATCAGCTTCGCTGGGCCGGGAGGATGCTTGATCGGTGAGCTTCTCGCCAGCTGTGGGCTGCCCGGCGGACGGCCACGACCTGCTCGTGGTCGGCTGCGACGCCGCGACGTGCGACCACGTCCGCGCGGGAGTGGCTGCGGCCGGCCATCGGGTGACGGTCGCAGACGACGCGCCGGCGGCGCTCCGCGTTGCGGCGGGAGGGCGCTTCGACGCGCTGGTCGTGTCGCACCCGGTCGCCGGTGCCCCGACTGGCCGCTTCCTGCAGGCGGTGCGCGACCCCGAGTCGCCGTGCCGGAGTTCGGGCCTGGTGCTGGTAGCGGAAGAGCGCCTGCGGCGCGACGCCGAGGGCTACCTCGGGCGCGGCGCCAACCGCGTGCTGGCGGTCGAGCGGGTGGAGCAGGCGGTCGCGGAGGTCCTGCGGCCGCTGCTCCGGGTTTCGGTGCGGGCGCCGCTGCGCCTCCCGGTGCGGCTGCAGGCGCTCGGGAGCGGTTTGCAGCGCCGCGTGGTGTGCGAGAGCGTGAACCTCTCGGTGGACGGCGCGCTGCTGCGCGCGCCGCACAGCCTGTCCGCGGGCACCGAGCTGCGGTTCGAGCTGTTCCTCCCCGAGACCCCGCTGCCGGTGTGCGGCGAGGCCGTCGTGGTGCGCCGGACCGTGCAGGGGTGCGAGCCGTACCCCGGGATAGGGGTGCAGTTCACCGGCTTCGCCTGGGGCGGCGAGGACGCGCTCAAGGCGCGCGTCGCCGCGTGGCGCGCCGGCCGGCTCCGGCCGGTGAGCTAGCCCTAGAGACGCCGCAACCCGGCTGCCGTCAACCCTCCGGCTGCGGCGGCCGGTTTCTGAGCCACGTCTCCAGCGGCGGGTGGTGCCTGTGGTAGGGGGTCGCCTGCTGGTAGGCGTGCGCCACCGCGAGCAGCTCGGCCTCGCCGAAGAGCCGGCCCGTGAACGTGATGCTCGTGGGCGTGCCGTCCGAGGCGCGGAAGCCGTTGGGGAGCACGACGGCCGGATGCCCGGTGAGGTTGGTGAGCAGCAGGTTGCCGCTGCCGTAGCTCGGGCAAACGTAGACGTCGACGTCCGCCGTAGCCTGGTCCATTGCCCGCATCAGCAGCGTTCTGACCCGGTTGGCGCGGATGTACTCGACCGCAGGGACCAGCTGTGCGCGGCGGAAGAGGTTCGGCCAGGCGTTGGCGGTCTGCCGCGTCATGAGGGCGTCGCGGCCGCTCCTGGTCAGCTCGTCGAAGGCGGCGGCGGCTTCCGCCTGCAGGATGAAGCGCAGCGAGTCGAGCGGCAGGTCGGCCGGGAGCTTGACCGGCGCCAGCGTGAAACCGAACTCGCGCAGCGTCGCGAGGGTGCGCCGGTCGAACGCCTGCCACTCGCGCAGCCGGACCCGGTCCTCCTCCTTCTCGACGCCCTTGGTGCGGTCCTCTTCGAACGCGGCCTCAACGTAGCCGACGGGCAGGGTGCGCGGGTCGCGGTCCAGCGGCCAGCGAAACGGGCGGTCCACCGCGGTCGGGTCGACCCCATCCGCGCCGTGGATCGCCGCGAACACCAGCGCACAGTCCTCGACCGAGCGGGCGATCGGCCCGAGCTTGTCCATCGTCCACGACAGCGCCATCGCGCCGTGGCGTGAGACGCGGCCGAAGGTCGGCCGCAGCCCGGTGGCGCCACACCGCGTGCAGGGGGAGACGATGCTGCCCAGCGTCTCGGAGCCGACCGCGAAGCCGACGAGGCCGGCGGCCGTCGCCGACGCCGGTCCCGCCGACGAACCGGACGAGCCTTCCGCCGGGTTCCACGGGTTCCTGGTCTGGCCGCCGAACCAGACGTCGCCCATCGCCAACTCGCCGAGCGCCAGCTTGGCCACGAGCACGGCGCCGGCATCGGCGAGCCGTCGCGCAACGGTGGCGGTCTCGGGGCGCACCTGGTCCTTGTATGGCTTCGACCCCCACGTGGTCGGGTAGCCGGCCACCGCGATCAGGTCCTTGGCCCCCCACGGCACGCCGTGCAGCGGGCCGCGCCAGTGCCCGCTCGCGATCTCGCGGTCGGCACGTTCGGCCTGCTCGAGGGCGAGCTTCTCGGTGAGGGTGACGACGCACTCGAGCAGCGGGTCGAAGCGCCGCAACCGGGCGAGGTAGAGCCTGGTCAGCTCGACGGACGAGACCTTGCGAGCGCGCAGCAGGGCGGCAAGCGTCGCCAGAGGCGCAAACGCGAGGTCGTCGTCGGTGGCGGGGCGTAAGGCGTGGCGGTCCGGCTTGAACCCGACCGTGGTGTCGCGGCGCGCGGCGCGCTCGTCGTCCGCGGCCGTGGTGGCGAACCGCCACGCCGGCGGGACGGCGTTGTCGACCGGCACGGCGCGGAGCTTCGCGAAGTCGCTGAGGAGGCCGTTGACCCCCTCGACCATCAGCGCGCGCTGGTCGTCGGGCAGGTCGAGGCCGGAGACCCACTCGGCCTCGCGGATCATCGCGGCGGTGACCGGGCCGCCGGCGGCGAGGGCGGCGACGGCACGACCGAAGACGGCCGAGCCGGCGCCGATCGCGGCGGCCCGGACGATCATCCGGCGCCGGGTCCATGCGCCGTCGGGCTCGTTGCGGCGGGCGGCGTCGCTCGCTTGTGTTCGGGGCCGGTCGTGGGGTTCCGTGGCGTCCTCCATTGACAGGTGATCAGTCGTGCGGCTTCGAGAAGTGTACGCCGCCGCTGCTGGCCGGCCTGGAATGGGCGGAGGGGCTGCCGGCTTGGGGATCGTGGGGCCCTGCGGACCGCGCCCGGTTTCGGGTATAACGTGGACGCCGGGGAAGGAGACTCGATGACTACTGCCACTCGCCGGGTATCGGCGTTCGCCGCTGTTACGGTCCTCGTCTGCGCCGCGCAGGTCCTCGCACAACCTCCCGTCGAGGACGCCGCCCGCCGCCGGATCGCGATGGAGAAGCTTGCCGTCGTGGGCAGCGCCCTGTACATCGGGGCGCACCCAGACGACGAGAACACCGCGATGCTCGCCTGGCTCGCCCAGGGGCGGAAGGTGCGCACGGCGTACCTCTCGCTCACGCGCGGCGACGGCGGGCAGAACCTGATCGGGACCGAGCAGGGAGACGAGTTGGGGGTCGTCCGCACCGAGGAACTGCTGGCGGCGCGCCAGATCGACGGGGCCGAGCAGTTCTTCACCCGGGCGATCGACTTCGGCTTCTCGAAGACGCCGGAGGAGACCCTGCGCTTCTGGGGCCACGACGCGGTGCTCTCCGACGTGGTCTGGGTGATCCGCTCGTTCCGGCCCGACGTGATCATCACGCGGTTCCCTCCCAACGCGTCGGGCGGGCATGGCCACCACACCGCCTCGGCGATCCTCGCCTCGGAGGCGTTCGCCGCCGCGGCCGACCCAAAGCGGTTCCCGGAGCAGCTCACGTACGTCGCGCCGTGGCAGGCCAAGCGCCTGATGTGGAACGCCTGGCGGCGGCCGGGGGAGAGCGCCCCGGCGGGGGCGCCGCCGGAGTTGACGGTGGACCTCGGGGCGTACGACCCGGTGCTCGGCGAGTCGTACACCGAGATCGCGGCGGCCTCGCGGAGCATGCACAAGAGCCAGGGGTTCGGCTCGACGCCGCGGCGCGGCCCGATGCCGAACTTCCTCCAGTTCGTGGCCGGGGACCCGCCGACGAGCGACCTGTTCGATGGCATCGACCTGACCTGGAGCCGCATCCCCGGGGGCGGCGCCGTCGGCTCCATCCTCGCGCGGACGATCGCGGCGTACCGCGACACCGACCCCGCGGCTTGCGTCCCGGCGCTGCTGCAGGCGCTCGCCGCGCTCGACCGGCTCGCGCCCGACCCGTGGGTCTCCGTGAAGCGGAAGGAGCTCCTCGACGAGATCGCGTCGTGCAGCGGGGTGTGGCTGGAGGCGATGTCGGCCACCCCGACGGTCACGCCGGGCGGATCGGCCGAGGTCACGGCCGTCGCCTTGGACCGCAGCCGGGTCCCGATGTCGCTGGTGAGCGTTCAGCTCTCGGGCGGCGGCCCGATCGGGCCGCTCCGGTCGCTGGAGCCGAACGTGCCGGAAACAAGGGTGATCGCCTTGAAGGTGCCGGCCGACGCGCCGTACACCCAGCCGTACTGGCTCGTGCGCCCGCACGGGATCGGCCTGTTCGACGTGCGCGACCAGACGTTGATCGGGCGGCCGAAGAACCCGCCGGCGATGACGGCCTCCTTCATGCTCCGTATCGGGGAGCAGGACCTCACCTACACGGTGCCGGTGCAGCACCGGTGGACCGACCCGGTCGAGGGCGAGCGCATCCGCGACCTCGCGATCGTGCCGGCGGTGACGGTCAACTTCGCGGCGCCGGTGCTCGTCGTCCCGGACTCGAACACCCGAGTGGTGCGGGCCGTCGCGCGCGCCAACGAGGCGGGCGCCACCGCCGCCGTGCGCCTGGCGGCGCCGGCCGGTTGGAGCGTTGTTCCCGAGAGCGTCCCCGTCGTGTTCGCGGCCCGCGGCGAGGAGCGCGCCGTGCGCTTCACCCTGATGCCGCCGCCGGGGGAGAGCACGGGCGAACTGTCCGCCTTCGTCGTCACCAACCGGGAGGAACCGGCACGCTCGCTGGTCGAGATCTCGCACCCGCACATCCCGGTGCAGACGCTGCTGCCGCCCGCCCAGGTCAAGCTCGTGCGCGTGGACGTGGGGCCGCCGATCAAGCGGGTCGGCTACGTGATGGGTCCGGGTGACGAGGTCCCCGAGATCCTGCGCCAGCTCGGCGTCCAGGTCTCGCTGCTCTCCGACGATGATCTCGAGGGTGCCGACCTCGCCGGGTTCGACGCAATCGTGGTGGGGGTGCGCGCCTATAACACGAGGCCGTCACTGGCCCAGGCCGAGGACCGGTTGCTCGCGTACGTTCAGGGTGGTGGGACGCTCGTCGTGCAGTACAACAACGACCGCGACCTCCTCACCGACCGGCTCGGGCCGTACCCGATCAAGCTCTCCCGCGAGCGCGTGACCGACGAGACGGCGCCGGTGACGGTGCTGGCGCCGCACAGCCCGCTGCTCACCACGCCGAACGCGATCTCGGCGGCGGACTTCAGCGGCTGGGTGCAGGAGCGCGGGCTGTACTTCCCCGAGAGCTGGGACCCGCGCTACCAGGCACCGCTCGCGATGTCCGACCCGGGCGAGAAGCCGCTCGACGGCTCGGTGCTGTTCGCGCACGTCGGAAAGGGGAGCTACGTCTACACCGGCCTCGCGTTTTTCCGCCAGTTGCCGGCCGGCGTGCCGGGGGCGATCCGCCTGTTCGCGAACCTCCTCGCCGGAGGCAAGCCGCATGGATGACCGGGGCATCCCCCCCTCTAGCCCGCAGCGAGCGTCCGTCTTCCCAGAGCCCAGAGCCCGGAGCCCGGAGCCCGTCTCTCCTGACGCGCCTCCTCCCTTTGGCGGGTCCTGGAACGCGCTCTACGCCGCTGTCGCGGGTACCCTCGCCGCGCTGATCGTGTTGTTCGCGCTCTTCACGACGGCATTCGAATGAGCGCTCCTGAAGACGCCCGTGGGGCGGGCGCCCTCGCCCGCCCATGTTGCCGCTGGCAACCGCGACGTCGGTTCCATCAGGAGATCGCCGTATGAGCCAGCTCGACTGGGCGGTGCTGGCCGCGGCGCTCGCCGCCATGGTGGGGTACGGCATCTGGAAGGGCGGGCGGAGCCGCGACACGCAGGGGTACCTCCTCGCCGGCCGGGAGATGCGCTGGGGCACCGTGGCGCTCTCGATTATGGCGACGCAGGCCTCGGCGATCACGTTCCTGTCCACGCCCGGGCAGGCGTACGCCGACGGCATGCGCTTCGTGCAGTTCTACTTCGGACTGCCGATCGCGATGATCGTGCTGTCGGCCACCGCCGTGCCGCTCTACCATCGCCTCAAGGTCTACACCGCGTACGAGTACCTCGAGGGCCGCTTCGACCTGAAGACGCGGGCGCTGACCGCGTTCCTGTTCCTGATCCAGCGCGGTCTCGCCGCCGGCCTGACGATCTTCGCGCCGTCGCTGATCCTCTCCGTGATCCTGGGGTGGGACGTCCGAGTGACCGTGCTCGTCATCGGAGCGCTCGTGGTGGTCTACACGACCTCCGGCGGCGCGCGGGCCGTGAGCCGGACGCAGACGTTGCAGGCGGCGATCATCCTCGCGGGCATGGCCGCGGCGTTCGTGGTCCTTCTCGCGTCGCTGCCGGCCGGCGTTTCCTTCCTCGACGCCCTGCGCGTCGCCGGCAAGGCCGGCCGTCTGCGCGCGATCGACCCGTCGTTCTCGCTGACCGACCGCTACACGCTGTGGTCCGGCCTGATCGGCGGCGCGTTCCTCGCGCTGTCGTACTTCGGCACCGACCAGTCACAGGTGCAGCGCTACCTCGCCGGCCGCTCGGTGGCCGCGAGCCGGCTCGGCCTGCTCTTCAACGGCATGGCCAAGGTCCCGATGCAGTTCGGGATCCTGTTCATCGGCGCGAGCCTGTTCGCGTTCTACCAGTTCGAGGCGCCGCCCGTGTTCTTCAACCCGGTGGAGGTCGCCAAGGTCCGCTCGTCGCCGCAGGCGCCCCGCTTCTCCGAGCTGGAGGCGCGCTACCGCGAGGCGAGGTCCGCCCAGGAGGCCCGCGCCCGCGAACTGGCCGCCGCGCTGCGCGGCGGCAACGGGCCGCGGCAACAGGAGGCGACGGCGGCGTACCGGGCCGCCAGCGCCGCCTCCGAGGGAGTGCGGGCCGACGCGATCGCGGTCATGCGCACGGCGGACCCCGGCGCCGACCCCAGCGACACCAACTACGTGTTCCTATCATTCGTCGTGCGCCACCTGCCCGCCGGGCTCATCGGCCTCGTGCTCGCGATGGTGTTCGCCGCCTCGATGTCGGCGTCCTCGGCGGAGCTCAACGCGCTCGCCTCGACCACCGTCGTGGACGTCTACCGCCGCCTGCTGAAGCCCGGGGCGGGGGAGCGGCACTACGTCCTGATGTCGCGCCTGGCGACCGTGGGGTGGGGCGCATTCGCGGTGCTGTTCGCCGAGTACGCGAGCCGGCTCGGCTCGCTGATCGAGGCCGTCAACATCCTCGGGTCGCTGTTCTACGGCACGATCCTCGGCGTCTTCCTGACCGGGTTCTACGTCAAGCGCGTCTCCGGCACCGCGGTGTTCGCCGCCGCGATCGTCGCCGAGGCGCTGGTGCTCGCGTGCTTCGCGTTTACCCCGATTTCGTTCCTCTGGTACAACGTGGTCGGGTGTCTCGCAGTCCTCGGCCTCGCACTCGTGTTTGAGGTTGTACCTTTGTGGCGCCGCCGATAGCGGACCGTCTGCTGCGTTGCGCTACGCCGGCTCGAATCCTCATGTAGCCTACGGCTACACTCCGGTTCGGCCGGCTCGCGCGCCTTGCATCCGGCCCACTCTCGGCGGCGCGGCTACACGCCCCAAGCTCCGACGCCCTGCCTGTCGGCTTTGGTTTCGTCTTCAAGGGAGGTGGGGGAGGCTGCGCGGCCTGCGGCCGGCGCAGCCGGTTCGGACCACGAACCACTAACCATGACCCACGAACCACGGCTCTTCTGTGCCCGGTGCCTGGAGGCCGGAGCGCGGAGCCCTCATCTTCTGCGAGCCCCGAA
>Ga0209385_1001089_pt1 | contig 11421 bp, 8 predicted proteins | sample NGEPerB_FD_184506 | JGI IMG/M metagenome (GOLD analysis project Ga0209385, IMG submission 184506) | Arctic peat soil microbial communities from the Barrow Environmental Observatory site, Barrow, Alaska, USA - NGEE PermafrostAB12-B... | ecosystem: Environmental > Terrestrial > Soil > Wetlands >... | reverse complement strand
ACCCAGCCCGCATCCCCACCGAGGTGGAATGGGTTCCCGGCAGGCTGCGCCGAACCGTCGGGGTCGCTCTCTGGCCGGCGGGTCTGGTCGCCCTGGCGCTTGCAGTGAGCGCGGTCGCCGGTCAGCGGACCAGCGTCGGCATTGCACTCTGGTTTGGCGCGCTGCTTCTGACAGCCGTTGGCACTGGGCTTGCCTTCGGCTTTCCCCTCCACCTGCCTTGTTCGCGCTCAATTTGCTTTGAGCTTGGCGGCGTCCTTGCCTGCCTCGCGGTGGGGTTCGCTCTTCGTTACGTCAATTTGGCCCTGGTGCCCCACCAGGTTCATGGCGATGAGGCCGCGGTCGGGCTTGCCGCCCGCGACCTGCTGGCGAACAGCTGGAGCAACCTCTTTGGCCTGGGCTGGTACAGTCAGCCGGAGATCAGCTTCGCCGGATATGCGCTCGCCCTGAAGTACGTTGCAAACAATCTATACGGCCTGCGCCTGGCCTCGGTCATCCAGGGTAGCCTGGCGATTCCCCTGCTCTATGGCGCCGCCCGCCGACTCTTCAACCGCCGGGTCGCGTTTCTCGCGACCGCCTTTCTTGCCTGTGCCCAGATGGCGATTCATTACAGTCGGATCGGGAATAACTACATCGGGGCGCTCTTTGCCAGCCTGCTCTTTCTCTATCTCCTGCTCGAGGCCATCCACCACCGCCAACCACTGCTCTTCTTGCTGGCGGGCTTTGCCTGCGGCTTGACACTATCGGTCTATATCGCCGCCCGCCTGACCATCGTCGTCGCGTTACTCTACTGCCTGCATCGAGCGCTGATCGAACGCAACTTCTTCCGAGCACAGTGGCGGGGGTTCTTGCTGGCGTTCCTCGGAGCTTTGATCTTCGTTGCGCCGCAAGGAATCGTCTATTCCCATGGGACGGGACCGATCTTCGATCGCGCGTTCGGGGTGTTCATCTTTTCTCCGGACAACATGCGCCACGAGTACGACGCGTACAAGGTCCATACCGTTCGCGAGGTACTTGTTCGACAGGCCGAAAACACGGTTGCGGCCTTCAATCTGGTGGGGGAGACGAGCGACCAGTACACTCAGCGCGCGCCTCTCCTCGACTTCTGGAGCAGCGCTCTCTTCGTCCTCGGGGTCGCCGTAGCTGGCTGGTGGTGGCGACAACCCTCTTATTTTCTCATTGGGGCTTGGTTCTGGCTTACGCTGCTCCTGGGCTCGGTCATGACCGTGGACGCGCTCTTTTCGCCGCACCTCGCCGCCGCGCTCGGGATCCTCGCGCTCCTTCCCGCTCTCGCGCTCGACGTGGGCTGGCGCGCCCAGGCCGCGCAGTTCGGCGCCCGCGGACGGGGTGTCGCGACTGCCATCGGAATGTGCCTCGTCTTGCTGAGCGGCTACGCAAACGCGGTCGGTTACTTCGTGATCCACGACCGGGCGATGGCGCCGCAGTTCTTCACGGTGCTGGCCCGCTACACCGCAGCGATCAACGACCGCTATCAGATCTACCTACTCGCCGACTCCGACACCTCGCTCAACTACGACACCATCCATTTCCTGACACCAAACCTGGACGCAGTGGATGTTCAAGACCATCCGCTGGCCCTGCCGCTGCCTACCATCCCCGCCAGGAAGGGCGTGGCGTTCGTCTTTCGCGACCCGAAGGATCCCCGCCTCGCCGCCGTCAAGCGCGTCTACCCGGGTGGAATTGAGGCGGTTCAGCGATCGACCAACAATAGTCCTGACTTTACGACTTACACCGTCGCGCACGCCCAACTCCTTTCCGCGAACCCGAACGCGCGGCAGTTAACCCCGGCCATCCCCGGCCCTCGATGACCGGCTAGAGCGCTGAAAGACTGATCCGGACTGGTGTGCGACACCAGCGTCAGAATGACCGCGGAGACAGGGCCGGCCATCGAAGCGGAGCGACCGGCGCCCTCGAAGCCCCCCAAGGGTGTGCGTCTTGCCGGGAGCGCCCTCCCGATCGGAGGAGCTTTCAACAGACCTCGGAACCCCTCGGGCCGGACCCGTTGAAGATGCGCGGGTGCGCGAGGCGGAGGCGGGCGGCGCGGTATTGCAGGCTGGTCCAGAGGACGCCGAACCCGTACCTGGTGGAGCGCGCGAGGTTGATCGACGACGAGTCGGGGAGGTAGCGGGTCGGGCACGAGACCTCGCCGACGCGGAAGCGGAAGAAGAGGGTTTGCGCCAGCATCTGGTTGTCGAACACGAAGTCGTCCGAGTTGGCCGCGAGGGGCAGCGTTTCGAGGACCCGGCGCGAGAACGCGCGGCACCCGGTGTGGTACTCGGTGAGCTTCTCGCCCAACAGCAGGTTCTGGACCAGGGTCAGGACGCGGTTCGCGGCGTACTTGTAGCGCGGCATCCCGCCCCGCCGTGCGCCCTTGCCGATGATGCGGCTCCCGAGCACCACGTCGTACACCCCGAGCGCGATGAGGGAGGCCATCGCCGGAACCAGCCGCGGTTCGTACTGGTAGTCGGGGTGAATCATCACGACGATGTCGGCGTTGCGGGCGAGCGCGGCCGCGTAGCAGGTCTTCTGGTTGCCGCCGTACCCCAGGTTCTTCTCGTGGACAAGAGTCGGCAGGCCCAGACTGTGACTCACCTGAACCGTGCCGTCCTGGCTGGCGTCGTCCACCAGGATGACCTCGTCGACCACGTCGCGGGGGATCTCGGACCAGGTCCGCTCCAGAGTCCTCTCGGCGTTGTAGGCAGGCATGACCACCAGCAGCCTCTTACCGTGGATCACCGAGCGCCCCCCAAGGTCGCCGCCAGCGAGAGCCGCCCGGCGGTCAGCCGCTGCGTTTGCGCCGTCACGCAGGCATCTTGACCCATGCGCCCGGCGGCGGCAAGACCGCCGGCCGGGCTCACGCCGAGACGGGCCGGCTCAGCCGTTTGGGTCCGGCCGCCACTTTGGGGAAGAACGCCCGCGCGCGCCGCACGATCCCCTCGACGTCGAGGTCGAGCCGGGCGCGCAGAATCTCCTGGCTGCCTTGCGGCTGGAACTCGTCCGGCACGCCGAGGCGCTCGATCGTGACGTCCGACACCTTGAGGGCGGCGACGGCCTCCTCGACCGCGGAGCCGAAGCCGCCCGCGAGCGCGTTCTCCTCCACGGTCATCAGGCGCACCCCCGGGTGGAGCTGGGCGGCGAGCAGTTCGACGTCGAGGGGCTTGACGTACCGGGCGTTGACAATCGTGAGATCGGGGCCGGCCTCGGCGGCCAGGCGCTCGGCGGCCCGCAACGCCTCGCTCGCCATCGTCCCGATCGCCCAGACGAGCCCGTCGCGCCCGTGGCGCAGGACCTCGGCCTTGCCGACCGGCAGCGCGCGCGGCGGGGCGTCCATTGCGACCCCGTAACCGTTGCCGCGCGGGTAGCGCAACGCGACCGGGCGGCCTGCGGCGAGGGCGGTGGCGAGCATGTGCCGAAGCTCGCCCTCGTCCTTCGGCGCCATCACCACCATCTCGGGGAAAATCCGCAGGTAGGAGAGGTCGAACACCCCGTGGTGGGTGGGGCCATCGGCGCCGACGAGGCCGCCGCGGTCGAGCACGAACACCACCGGGAGGTGCATCAGGCAGACGTCGTGGAAGATCTGGTCGTAGGCGCGCTGCAGGAACGTCGAGTAGATCGCGACCACCGGCAGGAGACCGCGGGTTGCGAGGCCGGCGGCGAACGTTACCGCGTGCTGCTCGCAAATTCCGACGTCGAAGAAGCGGTCTGGGATCGCCTTCGCAAAGACGTCCAGTCCGGTCCCCTCCGACATCGCCGCCGTGATCGCGACGATGCGCGGGTCGGCGGTCGCGAGCTGGGTGAGGGTCTCGGCGAACACCTTGGTGTACGAGGGCGGACCGGGCTTCTTCTTCGCCACCTCGCCGGTGGCGACCGAGAACGGCGTCGCGCCGTGCCAGAACACCGGATCGGCCTCCGCCGGCTCGTATCCCTTGCCCTTGCGCGTGGCGACGTGCAGGAGCACCGGGTGCGGGTGGTCGCGGTACTCGCGCAGCGTCGCGAGCAGCTGCGGCATCGAGTGGCCGTTGATCGGCCCGACGTACTTGAACCCCAACTCCTCGAACAGCAGGCCCGGCACGACGAGCTGCTTGGCCATCTGTTCGGCCTGCTTGGCGAGTTTGAGCATCCCCTCCCCCACCCGCGGGATCAGGCGGAGGAACCGTTCCACGTCGTCCTTCAGCCGCCGGTACGCCTGGCCGTGGATGATGCGGTTCAGGTAGCCCTGCCAGGCGCCGACGTTGGGCGAGATCGACATCTCGTTGTCGTTGAGGATGATCATGAGCCTGCGGCTGAGGTAGCCGGCCTGATTGAGCCCCTCCATCGCCATCCCGCCGGTGAGGCCACCGTCGCCGATGATCGCGACGACGCGGTAGTCCTCGCCCTTGAGGTCGCGCGCCACGGCCATCCCGAGCGCCGCCGAGATCGAGGTCGAGGCGTGGCCGGCGTTGAACGCGTCGTACTCGCTCTCCTCGCGCTTGAGGAAGCCGGAGATGCCGCCGTACGTCCGCAACGTCGCGAAGCGCTCGCGGCGCCCGGTGATCACCTTGTGCGGGTAGCACTGGTGCCCGACGTCCCACACCAGCAGGTCGCGCGGCGTGTCGAGGACGTAGTGCAGCGCCAGCGTCAGTTCCAGCGCACCCAGGCCCGAGGCCAGGTGGCCGCCGGTCTGCGACACCGAGGAGAGCAGGAACGCGCGCAGCTCCTCCGCGAGGTCCGGCAGCGCCTCCTCCGGGATCCGGCGCAGATCCGCCGGGCTCGCGATCTTCTCCAGCAGTCCCATGGCCCCCTAGCGGTCGCGCCGCGCCACGTAGTTCACGAGCGCGCCCAACGTCCCCGCTCCCCCTTCCAGCTCTTCCGCCTCTCGGAGGAGTGAACCCGCCAACGCGTCGAGTTCTTTCCGAGCGGCTTCCAGCCCCCAGACCGCGGGGTACGTGAGCTTCCCGGCGGCGGCATCCTTCCCCGGGCTCTTGCCCAGGCTGGCCGCCGTTCCGGTGACGTCGAGGATATCATCCGCGATCTGGAACAGGAGACCCAGGCGCCGCCCGAAGCGGGCGAACGCCTGCCGGCGAGCGTCGTCCGCGTCGGCCAGCAGCGCGCCCAGCTCCACCGCAGCGCCGATGAGGGCGCCGGTCTTGGCGCCGTGGATGCGCTCGAGCCTGGCGCCGTCCGGCGCCGCGCCGGTCGCTTCCAGGTCCTCGACCTGCCCGCCCACCATGCCGCGCGAACCGATCGCCTCAGCCACCATCCGGCACGCCTCCGCGCGGCGCCCCGCGAAACCCTCCCCCTCGGGGAACCGGCCCAGGACCGCGAACGCCTCGGTGAGCAGCGCATCGCCGGCCAGCAGGGCGAGCGCCTCGTCGAACGCGACGTGCACCGTGGCGCGGCCGCGCCGCAGGGTATCGTCGTCGAGCGCCGGTAGGTCGTCGTGGATCAGCGAGTAGGTGTGGACCATCTCGAGCGCGCACGCCGCCTCGAGCGCAACTTCCGGGTCTCCGCCCGCGGCGCGGCACGCCGCGCGCGCCAGGACCGGCCGGACGCGCTTGCCGCCGCCGAAGACGGCGTAGCGCATCGCCTCGTGCAGGCGCGCGGGCCAGGCGCCGGCCGCCGGGAGCAGCCGGTCGAGCGCCGCGTCGATGCGAGCGCGCTCGCGGGCGAGCAGCGCCGCGAGTTCCACGCTCACCCCTCCTCGGAGGCGAACGGGGCGGTCCGGGGGTCCTCGCCCTCGTCGCCCTCCGCGAGCAACTGCTCGACCCGGCGTTCGACCCCCTCGAGCTGCGTGCGGCAACGCTTGGCGAGCCTGACGCCGCGCTCGAACAGCTTGAGCGCCTCCTCCAGGCCGACGCTCTCGTCCTCGAGCTTCGCGACGACCTCCTCGAGCTCGGCCAGTGCGTGCTCGAACGTTTCCTTCGTCATTGGGTCTCCTCCTCCTCGAACAACGACCCCTGCGTCCCGTTGCTGCGGCCCACGACGAGCGAGCGCAGCTGTCCGCGCGCAAGCGTCGTCAGGAGCCGCTCGCCCGCGTTCACCGCGGCGGCGTCCCTGACCGGCCTGGGGTCGCCCTCACGAGCCGTGATCGAGTACCCCCGCTCCAGCACGTTGCGCGGCGACAACGCCGACAGCGCCCGCTCCCTCGCCCCGAGTTCCAGCGTCCGCCGCGCGAGCAGCGAGCGCAGGCGTTCCCCCGCGACCGCGAGACGGACCGCCACGAGCTCGCGCCGGCGCGGCGCCCCGAACCGCACCGGCCAGTGGTAGAGGCGGGAACTGGCGCCGTCGGCCCGCCGGTGCCGGGCCGCCACCAGCGCCCGCAGGAGCTGGGGCAGCGCCTCGAGGCGCCGGACCTTCTCCTCCAGCTCCCGCAGGCGCGACGGGAGGCGCGCGAGGCCGCGGGCGCCCTCGAGCCCCCGCAGCCGCAGCCGCCCGTGCTCCAGCTTGCGGGTGAAGGCAGCCGCGATCTCGCCCTGAGCCGACTCGACGCGGCGCTGCTGCCCCTCCAGGGCGGCGACCACGATCTCCGCCGCCTGGGTCGGCGTGGCGGCGCGCACGTCCGCCACGAAATCGGCGATCGTGAAGTCGACCTCGTGCCCGACGCCGGAGACCACCGGCACGCCGCACGCGGCGATCGCCCGCGCGACGACCTCCTCGTTGAACGCCCACAGGTCCTCGAGCGAGCCGCCGCCGCGCACGACGAGCACGACGTCCACCAGGCCCGAGCGCCCCAGGTAGGCGACGGCGCGGGCGATCTCCCCCTCGGCCCCTTTCCCCTGCACCCGCACCGGGGCGAGCAGCACCGCGAGGTGCTCCCAGCGCGAGAGCACCTTGAGCACGTCGCGCACCGCGGCGCCGCTCGGGGAGGTCACGAGGCCCAGCCGCTGCGGCAGGCTGGGGAGCGGGCGCTTGCGCTCGGCGGCGAACAGCCCCTCCGCCTCCAGCTTGGCCTTGAGCTGCTCGAAGGCGAGCTGCAGCTCCCCGACGCCCTCCGGCTGCAGCTCCTCGACGATCAGCGAGAGCGAGCCGCGCTGGGCGTACACCTCGAGGCGGCCCCGCACCAGGACCGCCTGTCCGTCCACCAGCTCGAACCGGAGCCGGTCGGCCCGCTTCGCCCACATCGCGCACGAGAGCTGCCCCTCGGCGTCCTTGATCTGAAAGTACCGGTGGCCCGAACTCGCCACCTTGACCCCCGACAGCTCGCCGCGCACCCATACCTCGCCGAACCCCTGCAGGGCCGCGTTGACCTCGCGGACCAGCTCGCCCACGCCGTAGGTGCGTTCGCTCACGCCCTGGCCTCCTCCACGCGGCCGACGCCCGCGCCGAGCAGGACGAGCATGAGGTACTGGATGTTGGCGAACCAGAAGTTGTACTCGAACAGACCGGCGATCGAGATCGCAACCGCCGACGCGAGCGACGCAGCCACCGCGGCTCGGTGCCTCCCAGAGAGGCGCGGCAGCGCGCGCCACGTCATCGTGAAGAACGCCCCCATCAGCCAAAGGTACGCCCCGAGGGCCGGCAAGCCGCGCTCCGCGGCGATCTGCATGATGTTGTTGTGCAGGTGGGGTACGCGCCAGCGCGGGGCGTCGTCGCGCCGGTAGAGCGGGTACATCCGCTCCACCATGTCGAGCCCGACTCCAGTGATCGGGTAGTCGCGGATCATCTGGACGCCCGAAAGCGTCATGCAGACGCGGTCGTAGTTGGAGGCCTGCTTGAGGTCGAAGACCGAGACGACCCGGTCCAGCACCGAACGCGGGAAGACGAACCAGAGCGCCAGCGCCGCTACCGGGTAGAGCAACAGCAGGCGACGGCGCCAGACCGCCGCGAGCACCAACAACGCGGCCGCGAGCCCGACCCAGGCGTTGCGCGTGTACGACAACAGCAGGGCGACCGTCCCGAGCGCCGCCGGCGGCAGCAGCAGCCACACGCGCCGGACGGGGTTGAGCAGCAGCTCGGCGAGCACGACCACCACGCCCAGCAGCACCCAGCCCGCGAACAACATGTAGTGCGACAGCGGCCCGGTGATGCGGTGCTCGAGGTCGTTGAAGCCGCGGGCGTACTGGACGAGCCCCCACACCGCCAGGATCGTGGTCGCGACCGCCAGGCTCGCCACCAAGCGCCGCCACCACACCTCGTCGATGAGGGCGGCCGAGAGCGGCACGAGCAACAGCACCGCGAGACGCGGCAGCTTGTCGAAGCTGTCGAGCGGGTCGAGGGAAAACACCGCCGAGGCCAGCGAGACGACGGCGAACAGAATCAGCGGCGGCACGAGCGCCCGGGCGTGGGGACGGCCGCGCAGCTCGCCTGCGCGCCATGCTCGCCACGCCGCGATCCCGCCGATCACCAGCAACGGGTTCGCGATCCCCAGACGCGTCGAGGTGGCTGCAGCCGCCACGATTGCGCCCGCAGCCAGCGCGCGCGCGCGGCCGGGGCGGAGCGAAACTCGGTCCTCCAACGCGCCTCACCCCTCGGCGGGGAGCGCCTCGTCGATCAGCATCACCGGGATGTCGCTGACGATCGGGTACACGCGCCGGCAGCTCGCGCACTTGAGCCCTTCACGGACCTCCGGCGTCTCGTCGCGGAACTTCTCGCGGTAGCGCTCCACCAGCATGGCGCATGTCTCCGAAGCGAGCGGAACCAGCTCCACGTCCGCCTTGCACGCCGGACAGACAAGGATCTCCAACAGTTGCGGATCGACGGGCATGGCAGCCTCCGAAGGCATGCTACCACTGCCGCCCGCTTGGTCGGCCCTCGGTTACTATGGCGCCGATGCGGGTGCTCCAGCTTGTCGCCGCGGACCGATGGACCGGCGCCGCCGCCACCGCCCTCCAGCTCGCCGGGGCGCTGCGCGCGGCCGGCCACGAGTGCGTCTTCGCCTATCGCCCGGGGCGCAACCTCGAGGATCGGCTGCGGGACGTCGAGTGGTGCCGGCCCGCTCTCGCCAAGGAGCGCACGCTCGGCGACGTGCGCGCCGCGATCGCTCGGGTGCGGGGGCTGGCCGCCGGCTGCGACGTCGTCCACGCCCACCTTCCGCACGACCACCTGCTCGCGCGCCAGGCGCTCAAGGGCTCGGCCACTCCTCTCGTGCGCGGCGTCCATCACCTCAGCCACCTCAGGCCGGACCCGTTCCACCGCTGGCTGTTCCGCGGCACTGCCGGTCTCGGCCTCGCCAACTCGGCGATGCTCCCGGCCTGCGGCCGGCTCGCCGCGGTGCGAGGCGCGCCGGCCCGCGTGCTGCCCGTGGCGCTCGAGGACCGGTTCCGCCCAGGCGGCGGCGGGAGCGCCACCCGGGAGCGCCTCGGGATTCCCCTGGATGCCGTCGTCTCGGGCACAATCGGCAAGCTCGACCGCGGCCGCGGTCACGACCTCTTCATCCACGCCCTGGCCGCCGCTCCCGGGGTTTGGGGGATGATCATCGGCAAGGGGCCGTATCTCGACGCGCTCCACACGCTCGCCGGCAGGCTGCGCGTGACCGCCCGCCTCGTCTTTCCCGGTTACGTCGAGGCCGGGCTCGAGGAGCTGTACGCCGCCATGGACATCTTCGTGTTCCCCGCCGCCGGCTCCGACCATGCCCACCGGGCGATCGCCGAGGCGGCGGGGTGCGGCGTCCCGTCGCTCGCAGCCGACCTGCCCGGCGTGCGCGACCTCGTCGAACCCGGGGTCACCGGAGACATCTACCCGGCAACCGACGCCGCCGCCCTGGCGGTGCTGATCGCGGCCTGGGCGCGCAACTCAGTGGCGCGGCGCGCCGCGGGCGCCACTGCCGCCGCCCGCGCCCACGACCGGTGGACGCCCGTCGCGCTCGCCGGTGCGGCGCTCGAGCTGTACGGGTCGCTCCCAACCAGCGCCGCGGCGACGTACTGAAACGGGGCTCACCGGGGCCGACACACGTTCCCGCTCGACCGGTACATCTCGACGCGGGAGGCTGCCGTAGCACGCCAGCATCCACGGTAAAGTGCCGACAGCCGCGCTCGGCGAGTTGAGGCCGCCCCAAGAACCCAGGTACGGGGTATCGGAGTGCGGCTTTCGGGTCATCCAACCCGCCAGATTGTGAGACCGTGTTTTATTGCACGTCACCCCTCTTGACACGCCTGGGGTGCGGGTCTAGAGTCGGCGCCGGAAAACATATCGAGCGTTCGTTTTGTAGAAGGGGCGAGGATGAACCGAGGGCATCGAAGGCAGACCCAGCTTTCGCACGACGACCCCGCCGGCCGCCTGCCAAGGCGCGGGGGAACTGTCGACTCGCACCTCTCGACTCTCAACCGTCAACTCGGAACTCTTTTTCGGATCAGGGCGCAGCGCGCCCAGAAGGAGACAACCATGGTGATGCGAACCCTTCCCAACCACGCCTGGCCGCGGCGAGCCGCCGCGGTCGCGGCCGCCTGCCTGATCGGCCTGCTCCTTGCGGGGCCGGCCGTCGCGCAGGTCAGCAACGCGCAGATTGAGCTTCGGGTCGCGGACACCGGCAAGCTGCCTTTGCCCGGCGTGACGGTGAAGCTCACGAACACCGCCACCGGTCTGGAACGGACGCTGCCGACCGACGCCGCGGGCCTCGCGCGATTTGCCGCGCTGCCGCCGGGCACGTACTCGGTCCGCCTCGACCTCGACGGGTTCGCGCCGGTCGCCGAGGAGAACCTCGCGCTGCGGGTCGGCCAGGTGCTGCGGGTCAACGCCGTGATGCAGCAGGCCACGACCAGGACCGAGGCCGTCACGGTCACCGCCGAGGTCCCGCTCGTCGACATCGTGAAGACCGACTCCTCGACCAACATCGTCCCGCAGCAGATCCAGTCGCTGCCGGTGCCCGATCGCGACTTCCAGAAGCTGGCGTTTATTGCCCCCGGCGTCGAGCGCGAGCGCGGCGGCTACCGTTTCATCAGCGGCGACCCGGTGATCGGCGCCGGCGGCAACGCGTCGCAGGCCACGATCATGGTGGACGGCGTGGACTTCACCGACCCCGCCCTCGGCCTCGCCCGGGTGCAGTTCTCCCAAGATGCGATCGCCGAGTTCCGCGTGATCACCAACCGGTTCGACACCGAGATCGGCGGCTCCGCGGGCGGTGCGCTCTCCGTCGTGACGCGCTCGGGAACCAACGATCTCATGGGGACGGTCTTCGCCTACTACCGGGCCGATAACCTGCGCGCCAAGGGAGCGCTGGACTTGCCGTGCGGCGCCAACTCGGGGTGCAACAAGTACGACCGCGGCCAGTACGGATTCACGCTCGGCGGACCGATCGTCAAGGACAAGACCCACTTCTTCCTGTCGACCGAGTACGTCAAGACGGACGACGTCCCACTGGCGTTCCGGCCGGGCGGCGCATTCGCCTCGGAGGCGGCGGACATCCCGCACCCGTGGGATCAGATGATGACGTTCGCCAGCATCGACCACTCGGTGTCCGACAGCCAGCGCCTGGCCGCGAAGTTCACC
>Ga0209385_1001088_pt1 | contig 11421 bp, 10 predicted proteins | sample NGEPerB_FD_184506 | JGI IMG/M metagenome (GOLD analysis project Ga0209385, IMG submission 184506) | Arctic peat soil microbial communities from the Barrow Environmental Observatory site, Barrow, Alaska, USA - NGEE PermafrostAB12-B... | ecosystem: Environmental > Terrestrial > Soil > Wetlands >... | reverse complement strand
CTGCTGTTGCTGCTGCTGTTGTTGGGTGTGGTGTGCCGCCTGCTGGACGCCCTGCCGCTGGGCCTGCTGTTGCTGCTGCTGCTGTTTCTGTTGGTTCTGCTGCTGGGCATGCTGCTGTTGCTGCTGCTGTTTGTTTTGGTTCTGCTGCTGGGCATGCTGCTGTTGCTGCTGTTGTTTCTGTTGGTTCTGCTGCTGGGCATGTTGCTGCTGCTGCTGTTTGTTTTGGTTCTGCTGCTGGGCATGCTGCTGTGGCTGCTGCTGTTTCTGTTGGTTCTGCTGCTGAGCATGCTGCTGCTGCTGCTGTGCCTGTGGCTGGGCATGCTGCTGCTGCTGCTGTGCCTGTGGCTGGGCATGCTGCTGCTGCTGTGGTTGAGCGTGCTGCTGCTGTGCCTGTGGCTGAGCATGCTGCTGCTGTGCCTGTGGCTGAGCATGCTGCTGCTGCTGTGCCTGTGGCTGAGCATGCTGCTGTTGTTGTGGCTGGGCATGCTGCTGCTGCGGCTGAGCATGCTGCTGCTCTGGCTTGGCTTCCTCTTGTTTCTGCTGTGCGAAGGCAGGAACAATGGCTCCGAGAGATAGAAACAGGACTGCTGTTCCGAACGTTGTAAGTGCTTTCATAGGTATTGCCTCAGGTACAGAGTAGGCGCGGCCGCGACGATTAGCTGTCTCCTTTTGACCAGTGGGAGAGCTGCTTGCTGCGACCACATTAGGTCGCTGTAGCGGGATGTTATTTGGGAAGAGGCAATCATCTGTTGCGGCCGTTGTGTGCATGACACCGGGCCCTGCGATCCAACGAGAAGGGCCCAGCGCACTGGACCCTTCACTCGCGTATTCGGTTCGTTGTTAAGGCTACCTTCGCTTTATCATCCAGCCGATCAATATTCCGGTGGCGATGCCCACTGCGAACGTCGTCACAATTGTTTCAACAGGATGTCGCTGCAGGCGCTTGGTGGTGTCATCAATAAACTCTTCAGCAGCATCGCCGCCTTGTTTTGCGACACGCCTCGCTGCCTCCACGCCGTCCTCGATAGCATCTGCCACGGCAGATGTCGCCCGAGAAGCCTTGCGTGCCGATTCGGCAATTTGCTCGCCCGTTCGTTCCAATACTGATTGTGCCATTATGTCTTGACCTCTCTCGTCTCCGAGTTCGATGTTGATTCGCTTATTTCCCGACAGCCTTTTCGACCTTGCCGACCCAGTTTTGAACTTTGCCGGCATTCTTTTCGGCCCTGCCCTCAGCTTCCAGGTCGGGGTTCTTGGTAAGCTCGCCGACTTTCTCCTTGATTGTTCCTTTGACTTCGTGGAGTTTGCCTGTTGTCTTATCGTCCGTGCTCGGCTTCATCATGAATTTCTCCTCTGTTCCCCAGTAGGTTTCGATTACCGCCTAGTGCTGGAGAGTCGCAGCGCCTGTGTTAGGTTACGCTACTTTTTTTTCGCCAGATGTCGGCGCCTGCACCAGTTCGTCGAAGAGTGAGCGATAGTGGATCATCGCGGTCCGCATGTCTTCCGTGCTGGCTTCGCCTCTGCCCAGCCGCAATGCAATGTCGTGCGCCGACCGGTAGTTCTCCACTACTCGGGGATGGTCGACGGAAATGTCCGCCGCACGCTGATCGAAATCGGTGACAGGATAGCCACGCGTCTGCATCAGCGAACACACCAGTTCATCGGCTTCCGTCACTGCACCTTTAGGATAATCGACAAAGCGGGATTGCACCGCCTGCCACTGGGCCAAGTAGCGTTCACGTTCCGTCAGGTCAAGATCGCGGATCTTCAGCTTTTCAACCCGCGTTTCCCGGTCCGCCAGCTTCGCTTCGGCTTTACGTTCGGACCCATGTTGTAGAACCGCCCGGTCGTATTCCGGCCCGAAACGGTCGCGTAGTCCTGTAGTGGTGTTCTTGCGTTTTCGCATATACAGCGCAATGGCCACGACAATTAGCAGAACCACTGCGACTGCGAGAGCAATCAGTTTTGGATCCATTAGATTGAGATTCATCGAGAACTCCTTTACGCCTTGAGTGTCTGCGAACAGGTAAGGTCCGGTTTAGGAAGTTCCCTTGCCTGAAGTAGAGTCTTGTGTATGGATTAGTATCCAATGATCAGGTTGCCGAAAGCTGGTCAGAATTGCTCGTCCAACCGCTCAAAGGAATGGAACCGGCAACGCGACTGGGCGAGGAGGCAAGATCGCGGCGGCCATTCGTGCCGGGAATTTCTGGGCACGGCTCCATCACGATCGCGCAGCGGTACGTGCATCCCCTGGCGGACGCAGTAGCGCGGACCTGCAAAGCATTCGGGAATCTAGGCGCAGCGGGAGAGCCGAGAAAACTCGGAGTGGGCGCAATCCTGGGCGCAGTCAAAAATTGCGAATCCGGCGATGCCTTACAAACAGTTGGTGCGAAAGGGGGGACTCGAACCCCCACGGGTTTCCCCGCCAGATCCTAAGTCTGGTGCGTCTGCCAATTCCGCCACTCTCGCAGCTTTAGCTAAACGATGACCCATGAATTGAGCTGCCATGCGCAGATCAACTCCGGCCATGACAAGTCTAGAGGCAAACGCCTGCCGGTTGCAATGCCATGCAGAATCATGCCATGCATAATCTTCCGGCTTGGCGTCTGTTGCGAAAAAGCTCGAACCGTAGAACCTGAAGTAACGAGCCTCAGCGGTCACGATCAGCGGCCCCGCTTACCACGTCGAGGGCAAGGAGTCGTCGAGTTCCGTGGTAAGCGCCCACTCGGTCGCCCTCTGCTGCTCTCGCGTGAGTTTCACGCCGCCGCAGGTCAGGTAAAAAGCGTCATGGGCGGTGGCGCCCTCGGTGTCAATCAGCGCTACCTCAATACTGCAATTCTGATGGGCGAGGATGGAACTGATAGTGTGCAGGAGTCCGGGACGGTCCTGGGTGACGACTTCCAACAGCGTGCTGGCGGGAGAACATTCATCGTCGAAGCGCAGGCGGGTTTCGACCTTGAGCCTGGCCGGCTTGGTATCGGACTTGAGGCGCGATTCCAGCAGGCGCTCAAGTGGAGCTTCGCCCATCAGGATTCCGACAACCGACTTCTGGAAGCGCTCGCGTTCCGGGGGATTTAGCTCCAGAGTGTGAAAGCGATCTTTGAAATAGAAGCTGTCGACGATGACTCCGGTGCGATTGGAGAAGGCGCTCGCCTTGGTGATGTCCATGCCCCATCCGTAGAGAATCCCGGCCAGGGTGGAAAACAGGCCGGGGCGGTCGAGGGTCACGATGGTGAGTTCGTGCTGGCCGGCAATGCGGCGCACGGCGAGCTGAACCGGTTCCCCGCGAAGCTGCTTCGCCATCTCAAAGTGCAGGAGCACCTGTTCGGGCGAGTGCGACATGAGGTAGCGCTGTGGCAGCCCGTCAAGAAACTTCAGCAATTGCGAACGGCGCTTGGGCAGCAGCGCGGCGATGCGCTCGACTTGTGCGCTGCACTCCTCGGCGTGAAATCGTTCGCTGTCGGCGCTGCGGGTGAAGTAGTTGGCCGTACCGGTATACAGCCGCCAAAGGTTTTCCGCCTTCCACGGAGTGAGCGCTTCAGGATTGACGGACTTAATGTCGGCGAGGGTGAGCAACGTCAGCATCTTCAAGCGCTCGGGTCTGCCCACCTTGTGCGCCAGTTCGCGCGCGGTTTCCGGATCGTAAATGTCGCGGCGGCGCAGCGTGGATGACATCTCCAGGTGGATCGCGATCAATAGGCCGACTGTCTGGTCGTCTTCTTCCTGGAGGCTCATGCGTTCAACTGCAGCCGCAGCGAGTTGCGCGCTGTTGTGAACATGGTCGTCTCCATCCATGCCCTTCCCGGTATCGTGCAGCAGCAACGCCAGAAAGAGCAGTTCGGGACGCTCCAGTTCCGCCAGCAGACTGGCGAAGGGTTGCAACCACTGCTCGTCGCTGGTAGTCAGTCGATGCAGCATCTCAATCGCGAGGATGCTGTGTTCATCCACTGTGTAGCGATGGTAAAGGTCGCGGAGAACGAGCGAATCGATTGCTTCGAATTCTGGAATGGCGAGCGTTAGCAAGCCTAGCGAATGCATGGCTCGCAGCGCATCGGCAGCATAGGGGAGCACAAGTATCTCGCGCAGATGTTCCCATAACCGCGAATCCTGCGGCATGGTGTCGGCCAATCCGCGGAGCGCGTTGTCGAGCCGGCGCTCGGTCTCAACACTGAGCGCGACGCCGTGGCGGGCGACAAAGGTGAAGAGCCGCAAAATCACGAAAGGATCGCGAGCGCCGACGGTCTGCTGGAGATAGACGCGCCCGTCCACCACCGAGAACTCTTCGTTAGAGGATCGCGAGCGCCAGTGCTGGAACGAGCGGTACAGGGAAGAGCGCTTTCTGGGAATTTGCTCCAGCATCTGCCTCGCGTGCCGGTGGATCGTCCTTGCATGGCGAAAATACGACCGCATCCACTCGGCGGACGAAACCGGCCCAGACCTGGTTGCGATGCCCTGCTTGGCCAAGTCGTCCTGCGCTTCCCACGAGATGACATTCTCGTCGCGATTGCCCCGGTAATGCAGACAACAGCGGGTAGAGGTGAGGAAGTCCATCGCGTCGAGAACAGCGTCGGTTTCCGAGTTCGGTTGCGGGTTGGCCATGCCCGGCCACTTGCGTTCCGACGCAAGCGCCATGATCAGCTCCAGCCATCGCGAGACGTGCACATCGCGCAGCCCGCCCGGACCGTCTTTCAGGTTCGGCTCCAGATGAAAGATGGTGTCGCCGAAGCGCAGATGCCGCGTGCGAGTGACTTCCGCCAGACGTTGCATGAGGACATCCGACTCGCGTGCCACAAGTTGGGGCAGGCTCTTTTCATGCAGACGTTCGAACAACTTGGCGTCGCCGGTTAGAAAGCGGCAGTCGAGCAGCGAGATGGTGAACTCGACATTGTCGTGGTCGAAGCGTGCACAGTCGTCGAGGGTGCGCGTCGTCGGGCTGACCCGCAGACCGGTGTCCCACATCTCCTGGCAAATGCTGCGTACCGGGTCCTTCATGCGGCCGCGCAGAGCGTCGTTCTCCGCGAGGAACAGAAGGTCGATGTCGGAATGAGGAAAGAGTGCACCGCGGCCGAAGCCGCCCAGTGCGACTAGCGCGAAGCCGCTGCGGACGACCGGCGAGACGTGCTGCTCCCAAAGCTGCTGAACCAGTTTGTCCACAAATTGGGTGCGGTCTCGCAGCAAGGCGCGGCCGGAGCCGGTCGCTTCGAACTCTCGCCGCAAACGCTCGAACTCTTGCCGGTAGAATGCGCGAGAGCCGTGTTCGAGCGCAGGGCTGAACATGTTTTTCTACCCGCCTCCTGGGAACATCCCCGCGCCCATGTCGGTCACAGTGCAGCCTCGCCGCGCTCTTCGTTGCGTATGCGGATAGCCTCGTCGACCCGTGACAGAAAAATCTTGCCATCGCCGATCTTTCCGGTACGCGCGGCATTGGTGACCGCCGCAACCGCCTGGTCCACCAGGCGGTCGGGCATGACGGCCTCGATCTTCACCTTGGGAAGAAGATCGACCGTGTACTCGCGACCGCGATAGAACTCGGTATGCCCCTTCTGTCGTCCGTGACCGCGAACTTCGGTTACAGTCATGCCCTCCACTCCAATTTCAAGGAGAGCATCTTTGACGGCTTCGAACTTCGAAGGTTGAATCACTGCTTCCAGCTTTGTCATAAGGTGATCTTCAATCGCGTACCTCAGGGGCTGAAGAGACTGTGTCTCAACCTCTGCCGTCCCTACGGGACTCGGTTTTATCTCCCACTCTACCCAGCGCTGAAGCGCTGGGCTAAGCTCTTTCGCCCCATTCGGGGCTGGTTTTTGTGTGCTTCCTTCCACTGTGGCAAACCGATACGAGGTCGCCACACAGTCTCTGAAGCCCCGAATATTTAAGGTGCCAGCGACGCGGGCCTGAAGGCTGGCACTACCCGATCCCGCGACGATGTCCTTAACCCGGCCCTACCCGGCCTACGGCAGAGAAACCTCCCAGTAATAGCCTTCTTCGCCGTGCTGGGTGACATCGAGCCCCTGCTCCTCATGTTCAGCGGAGACGCGCACTCCAAAAACGAAATCGACGACTCTAAGAATGATGTAGGTGCCTACGACCGCCAGGGCTATCGCCATGGCAATGCCTACGACTTGATTCAACATTTGATGATAGTTGCCGTCCATCATTCCGACGGGGAGGGCGTTGCCTTGCCCGTCTTTGAATATCGGGTTGACAAGTTTCGTGGCGAAGACCCCGGTCAGCAGCGCGCCAACGGTTCCTCCCACGCCGTGCACGCCGAAGGCATCGAGCGAATCGTCATAACCAAGCCAAGCCTTCACTCTCGCAACCATCATGTAGCAAGTTACCCCAGCGATCAGCCCGATAAGCAGGGCTGGCATGGGCCCAACGAATCCCGCTGCCGGGGTGATGGCGACCAATCCAGCGACACAGCCGGAGATCGCTCCCAAGGCGCTGGGCTTGCCGTTGCGAATCCACTCCGCTCCCGCCCATCCGATGGCGGCAGAAGCAGCCGCGAAGTGGGTGGCCACAAATGCGCTGGTCGCCAGGCTTCCAGCGCTGAGCGCGCTGCCCGCGTTGAAGCCGAACCAGCCCACCCACAGCAAACAGGCCCCGATGAAACTGAGCACCACGCTATGAGGAGGCATAGGCTCCGTTGGATAGCCAAGCCGGCGGCCGAGATAGGTCGCACAAATGAGCGCCGAAACTCCGGAGGTGATGTGGACCACGGTGCCGCCCGCGAAATCGAGGGTCGGAAAGCGCCCGCCGAGGCTGGCGTTCAGCAGACCGCCCTTGCCCCACACCATGTGAGCCATGGGCGCGTAAACGAACAGTGACCATAGCACCATGAACAGCACCATCGCACTGAACTTCATCCGTTCGGCAAAGGCGCCGCTGATGAGCGCCGGAGTGATGATGGCGAACATCAACTGGTAAATCATGAAGGTCTGTTGTGGAATCGTCGCAGCGTAGTCGGCGTCTGGTTGCGCGCCGACGCCGCGCAGAAATAAGTGACTGAATCCGCCGAGGAAGCTGTTGCCAGAGGCGAAGCACAGACTGTAGGCAACAATTCCCCACAGCACGGTGATGACCGCCATCATGGCGAAGCTCTGCATCATGGTGGAGAGCACATTTTTCTTGCGCACCAGGCCGCCGTAGAAGAGCGCCAGGCCAGGGCCGGTCATCATCAGGACTAGGGCGGCGCTTACCAGCATCCACGCGTTATCGGCGGAACCTTTGGCATCGGCGATCTGCTGCTGCAATTGCGCGATGCGGTCCGCTGGCGCAGCTCCGTCGTTTGCCCCTGGGGTCGCAACCGGCGCCGATTGTGCCACCAGAGTGCCTGCCAACAAAATCAACACAACGAACGGTAGCAACTTCTGAAACAACCGCATTAAGGACTCCTGTTGCGGAACTGGCATCGATTACGCCTGGATCTGGGTTGACCGCGCGACAGCCCACAGTTCAGGCCCCGGAAGAGCTTGGAAATGAAGAGGGTATGCCGGCGCGTGGCCGGTGGTTCTCTTCAATTTTGCTCGTGTAAGAAGTTGATACGCGGTTTTGCTGCGGATGAGAAATTCAAACTATTTATGGAGCGTATCACTTCTGCTTATGACCGCATCTGGAACGCACGGTTTTGTTGCGACCCTTGACGGGCAACGGGAACGCGGTGGGAATCGCTATCTCTGGTGTCCGGCGTCACTTATCGGGGGACCCTGGAACTCCCACACCTCGCACATATACTGCCGAGGTTGGCTTCCGTTCTGGTGACGCAGAAGCGCCAGGGCTCGCAGGATCGCAAGGTGGGTCGGGGAGAACGGAACGTAAGGGTGCGGTGTGTGCTCGCGCCACGTCTCTGTCATCTGAGATTGGAGTTTGTCGAACATGTGCCCTGGCGAGATGTCATGGGAACTGCGCACAAACCAGACATGCCGGACAGTGCCTGCATTGAGTTCGGCCTGTGCCGCTTCCACCGATTCGGGCGACGTCAGCCAACGTATGCGAAAGCCCTTGGGCAGATAATACTCGAGTGGAGTGCCGTCGAAACTCAGTTCATCGATCCAGACGACGGTATCCTCGCTGCTCGAATGCAGCACGATTTCCGCAGCGATACGCTGATCGGGCATCAAGTATCCAGTATTGAGGAGGTCTCTCGCCTGGTAATAAGTCCACAGGCCCGCCAGATTCACGGTGAAGAGAATCACACCCAGGGCTGTGCCGACGCGGTGCTTGGTCGTGACTCCGGCTGCCAGGGCGACAAGAAACAAGGGCAGCAGGAACAGCAGTCGGGCGGCCATGGCGGGATACGATACCCAGCGGGTTGCGCCGAGATAGGCGACGGTTGCGGTGAAGAGTGCCGGCCACAGCCAGTCGCGCCGCAATCGCGCCCCGGAGACAAATAGCCACAGGCACGGCAGAGCCAGCAACACCGTAACCGGCAGCAGCCAGATAGGGATCGATTCGCCGAAGGTGAAGGAATAGAACCAGTAGCACAGCTTCAAGACCTGCTCGGCCCATAGGTTGCCGGTCAGGGAGTAAACCTGGCTGTGTCGCCACTGGCCGAGCGCCCCGCTGAGCGTCATCAGCCACGGAAGGTAGAGAACAGCGACAAGCATATTGGGCAACAGCCAGGTTTTCCAGATCGGACGCCCACGTCGCAGCCGCACCACCAGCAACAGATTCGCTCCCGCCCAGACGGCGATACCCGGCAGATAATGTGTATAAAGCAGCGCCCCGAGAGCAGCCACGAATGCCGCCAGGTTTTTCCATCGGGCGGCATCTTCTGCCAAACGCAGCAGGTACCAGATCGCCACCGAGGCGAAAAATACCTGCATGCTGTAAGACCGGGCCATGCGGCTATAAAGCAACAGACAAGGCGAGAAGGTCCAGAACAAGAGAAACCAGTTGCGCAGGTATTGAGGAGCATCGCGTAGCCAGCGCCGGTCGAGGAAGACCGTCGTCAATAGGGCAAAAAGCGCAGAGAGTGCGCGCAGCCGCACCAGCGGATCGGAGCCGATCGGAATACGGTTCCACCAATGCGCCAGCAGGAAATAGAGCGGTGGATGAATGTCCTCGCGAACAATCTGGATGATTCGCGCAGGAGTCTCGGCGGCCGTCTCTACCGTGAAGGTCTCGTCGCCCCACATCGGCAGCAGCTTTAGATTGATGCCATACAATACGCACTGCAGGACGACGAACACCAGCAACGTGCGCACGCGGTATCTCCGCGCCACGTCGGCAGTCGAAGAAAACCGGAGACCGTCCGGGCTGACTTTGGAAGCGAAGCGTCTTCCCATCGAATACAGAAATCTCCCGATTTATCCTCTGCCGAAGTCTTGGCGTTCCCAATCCATCGCTGGCTCCGCAGGCACCGGAACCCTCAGAGTCTAAGGCGTGTTTACCGGCTATTGGTAAACAATACGCCAATCGATATCTAGCTTGGGTCGTCGACTCAGCTGCCGGTCCAACCCGCTGCAAGTTTGGATCCCTGTCCCCTCGTGTGGCCTGAGTATTGCCTGCATCAATTATTGTTCCTGCATCAATCTCCGGACGCCTTCTTCGCCACCGCGGCCCTCGATCACGAGTATGTTGACCTACGGGGAGCTGCGGAGGAGGCCCTTGTCCTCTTTACCGAGACATAGTATTTTGGTAGCACCTAAAAAGGTGCTTCAATAATGAGCCGACCCATGCTTGACATCACGAGTGACATCCAATCGCTGACGACCTTCCGCCGCCGTTCAGGTGACTTCATGAAACAACTGAAGAAGAGCAAGCGCCCGGTGGTGCTCACCGTAAAGGGGAAGGCAGCGGCCATCGTGCAGGACGCTGAAGCCTATCAGCGCCTGCTCGACATTGCCGCCCGAGCGGATACGGAAGAGGGCATCCGTCAGGGTCTGGACGACGTGGCACATGGACGCACCCGCCCAGCGCGTGAAGTCTTCGACGAGATTCGCCGCAAACATGACATACCGCGTTGAACTGGCCCGTCGCGCTGTTCGCGATCTCGAAATCCTTTACGTGGAGAAGAATGCTGCGGAGTCTCATGCCGCCGCGCGGTGGTACAACGGGCTGGAGAAGGCCGTGTATGCGCTAGGAACGTATCCTTATCGCTGCCCTATTGCCCCGGAAACTCGGAAGATGAAGCGAAAGTTGTGGCATTTGCTTTACGGCAAGAAGCCGAACGTTTATCGAGTCATTTATGAAGTCGATGAACGGCGGCACACGGTGTGGGTGCTCACGATTCGCCATGGCGCAAGGCGAAAAGTCGAGGGGTCCGAGCTTGGATCGCGTTCATAATGTCCCCTTGCAGGGCAGTGGGTAGTGTCCTAATTTGCCTTCTTGCACTAGCGCTGGGCGTTCATGGGTGGGCGAGCACTCTTACGACCACAGTGTCATGGCCCAGCGGATTAAGGCCAATCTCTTTACCGTTATTGTCATGGTCCAACACCCGAGGCTGCGGTGGGCGGGGAGATTCCTCAACAAAAACCTTGTTCCCAACGACAGTGAGTGGTAGTGATAGCAATGCGGAAAGTAGGGCATCTGCGGCTTGGTGGGCGGAGGTTGGGGCTATCGGATGTATTGACACTGACAATCCAGTTCCGCTGCAATTATCTATAACCAAAGGGTTTACTGACCAGTTGGCTTGTTCCAGAATGTACTTCAGTAACATTGCTACGCTCGTCGTGTCGTTATCGACGGAATACAGATTGAACGAGGAATTACAGAACCTAATCTCTGCCTTCTGGCCCGAAAAGGGCTTCAACTGCGCAATAAGCCGTTCCCGTCGTTCGCCATATAAGAGGTGCGACCTTGGCCCCTGTTCAATGAGTTGCTTTAATAGGGCGGCGGCTTCCTTTTCAAGATTTGCCGCCCGCTCGTGGGCGGCAGCTATCTTCACATCTTTGTCTTGGGAATCCTGCCCCTGCAACACCGCTAATTCTTTGCTTTTTCGGATGACAACGAATTGCGTAATAAACACGAAAGCCGCCAAGATTACGGTGGCAGCGACTAAGAAGATATACCAAGAGTTCCACTTGTCGATTCACCGCCCTAAGTCTTGGATATGATCGCTGAGGGGCTGGATTGACGACATGTCTTTCCCCTTTCTTTTGCTTGCTCGACACTACCAAGCAGTGACATCCTAATGCAATCGCGGTATCTTAGCTGAGCATGCCACCACGAAAGCTTGTGCAGATCGCCGACACTCCCAACCTGCCCACCATCAAGGATTACTTCGGCATGATGGCCGAAGAGCAGGCAGAAGACATTCGCAGGCTGAAACAAGAGGTTACCGGAAAGAACTCGGGGCAGCCGGAGAAGCAGCCCGCCGACGAAGCGGTACCAGATCCATGGCTATTGCATCCCATACGCCCCGCCAAGGGTGGGGCAAAGCGCGGCGCAAAGGGCACTACAAGGTCGGCGGCCAAGAAG
>Ga0209385_1001087_pt1 | contig 11424 bp, 10 predicted proteins | sample NGEPerB_FD_184506 | JGI IMG/M metagenome (GOLD analysis project Ga0209385, IMG submission 184506) | Arctic peat soil microbial communities from the Barrow Environmental Observatory site, Barrow, Alaska, USA - NGEE PermafrostAB12-B... | ecosystem: Environmental > Terrestrial > Soil > Wetlands >... | reverse complement strand
TCCTCGCGTGCGCCCATAGCTCAACTGGATCAGAGCGTTTGACTACGGATCAAAAGGTTGCGGGTTCGACTCCTGCTGGGCGCACCAGTCCGAAGCCCGGCTAACGCCGGGACTCACCGGCGGCGGCGGACGCGCGCGGGGTCTTCCGGGTTGACGAGCGTCTCCGGCGGTGTCTTGACGTCCACGTTGTGGAACGCCGCGATCATCCAGTTGGTCCCCGTCTTCGCCATCACCTGTTGAAGCCGCGTCCGGAGCACCTTTTCCGCGTCCACGTACACGACCGGAGGAAGCTTCCGGAAGCCGGACACTTCCGTGTCGATCTCCACGATCGCGACGTCCGGACGAAGGAAGCGGACTTTTCGCACCTTGAGGGCCAACCGGCTGCCCTTGAAGAGGGACGTGAAGAACTCGACCTGGCGCTTCTCCAGCTCGGCGCGGGTGCGGGAGACCGCGCCGAAGACGTCGGTGAAGGCGCCGTCCTCCTGGAAGCGAGCCGCGAACGCCTTCGCGTCGCCCCGGTTCCACGCGTCTTCTTCCGCGTCGATCACCTTCCGGATCGAAGCCTCCTCCGCGGCGGCGACGGGATCCGCCACGGGGACGACGCCGGGGGGAAGGGCCGCAGGCGGTGTTCCTTCCGGAGCCGCCGGCACGGTGGGAGACGTCGGTTCCGGCGCCGCACCGCCCGCCGCTCCACTCGCCGGAGGCTCGTACTCGGACGTCAGGATCTTCCCGTCCCCCGCGTCGACCATGACTTCCTGAACGCCGCCCTTGTTCGCGAAGCGCAGGTCGAACGGGTAAGCGAGGCAGCCATTCACGACCTCGACTTCCGAGGACATGATGGCGTTGACCTTGTCTGGCGCGACGGAGAGCACGGCTCGCGCCTCGGCGTCCTTCGAGCTGATCTTCGCGAGGCTGCGCAGATCGGCCTGGCCCGTGCCTCGAGGGGGACGAATCGAGCACTCCGGCTTCTGGGCGGTCGCGAGGAGGGCGGCGAAGAAGAGAGAAAAACAGATCGCGGCGGTCGGCGTGTGGCGCATGGTCTTCCTCGCGGCATTATGCGCGGCGGGCGGCCCCATGCCGTAACCTTGGCCGGTGAAATCCGCCGGGAAAGTGCTCTCCGACGAGCGCTACATGCGAGATGCCCTCGCCTCGGCTCGCCGCGCGCTCGCGCACGGGGACGTCCCGGTGGGAGCGGCCGTCGTAAAAGACGGAGTCGTGATCGCGCGCGGGCGGAATGCCCGGGAGAGGGACAGCGACCCTACGGCGCACGCCGAGATCGTGGCCATAAGGCGCGCCGCCCGCCGGCTGGGATCGTGGCGGCTTTCCGGCTGCACGCTCTACGTGACCCTGGAACCGTGCGCCATGTGCGCCGGGGCGATGGTGCTCGCGCGTCTTCCGCGCCTCGTCTACGGGGCGACGGACCCGAAGGCGGGTTTCACCGGCTCCCTGGGGGATCTGGTTCGCCATCCCCGCCTCAACCACCGGGTCGACGTGACGAAAGGCGTCCTTGCCGCAGAATGCGGGAGAATACTCGTGGAGTTTTTCCGTGAACGACGAGCCGAAAAGACCCGCCCGCGCTGAGGCGCCGTTCGACGCCCCCGAGGCGCCTGCACTCCGCTGCCCGTCGTGCGGCGCGGCGGCCACCGAAGGCGACCGGGCGTGCGGCCACTGCGGATCGCTTCTCGCCACGCGCCGGTGCACGACGTGCTTCGCCCTCTCGCCGCGGGATGCCGAGAGGTGTGTGAGGTGCGGTGCGCTGCTTCCGGCCGAGGCGCTCCAGGCGGCCGCCGGGAGCTGCCCGGACTGCCGGCAGGCGCTCGTCTCGCGGCTCACGGGTGTCGTCGGGTTCTCCGAGTGCGCCCGGTGCGGTGGGCTCTTTCTCGGGCAGGAGGCGTTCGATGCCGTGGCGAAGGACGCCGGCACGCGCGAGCGAGCGCGAGCGTTCGACGCGATCCCTCGAGGGGCGCCCGTGCCCGAGCCCGGATTCCATTACCGGCCTTGTCCCGTGTGCCGGAAGCTCATGAACCGGTCGAATTACGGCGGGGGCTCGGGCGTCATCGTGGACGTGTGCGGGCCGCACGGCGTCTTTCTGGACCGGGGCGAGCTGACGAAGATCGTGGACTTCCTCGAAAAGGGCGGCTGGGAGCGCGTGAAGAAGCGCGAGAAACAGAGGATGGAAGAGGAGATTTCTGCTTTAGAGAGCAGGAAGTGGGGAGCGCTCGACCTCGAGGCGCGTCCCGGTGGCGGGCTGTCTCAGGTGATTGGGTTTCTCGGCTCGATCTGGAGGCCCTGAGCTCCTCGGACCTCCCGGCCTTGACGCCCCGGCCTGTTCGGGGCAACCTCCGCGTTCTGCCGCTCGCGGACAGGTGTCCGAGTGGTTTAAGGAGCACGGTTGGAAGCCGTGTGTAGCTGAAAGGTTACCGTGGGTTCGAATCCCACCCTGTCCGCCATCTCCGCCTCGGCAGAAAAGATCCGGCACGCATTTCGCACTCCCCGGTGTGGTGTCGGTTCGCGGCGCCGAAAGGGGTCTCTACTGATGAAGAATCTGCTTCGTTCTTTCGTCCTGGCCGTTTCCGCCTGTCTCGCCGCGCCGATGGCGCTCGCCGCCGGAGGCCCGCTGCTCGAAAAGGAGATCGAGGTCCCGCGCGCGACGCGCATCCCGCTCGATCTGACGTGGGGAAAGTGCGTTCTCGTAGACGTCGAGACGCAGAACGACCCCGGCGACAAGGCGGTCCAGGCGGCGGAGGAGCACGACCCGAAGGACCACACGTTTCTTCTCGTGCGTTTCCGCTACAAGAACTCGGACTGGATCGACCACCGGGTGCGCCTGCGAGCCGTGCTGCTCGACGCCTCGGGGAACATCGTTGCGGACGCCGGGCGGACGGGCACAATGGACAAGGGTCAGACGAGCGACACGCTGAGTTTCCCGATGAAGCTCCGCACCGTGGACTGGCCGAATGCGGTGAAGATGAAAGTCACCGCGAGCTTTCTGAAGTAGCTGCCCGTATAATTCGTCGATTGCGGTGAGGTGCTGGAGTGGTTGATCAGGACGGTCTCGAAAACCGTTTTACCCGAAAGGGTAACGTGGGTTCGAATCCCACCCTCACCGCCATTCCGGCCTAGCGCGACGCGAGCTCGGGCTCGAAGAGGCGGTCGCGCTTGGCGATCGCCGCGAAGGCGGCATCGTCCACGAGCCCTGAATCGGCCATGCGCGCAAGGTGCCAGAAGTCGCCGACGTGCTCGCGTATCCGGGTCTCGGCGTAGTCCTTCGAGACCTCGTTGTCGATGAGGAACGGCCAGTCGGACGACTGGAGGAGCAGCGCCTGCTGCTCGAGCGCCGCGAAGAGCGGGGGCGGGATCGCCGCGCGGCGCTTCTCGAACATCTCGAGCGCGCGCTCGACGGCGTCCACTTCCTTCCAGTAGGCGATCGTATGGTCGTTCCACCAGACCTGGAAGTCGCCGCCCCGGCCCCATGTGCCGCTCGCGAGGCCGAGGACGTCGGGGGCGGGCGAGGCTGCGAGCGCCTCGGACGCCGTGCGAAGCACGACCTTGTCGCTTCTGAGGAGTCGCGTGAAGACGGCTTCGAGGAAGTCCACGCCCTCGAACCACCAGTGGCCGAAGAGCTCGAAGTCGAACATGGCGACGACGACGGGGGCGTCGCCGCCCGGCGGGGACGGCGCGCTCTCGAGGAGTCTCACGAAATGCTCCGCGTGCGACGCGAGGGCGGCGGCGACGGCCGCGCGATCGTAGGGGAGCTTGTGGCCGAGATCGAGCTTCGAGTCCGTGACGCGCCAGTAGCGGTGGCCGCTCGGGGCGCGCTTCTTGTGAAATTCCAGGTAGCGCCCGTCGCCGGGATAGCCGACCTTGCCGGACCAGACCTGCTGCGACGAGAGCGGATCGCGCGCGAAGACGCCCACGCGCGTCCCGTCGGACGCGCGCACGGAGTGGATGCGGTACGGCGTGCGGCCGCGCTCGGGCAGATCGACCTCGCCGCCGTAGGCCGGCACGTGGCGGCCGCCCGTGACGAGATGCGTTTCCACGAAGAAGTACTTGAGTCCGCGGGCCGCGAGGAAGTCCTCGAGTCCGCACCGGATCTCGACGTGTCCGTCCGCGGGCGAGGTCCACGGGCCGGCCGGCCGGTACGCGCATTCCGGCAGCCAGATGCCGCGCGCGTCGCGACCGAAATGCCGCCGATGCGTCGCGAGCCCGGCGTCGAGCTGGCGGTCGATCGCTCGATCGTTCGGGAGGAGCGGCAGGAAGCCGTGCGTCGCGGCGGACGCGATCATCTCGAGGGCACCGCGTTTGGCGAGGCGGCGAAAGGCCGGAATGAGGCCGTTCGGGCGGCGCGCGAAATCCGCGCGGTGTCCGGCGTAGAACGCGGACCAGGAGGCGGCCAGGGAGGCGGCGTGCGCATCGCCCGCCGCGAGGAGCCGCTCCTCGTCCTCGCGGGCCGCCCGCGCGCGCTGCGCGAGATACGCGTCGAATCCAGGGGCGAAGCGCGGGTCCTGGAGCTGCTCGCACAGAACGGGTGTCATCCCGACCGTGGCCTTGACGGGAATCCCGGCCATGAGCAGCCGTTCGACCGCGACGAGGAAGGGCAGGTACGTCTCGGCGGCGGCCTCGTAGAGCCAGTTCGCGCCGTGCGGCCACGTCCCATGCCCGAGCACGTCCGGAATGTGGCCGTGCAGCACGAGGACGAGCGTCGACGGAGGGCGCCTCATGAAGGGGGGCGATTCTACGCCGGTGTTTGCGCGGCTCTTCGCGCGCTTCCCGGGGAAGACGCGGGTCCGGGCGGGCGGAACCTCACCCACCCGTCCTCCGGGATCGCCTCGAGCATGCGGCCTGCGACGTCGAGGACCGCGATCCGAAATGCGAGTACGGCGCGCGCGCCGAGGGAGCAGGGAAGCCGCGCCTCGAGCACACGGTTCAGGCCCACCCGGAACGTGCCGTCGCCCGTCACTCCTGGCGAAAGGTGCAGGTCCGTCACGACGGGAGCGTTGCCGTCGCCCGACGGCAGGATCTCGACGCGCAGCGTCTGGCCGTGAAAAGCGGACACGTCTCCCTCGGGGTCGAGCCGGAGGAAGAGCATGTCGCCCGCCGCGGACGCGCCGAAGAGGAGCTGTTTGACGAGGCCCGCGCCGCGATGCATCGTTCCGCGGCTCCCGCCCCTCAAGCAGCCGGCGCCCGCCCAGTCGGCTTCGCCCGCGAGCCCATCCACCTCCGGCCAGAGCGCCGAGCGGGGAAGCTCGACGACGGGAGCATTCAGCGGGTCGACGGGCTCGAGGAGCGCGGGCGGCACCGGGCGGGACAACGCGCGGTAAGCGTCCGCGAGATGACGGCGGAACAGGGCGTCGAAGACGGCGTCATGATCGGACGAGTGGTCGTCGCCCAGCCACCAGAACCAGTCGGAAGCTTCCGCCGCGAACAGCGCGGCCTTTGCGGTCGCGGGCGACGCGTCGCCCGCGAGCACGTCCGCCGGCGAGACGAGGGGCGCCGCCGCGATCTCACCGCCGAGCGCCTCGCGCGCGTCGTGGAGCAGGCTCCACGCCTTGTTCTTTGGTGTCGCGCCGACCCAGGTCGCTAGCGTCCCCTCAACCCACGAGCCCGCAACGACGCGCTCGAGGTGCCCGGGCGGTACGGAGAGGCGTGAGAGCGCTTCGGTCGGCGTGACGACTTCGAACTCGTTTTGCGCAACGAGCGCCGAGGCGAGCGCGCGCAGGAACGGAGCGCCGTTGTCGGGGTAGGACTCCCAGGCGTTCTCGCCGTCGAGGATCACGGGCACGACGAGCTCGGCCTCGGGCGCGGCGGCGCGGATCGAAAGCAGGCGCGCCACGAAGTCGGTGGCGGCGTCGGCCGGATTCCACGTCGCGTACGAAAAGCCGATCCGGTCCGAAAGAACGCGGTCGCGGAAGAAGATGTCGGGCGACGGGACACCCGAGAGACGCCACGGCCGGAACACGGTGCGCGCGCGATCGCCTTCGCCGAAGTCGCGCTTGCCGGCCGGCAGGGACTGAAGGAGGACGGCTTCGTCCGACGCGGTCCACGAGACCCCCGACTCTCCGAGAAGCGCGAGCGTGCCTTCCGAGAGCGCGCCCTCGGGCGGCCACATGCCCCGCGGACGGAAGCCGAAGTGCTTCTCGAACGTCGCGAGCCCGAGGAAGAGCTGCGACCGGGCGTCGTCGGGATGGGAGAAACGCGGCACCGGAACCGGCAGGTCGGGACGCGCGTCGCGGCCCGCGCTCGAGTCCAGAAGCAGCGGCAGGATCGGGTGGTGGTAGGGGCTCGTCGCGGCCTCGACGACCCCAGACTCGAAGGCGCTCTTCCACGCGGGAATCACCTTGCCGAGGAAGGCAGCCTGATGGTCGAGAAGGGCGTTCTTCTCGGATTCCGTGAAGCCTTTTCCGCGCTTCCGGAGATGGACGAGGAGCGGGTCTTTCAGGAGAGTCGGCCCGGACCAGGCGAGATGGAAGAGCACGACGAGATCCGTGAGGTCGGACGCTTTGAGGTCTTCACGGGCCTCCACCCGGCCCTTGAGGTCGGCCAGCCGCGGATGGCGCTCGAGGATGCGCGGATGGACCGAGAAGAAGTTCGCGCGCGCGAACCGGACGGCGGCCGCGTCCCATTCCGTCGCGGGCGTGCGGGCGATTTCGAGAAAGGCGTCGGAGCCGCCTCGCGCGAGGAGGTCGATCTGGTCGAGCAGGGCAGGCACGAGGTTCGCCGTGTGGTGGACGCGGGGCTCCTCGGTCAGCAGCGCGGGGAGGTCGTAGTAGTCCTTCAGCGCGTGGAGGCGCACCCACGGGAGCGCGGGAGGCGCGCCGTCGAACGTCGGGTACCACGGCTGATGGAAATGCCAGATGAAGACGACGCGGAGCGGCGGTGCGGTCACGTCCTCCCGTTTTACCGTCGAGGGCGACCGGACACAAGTCGAGCCCGGCTGCTAGAATCGCGTCCCCCGGGCCCTCGGATGAGTTCGGGTCCCGCGCGACGGTCCCCTCCGAACCGTGTCAGATCCGGAAGGAAGCAGCACTCAGGAGTAAGGCCCGAGCGCCGCGGATCGCCCGGACTCATCGGGGGGCTCGGGGGGAATCGAGTACAGTCCGGACCGTGAGCGATTCTCCCGCCTACGTCCCCCTCGCCCGCAAATGGCGGCCCCGCACGTTCGCGGACGTCGTCGGACAGGAAGAAATCGTCCGCGCCCTGACGAACGCCGTCACGGCCGACCGGCTGGCGCACGCGTACCTCTTCTCGGGACCGCGCGGCGTCGGCAAGACCACGACGGCACGCCTCCTCGCCGCGGCCATCAACTGCAACACCTCGGACCACCCCACCGCGACGCCGTGCGGCACGTGCGCGTCGTGCCTGGAAGTTCTCGAAGGCCGATCGCTCGACACGCTCGAGATCGACGGCGCCACGCACGGCAAGGTCGACCAGGCGCGCGACCTCATCGAGATCGTGTCGTACGCTCCGTCGCGCGACCGCCGGAAGGTCTTCATCATCGACGAGGTCCACGCGATCTCGTCGGCCGCGTTTCAGGCGCTCCTGAAGACCCTCGAGGAGCCGCCGTCTCACGCCGTCTTCATTCTCGCGACGACCGAGAGGCACAAGATTCCCGCGACGATCCTGTCGCGCTGCCAGCGCTTCGACTTCCGCCGCCTCACGGACGACGAGGTCGCGGGCCGCCTCGCCGACATCGCCGGGCGCGAGGGGTTCGACATCGTGGACGAGGGACGCGAGGCGAAGGGAAAAAGGCCCGTCGTCGAGCGCGCCGCCCTCACCGCCCTGGCCGCGGCCGCCACGGGCAGTCTTCGCGACGGCCTCTCGCTCTTCGACCAGGCCGCCGCGCGCTCCGGAAGCGGCGTCACGTCGGCGGACGTCGCGGCGCTCCTCGGCGCGCCGGACCGCACCGCGCTCGTGACGCTTCTCGGCGCGGTGCTGGCCTCGGACCGCGTCGCCGTCTTCAAGGGCTGCGCCGAGCTGGAGGCCGCGGGCGCCGAGCCCCGCGCCACGCTTCACGATCTCACCGCGCTCGTGCGCGGGGCCGTGCGCCTCGCGGCCGACCCGAAAGCGCCGCCGCCCACCGGGCTCTCGGAAGAGGGCGCCGGCCGCATCCGGGACTTCGCGCGGACGACGCCGTATGCCACGCTGCTCCGGCTGCTCACTCTCCTGTCCGAGTCCGACGGTACGCTCCGCCGCTCGGACGTGCCCGCCCTCGCCTTCGAGGTGCTGCTCCTGAGGCTCGCGGAGCTGCCCCGGCTCGTGCCGATCGAAGAATTTCTTTCTGGTCGGACGGGGACCGGGGGATTTTCTTTGAAAGGTAATACGGCCCCCGAGCGCACCGCGGACAGCTCGCGCGCGAACAGTGCCCCGTCTGGGCCTTTGAATTCCCCTTCTAAGAAATCTTCCGCCGGTGGGGAAGCAGCGCCACGACACGAATCGAGCAACCGCGCCGGTTCGCATTCCGAAACAGAAGATTCTTCTTCCGACGTCCCCCGCTTCGTCGGCCTGACGCCGCTGGAGATCATCGCCGACCCGGTGGAGACGCCCGACCCAGCGGGCGCGTTCCGCGCCGCCGTCGAGAAGAAGCATTCGCAGCTCGGGGCCGTCCTGGAGGACGCGTCGATCCGGCTCGACGGGAAAACCGTACGGATCTCGCTCGATCCGCCGAGCGTCGTGACCGAGAGACGCCTCGCCGAGCCGGCGATGGCGAAGGTGCTCGAAGAAGCCGCCGTCGCCGTTTTCGGGCGCGGCGCGCGGGTGGCCGTCGAAAGCGTGTCCCCGCCCGCCGGCGATCTCACGGCGGCCGCGGCGAACGCGGATCCTCAGACCCTCGAAAAGGAGCACCTGAAGATGAAAGTCGCGACCGACGAGCGCGTCAAAAGGATGATGGATCTCTTCGGCGGCGAGATCGCCGACGTGAAGCGCGACGGCGGCCCTGACCGGGCGAAGGGCCGATAGAAGGTGGCCGGTCTCCCTGCGTTCGACCGCCTCGTCGCGGCTCTCGAGAGGCTGCCGGGCGTCGGGCCGAAGAGCGCGCGCCGGCTCGCTTACTACCTCCTCGCCGCACCCGAGCACGAGGCCGGAGCCCTCACGGCGGCCATCGCCGAGGCACGCGAGCGCACACATTCGTGTTCGATCTGCCACGCCCTCACCGAGACCGATCCCTGCAACATCTGCTCGGATCCGACGCGCGACCGGCGGCTTCTCGCCGTCGTGGAGGACGCCGCGGACGTTTACGTGCTCGAGCGGACCCACGAGTTCCGCGGCCGCTATCACGTGCTCGGCGGGGTGCTCGCGCCGCTCCGCGGCATCGGGCCGGACGACCTCCACGTCGCCGATCTCGTCGCGCGCGTCGAGCATCCTGCCGAAGGGGAAGCCGTCGAGGAGGTCCTCCTCGCGACGAATCCGAACGTGGAAGGGGAGTCCACGGCTCTCTACCTCGCCCGCCGGCTCAAGCCCCTCGGCGTGCGGGTGACGCGCCTCGCGCTGGGTCTGCCGGTGGGCGCCGCGCTCGAGTTCGCGGACGAAGTCACCCTCTCGAGGTCCCTTTCGGGCCGCCGGGAGATCTGATCGGGTAGACTTGGCCTTTAAAGGCCCATGTCCGATTTCATTCTCTTTGACGAGGAGTTTCATCAGATCAAGGACGTCATCGGGCGTCTGAAGGCGGACGCCCAGGCGAAAGTCGTCTTCATCGTCGACAAAAACGGGCAGCAGATCGCCGTCCAGGGCGAAATGGAATCCCTGGACACGACGTCGCTCGCGTCTCTCACGGCCGGCAACGTGGCCGCGACGGACGGTCTTGCGCGGCTCATCGGCGAGAAGGAATTTCCGGTGCTCTTCCACGAGGGCGAGCGCGACAACGTCTACATCTCGATCGTCGGGCAGCGCGTCATCCTCGTCGTTATCTTCGACGAGCGCTCGTCCCTCGGCCTCGTGCGCCTCAGGGTGCGCAAGGCGAACAGCGAGCTCGAGCGCATCTTCGAAACGATCCAGAAGAAAGTCGAGAGCGAGAAGACGCGGCGCCAGGAGGGCTACGACTCGCCCTTCGCCGAGATCACCGACGAAGACATCGACAGCCTATTCCGCGAGTAGCCGCCATGACGTTCATCAACTACGCCGCTCGTGAGATCAACTGCAAGATCGTGTACTACGGTCCGGGTCTCTGCGGGAAGACGACGAATCTCCAGTACATCTACGACCGCACGAATCCGGCGGCCAAGGGCAAGCTCATCTCGCTGGCCACGGAGACCGACCGGACGCTCTTCTTCGACTTCCTCCCGCTCGACCTCGGCACCGTGCGCGGCTTCAAGACGCGCTTCCACCTCTACACGGTGCCCGGGCAGGTCTTTTACGACGCGAGCCGCAAGCTGATCCTGAAGGGCGTCGACGGCGTCGTGTTCGTGGCCGACTCGCAGGAGGCGCGCGTGGACGCGAACGTGGAGTCGCTCCGGAACCTCGAGAAGAACCTCATCGACCACGGCTTCGACCTGCAGGCGATTCCCTACGTCCTTCAGCTCAACAAGCGCGACCTGCCGACGGCGGTGCCCGCGGACGACCTCTACCGGCAGCTCAACTTCAAGGGCGAGCCCACGTTCGAGGCCAGCGCTCCGAACGGGTTGGGCGTGTTCGACACGCTCAAGGCCATCGCGAAGCAGGTCCTGATGGAGCTGCGGAAGAAGTAGCCTCGACCGGGGCCAAGACGGCGACCCGGTGCCGTCTGCTCAACGAGTGCGCTTCGGACTCAGCGATATGAGCCCGAGCTTCTTCCTCAGAGCGTCCGGCGAGGAAGGCTTCAACTTCCGGGTCGTCGCCCGGTTGAGGGCTGCGAGAAGGCGGGCAGCGTTCTTCGGCGAGCGAAGGAGGTGGGCGGTCTCTTCGAGGCTGCGCAACTCGGAGGCCGACACGAGCGCGACGTCCTCGGCGCCGCGCCTCCGGATGATTACGGAGTCGCGGTCATGGACCACGGAATCGCAGAGAGATGCGAGGTGGGCTCGGGCGTGGGTGTAGGTCGCTTCGACAGCCATTGGATCACCCGTACACGAATACGGTTCGGGATCGGTCGGCGAGAATCAACGCGGGGCCTCTGAGGTTGCCGGCCCGCCCTCCGGCGGGCCCTTCCCGTGCACGATGAGACGCATCGAGAGAGAGGCGCTTCGCATACGGGTGAGGCTCCGCCCGGCCGCAGCGTGCGCATTGCCGATCGCGGTGTGACGGGTCATAATGACTAGAGAGGTCATATGACTGCCCGAACGATCCGTCCCGTTTCCGTCGTCGAGGCGAAGGCCCGGTTCTCCGAGGTCGTGCGCGAGGCGGAGGCCGGCGGCATCGTCATGATCCGCCGGCATGGCCGGGACGTGGCGGCCGTCGTGCCCGCGAAGGACGCCGAGCGGGTGAGCCGGCTTCGGGCGGCGGGGCCGGAGAAGGGGC
>Ga0209385_1001086_pt1 | contig 11433 bp, 9 predicted proteins | sample NGEPerB_FD_184506 | JGI IMG/M metagenome (GOLD analysis project Ga0209385, IMG submission 184506) | Arctic peat soil microbial communities from the Barrow Environmental Observatory site, Barrow, Alaska, USA - NGEE PermafrostAB12-B... | ecosystem: Environmental > Terrestrial > Soil > Wetlands >... | reverse complement strand
ACTGAGACAGACAAAAGGACTCAGTCTGGAGGCTCTCTCGCATGATACAGGCTATACGGTGGACTTGCTGAAAGAGATCGAAGAGGGTAAAACCGCCCCGCCTGTTGCGGTAGTCCTCCAATTGGGCAGGGTCCTCAAGGTTGACATGGATCAACTCCAGGAAAATCGAGACAAAGAAGCATCCCGGAGACGGACAACCAGCCACAAAAAGAGAGTTGCCTCATATGCGTATGCCCCCCTTACCCCGCCCGGAGAGGAAAAACACTTAAGAGCATATCGTGTAACCATTGATCCCCAGACAGAACATAAAGGTGTTGAGTACCACCACGAGGGGGAAGAATTTATCTATGTCCTTCATGGCGGCCTCACAATTTCGGTGGGTCAGAACACTTCAACCTTGAAGAAAGGGGAGAGCATCAACTTTGATTCCTCCCTTTCACATAAGCTCAGCAATCCGACCCGTGAAAAGGCAGAGCTCCTGGTTGTCATATATCTACCATAAGGAGGGGATATGTCGTTTCAACTGACTGCAGAACAGAAAATGGTCAGACTCATGGCTAAAGATTTTGCCAGGAAGGAATTAGAGCCTCATGCTGCCAAAAGGGACAAGGAAGAGATATTCCCAATGGATGTGGTGAAGAAGATGGGGCAGCTCGGCCTGCTCGGAATGATGGTGCCTGTTGAGTATGGCGGAGTTGGCGCCGGTGCGATAAGCTATTGCCTGGCACTCCAAGAAATAGCCTATTCATGTGCCTCAACTGCCGTGACTATGTCTGTGGCCAATCTCTCTACCGAGCCGTTACTCAAATTCGGCGATGAAAACCAGAAGGCTAAATACCTTTTTAAACTTGCCCAGGGAGAGCTACTGGGATGTTTTGCTCTTACTGAACCCGGTGCCGGATCAGATCCCGGAAGCCTCTCGATAAAGGCAGAGGATAAAGGAGACTATTATCTGATTAACGGGACAAAGACCTTCATTACTCACGGACAATATGCTGATGTAGTGAATCTCATTACCAGGACCGGCCCGGAAAAGGGCAGCAAAGGTCTCTCGGCTTTTATTGTTGAGAAGGGCACACCCGGATTTTCCATAGGCACGCGGGAAGATAAGATGGGGTTGAGGGCTTCCAATACAGTAGAGCTTCTCTTCGAGGACTGCAAGGTTCCGAAGGAAAACCTGCTGGGAAAGTTAGGTGTCGGGTTCAAAATTGCCATGACAGCCCTGGATAGCGGCCGCATCGGTATCGCCTCGCAGGCTTTGGGCATTACCCGCGCATGCTTGGATGAAAGCATCAGATATGCCAAGGAACGAAAGCAATTCGGCAAGACCATCAGCTCGTTTGAGGCCATTCAGTGGATGATCGCCGACATGGCTACAGGGATCGAGGCAGCGAAATTACTTACCTTGTCCGCTGCATGGAGAAAAGATCAGGGCATGCCTTTCACAAAAGAGGCCTCCATGGCCAAGCTTTTTGCTTCGGAATTGGCGAACAAGAGTGCCTATCTTGCCTTGCAGATCCATGGCGGGTATGGCTATCTCAAAGACTTCAAGGTAGAAAGGCTCTATCGTGATGCCCGAGCCACTTCCATATATGAAGGCACCTCTGAAATACAGAGGCTTGTCATTGCGAGGGATCTTCTGAGAGATCAGAATTATGGATGACATGATACCAATTCTAAATCAAAGGGAACTCCGGCGAATGCCGGGCGCTATTTTTTACCTAGCCCCGCTGAAGCGGGACAGTTCAACTAACGAATTCCAGTTCACTGCGTAACTGTAATTCGAGTTTCACTGCCGCCGCAATATCATCTTTGATTTAGGATTGGTGTAATTATTATAAACATTGGAAGGAGATGACTATGGATTTTGAATTATCCACCGAAATGAAAATGCTCGCCGATATGGCCTACAAGTTTGCTGTCAAGGAAGTAGAACCCGTGGCTAAGATCGCAGACGAGGAAGAAAAGTATACCCCTGAGATCCGCAAGAAGGCTGGCGCTAATGGTTTGATCGGCTGCTGGATACCTGAGGAATTTGGAGGAAGCGGCGCAGGTTTTCTCGGTAACACTATCATAACAGAACAAATTGCCCGAGTATGCATGGGTATAGGCCTGAATATCACTGCGGCCACATTTGGATGTGAAAACATTCACTACTATGGAACAAAAGAGCAAAAAGAGAAATACCTTCCTCCTGTTTGTGCGGGAAACGCAGTATTTGCAGGCGCCTATACGGAACCGAACGCTGGTACGGATGTGGCCGGTTACAAGACAAGAGCTGTTCAAGATGGTGATGACTATTTAATCACCGGCAATAAAATGTTCATCACCAACGGCACAATCTGTGATTGGATGGTGGTACAGGCCATTACCGACCCGGACCAGAAAGTTCACAAAAGCTTCAGCCAGTTTATTGTGCCTGCCGATGCACTGGGGATCACGAAAACCAAGATCAGAGGTAAGTTGGGGATTAGGGCCAGCGACACGGCAGAAATAGCACTCGATGAGGTGAGGGTTCCAAAGGAGAACCTTATCGGCAAGAGAGGGGCTGGATTCCACCAGCTCATGCATTTTTTTGACACCACACGGGTGATGGTGGCGGGGCAGGGATTGGGACTCTCTCAGGCATGTCTAGACGAGTCAGTAAAATATTGTAAGGAGAGAACTGCTTTCGGGAAACCGCTGGGTTCATTTCAGATTACATCACAAAAGCTTGCCGAGATGTGGATCAAAATAGAGGCCCTGCGGAATATTACATACAAGGCCGCATGGTTGCTTGATTCCGATAAGCCGGATTATCATCTCTCGGCAATGGCAAAATACTTGGCGGGGCAAACAGCGGTTTTCTGTGCCAATCTTGCAGTGGAGCTTCACGGCGGATACGGATACATCGAAGAGTACAAGGTGCAGAAATATTATCGTGACGCCAAGATCCTCGAGCTCTATGAGGGAACTAAGGAAGCCGAGATCATGACGCTCGGTAAAGTACTTTTGTCGCGTTAACAGATTGTTATATTTACAGAATTGTACAATCCCGATACGCTTCGATCTCGGGATAATTTCCAATTGCCTTTGGCTATTGGATAATTCGGCTTACGGATTTCAGTGTACTACGTTTTCAATAAGGTGTCATTAATCCCACGTCGCTTCGCTCCCGGGATAGTTCCACTTACGCTTCGAACTTCGCTACGCTCGTTCTTAGCGAGTGTCACTAAAAAATAGTTGACAGAAAATTATCTTATTGCTATATGATCATCAAGTTAACAAAAAGGAAGATGCGTTATGCAAAAAACAGTTAAAATATTATCATTGAATAATTGGTGGTGGTGGAACCTCAAAGGGAGGATTTTCCGCCGCTGATCTTTTTATAATTAAAGTCAAAGCCGTGGAGAACCTCCGGGATCTTCACGGCTTTTTTTATTTTTAGCGTATTAAGGCCGTGATAAAAATATCACGGCCTTTTTTTGTGACGCTCGCGTAGGGATTGTTCCCCGAACAATCCGACCTATAGCAATCGGCGCATTCGGAGAATGCGCCCTACATTTGTAAACGGAGATTATTATTCAGCCAAAAAATGGAGATTAGGATAGCAAGGAGAAAATTATGTACGAACCAAGTTTTGCGGAATTTAAAAAGTTAGCCCAAAAAGGAAATCTAATTCCAGTCTATCGGGAAATATTGGCCGATGTGGAAACACCGGTTTCCGTTTTAATGAAACTCCAAAATAAAGATCACGTATATCTTCTGGAAAGTGTTGAAGGCGGCGAGAAGTGGGGCCGGTATTCTTTTTTAGGAACTGACGCCGGAGTTGTGTTTAAAGTTCATGGCGATAAAGTCATTATCGAAGAGAAAGGAAAAATTAAGACTCGCGAGCATAAAGGCAATCCCCTGAATTATCTGCGAGAATTGATCAACCGCTATAAGCCTGTTTCTATCCCCGGCCTGCCCCGGTTTTACGGCGGCGCTGTTGGCTTCCTTGGTTATGAGATGGTGCGATATTTTGAAAAACTCCCGCCAAGTCCGCCGGATGATCTGAATCTGGACGAGGCTGTTTTTGTCATCAGTGATTCCATGATGATTTTTGATAACGTGCGCCATACGATCAAAGTGGTCGCCTGCGCCTATACAGAAGATGCAGATTCCCTCGAAGATAGTTACGCCGCTTCATGCCAAAAGATTGAAGCGATGATCGAAACGATTGCGGCAGCGGCGTCTCATAAAACAGCAGACGCCACGGGAAGTGAAGTTAACTTTGAATCCAATATGACGCCGGAACAGTATAAAGCCGCCATTGAGAAAGCCAAAGAATACATTGTTGCGGGAGACATCATTCAGGTTGTGCTCTCTCAACGCTTTGAAACCGATTGCCGCTCCAATCCGATTGATCTCTACCGGGCGCTGCGTTTCGTCAATCCCTCTCCTTATTTGTTTTTTCTCAAGCTGGACGATCTTACCTTGATCGGATCTTCGCCGGAAGTAATGGTGCGCAAAGAGGAAGAAACGATGGAATTGCGTCCCATTGCCGGCACAAGAAGAAGAGGTAAAACCGAGCAGGAAGACCGCGCGTTATCCGATGAATTGCTCTCCGATGAAAAAGAACGGGCGGAACACGTTATGCTGGTTGATCTGGGGCGCAATGATCTGGGACGAGTGGCTCAAACCGGTAGCGTTCAAGTTAATCAATATATGGTGGTAGAAAAATATTCGTACGTTATGCATCTGGTTTCCAATGTGCGCGCGCAGTTGGCCAAAGGAAAAGATGCCTTCGATGTTCTGGCGGCGACATTTCCGGCCGGCACTTTGACCGGCGCGCCCAAAGTTCGGGCCATGGAAATTATCAGTAAATTGGAAAAAGTTAAAAGGGGGCCTTATGGCGGCGCGGTAGGATATTTCAGCTTCAGCGGCAATATGGATTTGTGCATCACAATCCGGACGATGGTTTTAAAAAACGGAAAAATTTATGTTCAGGCCGGAGCGGGCATTGTGTATGACTCCGTTCCCGAATCGGAGCATCAGGAATCGCTAAACAAATCACGGGGTATGTTGCAGGCTGTGCGTCTAGCGACCAGCGGCTTTGAAATTAAAAACGGCAATTGATTTTTCAATCCCTCTCCCTAGACGGCCATGGTGCCCTACAGGGTAGAGAGGGTAAGGGAGAGGGATTGAAAATAGTGAAAAACCCCTCCCCTGAATCCCCTCTACCCTGAAGGGCACCGTGGCCGCAAGGGGAGGGGAAATTACTTTGGAGATAGTATATGATTTTAATGATTGATAACTATGATTCCTTTACATTCAATATCGTCCAGTATCTGGGGCAAATGGGAGAGAATGTCGAAGTTTATCGTAATGATAAAATAAAGATGGAAGAAATAAGACGTCTGAAACCTGCGGCCATTTTTCTTTCTCCGGGCCCCTGCACGCCTCTTGAGGCGGGAATCACCGTTGACGTTGTCCGTGAATTTTATAAAGATGTGCCAATTATGGGAATATGTCTGGGTCATCAATCCATTGGTTACGCTTTCGGAGCGGATGTCGTGCGCGCTTCTCGCATCATGCACGGAAAAACTTCACCGATCATCAATGACGGCAAAACTATTTTTGCCGGGCTTCCCAATCCTTTTCCCGCGGGCCGATATCATTCGCTCATTGTCGCCAGAGAAACATTACCCGCCTGTTTCGAGATCAGCGCGGAAACGGCAGAAGGCGAAATTATGGGATTGCGACACAGGGAATATCCGGTGGAAGGCATTCAATTTCATCCGGAATCGATACTGACGCCGCAGGGCAAACGCATCATCAGAAACTTTTTGAAATATACAGGATGAAAGGAGCATCAGTCATGATTAAGGAAGCAATTGAAAAAGCAGTTAGCAAAATCGATCTGCGGGAAGCGGAGATGATGGCGGCAATGGATGAGATTATGGAAGGAATTGCCACGCCCGCGCAAATTGCCGCTTTGATTACGGCGCTGCGCATGAAAGGTGAAACGGTGGAAGAAGTCACCGGCGCGGCGCGCATCATGCGCCAGAAAGCGACACGCGTCAATGCCTGCGCGACAACAATCGTGGATACCTGTGGAACAGGAGGCGATAAACTCAACACCTTTAATATATCAACAACTGCTGCATTTGTGGTTGCGGCAGCGGGTATTGTTATAGCCAAGCACGGCAACCGCGCGGTTTCAAGCGATTGTGGTAGCGCCGATGTTCTGGAAGCTTTGGGTGTCAATATCAGCGCCAATCAGGAAATTGTGGAAGAATGTATTCAGCAAATTGGTATCGGATTTCTCTTCGCGCCCAAACTCCACGGTGCTATGAAATACGCGATTGGCCCCAGGCGCGAAATCGGCATCCGCACAATATTCAATATGCTGGGGCCGCTTACCAATCCGGCGGGAGCGACCGCGCAGCTGCTCGGAGTTTATGAAACGAAGCTCACGGAAATGTTCGCTGATGTATTAAAAAATATGGGGACAAAAAGAGCCTTTGTTGTTCACGGCCTGGATGGCTTGGACGAAGTCACAATAACCGGGGAAACACGCGTAGCGGAACTCAAAGACGGAATTGTTCGAACCTACAATATCAATCCGATGGACTATTTCGGCAGGATCGATCCGCTGGAAACCATTCGCGGCGGCGATCCAACTGTGAATGCCCAGATTACCAAAGATGTTCTTTCCGGAAAAAACGGAGCCTGCCGTAACGTTGTTTTGATTAACGCGGCTTTGGCTATCGTTGCCGGAGAAAAGGCGGAAAATTTGAAAGACGGAATAAAGGTTGCGGCCGATTGCATTGACAGCGGCGCGGCGGTAAAGAAGTTGCAGGCTTTGATTGAAATGAGCAACAGCTGAAACTATTCTGTCATTCCCCGGTTGTAGATGACCTTCAGGTTACTTGATCGGGGAATCCAGAAAGCATGATATTAGTAACGATCTATATCAACAGAGGACAACATGATTCTCGACAAAATTATTGAAACCAAAAAAGAAGAAGTGGAGCAATTAAAAAAGCAGACATCTGTATCCGCTTTGGAAAAAAAAATTGCACTGCTTGAGCCGTGCCGAAATTTTCGGCAGGCGCTAATCTCTGAGGACTGCAATATTATTGCGGAAGTGAAATGCGCGTCGCCATCGCGCGGCAGATTTGTTGCGGATTTCGATCCTGTCATAATTGCCGGCGTTTATGAACAAAACGGCGCGGCCGCGATTTCCGTGCTTACTGATGAAAAATATTTCGCGGGGCATAAAAATTATCTGACGCAAATAAGACAAAATGTGAATCTGCCGCTTTTGCGCAAAGATTTTATTATTGATCCAATCCAGATTTATGAAACCCGAACAATCGGCGCGGATGCCATTTTGCTGATCGTTCACGTTTTAGAAAAGAAACTTGCTGAATTTATTTTATTATCCCGAGAGGTGGGATTAAGTCCCCTGGTGGAAGTTCACACAGAAGAAGAATTAGAATTGGCTCTGGCCACTGACGCGGAGATTATTGGAATCAATAACCGAAACTTGGACACATTTGTTACCGATATCGAAACCAGCCGCAAGCTCAGAGCGCAAATCCCCACTGATAAAATTGTTGTGGCGGAAAGCGGCATTATGACAAGAATAGATATTGAATTATTGATGCAGGCAAATATCAACGCTTTTTTGATTGGCGAGGCACTGATTACCGCGCCGGATATAGGAGAAAAACTGCGCGCGTTCAAAGGAGATAAATAAAGTGACGCAAGTTAAAATCTGCGGAATAACGAATGAAGAAGATGCTCTGTGCGCGGTCCATTGCGGCGCCGCAGCGCTGGGCTTTATTTTTTATCCGCCCTCGCCGCGCTATATTAAACCGGTAGACGCCCGAAAAATCATTAACGGCCTGCCAAAAGAAATTGTTAAGGTGGGCGTGTTTGTAAACGAAAAAGTCGCAGAGATAAAAAGAGTAATGGAATATTGCGGACTCGACATGATCCAATTACACGGTGACGAATTGCCTGAGTTTTGCCGGGAATTTCCGGCAGATCGGATTATTAAAGCCGTCGAGTTAAAAAATGAAGATGATTTGAATCATGCTTTAGATTATGATGTTGCGGTTTTGTTGGTGGATAACCGTCATGCCGGACTTTACGGCGGCACCGGTAAGAAAGCTAACTGGAAGTTGGCCTGTCGTATCAAGCATAAGAAACCGCTGATTCTTTCCGGTGGGCTCAACGAAGAAAATATTGCCGAAGCGCTGCAGACGATAGCTCCGGCGGCGCTGGACATCAACAGCGGTGTGGAATCAGAACCGGGGAAAAAAGATCACGCGAAACTGGCACGAATATTTGATATTATCCGGCATGCTGATGTTGAACCAAAAATAATGCAATTAATTTTTACAAAGAGGGAGAAATGATGCAGACTCAACCTGACCAGTACGGACATTTCGGCATTTTTGGCGGACGATATGCCGCAGAAACATTAATGCCCGCTTTAATTGAACTGGAAAAAGCTTATCAAGCCGCCCGGAAAGATAAAACATTTCAAAAGGAACTTGCATGGTATCAGCATGAATATGCCGGACGCGTCACGCCTCTTTACTACGCCGGTCGGATGTCCGAATCTTTGCGCGGAGCAAAAATATACCTCAAGCGCGAAGATTTAAATCATACCGGTTCTCACAAAATAAACAATACACTGGGACAGGCGCTTCTGGCCCGCAGGATGGGTAAGAAAAAAGTCATCGCCGAAACAGGGGCCGGTCAGCACGGCGTAGCCACAGCCACAGTTGCGGCACTCTTCGGTATGGAATGCAAAATATTCATGGGTGAAGAAGACATCCGCCGCCAAGCGCCCAATGTTTTCCGTATGAAAATTCTAGGCGCGGAAGTTGTGCCCGTGAAAAGCGGAACCGCCACACTCAAGGACGCGATGAACGAGGCCATGCGCTACTGGGTATCCAGTGTTCGTGATACTTTTTACATCATCGGCACAACCGCCGGACCGCATCCGTATCCGCAGATGGTGCGCAACTTTCAATCGGTCATCGGACGCGAGACAAAAAAGCAAATCCAAAAATTGGAAGGCAGAAACCCCGATGTCTTGGTTGCCTGTGTTGGCGGAGGCAGTAACGCCATGGGAACTTTCTATCCCTTCCGTAATGAAAAGAATATAGCCATGTATGGCGTGGAAGCGGCCGGACACGGTTTGCGTACCTCCGAGCATTCGGCCAGCATCAACGGCGGCAAGGTCGGGGTTCTGCATGGGAATAAAACTTATCTTTTGCAGGATGAGCATGGGCAGGTACGCGATGCTTATTCGATTGCTGCAGGTCTGGATTATCCCGGCGTCGGACCGGAGCACGCCTATTTTCACGCAACAAAGAGAGTAAAATATGTTACGATAACGGATAAAGAAACTGTTGCGGCTTTTTCCTTTTTATCCCGCCAGGAGGGAATCATTCCCGCGCTGGAGAGCGCGCACGCGATCGCTTATGCAATGAAGATGGCGCCCAAAATGGCCAAAAATAAAATCATCGTGATTTGTCTTTCCGGACGCGGCGATAAAGACGCGCAGACGATTATTGAAGCAAATGTACTTTAATGTTTCTGTACGGATAGTCCCCCTTTTGTAAAGGGGGATTGAGGGGGATTCAATGAAACTCGCTGAAAACAAGTATTACGAAGTTTGAAGCGAAAGTTGAATTGTCCCATGAGCAAAGCGACGCGGGATAGTGAGCACAAAAAATAAAAGTTTCTAACCCTCCTTTAGGAAAGGAGGGCATTATAGAAATGAAAGGAGGAAAGTTATGGGACAAATTGAAGATAAGTTTGAATCTTTACGCGAGAAGAAAGAAAAAGCGCTGATTGTTTATTTGACGGCGGGCGATCCGTCGCTTAGCGTCACAAAGAAATTAATCTTGGGTTTGGAAAAGGCGGGTGTGGATATTCTGGAAATCGGAGTTCCTTTTTCCGATCCCACCGCCGATGGTCCGGTAATTCAGGCGGCATCACAGCGCGCTTTAAAAGCCGGAACAACTCTAGAAGGCGTATTGGAATTGGTCACCGAAGTGCGCAAAGTTTCGGAAATCCCTATTGTGCTGTTTGGTTACTTCAATCCGATTTTTGCTTATGGAGTGCAGAAATTTGCTGGGGCTGCCCGCAGGGCGGGAGTAGATGGAGTTTTGGTAGTTGATCTTCCCTATGAAGAAGCACAGGAACTGAGAATTTATACGGATGCGGTCGGTATCGATTTCATTTCTCTTATTGCTCCGACGACCGGCAGCGAACGATTAACAAAAATTGCCGCCGATGCCACGGGATTTCTCTATTATATTTCCATCACCGGCATCACCGGCACTGCCGCGCCGAAAATTGACAACATAAAAACCGAAGTGAACAAAATCCGCAAAATAACCAAATTGCCAATAGCTGTGGGCTTTGGCATTTCAAAGCCGCAACAGGCGCGGGAGATTGCGCGCTTTGCCGACGGTGTCGTAATCGGCAGCGCAGTTGTACGTCTGATTGACGAGAATAAAAATAATCCTGATCTGGTAAAAATTGTTTCCGGTTATGCTAGTGAAATAAAGAAAGTCTTGCAATGAAACTCGCTAAGAACGAGCTTAGCGAAGTAGTGAGACCCAAGCTTCAGAAACGCAGTGCGCTGAAGCTTGCTGATCGAAACTATCCCCGAAACGAAGCGTAAGTTGAATTGTCTCTTGTGCGAAGCACATATAGATATCCCCACTACCGTCATTCCGGTCGTAGATGACCCCAAGTGACCTTTAGGTTATTCAGGTTACGCAGGCCGGTGTCCAGTATCCAGTATATAAGAGAACTCATCCTCTGTCATTGCCTGGCTTGCAGACCGGCGAATGCTGGTTGACCAGGCAATCCAGAAATATAATTGTCATGTCGAACCGTAGCGAGACATCTTTTTTTCACCCTTCACCATTTATCCTTTATCCTTACGCATTTAATAGTTGCATTGTTTTTTAGAAAATGTACGATCGTGAAACTCAAGTTTCAAAAATGAAGATATCGCTCTTCACAGTATCCAAAAATTTATCTTGCTAAATATATAAAAACTTATATAATCGATATGCGACCATGAAGCTATTAAAATTCGTTGGCTCTAGTTTGGATGATCTGCGGGATTTCCCGGAAGAAGCACTTGGAGAGTAATTTATGAAAAAATCCATTGTAGCATCATCGGGCAATGTATTTATTGATTTGGGATACTCACAGGATGAGGCCGCGATTTTGCAAATGCGGGCCGATTTGATGGCCGATCTTCGGAAATTTATTAAAACAAAGAAACTTACACAAGCCGCGGCGGCAAAGATTCTCGGGGTCAGTCAGTCGCGGGTTTCAGATTTAATTACAGGGAAATGGGAAAAGTTCAGCCTTGAAATGTTGATCACACTTGTGACCAAAGCCGGTATGCACGTTAAGCTGAAG
>Ga0209385_1001085_pt1 | contig 11443 bp, 7 predicted proteins | sample NGEPerB_FD_184506 | JGI IMG/M metagenome (GOLD analysis project Ga0209385, IMG submission 184506) | Arctic peat soil microbial communities from the Barrow Environmental Observatory site, Barrow, Alaska, USA - NGEE PermafrostAB12-B... | ecosystem: Environmental > Terrestrial > Soil > Wetlands >... | reverse complement strand
CCTTTATGTATTATAGCAATAATTTATCTTAATATTCAACCGTAATTTGCGATTGACAGGTTTTCTTTTATTTGTGATAAAGCTGCCATACTTACAGGAATCCCGTGACGGGATTGTTCAACTTACCAATTCCGCTGCTCTTCGCTTTCGGAATTGGAGTTTCAACAATAAAGAAGATTTGCATGACTATTTCATTATCATACCCGTTTATTTTAGCTTCCGCATCGCCGCGAAGACAGGAACTGTTACGATCGGTAGGTTTGAAGTTCAAAACCGTCCCTGCTCACGTCAATGAAAATTACCTTGCCGGAGAAAGTCCGCGTCAACATGTCAAAAGACTCTCTAGTGATAAGACGATGGTTATCGCCGGAAAATATCCAGAATCGTGGGTGCTTGGCGCCGATACGATTGTTGTCATTGACGGCCTTATTTTAGGAAAACCAAAAAACAAAACCAAGGCGCGGGAGATGCTTCAGAATCTGAGCGGGCGTGAGCATAAAGTTTTTACCGGTTTTACTATTGCTCATGTGGCCGCTGAAATTTACCAAACGAAAGTCATTCAATCAGCCGTGCGATTTAAAACGATCAGCCCCAAGGAGATGGATTGGTATGTTTCTTGTGATGAACCGTACGACAAGGCCGGTGGATACGCTGTACAAGGGAGAGGCGCCTATTTCATTAAATCAATTCGCGGTTCTTATACAAACGTGATCGGATTGCCGCTTTGCGAAGTTTTGGAAGAGTTAAAAAAATTTGAAACGATCAATTTCAGGTAAATTTTATGGAAGTAGATATTGCCGCCAATATAAATACGATTAAACAAAGAATAGCTGCCGCTGCCGCAAAGTCTCAACGCGCTCCTGATTCCATTAAACTTTTAGCGGTAACTAAAACTGTTCTCCCCGTATGCCTCGGCAAAGCAATTGACGCGGGCATCACCATGTTCGGAGAAAATTATGTACAGGAAGCAAAAGAAAAAATTGCCGTTATAGGGCCGCGTGCGCAGTGGCATATGATTGGACATCTCCAAACCAACAAAGCAAAATATGCCGTCAATCTCTTCAACTATATTCACTCCGTTGACCGCATGGATCTGGCCCGGGAACTGGATAAAAAGGCACATCTGACCGGCCATAAGATGAACATCCTGATTGAAGTAAATGTAAGCGGCGAAAAAACTAAAAACGGGATACCGGCGGCCGCAGCTATTTCCCTGATTAAGGACATCTCCCGGTTAGAAAATCTTTCCGTGCGAGGACTAATGACGATGGCGCCTTATTCCGCCAATCCCGAAGATTCCCGTCCATATTTTACCGGCCTGAGAAATCTTCGCGACGATATTCTCCATACAGGAATTACCGGAATTATAATGGAAGAACTTTCTATGGGAATGACCGATGATTTCGAGATCGCTATTGAAGAAGGCGCAACGATCGTCCGCATCGGAAGAGCAATTTTTGGGGAACGGAAATCACAGGTATGAACCCTATTATTCAATGGAGTTTATTTTCAGCGGTATTTTTATAAATTTTTAAGCAGGCATCTACGACGGCAGGGTCATATGTTATTCCCCTGAATTTAACTATTTCCTCAATAGCCGCGTCAACACCCAGCGCCGGCCGGTAGGGCCGATAGGAAGCCATGGCATCCATAACATCTGCAACGCCTATAATGCGCGCTTCTATTGCAATCTTATCCCCCTTTAAACCCCGTGGATAACCTGAGCCGTCCATCCTTTCATGGTGCTGGAAAATAATTTCCGCCACTGGATAAGGAAATTCAATATTTATAAGAATATCATTAGCAACTTTACAATGCGTCTTGATCATCTCCATTTCCAGATCACTCAAGCGGCCTGGTTTGGTCAATATTTCTGACGGTACGGATATTTTCCCGATATCATGAAGAGTGGCGGCAATATGAATGGCTGTAATTTGCTCTTCAGTAAATTTCATTTCTTTTGCAATGTTGCAGGCAATCTTAGCTACCTGATCCTCATGTCCTGAAGTATAAGGATCTCGTGTTTCTATGATCATAGACAACGTCTTAACTATGCCATCTAAAATTATTTGTGATTTCTTGTAACTCTCCTTGAGTTTTTCAGCTTGAGCTAACAGATCATCCGTTTTGTCTTTGGTTCTTTTTTCGAGAGTTTTGTTTAATTTCAACAACTCGTCATTTTTATTCTTGATCAATTCGATCAGTCGTTTATTTTCCTGCAATATTTCCACTTTGGAAAACGATTGTTTGATATGAAGCAGCAGTTCTTCTTCATGCCATGGTTTTGTAAAATAAAGATGAACTCCCCCTTTATTGATGGCATCAATTACAGCAGCGGTATCGGCATATCCGGTCAAAAGTATACGGACGGCGTCGGGAAAAATATCCTTGGCCTGAGTAAAAAATTGCACGCCGTTCATTACCGGCATTCTTTGATCGGAAATAATAAGGGAATAAGGTCTGTTTGCTGTATGGAGTTTATTTAGCCCTTCCAACCCATTGCTTGCCGTATGAATTTCGTAATCTCCATCGGCTAAAATGCGTTTGAAAGCATTGAGGATCGAGTCTTCATCATCAACAATTAAGATTGAATGTTTCTGCTTTAAAGTTTTCGGCAGTTCTAAATCGTTTGTATCATCTATTCTCATAAACGGTTAAGTTAATAAACTGTTCGTCTGATGATGTCAAGATATTATTGTTATGCGAAAATTTCTTATTTAAGCAATTGCAGTCTGAACGAAAAATGATTTTCCGCCTGGGCAACATTTGCTATAGAGGCAACATAGTGGAAAATATAAAAAATGATAAACGATGCTCTTATATGGAAATAATTTTCCGCAAAAATTGACCTGTTGCTGATTTTTCTTCCCGTGCCACTTTTTCGACTGTACCTGAAGCAATAATTTTACCGCCGCCGGAACCACCCTCCGGCCCAAGATCAATCACGTAATCAGCGCACTTGATTACATCTAAATTATGCTCGATTACGACCATGGTATTGCCCATATCCACAAGGCGGATTAAAACATCCAGCAATTTTTGAATATCCGCAAAATGCAATCCAATGGTAGGTTCATCCAGAATATAAAGAGTATTACTGTTGACTTTCTTGCCCAATTCCCGCGCCAGTTTTATCCTTTGCGCTTCTCCGCCGGAAAGAGTGGTCGCCGACTGCCCCAAATGAACATAGCCTAAGCCAACCTCGTAGAGCATTTGCAGATGCGATTTAATCGACGGAATATTGGAAAAAAACAGCAGCGCCTGATTGACCGTCATATCTAAAATATCGGCGATATTCTTGTCCTTATATTTGATATCGAGAGTATCCTGATTAAATCGTTTGCCGCGGCAGACATCGCAAGTTACATAAACATCCGGCAGAAAATGCATTTCAATCTTAATCATACCATTGCCTTCACAAGCTTCGCAACGTCCGCCTTTCACGTTAAAACTAAACCGACCAGGCTTATAGCCGCGTATCCGTGCTTCGGGAAGATTGGCAAACAGATCACGAATAAAAGAAAATATTCCGGTATAAGTTATCGGATTAGATCGCGGCGTGCGACCGATGGGCTGCTGATTAATCATGATAACCCGTTCAATATCTCCTAAATCTACAACCTTTTTAATTTTTCCCATTGATCCGTGATGCTGGTTTAAACGTCGCGCCAACACCTTATAAAGAGTTTCAATAATCATTGTGCTTTTTCCGGAACCGGATACACCGGTTACCGCCGTAAATACTCCTACCGGTATTTTAATATCAATATTTTTGAGGTTGTTTTCACTGGCTCCTTCTAAAATAATATATCTGCCGGTAAGTGAACGTCTTTTTGAAGGCAGAGCTATGGATTCTTTCCCCGACAAATATCTGCCGGTAAGCGAATCATCGCTTTGCAAAATTTCACCGGGAGTTCCTTGAAAAACTATTTCTCCTCCCTGTGTTCCGGCTCCCGGACCCATATCCACAATATGATCGCAGGCAAGGATCATATCGGCATCATGTTCCACAACCAGCACTGTATTGCCCATATCGCGCAGTTTTTTTAAAGTATCAATCAGGCGCAAATTATCTTTCTGGTGCAGTCCGACAGTAGGTTCATCCAACACATACAAAACTCCCATTAACCCGGACCCGATTTGTGTGGCCAGCCGGATGCGTTGACTTTCCCCTCCCGATAAAGATAAGGTCGATCTCTCCAGACTTAAATAATCCATGCCGACATTGAGCAAAAATTGAAGGCGGTTTTTAATTTCCTTGATAATTCTTTCAGTAATATTTATTTCCTGCGGCGACAGGGTCAGTTGTTCGAAAAAATTAAAACATTCACGGATGGACATCCGGCAGAGTTCATTAATATTTTTTCCATTCACTGTAACGGCAAGGACTTCTTCTTTTAAACGCGCACCGTGACAAGTATCGCAGGCGCTCGAATCAATGTAACGAATCAAATCATTGCGCACTGCTACCGAAGTAGTTTCTCTCCAACGACGTTCCAATTGTTTGATCGCTCCTTCAAAAGGCTTGTGAGAGAAGTATCTTTTATTCGGACGATCATGATAAAATTTAACATTCTCCTTGCCTGATCCGTAAAGAAGAACTTTTTGAATTTTTTCCGGCAATTTATTAAAAGGCGTATTAACATCAAAACCGTAATGAGTACTCAGTGCATCTAAAACATTATGGTAATAAAGAGAATTCCGGCCTGCCCAAGGCGCGATTGCTCCTTCCCTCAAAGATAATCCGGCATCCGGCACAACCAAGTATTCTGTAAAATGCATACAGGTGCCCAGACCGTTGCAATCGGGACAGGCGCCATAGGGACTATTGAAAGAAAACATGCGGGGGGTAAGCGCAGGGAGACTTATTCCGCAATCGGGACAGGCATATTTTTCGCTGAAAAGCATTTCTTTGCCATTGACTGGAACTACGCGCACGAGTCCTTCCGCGCGGCTGGCCGCAATCTCGAGAGAATCACGCAATCTCTTTCTCACACCTTCTTTTAATACCAAGCGGTCAACAACAAGATCAATATCATGGAGCTTATTTTTTTCCAGAATAATTTCTTCCGCAAGATCCCTGACTTCTCCATCAATCCGGACGCGTGCAAATCCTTCCTTCTGGAGTTTTTTTAATTCTTTCTGGAATTCACCTTTTTTTCCGCGCACCAGCGGCGCCATAATGCTGAAGGACACATTCGCCGGAAGCGAAAGAACGCTTTCCAGAATACTGTCGATTGTTTGCGATTTAATTTCACGTCCGCAGCGGTAGCAATGACAAACGCCGATGCCGGCATAAAGCAAGCGGAAGTAGTCATAAATCTCAGTGACCGTGCCTACCGTCGAACGCGGATTATGACTGGCCGTGCGCTGCTCAATAGCTATAGCGGGCGATAAGCCTTCAATTGATTCTACAATCGGTTTATCCATTTGCCCGATAAACTGACGCGCGTAAGTGGAAAGTGATTCCACATATCGCCTTTGACCTTCAGCATAGATTGTATCGAAAGCAAGCGATGATTTGCCGGAACCACTCACACCGGTAATAATGACAAACTTATCGCGAGGTATATCCAAACTTATATTTTTTAAATTATGCTGCGAGGCACCCTTGATTCTTATTGCACCCATATTTTTACTTCGTTATTCTTTATACAATTTTAATTCAATGTGTGATTTCGCCCGGACAGAGGCAATCCATTCATCAAAATTTTTATCTAATTTTTCATCTTCAATTTTTGTCTTTATTTCTTCCCGCACCACGGCGATCGGCTTCAGTCCGGCGCCTTTCTTATCCACCACCTGAATGATATGAAATCCTACACTGGATTCAATTACTTCGCTTACCTGCCCCATGGGAAGGCTAAATGCCGCTGCTTCGACTTCCGGAATAATTGTCCCTCTGCCGATAAAACCAACATCACCGCCCTGCGCCGCCGCCGGTCCCTGAGAATAGTTTAAAGCCAGTAAATCAAAAGATTCTCCATTCTTAATACGTTTATGTAGTTGCATAGCTTCGTTTTTCACTTTCGCTATTATAGTCTTATCCGTATTGGGAGGCAGCACTAATAAAATCTGTTTAATCCTGACAGTTTCTTTGCCTTCATATTCCTGGCGGTTTTTGTTATAATATTCACCTATTTCCTCATCACTGACAAGTATTTTGGACTTAACTTCCCGCCGTAATAGCCGTGCGCGCATCATCTGACCCCTTATCTCTTTTTTAACAGAGTCAAGAGATTTCCCTTCCTTGGCAAGATTTTTCGAAAATTCCTGCATACTTAATTTTTGTTTAGCCAATATGTCCTGAAGCACCTCCATAACTTCTTCATCTTTGACGATAATGCCCGCACCGGATTTTTTTGCCTCTTGTTCAATCAGTATATTATCAATGAGCCGCTGCAAGAAAGCCTCTCTTGACTGTTTAATGACCGCCTCTTTATCAGTTCCTTTATAAGTATTCTCTATGTTTTTTCGGTAAGGTTCAAACGCCGTATTAAATTCGTAGAGCGTTATTATCTCATCATTTACTACGGCAATAATTTTATCTACAACCTCGGCACGAACCGGAGCGCACAAAAGTATTACACCCAATAAAATCAAAACCATCCCTCTATAAAATTTCACGGCGTTTCCTCCCTTTTTAATTTTACTATTTTTCTTTTTTCCCTTGTATGTTGTTTTCTTTTTTGATCACTGCTTTTATCTTTAATGCTTCTAGCCAGTTTACAAAAGCGGCATTATCTTGTTGCGAACGTATATCCGCAATGACCTCTTCCTTGATATCCGTATAATTTCCAATTCTTGCCGGTTGAATTTCCAAAACTTTAAAAATATGAAAGCCATAAGAACTTTGCACGATAGGACTTATCTTATTGACCGGCAGGTTGAAAATGGTTTTATCCAAGGGATCAGGCATGATCTGTCGGGTGATAAACCCCAAACCCCCGCCGCGGTGAGCTTCCGGGCCGATGGATACGCGAGCGGCGACTGAGGCGAAATCTTCGCCGGCGGTTAATCGCGTTTCTATTTTTTTAGCCATTGCTAAATCCCTAACGACTATTTGGGCGACCCTTACGCGGGGTTCCGTTTTGTAATTGCTGAGATGCTCGTTATAATAAGCCTCGGCTTCATCATCCGATATTTTAATGTTGGCATTGACATCAATAGCAATAAGTTTTTGCAAAAGCATCTCTTTTTTTAAATCTACTTTCCACTGTTCATACGTTACATTTTCCTGTGCCAGCACATTGGGAAAATCTTTTCCATAATCTTTTTTAATTTCTTTAATTTTGTTTTCCAGTTCAGCCGCGCTTATGGATATATTCAGTTCTTTTGCACGCAAATCCATGATTTTTTCTGTAATCATACCATCCAGAATTTCTTCTTCGAAGCGTTTGATATAATCCGGCTGATCTAAAATATCTTTGGGCAACAAAGCCTTTTTTTGATTTAACCGGAGCTGATAATCTTCGAGATAAATTTTGGCGCCGTTAACCGTGGCGACGCAAGGGCGGGAGAAGATATTAATTTTATCGCAGGCAAAAATAAAACAAAACATCAGTACGCATGGCACACAGTAGCTAATTGATATTATTCCCTTTGATTGTTTAAATGAATACGATTTTGTATTAATCATAACATTTCCTTATATCCTGCTTGCGGCTATTGGGCAAGCATCTTTAATAACAAATCGGCTTGTGTCAATATCTCCTTTTCGGGAAGTGCAGGGGCGGGTACAAACAATTTATAATCCGGTGTAAAACGCAATCCCTTAATTTTCTTCTGATAAAGCGCAATAATCTTCGCGGGATCAACAGGTGATGTATCCCGGAAAAATATATACAAATATTTACCATCATAGCCCATCTTTTTACCCTTCATCGGCTTCAGGCAATTTCTTATACTGATCACTTGCAGCAAATTATCCACGGATGAGGGCAATTTTCCGTAACAATCCTGTAGCTCGCATTTAATCTGATTAAGATCTTCATCATTTGCGGCCTGAGATATCCTTTTATATAAGACCAGCCGCTGATGAACATCCTGCACATACTCTTCGGGAATAAAAGCGGATACTCCCAACTGAATTTCGGGCAATAATTCTTCTTCGGCAATTTCCTCTCCTTTGATTTCCCGAACCGTTTTTTCCATTAATTCGGTATAAAGCTCGTAACCGACAGCGGAAATATGCCCGGACTGGGAAATGCCCAGTAAATTTCCTCCACCGCGGATCTCCAGATCATTGTAAGCAATCCGGAAGCCGGAACCAGGTTCGGAAAATTCTTTGATTACCTGCAGCCTCTTCATCGCTTCGCGGGAAAGCATTGCTCCCTTGGGCAATAACAGATAGGCAAAAGCTTCCTGATTGGAACGGCCCACGCGGCCGCGGATCTGATAGAGCTGCGCCAATCCGAATTTTTCGGCGCGATTAATAATTATTGTATTGGCCGTGGGAATGTCTAACCCAGAACCGATAATAGTGGTGCAAACAAGAACGTCGCACTCCTGCCGGACAAATTTAGCCATTGCTTTTTCAATTTCCACCGGTTTCATCTGGCCGTGGACAACTCCGACTCTTGCCTGCGGCACCAGACGCTGCACTAGATGAGCAATTGAGTAAATTGAGCGCACCCGGTCATGGACAAAAAATACCTGCCCCTGGCGCGCCAACTCTTTTTCCACCGCGGATTTAATTGCATCCTCATCAAACTCCAGCACATAGGTTTTTATGGCCACACGATCTTCCGGCGGCGTATTAATTATGGACAAATCCCGTATGCCGATAAGCGATAGATGAAGGGTGCGCGGAATCGGTGTTGCCGAAAGTGTGAGCACATCAACGAGCATGCGCATTTTTTTTAATTTTTCCTTGTGCGACACGCCAAAGCGCTGCTCTTCATCAATTATCACCAGTCCCAAATCTTTAAAGTCAATATCCTTCTGGAGCAGGCGATGAGTCCCCACAACAATATCCACTTTTTGACTTCTTAACTCTTCCACAATTTTCTTTTGTTCGGCAGCACTTTTAAAGCGATTCAACACTTCCACACGAACAGGGAAATCCCTGAATCTGCGGCAAAAAGTCTGATAATGCTGCTCCGCCAGAATAGTTGTCGGCACCAGAACAGCAACCTGTTTGCCATCCATTACAGCGCGAAAAGCCGATCTAATCGCGACTTCCGTTTTGCCAAAACCGGCATCGCCGCAAATTAACCGGTCCATCGGTTTGGATTCATCCATGTCCAGATGAATATCTTCAATCGCCTTGGCTTGATCCGGTGTTTCTTCAAATTCAAAAGTGGAACAAAATTCCTCGTAAATCCGGTCCGGAGGAGCAAATGATTTTCTTTCCAGAGCTTCGCGGGCGGCATAAATGGCAACCAACTCCTCGGCATATTCCCGCACTGATTTTTTAACCTTTTCTTTTACCGCCTCCCACGAAGCCCCGCCCATCTTATCAATTTTCGGCACATAACCATCGGGGCCCAGATAGCGTTGAATCTTCTCCAAAGAATTAACGGGTATGTACAGTTTATCGCCGTCTAAATATTCAATGACCAGGAAATCGTTTTCGATTTTACCCACGGTAATTTTTTTCAATCCACGATAAACACCGATGCCGAAATCAGTATGGACGACAAAATCATCTTCTTTTAAATCACCAAAGGATTTAAGAAAATAACCTTCCCGCACAGGCCTTAAGCGGCGGCGGGGCGCTTTTTTGACAAATATTTCCTCTTCGCTTAAAAAAACCAGCTTCATTGCCGGGATAATAAAACTGGTGGAAATTTTTCCTTCCCATAAAATAAGTTGAGGATTTCCTTCCCACCGGCTGATACTTTCTATGATTGAATCCTGCAGCGATAAAACCTGTGCTGATAAATCATAAGATAAAAGCAAGTGCTTCATCCGATGCAAAGCTTCCGCATTCGGACAAAAGAAAAAAATCAGCATGCCTTCGGACAGCCACGATTTAATCTTTTCCGCGGTCCACCGCAAATATGCATCTTCTTTAATCTCACCGGCTTGCGGCTCTCCCGTACACAGATATTGGTAAGTTTCAAAAGCTACCGTTGTCGCCGCGTCGTCTCTTGCCTGATCCAGATTAAGGCCTTCCAGAGAAACTTGCCCGAACTCATCCATACCAGCCAAGGTATTGGCCGAATCGATATAAGCGTTTTCTTTTTCCAGATAAAATTTCCCGCTGTTTTTAGTTTTGAACAATAACTTGTCGATACTAAGTTCCGCATTCTGGATTGCCTGATTTATGGCCAGCGGATTATCCAAAATCACTAAAGTATTTTTCGCAAAGTAATCAAAAAGGCTGGATAACTTATCGCGGGAAAGTCCGCTGTCGTTATCGTATGCTTCATAAAATAGCGGTAAAAATATCGGGTTGATGGAATTGGCCAGATTATTCTGCAGAGTATCTACTAACCCGTTACGAATCTCGCGAGAAATCGAGAGATCACCGGCACGCCGCCTGATATTGCGAACAGCCAGCTCCAGTGATTGTGGATTGATCAGAACCTCACTGGCCGGCGGCACAATGAAAGCATCCGATGATCCTATTGAACGCTGGGAGGAACCATCAAATGATCGGATAGACTCAATATCATCGCCCAGCATTTCCAAACGCAACGGGTTTTTTTCAGTGGGAGGAAAGATGTCAATAATGTTGCCGCGGATACTGAATTCCCCTTTTTCCTCCACCAGACCGACTCTTTTGTAACCTCCGGACATCAAGCACGTACAAAAGTCGTCCCTGTTTAGTGCATCGCCCACGGAAATTATTTGCAGATATTGATTGAATTGGGCAACAGGCATCACTTTTTGCATCAAAGCGATCACGGAAGTAACCACTATGATTTGGGTGTTTGTTTGCAGATTGGTGAGCGCTTGCAGACGGGTTAATTCTTCCTCCTTCTGGAGAGCAAACATGTCAATGGTCAGAAAATCAAGCGACGGGTAATAAAATACGGACTCTTCCCCTAGAAACAAGGCCAGATTGCGCGCAAACGCCGCCGCTTCTTTTTCTTCCGGACAAACAATCAGCAGGGGTTTATCCAGACGGGAAAAAAGAAGAGCTGCCAGGAAAGGACGAGCCGAGCCTTTGAGTCCGCTAACATCGACTTTTAGAGAACCCTGATTAATTTGCCGGAGGAGATTCCGAAAGGGCTCAATATCTTCCGTGTTTTTTTTTGTGATAATTTTTCGCAATGATAACAGCCCAAACTCTCTTTGAAATAAAATCAACCAACACCAAAATCCATTCTAAATCAAAGATAGCGATTTGATCTAGAATGGATAATTTCGAATGTTTTTGTAATCTTCTTTCGCCTTTTATTCAATTAAAAACTTTTGTGAAACTCCGATTCCAAAAGCGAAGCGCAAAGGAATTGGTAAGTTGAACAATTCCGCAAAGCGGAGGGTATAATAC
>Ga0209385_1001084_pt1 | contig 11443 bp, 8 predicted proteins | sample NGEPerB_FD_184506 | JGI IMG/M metagenome (GOLD analysis project Ga0209385, IMG submission 184506) | Arctic peat soil microbial communities from the Barrow Environmental Observatory site, Barrow, Alaska, USA - NGEE PermafrostAB12-B... | ecosystem: Environmental > Terrestrial > Soil > Wetlands >... | reverse complement strand
AACCGTCTCGAAGGTTGCTCCGAGAGCCGAGGCAGCCGTCTCCTGAAACCAGGGAGGGATGAGCCGGTCCTGTGCTCCGGCCAGCACAAAGGCAGGGATGGACTTCCCTGTGTACTCGTTCCTGCGCTCATCGACTGCCATCAGCCAGTCCCGCTGGGCCTCCATGAGCCGTACGAGCCTAAAGATCCTGTCCTTGAATCCTGCCATATGGTGCTTGGCTGCCTCAACCGCATCGCCGTGTTCACGAACATACTTTTCGCTGAACATCTTCTCATACAGATAGTCCGGGTAGACCTCGAACGGGAGCTCGCGATACCATCGGAGAGAGAGGTCGAGATACATCTCGAACAAGCGCACCCTCTCCAGGAGAACGCCTGACAGAAACAACCCCCTCACTTTGTCAGGGTGAAGGCGCATCATCTCCAGAGCGACGAACCCGCCGTATGATGCCCCCACCAGCCAGGCCCTGCCGACCTTGTTGACGTCGAGGACAGCATCAAGGGCGTTCGCAAACTCCCCGATGCTGTACGGCTCATCGGGAGCGTCGGACTTGCCTTGGCCAAGGTAGTCGTACAGAATGACATCATGCGTGTCGCTGACAAAGGGCAGATACTTGCTCCAAGATGCTGTGCTCGACGCCATGCCGTTGAGGAATACCAGCGTCGACCTCTGGGTAACGCCATGCCGTTCCCAGTAGTACTGATGCCCGTCCATCTGCACCATGCCGTTCATGATTTCGGCTGTGTCTTCCATGTCGTTGCCTCCGATGCTATTTTGTCCAAGGTTCTCCCGGTGAACGCTCTCGATCAGAATGACTGCTGCTCGGTTCGAGCGATGATCTCCTCCTGCAGGCCGGGTGTCAGGTCACAGAAGTAGTCGCTGTATCCGGCCACCCGCACGATGAGGTCACGGTACTTGTCCGGCTCGGCCTGGGCGGCGCGCAAAGTCGCGGCGGTCACGACGTTGAACTGGATATGATGCCCGTCCAGCGTGAAATAGGAGCGGATCAGGTGCGTAAGCGCGCCGAGCCCCACATCCCCTTCCACCAGTGACGGCGAGAACTTCTGGTTGAGCAAGGTGCCGCCGGTGCGTACATGGTCCATACAAGCAGCTGAACGGATGACGGCGGTCGGGCCTTTCCTGTCGGCCCCCTGAACAGGCGATATGCCATCTGACAACGGCTGCCATGCGCGGCGACCATCCGGCATCGCGCCAGTCACCGAACCGAAGTACACATGAACCGTTGTCGACAGATAGTTCACATGATACGTTCCGCCCTTGGTGTTGGGGCGACCGTCGATGGCGTCGAATACAACGTCAAAGAGCCGCGCAAGGATGTCGTCGGCGGCCGGATCGTCGTTGCCATACTTGGGTGAGCGGTTCCACATCATCAGCCGCGTTTTCTCATGATCCACAAAGTCGGCGTCGATGGACGCCAGGATCTCATCCATGGTCAGGTCCTTCTGGCCGAAGACATGGGCCTTGAGCGCAGACAGGCTGTCGGTGCAGCTCCCCGGTGCCGTGATCTGGATGTACGTCGAATTGTACCGCGGGCCACCATCGTTGTAGTCACGCCCCCGTGCAATGCAGTCCTCCACGAAGAGCGACAGGAACGGTGCCGGCATCTGCTCGGCATACAGCCGCTCGATGACGTTGTTGCCACGCACCTTGATGTCCACGAAGTGATACAACTGCGCTTTGAATGCTTCAAATAGTTCGTCATAGCCGGCAAACGTTCGCGGATCACCCGTGTGCAGACCGATGACCTTGCCTGTACGTCGGTCCAGACCGTCATGCAGGGTCACTTCGAGGATCTTGGGCAGGTTCAGGTAGCCAGTGAGGATGTACGCTTCACGGCCGAACGCCCCGGTTTCGACACAGCCGGAAATACCGCCCATGCGGGCATCGACCACAGACTTGCCCTGGCGGAGGAGTTCCTCGACGACCATGTCGGCATTGAAGACAGAGGGCTGACCCCAGCCTTCGCGGATGATCTCGGCGGCACGCCTGAGGAAGCGGTCTGGACTCTTGCGGCTGAGCTGGATGTTCGAGGACGGCTGGAGGAGGTGCATGTCGTCGATGACGTCAAGCAGGAGATAACTAGCGTCGTTCACGCCATCAGAGCCATCGGGGCGCAGTCCACCCACATTGATATTAGCAAAGTCCGTATACGTTCCGCTTTCGGCAGCCGTCACACCCACTTTTGGCGGCGCAGGCTGATTGTTGAACTTGACCCAGAAGCACTCCAGGAGCTCCATGGCTGACTCGCGCGTCAATGTACCTTCGGCAAGTCCCTTCGCGTAGAACGGCTCCAGGTGCTGGTCGAGGCGCCCGGGACAGAACGAATCCCAGGTATTCAGCTCAGTCACGACGCCCAGGTGCACAAACCAGTATGCCTGCAGCGCCTCGTGGAATGTGCGCGGAGCATGCGCCGGGACCCAGGAGCAGACCTCGGCAATATGCAGCAGTTCTGCTTTCCGCGCGGGGTCCGTCTCCACATCGGCCATCGAGCGCGCCAAGGCGGCATTGCGCTCTGCGTAACCCATCATCGCGTCTGCGGCAATGGCCATGGCTTCCAGCTCTTCGCGGCGCGCGGTTGCCTGCGGGTCGTTCAGGAAGTCGAGGCCGGCAATGGCTTCTGCCACCTCCGCCTTCAGTTCCAGCAACCCCTTGTGATAGATCACGTCGCCCAGCACGGTATGGCCTGGTGCACGCTGCTCCATGAACTCGGTAAACACGCCGGCTTCGTAGGCGTCCTTCCAGGCAGGTTCCATCAGGGCAAACATGCGGTCACGCATGGACCGCCCGTTCCATACAGGGATGACCTCTTCCTGCTGAATGCGGCGACCCTCGTCATCGACCTTGTAGGATATCTTCTCCCGCGTATCGAGGACAGCAAGGTCCTGCATGCTGTGACAGCACAGTTCAGGAAAGGACGGCACGGCTTTGGGAGCGGGACCACGCTCGCCCACGATCAGCTCCCCAGGTCCGATGAACAGCTGCTTATGTTCGAGAATGTACTGCAGGAGGCGTGCGCGGTAGACAGGTACAGACAAACCCCGCGCCTGCCGGTCGAACTCCGTTACCAGATGCGCTCGCTCCAGGGATAGCCGGGGTACCGCGTCAAGACTCTCCTGCCGCAGACGTGCAACACGCTCATTCATACTATCCTCCCACCGATGCTTCGATGCCGGCGTCTGCAAACACCCGCCGGATATTTTCCATGGTTTCCGCTGAAGGAGGCTGCAGGTCGGCCAGTTGGTACGGCCTTCCAAGCCTCCGGTATTTGTCCGTCCCGATACGATGGTAGGGAAGCAGGTCAATGCGGTGCAACCCCAGACGATCCATCATCAAAACCATCAGACCGACATTCTCTTTGTCGTCGTTGACCCCCGGTATCACGGGAAATCGTACGACGACGTGGGCATGGGCTGCTGCCAGCGCTGCGAGGTTCGTGAGGATTGTCTCGTTTCCCACACCTGTGGCCTCTCCATGCCGCGCGGAATCCATCAACTTGACGTCATACAGGAACACGTCAATCTTGTCCACCATTCCCAGCAATTCCCCCTGGTCAGTCATCCCGCAGGTCTCGACCGCAGTCGATATGCCTTCGCGTTGGCAGGCCTCGAGCAGGCTCTTCAGGAATGCCGCCTGCATGAAGGGCTCGCCACCGGAGAACGTGACGCCGCCGCCCGACTCCTCGAAGAAAACGCGATCCCGTACGAGCTCGCTCATCACTTCTGCCACCGTCATGGTCCTTCCCGCGATCGTCCTGGCCCCGACCAGACAGGCATCGACACACCGACCGCATGCGGTACACGCATCAGTGGCCCCGGGCACTCCACCTATCAGGACTGCTGCGCCCGTTGGGCATGCTGCCAAGCAATCCCCGCACCCGGTGCACCGTTCCGCCAGAATCATAAGCTCAGGTCGTGGGGTTTGGCTTTCGGGGTTGTGGCACCATCGGCATGCAAGCGGACAGCCCTTAAGGAACACGACCGTGCGGATACCGGGCCCGTCATGTAAAGCATAGTGCATGATGTTGAAAACGATTCCATCCATGATGATATTCTAGCAGAACGTCTTAGAAGTCTATGGAGATATTCATCATGAAATACAAGACATGCCAGGCTGGAGCAATTGCTCCAGCCCCGCTACTTGCAACATTCTGGAACGTCCTAGCGCGTGATCACCAGGTCTTTGCAAAGATCAGTGATAGGCGTGCAGCCATCCTCTCTCACGATCACCGTGTCCTCGATGCGCATCCCGAAGTGATTCGCAACATAAACACCGGGCTCCACCGTCATGACATACCCGGGCACAAGTGTTGCATCGGAGTACGGCGAGAAACGGGGGTTCTCATGGATCTCGAGTCCGACACTGTGACCAAGCCCATGGCCAAATCCAAGACCGTCCTCTGCCAGCTTGGCACGGACAGCGGTATCGACAGCCCGTGAGCTGACGCCGGCCCGCACCATGTCCAGTCCAGCCTGTTGGGCGACACGCAGCCTGGCATAGGTGTCGACGATGTCCTTTGAGGGTTCACCGTCTGCAATAGTCCTCGTACAATCCGAAAGGTAGCCTTGATATTGCACACCAAAATCGACGACGACCGGCTCGCCCTTCTGGATGACACGGGATGTCGGCATGGCATGCGAGATGGCGCCACGTGGACCCGATCCGACGATCGTAGGAAACGCCGTTCCGAGCGCCCCCGCTTTGTGCATCTGAAACTCCAATTCCGCATCAACATCGTTCTCGGTCATGCCGGCCTTGAAATGCGTAAGCATGGCACGGAAGGCTGCATCAGCCAGGTGTCCGGCAGTCTGGATGGACTCGAGCTCGGTGGCATCCTTCGCCCTCCGCAGGTCCTCGACCAGGTCCTTCGTCGGCGCCATCGTCGCAAATGGTGTGGCCGCCTGAATCGTCTCCAGCTGCGCAAACGGGATGCGCTCGCGTTCAAATCCCACCCAGTGCGCATGATGTTTTGCAAGGAGCGATGCCACTATGCTGACCCACTGGTTGCCCTCGGACGAGGAGTGTTCAATAACGTCAAGCCCAGGTGAATCCTCGTGCGCCTGCGTCGTAAATCTGCTGTCAACGATCAGATGAGGCTCACCGGCAACGACAAGCAGGAAACACTCATCGCCGGTAAATCCTGTGAGATACCGCTGGTTTGAAGGGGCCAGTGTGAGAAAGGCGTCGATATTGACCTTGTCCATGATCTCTGCAAATTGCACAACCCGTTTCTGATAGTACTGGTTCTCCATAAGAACTTCCTTTCCGCCTTGTCGGCAAGTTTCAGACGTTTGAGAAGACAATTTTCATCTCGACAATCAACGACCAGTAGCTAGCTGGGGGCTGACCGGCCTCCAACAACAGTTGGAAGTCTCGGCCGCCCCCACTTGTCTTCTTGTCTAGATCCTGAGTGCTACTGTCACTGTCAAGAAATCTCTGACAGCTACCCCATGTATGTGTTCTTCCAGTCGACAATTCCGAGCGTCGACTGATAGAAGTTTTTTATATGCTTGCTGAGGAGTACCGGGTTCGTGTAGTAATAGATTGGAATAATAGGCATGTTTGTCATGACGATCTTCTCTGCGGCATGCAGGATTGCCATACGCGCTGTCGGATTCACAGTAGCCTCGGCTTTTGTGATGAGAGCGTCATAAGCCTTGTTACCCCAGCCGGTGTTGTTGTTCCCGCCACCCGTAACCCACAGGTCCAGGAACGTGTTGGGGTCTGTGTAGTCACCGATCCAACCCATGCTCACAACGTCATAATTGAGGTGCATCCAGTCATCCAGCCAGACACCCCTCTCCTCACTCCTGATAGTGCACGTGATACCTAGGTTCTTCTTCCACATCTGCTGGATCGCCTCGGCCATCGATTGTTCCGCGCCTCGAGTCCGGTGCACCAGGGTGAATGTGGGGAACCCTTTGCCATTGGGATACCCGGCCTGGGCGAGCAATGCCTTTGCAGTTGCGATATCATTATCTTTGAAGAAGCCCTCCTGAGAGGCTGTACGGAAATCGCTGCCGTGAAGCGCGTCTGCAATACCATAGGGAACAAGAGCCATGGCAGGAGTCTGTCCTCCCTGAAGAATAGACTGCGTGATGCCCTTGCGGTCAATGGCCAGGGCTAGCGCCTCACGAACACGGACGTCGTTGAACGGCTTCTTGGTGACATTGATTGAATAGTACTCTGTCCCCAGGTAGGGAAGGATCTTGACATCGCCTGAGGCGACCAGCTTGGGCAACTCCGAGACGGGCACGGTGGAGGAAGCGTCCAATTGACCGCTCTCATACATCGACAGCGCAGTCGACTCATCATCGACCATGAGGTACGTGATCTTCGTGAGCTTGACACTGTTCCTGTCCCAATATGTCGGGTTCTTGACGAAGACCATCTTGTTATTGTGGGACCACTGTGTGAGCGTGAATGGTCCATCGGTGACGTACTTGGTCACATCGGAGGCCCACTTGTCATTCGTGCTGACTATGGCCTTGCAGACCGGCATGTAGGTAGGAAACGCCGTCAACGCGAGGAAATAAGCGGTGGGAGACTGGAGATAGACCTTGAGCGTCTTGGCATCCAGTGCCTTGACGCCGACGTTCTTACTGGGATCGATCTCTTTCTTCATGTTCGCAACGGGGACGTCCTTGCCTGCCACTTTCTTCGTAAGAAGATTGCCTTTGGCGTCGACTGCCTGAACATAGTACTTGCTGCCGACCTTGATGGATGTGTTGAACGCTTCACCGCCAGAGATGTAGTACAATTGATAAGCGTATGGAGAGGCCAGTTCCGGGCTGAGAGCACGTTTCCAGGCATACTCGAAGTCATACGCTGTGACCGGTGATCCGTCTGTCCAGTACGCATCACGCAGCGTGAATGTGTACGTCCTCTGATCCTTGGAAACCGTCCAACTCTTCGCGATTGCCGGCTGCGGCGTATTCTTGGTGTCGATACGCGTCAGCCCCTCGAAGACCTGCAGCACGACATTACTTTCTGAGATGCCATCGACAATGCCTGGATCGATCGTGGCGGGCTCAGTTGCCAGGTTGTACGTTACCTCCTGAGCAACCGCTGCCTTCGCTGAAGGAACAACAGACAGTCCACCAGACAACGAGGCCAGAAGTACTGCTACCAAGACTAGTGACAGTGCTTTTCTCATACTGTAGTCTCCTCTTTCCCAACAGGATTTGTCGCGTCTGCGACTATTCTTGATGCTATCAACTGAAGGAAAAAATACAACAGGCGTGACCAGAAATCCGAATTCTTTCCCCAGTCAGTACTACAATATGTAAAAGCGCCGGTCACTCTGCGACAGGAGTCCGATGGCAGGGGCGCAACCAGACAGGAATGGAGATGGTTCCTGCAATTCCTGGATGAGTCGATGCGGCTTGATTGTCCTTTTGTGTCTGCTCGCCTACAATGGTTGCTGAGGTGAGACGATGGCGACGGTGACGGTGAGAGTGTATCTGACAGAAGACTTCAAGCAGGGACCCGTTCCAGTCTCAGCCTCGACGTGTATCGAGGCGCTGCGAAGCCTTGTTGCGGAGTATCCTGTCCTCAAGGACATCATCCTCAACGAAGAGCTGAGACTGAAGCGAGACTACATCTACCTGCTCAATGGGAAGAGTGTCGAATTCCTGGGCAAGGAAGACGCAGTGCTCAAGGACGGCGACACCATGTCGCTGTTTCCACCGATCGGCGGCGGATAATCAGACCAGGCGCTCGGTGAGCGCCTGGTCTCGTGACACAAAGCAGCCTCTTACAGGGCTACCTTGAAAACGGACGGATACAAGTCTGCGTGTGCAATAGTTCCGTGCAAGACAGGGTTGATCATGGAGCTGATGTCGGTCTGGTCTCTCAGCATTCTGAGATAGACGCCGGGGTTGACAGCACCTTCGCCGACGAAGACAAAACCTCTCAACTTCCCGTCGCTGACGACGATCTTCCTGTACTCGCCGTCACCCACCTTCCTGTAGACATCACCTTCGTCATGTGTGCTGATCCCGCCGGTGAAGATGGTCTGTCCAAAGACCATCAGGATATTCCTGAGGACATCTCCATGGTAGGGCATCTCCATGCCGAGCATATTTTCGGCAGCACTGTTTGCTTGCTCTATGGCCACGGGCCAGAGAGCATGAAGCGTTTTCTGGCCCAGCAGGATGTCGTCTGTCTCGACAGCATCCCCCGCGCCATAGATACCCGGTACGCTTGTTTCGAGATACCGTCCAAGAACGACACCCTTGTTGAGCTGGACGCCCGTGCCCTTCAGAAAGCCGGTGTTGGGGCGCACGCCTTTGCCGTAGACGACGCAGGAACCGCTGAGGACTTTCCCTGATGCGAGCTTCACCTCCAGGGCATCACCCTTCTCCTCGATTTCCACGATGTCCTCGCCCTTGAGTAGCTCGACATCGAGTCCTGCGAATGACTTCTCGATGATTGCTGATGCTTCGCGATCGACGATTTGGGACAGGACCCTGTCCGAGGAAATGACATAGGTCACAGGGATACCAAGCTTCACGAGCGCATCACCTATCTCGGTATTGACCAGCCCGGCACCTGATAGAATGACTCTCTTCTGTGTCGACTCCGCTGTCCTCTTCCTGATGACCTCGATGTCTCCAATATTCCTGACACCGACCACCGAAGGAAGTCTGGCACCGGGGATGTCGGGGATGAATGGAGATGTGCCCGTTGCTATCAGGAGCCTGTCATAGTCGTACTGGTCGCCATCCTGCGTATGGACGGTCTTTGACACGGTATCGACCCCGTCGACGTACTTGTTGAGCCCTACGTCGACCCCGTCCACGGAAGGCAGCACGCAGTTCTCAAACCACGTCATCCCGGAAAGAATATAGGGAAGTGACATCTTGCCATATGGCTGGACTCCCTCCCCCGAGAGGACGATCACCTCCTGTTCCGGACTGAGTTCCTTTATCCTCGCTGCAGCCGTAATCCCTGCAACAGAGGCTCCAATGATCACATATTTCATGACAGGTCTTCGAGCCCCAGTTCCTTCAGTCTTTCCTTCGTAGGAACGCTGTCCGCGCCCCACCCTCTCAACGAATAGTACTCGCCGAGCATCTTGCCGAGGTCTTCAACTTCGCCTTTGGAAGGACCTGATGTGATCGGCTCGTTGAGGATCCTTGGGGGCAGAGTATCGTCCTTCCCGGTGAGTCCTGACTTCAAGTTGAAGAGTTTCTCCATGTTCCAGATCCTCTCGCCGATCTTCAGGAACTCCTTGTCGTCACACTCGAAACCGGTAGCGGCTGAATAGAGTTGTGCAAGGTCCTTCGCCTGCAGTCCAAATGTGGTAAACAGGCAGGCGCCTGACGAATCGAGTGCTGCCGTCAGGTCCTGCAGAAACTTGTTGACAGCGGCCTTGCCCTCGTAGACCAGCCTGTCAAGGCCGGGTGAGAGTACCTCGGCGGCAATCGAGTAGCCCCTGACATGGCAGGCCCCTCTGTTGCTGGTTGCATATTCCAGACCGATTCCCTTGATGCCTCTCGGGTCATAGGCAGGAAACTCCTGCTTCTTCACCGACATGGAAAGCTCTGGATGCCCATAGTGCTCACCAAGCCGGTAGGAACCTTGCGCGAGCAGCTTTCCAAACGCATCCTTCTGTTCTCCCATTGCCCGAACGGACTCCACAAGGGCATCAGCGTCGCCGAACCTCAGGGGGAAAGGCGCATCCTTGGCAGGCATGTACCCTTTCTCGTAGAGTTCCATCGCACAGGCAACCGTCGACCCGGCAGAAATCGAATCGAGACCATACCGGTCGCAGAGGTAGTTTGCCATGGTGATGGCATTGAGATCCGAGACGCCGCACATTGCGCCAAATGCCCAGAGAGGCTCGTACTCGGGCCCGCCGCCATGCTCGCCCTTGTATTTGCCCTCGGTGATCGCGGTGATTCTTCCGCACGCAATAGGGCAATCAGAGCACCCTTCATTCCGTACCAGGTTCTGCGCCCGCAGTGTTTCGCCGCTGATCTTGTCCGCTTCAGGGAAATACGAATCCTGTGCATTTCGCACGGGCAACGAACCGGTGGAGTTGATAATGTTCACGAGAACTGCCGTTCCATACAGGGGAAGACCTCCGCTCGCAACGGGATTCTGTGCAAGGATCTCTCTTGTTGCCCGCACTGCTTCTACGAACTTGTCATGGTCAGAGACGGTGACGCCCAGATTGCCTCGTATGACAATACCCTTGAGATTCTTGCTGCCCACGACGGCGCCGACGCCCGTTCTGCCTGCTGCCCTGTGCCCATTGAACATGACATTGGCAATCATGGACATCTTCTCGCCGGCAGGTCCGATCGCCATCGTTTCAGCTTCGAGATGTGTCTCCTCTCTCATCAGCTGATCAGACTCGTTGACCAGTTTTCCCCAGAGGTGTTTGGCATCACGGAATTCGACCTTGCCCTTGTTGATCCACAGATATACGGGCTCGGCGGACTTGCCCTCCAGGATGATCATGTCGTATCCGGTTCTCTTCAGCATGGGCCCAAAATACCCGCCGGCATTCGAGCAGGCAATCGTGTTGTTGAGAGGCCCTTTGGTGATCACCATGACGCGGCCCGACGACGGCGCCGTCGTCCCATCCAGGGGACCCGTTGCGATGATGACCTTGTTCTCAGGGGCGAGGGGGTCGACCTTTGGATCGACTTCATCACAGATGATTCTCGTGCCGTACCCTCTGCCGCCGATATACCTCTTTGCCCAGTCTTCGCGTAACGCTTCTTCTTTCACGGAGCGGTCCGTGAGATTCACCCTCAGGATCTTGCCCTGATAGCCACCGTCGATCATGGGTTCACCCCCTTCGCCATCTCCGCTGCAATCCGTCTGTACGTCTGCGCAACACCGTGCTGCTTGCTGGAGACAACATCCTCGACTTCAACATATGTCAGCGCCTCAGGCTTGCAGACCTTGACGCAGGCAGGATCTCCGCTGCAATGGTCGCACTTGATGATCTCTTTGCCCAGATGATTGATCCTGATGGAACCCCAGGGACATGCCACGACACACTGTTTGCAGCCGATACACTTCTCTTTGAGGAAATCGACCAGGCCTGTTGTGGTATTCTTGACCAGCGCCGTGGTGGGGCAGACCTGAGCACAGTACGGCATCTCGCATTGACTGCACACCGTCGGAACAAACACCAGGTCTTCGCGGAATTCGATCACGTTGACACGGGAATCGAGTGGATTGAAAACCCCCGTCTTTTCGAACGAGCAAGCGTCCATACATGCCCTGCATCCGGTACACTTCGCCGGCTCAAGCACAAGTACCTTCATGCTCACGCCTCCCTGGTTCGATTCCCTTTCCGAATGCGGGAGGTATAAGAGTTTTCTCTTATGCCCTATTGGCTTCACTCCGTAGCAACTGCCGTAGGCCATGAAGCTCGGGTGCCCTCCTTGTACCCTTTTTCACA
>Ga0209385_1001083_pt1 | contig 11460 bp, 5 predicted proteins | sample NGEPerB_FD_184506 | JGI IMG/M metagenome (GOLD analysis project Ga0209385, IMG submission 184506) | Arctic peat soil microbial communities from the Barrow Environmental Observatory site, Barrow, Alaska, USA - NGEE PermafrostAB12-B... | ecosystem: Environmental > Terrestrial > Soil > Wetlands >... | reverse complement strand
TATGAATACGAACCAAAACGAATCGCCCTTTGGCGAAATCATATACAGTTACACCCGCAAACAGGCCATCGCCGACGGCGTGCAGGTTGAAGTCACGAAAACCGCGCAGGAGGCGGGCATCAAATTCCCGATGTTTTTGACCCGCGCCGTTTTTGATGCCTTTGTCGCCGTGCCGGACGGCGTGAGCGGACAGGATGAAGCCGGACGCCTTTGGGATGTTGTCTGGATGACCCGTTTCGGAATCATCCGCGCCCGTCCCGGTTGCGACCGCATCCCGGTTGCGTTTTATGTCCGCAACGACAACCGCGCCGCCCGTTTGGTGAAACTCATCGCCACTTGTGGCCCCCCTCGACCTGGACGACCCGCAGCCCGCCATCACCGTAATGCTGCCGGACGAGGATTGACGCGCCCGGAAAAATCACGCGGCTGGACTGGCAACGGTTCAGCCGCGAACACTGATTGGGCTTTGCGCCAGCCCAAACCCGCGCCAAAGGCCGTGGCCTTTGAAAACCACTTATCGAATTATGAAATGGACACCAAAACGGACACCAAATTGGACACCAAACGTGTTAAGTCCGGTTAGAAAAAACAGTGCCGGAATTACCTTGAATTTTGCAGGCAAACCAGTATGATTTCCCTTGTAAATGCAGTGCGAAACGTATCGCAACCCCTTCATTCGGTGAGGCTACCGGATGGATGCCAAAATCGGGCAACAATGACCAATCCCGACCATTGGCTCCATTTTCACGGCCTTCCATATTTCCAAGCATCTAGCCTGACTCAAGTTTTCGGCGCGACCTGGATGACCCGCGCCCGGACATTGTTTGGCTAGGTTAACTCAATTGATTTTCCACGGTGGGCGATAGGCGCGGGTCATCAGTTTGCTCGCCTCGGGGTCGCCGAGAATTTTTTCATGCTCCACGCTCCAATTAATTTTCCTGCCGACGAGCATGGAGATTAATCCCAAATGTCCCGGAATGGCCGAGTGGTGGCCGGTTTCCGCCGGGGTGATGGTGGGCTGGCGCGATTTCACGCAGTCCAAAAAGTTCCGCTGGTGATTGCGCGATTCGTATAATTTCACCTGGCGCAGTTCGTCGGGCAGGTTTTTGAATTTCTTCCATTCGGGATTGGAACCTTCAAAGCCGCCGCGGTCCACCCACACCCAGCCGTCGGTGCCGATCCATTTGGTGCCGCTCTTGATGTCGTCATGTCCGCCAGCGATGGTCATGGTGATGTCGCGCGGATACTTCAATTCAATCCGGTATTTCGTGCAAGTATTCCAAACGGCGTTGGCGTCAGGAAAATCGCCGTGGCCTTCAATCTCCGACGGGCCGGAGCGGTCAAAATCCAATCCCCAGTGCGCGATGTCGCAATGATGGCCGATCCAGTCGAGCAACTGGCCGCCGCCGGTGTTGTAATTCCAGCGCCAGTTCATATGCACGCGGCCTTTGATGTAAGGTTCCATGCGCGCAGGCCCGATCCACGTTTCATAATCCAGTTCGGGCGGCGGCGCGGTGGGCGTTATGAATGCGCCAGTATGCGCAAAGTCGGTGTGGCCGGCGGGCAGGCCGACTTCGACGTGAATTATTTTGCCAATCAGACCATTGCGGACAATTTCCGCCGCTTTGCGAAAGGTCGCACCGGAACGCTGCCAGGAACCGGTCTGCCAGATGATTTTATTTTTTTGGACGGCGCGGACGATGGCCTGCTGTTCGGCAATCGTGTGGGCCAAAGGTTTTTCGCCGTAAACGTCTTTCTTGTGCCGGGCGGCTTCGGTGGCCACCAGCGCGTGCCAATGATCCGGCACGGCGAGCATCACGGCGTCAATGTCCTCGCGCGCCATCAATTCGCGGTAATCATGATACGCCTGGCAGTCTTTGTTTTGATAATGATCGTTGATGGTGTCAACCGCGCTTTGCAAATGATTCGTATCGAGGTCGCACGCCGCGACAACCTGGCAATCTTCCTCGAACAAAAACGATTTGGTATTGCCCGGACCTTGCATGCCCCAACCGACGACGCCGAGGTTGATGCGGTTGGATGGACGCGAGCGGCCACCGCGCCCAACGGCACAGCCGGGAACAAGGAAGGGCAAAGCCATCGCCGCCCCGGCGGTGGCGATAAAATGGCGGCGACTGACTTTAGTGCGTGAATCGTTTTTCATAAATGGATGGGTTAGATGACTTGGTATAATTTATTTGCAATGGGAAAAGCCATCAAAAAAAATTGCGAATTTTTCGGGTTGAAGCCCGGCAATCACGCGAACGCAAACAACCGCTGGTCATCTTTGATTTGTGCGGTGGCTGAGATTTGGCCGGTTCGCCCAATGGGAAATCTGCAGGTGATTTCAATTCGGTCTCCAGCCATGCGATTTCAAAGGTCACCGGGTCTTTGGCGGAACGGCCTTTTTGCTCCAGCGCATGGTCGCCGGCTTCATCTGGCTGGTTGAGCTGCCGCCGATCCGGACCAGAAATTCCCCCGGCTCCCAGTCGTATTCCAGGCTGCCATTATAGAATTTCAAATCTTCAGGGGTGATGCGGAACGTCACCTCCCTGGTCTCGCCCGGCTGCAAACGCACTTTTTGGAACCCTCGCAGGTCCTCCACGCTGCGCGTCACACTGGCCACCGGCTGGCTGAGATACAATTGCACCGTTTCCTCACCGGCACGCTTACCTGTATTGGTCACGCCGACCGACGCCACCAGCGTCTCCTCATCGGCCAGCGCGGTCTTGCTCAACTTGACGTCACCGTAGGAAAATGTCGTGTAGCTCAAGCCGTAGCCGAAGGCATATAACGGGTCATTCGGCACGTCGAGGTAGCGGGAAACATACTTGGCTCCTCGATCACCCTTGTAGGGACGCCCCGTGTTCTTGTGATTGTAATAAATGGGGATTTGCCCGACGTTGCGCGGAAAAGTCGCCGTCAATTTCCCCGACGGATTGTAATCACCAAACAGCACATCGGCCACGGCATTGCCCGCTTCGGTGCCGCCAAACCAGGTTTCGAGAATCGCGCCGCAATGTTCCGCCTCCCAGTTCAACGTCAACGGCCGGCCGTTCATCAGCACCAACACGATGGGTTTCCCGGTTTCCACCAGCGCCCCAACAGTTCCTTTTGACTCTGCGGAAGTCCGATGTCGCTGCGGCTCGCCGCCTCGCCGGTCATGCCCGATGATTCGCCGAGCACCGCCACCACCACGTCCGCGCGGGCCGCCACTGCCACCGCTTCCGCCAGCATCTCTCGCGGCGAACGCCCGTCCACCGGAATCTCCGCGCCAAACGCCTTCAGCGTTGCCCGCAGCGCCGGATCATCCACGAGGTTCGCGCCTTTTGCGTGCAGGATCGTCACTGCGGAACCGGCCACATTGGTGATCCCCGTCCGAACGCTGACCGCCAGTCGCCAGTCGCCGGCGGCACGCCAACTGCCCAAGAGATTCTGCTGATCATCCGCCAGCGGCCCCACCAACGCAATAGTCCCGGATTTCTTCAAGGGCAGGATCTGCCGGTCGTTCTTCAGCAGGACGAACGATTGCTCCGCGATTTCCCGCGCAACCCTCCGGTTTTCCGGCGTGAGGATTTCCGTGCGGGCCCGCTCCTCCGTGCAGCCGCGATACGGATCCGCAAACAATCCGAGTTTGTATTTCGCTTCGAGGATTCGCCGGCAGGCTTGATTGATCATTGACTCCGGGACTTCTCCGTGCGCGGCCAGTTCCGGCAAATACTTGAGGTAGGTCTCGCCCACCATGTCCATGTCCACCCCGGCTTTCAGGGCCAGTTCGGCATCCTTTCGCAAATCGCCCATGCCGTGCTCGGTCATCTCATTGATGGCCGTATAGTCGGTGACGACAAAGCCTTGGAAACCCCACTGGGTTCGCAGCAGATCCGTGAGCAGCCAGCGATTGGCCGTTGCCGGCACCGCGTCAATTTCATTGAAGGAACTCATGACGCTGCCGGCTCCGGCCGCCACCGCCGCCCGGTATGGTGGCAGGTAAAACTCGAACATCTGGCGGCGGCTCATATCCACCGTGTTGTAGTCCCGGCCCGCCTCCGCTGCGCCGTATAAAGCAAAATGTTTCACGCACGCCATCAGCGCGTTGCTCCGGCTGAGGTCGCCGCCCTGGTAGCCACGCACCATCGCCCGGGCGATTTGCGCGCCCAGATACGGGTCTTCCCCCGCGCCTTCCGCAATTCTTCCCCACCGCGCGTCCCGGGCGATATCCACCATCGGCGAGAACGTCCAGTTCAAGCCATCGGCGCTTGCTTCTGTCGCCGCGATGCGCGCACTCCGCTCAATTGAATCCAAGTTCCAAGTGCAGGAAAGCCCCAGCGGGATCGGAAAAACCGTCTTGTGACCGTGAATGACATCGTAGCCAAATAGCAGCGGGATGCCCAGACGGCTCTTCTTGACGGCCTGCGATTGCAGTTTCCGCACCGCCACCGGCGTGTAGGTGTTGAAAACCCCGCCCACCAGGCCTTGGCGAACCTTCGTGTCCGCGTCCTTGCTCAGTTGCGGCCCGGTCACATCGAAGCCCACCGACAGCAGGTTCAACTGCCCGATTTTTTCCTCCAGCGTCATCCGGCTCATCAAATCGCCAATGAAGGCGCTCATTTTGGGATCGCTGGCCGAGGGTTGGGCATAAAGACAGCCCGCCATCATCACCCCGATCAACCCCATGATTAGTCTGGTTCTTTTCATTTCGCTTTTTTGTTCTGGGAGCAGCCGAACACTTATCACAGTTCACCAGCCTTTGTCACAATAATTCCGAGCCGATGCGTTCCGCCCGGCGGAAAAATCACCCGCTGGAACGCAGACTTCTTTGGCAATTGCTTCTGACGAGACCACGGCATAAAAAGAAAGTTCAGAGCCGGATGCAGTCGCGGTGTGGCTTCCCAAGCCCGCCACAAGTCAGTTGCCCAAAAGAAACGTTCGCCTTGCGAAATGTGGTCTAACTCGGTTGGCCGGGAGATTTTCGGTGAAAGACCCAACGCTACCAATTCCATTCCGGCGTTGCCGACGGGACAGATGCAGCTATACTTTGCGCTGACATAGCTAGGATGGTCGCCGCCATGACCGAAAGCGAACTGCGCATGGAGAGTGAAAGAACCTCCCACCCTGCGCTTGGTTGACCGGGACAGCGCTCCGAGGCGGGCAAGGCGTTTGGCGGTTCAGTCTGATGTAGGCGAGCTTTCACTTGTTTCGTAGCCGAGAAGCCGTTCCAGCGTTTTAATTTTCATTGGCACCACGCGTGCTATGGTTGGCGTGTAGAGTTCAATTCCGGGGCAAGGACGCACATCCCCTGTTTGGGTGATGATAGTTTAACAAGTTTAGGGGTCTAGCGCAGCCGGGATTTCTTGTGATAAATTGCACCCTAGATGCCAAAAGCTTTATTGTATTTATCGCCGTGGTCATGATTGTGCTTTTAATTAAGCAAGCTTGGAGCAGATAAACCATCGCGCCAAATATATCGGGCGGTGTTTTGACTTTAATGAAGATATTTTCATCCATTGCCCGGATTATTTGCGTGGCAACTGTTGTGTTGGTGCAAGGACTTTATGCGGGAATCTCCCCGGTGGGTTTAAGCTGTGGCTCCTGGCAAAACCCATTGGGCATTGATGATCCCAATCCGCGCTTGAGCTGGCAGGTGACGGCAACCATCCCCGGCGAACGCGCCCAAACTGAAACGGCTTACCAGATCCAGGTCGCTTCTTCGGTTGCCTTGCTTGCCAGCAACCAGCCGGACTTGTGGGACAGCGGCAAGGTGGTTTCCGCCCAGCCGTTTAATGTTCCTTACGCGGGCAGCGCCTTGGCCTCGGCGCAACAAGTCTTCTGGCAGGTGCGGGTTTGGGATAAAAATAATCAACCTTCCCTGTGGAGTCCGATGGCTGCTTGGACAATGGGCCTCCTCAATCAAGCCGATTGGCAGGGCGGCTGGCTGGTTTCTCCATCGAACATTCTTGGTTTCAGCCTGAGCGGATGTTCCTGGATTTGGTATCCAGAAGGTAATCCCGCCTCGTCAGCCCCGGTCGCCACCCGTTATTTTCGCAAGACCATTTCGGTGCGTTCGGATTCGACGCTCACGAATGCGACGTTGCTGTTGACGGCGGACAATTCCTACACCGCTTATGTCAACGGCACGCAAGTCGGCCAGGGACAGGATTACACGGTCGCAATACCATCCACTAACCTGGCCGCCCAATTTCAACCCGGAAACAACACCCTTGCCATCGCCGCCGTCAACGGCGGCAGCGCGGCCAATCCGGCGGGACTGATCGGCAAGTTGATTTTGAGCTACACCGACGGCGCGCAAACCAACATCCAGATGGGTGCCACCTGGAAGGCGAAAAATTCTTTGCAGAGCGGCTGGCAATCGCCCGCTTTCAATGACAGTTCCTGGGCGAACGCACTGGTGCTCGGCAGTTTTGGCATCAGCCCCTGGGGAACCGGCGTGTCCGTGCAGAATGCCCAGACCGGATTGCCGATTTTTCGCCGGCAGTTCACAGTTGGTCCCGGTTTGGAGCGCGCCGTGATTTATATTTGTGGTCTCGGTCAATATGAATTGTCCGCCAACGGCGCAAAAGTAGGTGACGCGCTGATGGCTCCCGGGTGGACTAAATACAACAAGACCTGTCTTTACGACACACTTGACCTGACTTCGTATCTGACCAATGGCAATAATACCGTGGGCGTGATGCTGGGCAACGGAATGTATAACGTCCCTGCCAGCTCGCGTTACACCAAGTTCACCGGCTCCTTTGGTCCGCCCAAGGTGATCGCGCAGATTTATCTCTACTATACCAACGGCACCAGTCAGGTCATTGCGAGCGATGCGCAATGGCTCACCACTTCCGGCCCGATCACCTTCTCCAGCATTTATGGCGGCGAAGATTATGATGCGCGGCTCTCGCCCGCCGGTTGGAATCAATCTGGATTTAATTCTTCCGCTTGGTCGGCCGCGGTGGTCACGAACGGTGCCGGCGGAATTCTGCGCGGACAATCCCACGCCGCGCCGCCCATTGTCGCCACGCAAACGCTGCCGCCGGTCAAGACTAACACCATTTCCAGCAGCACTTTCGTCTATGACCTCGGCCAGAATGCCGCACTGATTCCGAGCCTGACAACTCACGGGCAGGCGGGCGCGACCGTTCAAATCACTCCTGCCGAACTGACCAACTCCGATGGCACGGTCAATCGTGGTTCAGTTGGCGGTGGAGCCGCCTACTGGAAATACACTCTTGCTGGCACCGGATCGGAAACCTGGGTGCCAAAGTTTTTCTATCACGGCAGCCGCTATCTACAGGTTACTTTGACCGCCGCATCGGGTTCGGCACAATTGCCAGTGGTGGACGCATTGACGGGCGTCGTGATTCAAAGCGGCTCGACCAACGTGGGTGATTTTTCCTGCTCAAACGATTTGTTCAATCGCACCCGCAGGCTCATCCGCTGGGCGCAACGGAACAATCTGATCAGCTTGCTTACCGATTGCCCGCATCGCGAACGCCTGGGCTGGCTGGAACAATACAACCTGCACGGCCCGTCGCTGCGCTATGAATTTGACGTGGGCCAGCTGTTTTCCAAAACGATGCAGGACATGGCCGACAGCCAGACCGCGGCCGGCCTGCAGCCCGACATCGCGCCGGAATACGTTGTGTTCGGCGGCGGCTTCCGCGATTCGCCGGAATGGGGCAGTTCGGTCATCATCGTGCCGTGGCAGCATTATCTGTTCACGGGCGATGACGCGGTGATGCGCAATTATTATTCCGTGATGACAAATTATTTTGGCTATCTAAAAAATCAGGCAGTCAGTAATTTTCTGAACTATCCGAGCGGACTGGGCGACTGGTATGACATCGGGCCGGGCGCGCCGGGTTATTCGCAACTAACGCCGGTTTCACTCACGGCCGATGCTTACTATTTTCAAGACGCGCAAATCCTGGCGCAAGTCGCGGCCCGGCTGGGCAAGACCAGCGAGGCCATTCAGTTCAATGCGCTGGCCACCGACATCGCCACCGCCTTCAACAACACCTACTATTCGGCTACCAATGGTTATTACGCCACCGGTTCGCAGACGGCGCAATCCATGCCGCTGGCGTTGGGTATGGTTGATTCCAACCAGCTGGCCTCCGTGACGGCGGCGCTCGTTGCGAACGTCTATTCGCAGGGTTTGACCGCTGGCGACATCGGCCATCGTTACCTCTTGCGCGCCTTGGCTGATATGGATCGTTCCGATGTGGTCTTTGATCTTCACGGCGGGACTAATAATCCTGGTTACGGTTACATTTTAAATCAAGGAGCCACCGCCCTGACGGAGGCGTGGGATGCGAATCCAAGTTCTTCGCAGGATCACTTCATGCTCGGTCATATCACCGAATGGTTTTATCACGACCTCGCGGGCATCCAACCGGATCCGGCCGCACCCGGTTTCCAGCATGTGATCGTGAAGCCCGCCTTCGTCGGCGGCATCACCTGGGTCAATGCCAGCTACGATTCCGTCCGTGGAACCATTGTCAGTGACTGGACGTTCACCAACAATCAGGCCACGCTGAATGTCACCATTCCCGTTGGCTCATCGGGTTCGATTTATCTGCCCCTGCTTGGTGCCGTCACCACCAATCTCTTAATCAAGGAAAGCGGCACGACCATCTGGCAAAATGGCACGCTCTCCGGCAGCGCGATGGGCGTGGCGTTTGATCACGTGCAGGGCGCCGGTTCACAGACATACATGTTATGGACGGTTGGTTCGGGCAGCTACCAATTTGCCTGGAATGTTTTTTCGGCTCCCACCGGACTGAAGGCGGCGGCGGGTAGTGGACAGGTGACCTTGAGCTGGAATTCCGGGCCGGGTGTGACGGGCTATAATGTGAAACGTTCCACCACCAGCGGCAACGGCTACACCACCGTGGCCAGCGGCGTGGCCGGCACAAATTATACCGACGCGGGTCTGGCCAACAACATAATCTATTACTATGTGGTTTCCGCCATGAACGGCGGCACCGAGAGCGCCAACTCTTCGGAAGTGAACGCGACTCCCGGAAACCTTTCCAACTTTGGCTTCGAGACACCCGGCGTGGGCACCTACCAGTATAATCCGTCCGGCGGAAGCTGGTCGTTCACCGCCCCGTCCGGCGCCAACGGTTCCGGTCTCGCCGCGAACAACAGCGCGTTCACTTCCGCCAATCCCCCTGCCCCGCAAGGCGTGCAAGTGGCGTTTTTGCAGGGCCTCGCCACCGTGTCACAATTGATCGGCGGTTTGGTTCCGGGAGCAAGCTATGCCGTGTCGTTCGCGGCCGCGCAACGGAATTACCAGCAGAATGGCGGCCAGACCTGGAATGTCACGCTGGACGGAACGGCGATTGGCAGCTTCGCCCCGCCGCGCTCCGCGACGAGTTATGCGGACTACACGGCCTACTTCACGGCCACGGCCCCGACGCACTTGCTCGCCTTTGTCGGCACGGATGCCAACAGCGGTGACAACACCGTTTTCATTGACAACGTGCGGTTGGCGCTTTCGCCCTCCTTGATTCCGCCCCATCTGGCGTGGCAGGTGGCGGTCGGACAGGTTCAATTTGTCTGGCCGTCCGATCACACCGGCTGGGAATTGCAGGTGCAGACCAACTCGCTCAATTTTGGACTGGGCACCAACTGGGTGACCATGGCCGGCTCCAACCTTACCAACCAATATATCTTCCCGCTGGATCTGGCCTACGGCAGTGTTTTTTTCCGCCTCGCTTATCCGTGAGCCACGGCCGCTTAAGCCGGTTTGCAGTCTTGAATCTAGCCGCTGGCTGCATTATCCGCCTGTTCCACAAAACCCGTCCTTTGCCGTCAGCAGGCTGAAGCAACACAGTCCCCTGTTTCGGTGATGCCAGTGCTACTTCAACTGGGTATTTACGCTTTTTGAAATTTTGGCAACCATGATCGCGTCGTCAACAACCATAATTGTCAGATGTCCATGCCGAATCAGCGAAAGAATCATATGAAGAAACACCTCGTCGCATTTATCCCTTGTGCCCTTGCCGCCGGTCTGGTTATCACTGGCGGCTTGTCGGCTCAAGCGCAAACCCTCCTTTACTCTGACAATTTCGACGTGGCTGACACCGGCAATTTTAACGCCTCCAGCCAGGCGGGTCGCCATGCCGGATTGCTCGCCGGCAACATCCTGCCCCAATCTGGCGGCATTCAACTCACCATCTCCGGTGGACAGCTTAACCTCCTCACGCCGGCCGCGGGCACCTCCACCGGCCGGATGCGTTTGGAAAATAGCGGCAGTCTTGGAACTAAATGGGATTTTGCTTCTGGTGCCGGCGGGGCGGCCATAACTACCGCTGGCGGGATGTCGGTTGCTTTTGACTGGACTGCTGCCGATAACACCTCGGCTAACTGGATTTCCTATGCGGTTGGGTTCACTAATTTTGACCTGAATTTTAGTGTCGTCGCACCACAAACCGACAGCGGCATCCTTTTGCGCAACAATGGTGGGACGGCTTTGTTCGCCAATGGCACGCAACTCGCCACCGGCACGAACGCGTTCGGTGTCGCGAGCCTCACGCATCATTTTCAACTGGATTACCTGTTCAACTCATTCGCGGACGGCACGACCGTGAATCTCAACGCCTATGTTGATGGCGGCTTGACCGACACCCAAACGTTTAATTGGAATGGGAATTCGGGATTTTTAACTCAAGAAATGGCCAGCGTCGGCAATGGGAACCGCATTGACAACTACACCATTTCAACGGTGCCCGAGCCGGCGACTTGGGCGATAATGGCTGGCGGTTTCGGGATGCTGCTCGCTGCCCGCCGGTTTCGCCGTCCGCAAGCTTGATGGGAGTTTGTAGTTTTTTTCCGCCGGCGTTGGCCATGTGCCCGCGCCGGCGTTTTTGTCTGGCTGCTTTCCGGCGCGCAATGCGCCACATTGCCGGGACACCCTCGTCAAACTGGCGGCTGGCGTTTGCGCCGGATTCGTGACATGATGGCTTAGCAGGAACTACCCAGCGATGCAATTGATCAAAACATTTCTCCGGTCGTTGCCAGCCCGGGGTTCGGCCAAAACAGTAGCCCGCCGCCGGTGTGCGCGGCGACAGTCACACACATGGCTCATTCAAACGGTGATCCTCATGGCCTTTGGTCTGGCGTTCGGCCTGAGCGAACGCCGATGTCACGCCGACACGGTGGTTGAAGTTGGAAAAGTTCCCGGCGAGCCGGGGGAAGCGCTCAAAGACTCGCTCACCGAACGCGGCTCCTACAATTTCAGCGACATAGGTTCCTGGATTTGGGCCGCCGAAACTGCCGACCGGCAGACCGTCCGGTTTTGGACAACGTTCGAGATTCCCCGTGCCACCAGGGTCACCAAGGCGCGGCTGCGGATCACGGGTGACAATGAATACATTTTGTTTCTCGACGGCCAGGAACTGGGGCGGGACGCGGAATGGCGGCACCTTTATGAATACGACATCACGGCCC
>Ga0209385_1001081_pt1 | contig 11465 bp, 9 predicted proteins | sample NGEPerB_FD_184506 | JGI IMG/M metagenome (GOLD analysis project Ga0209385, IMG submission 184506) | Arctic peat soil microbial communities from the Barrow Environmental Observatory site, Barrow, Alaska, USA - NGEE PermafrostAB12-B... | ecosystem: Environmental > Terrestrial > Soil > Wetlands >... | reverse complement strand
GCACCGGGAGCAGCTCGTCGGCATCGCCGTGGATGAGCAGCACCGGCGGTCGGCTGCGGATCTCGGCGGCGAATTTGTCCGGCTCGACGTCCTGCGGCACCACCAGCATGCCGGAATAGCCGACGATGGCCGCGGGCGAAACGGCGCGGCGCAGCCCGACATGCAGCGCCATCATCGTTCCTTGCGAAAAGCCGACCAGTGCCAGCGCCGATGGCGGCAATTGCCGGCGTGTGAGTTCGGCATCGAGGAAACTGTTGAGCGCGGGCGCAGCCTGGTTGACGCCGGCCCAGCGCTCGCCCGGATCGCGGAACGTCAGCGGAAACCATTCGCGCCCGCTCGGGGCCTGTCCGCAGGGGCGCGGTGCGTGCGGCGACACGAAGGCGGCGTCCGGCAGCAGACCTTGCCAGGCACGCCCGATCTCGATCAGGTCGTTGCCGTCGGCGCCGTAGCCGTGCAGGAACACCACCAAATGCCGCGCAGTCCCTGAGCGTGGCTCGATTCTTGGTCCATCAAGTTTTGGGCCGTCGAGTTCAGCCATTTCGAACTTTCCTTTTTTTCGCTTGCGGTTTTTTCGCTGGCGGCTGAACCGGCACTACGTCGCGCTTCTTCACCGCGTGATAATAGGCCCATAGTAGATGCGCCGCCACGCCGCGCCAGGGCCGCCAGGCCTCGGCGATGTTCGTAAGCCGCTTGGCGTCCGGCCGCTTGCGCAAATTGAGCGCGATGCGCGCGGCTTCCTGCACCGCGAGGTCGCCGGCCGGAAACGCATCGGCATGGCCGAGGCAGAACAGCAGATAAATATCGGCGGTCCAGGGGCCGACGCCGTGTAGCGCCGTGAGCGCCGCGTGCGCCACATCGGCCTCCATATTGCCGACAAGGGTGAGATCGATCTTTCCCTTGGCGACGGCCTTACCGATCTCGCGGATCGATTTGATCTTGGGCGCCGAGAGGCCAAGCCGCTTGAGCCTGTCGGCGCGCGCGCGGCGCACCGTGTCGTGGTGAAACGGATCGAAGGCGGCGAACAGCCGATTGCGGATCGCGGCCGCGCTCGCGGTCGAGAGCTGCTGCCCGCACACGATGGCGCACAGGCCGGCAAAGCCCGCGTCGCGCCGGCGCAGGCCGAAGGCGCCGGCCTTGTCGGCGACCGGCTTGAGCCGCGGATCGGCGAGGATCAACTGCGCCAGTCCGGCCTGCAAATCGGCCTCGGTGTGGAGGAAGTGGGTCATGCGCTATCGGTGTAGCAAGCAAGACGATAGATAGAAAAGCCATGCAAACTATTTTGCCACCCGTTTTCCGCTTCGCGCCGTCGCCCAACGGCTACCTGCATCTCGGCCATGCGCTGTCGGCGCTGCTCAATGCCGACCATGCGAAGGCGGCGCGCGGGCGGCTGTTGCTGCGCATCGAGGACATCGACGAAACGCGCTGCCGGCCGGAATACGAAGCGGCGATCTACGAGGACCTGGCCTGGCTCGGCATCGCGTGGGAACAGCCGGTGCGGCGGCAGTCCGAGCACTACGGCGATTACCGAGCTGCGCTCGGCAAGCTCGACGCCATGGGTCTTGTCTATCCCAGCTTTGAAAGCCGCGCCGAGATCGCGGCGCTCGCCGCCGCCCGCGAACCTTGGCCGCGCGATCCTGATGGTGCACCGCTCTATCCCGGCAATGCGAAAACAATGGCCGCGGCCGAGCGTGCCCGCCGCATGGCCGCCGGAGCGCCTTACTCGCTCCGCCTCGACATGGCCGTCGCGATGGCGCTCACCGGGGTACTCACCTGGGAGGAAACCGGCGCCGGCCCGGCCGGCGAAACAGGCACTATCGCCGCCGATCCCGCCGCAAATCCCGCAATTTGGGGCGACGTCATCCTGGCGCGCAAGGAAACGCCCACCAGCTATCATCTGGCCGTGGTGGTGGACGACGCCACGCAAGGCATCACGGACGTGGTGCGCGGGCGCGACCTGTTCCACGCGACCAGCGTGCATCGCCTGTTGCAGGCGCTGCTTGGCTGGCCAGCGCCGCGCTACCACCACCACCGCCTGATCCTCGATGCCGACGGCAACAAGCTGTCGAAATCGACGCTGGCCACCGGATTGCGGGAGTTGCGCGCACACGGCGCCAGCGCGGCGGACATCCGCAAGCTCGTTGGGCTCGATTGAAAGCGTCTGCCATGCCATTGTCGCAGCCGGGGCGGGGGACCAATGGCGAAGCACAAGCCCAGCAAGCGGCCGCGCCGGCAGCCGCGCAAAGCGCGCGCGCGCCCGCGCAAGGCTCGGATATTGGCGCCGGACGCCCGCGCGGTCGAAGCCGCGCTCGCCGGCATCGTGCACGACATCCGCACACCGCTGACCGGGATTGTGGCGCTGGCCGAGTTGCTGGCGACCTCCGACATCGGCGCGCGCGAGCGCGAATGGGCGGCCGCGATCAAAAGTGGCGCCGATCATCTCGCCGCGCTCACCACGCTGATCGTCGATGCCGTCAAGGCCGATGCCACCGGCCTTATTTTGCAGCACGAGCCGTTCTCGCCGCGCCGCCTGGCCGAGGCGGTCGGCCATGCGCTCAGCGCGCGCGCGGGCAATAAAGGCATCAAGACCGAGATCGTGCTCGCGCCCGATCTGCCGGCGATGGTGGCCGGCGACGCGCTGCGGCTGCGCGCAGCGCTGGAAAACCTCGCCGACAATGCGGTCAAGTTCACCAGCGAAGGCACCGTCGTCTTCACCGCCGGCTGCAAGCCGGCCGGGCGCAAGCGCGTGAGTCTTATTTTCACGGTCGCCGACACCGGCATCGGTATCGATCCGCGCGACGTCAAGAATCTGTTTCGTCCGTTCGCGCAGGCGAGCGAGGCGGTGGCGCGCCGTTACGGCGGCGCCGGCTTGGGCCTGGTCTTCGTCAGGCGTATTGCCGAGGCGATGGGCGGCGGTCTCGTCGTGACCTCAAGGCCGGGCCGCGGCAGCACGTTCCGCCTCAGTGTGCCGGTCGATCGCGTCGATGCGCCGCCGCAAGCCGAACGCAGCGGCGCGCGCGCCCGGCCCAAGCGCGCGCTGTCGATCCTGTGCGCCGAGGACAATCCCTATGGCCGCGTGGTGATGAACACCATCCTCAGCGAGCTCGGCCACCGCGTCGATTTCGTAGCCAGCGGTGAAGCGGCGGTGCAGGCGGCGGCGCGCGGCGGCTATGACGCCGTGCTGATGGACATCACGCTCGCCGGGCTCGACGGCATCGAGGCGACGCGCCGCATCCGCGCGCTGCCGGGCCAAGCGGGCCACGTGCCGGTGATCGGCATTTCCGGCCGCACCGAAACCGGCGGCGAGGCCGTCGCGCGCGCCGCCGGCATGAATTTCTATTTCAGCAAGCCGGTCAGCCCCGGCAAACTGGCGCAGGCGCTGGCGGCGCTGAGCGGTTAGTCCGCCTGCGTCACAAGGCGCGGCGAACGATCGACGCTTGCAGCACTTGCTGCGAGGGCGCCCGTCCGACCAGCCAAACCGCCCAAGCCGCATAAGCCAGGGCGAAGACGAGGGACAGGTAAACGAAGGTGTCCGATGACGCGGCTGCGGTGAAGACTTCCAATTCATTCATCATGGCTATGTCCCCGTCTGTTGGTGTGTCGTGACGCTCGAACGATACGAGCGGCAGCGAGAATCGTGTGTGAGCCACCTCACACAGATGTCGAATTCCTATGATGGACAGATGTCGGCCGGATGAAGGAGAGCAGGCGGATGTGAATAAAAATGCGAATAATAAAGGCGCGGAAATTCTAATGACCTGTAATCATTACACATTACTCGCGCTATTCGCGCGTTCCACGATGCGCACCACGTCCGACATGATCTTGTTTAATTCGAAATCCTTCGGCGTGTAGACCGCGGCGACGCCGGCCTTCTCCAGCGCCAGGGCGTCCTCGGGCGGAATGATGCCGCCGACCACCAGCGGCATCGTCATGCCGGCTTGCTTCATGCGCGCGACCACGTCCTGTACCAGCGGCAGGTGGCTGCCCGAGAGCACGGAAAGCCCGATGACATGGGCCTTTTGCTTGCGCGCGGCATCGACGATCTCCTCCGGCGTCAGGCGGATGCCTTGGTAGACCACCTGCATGCCGGCATCGCGCGCGCGTACCGCGATCTGCTCGGCGCCGTTGGAATGGCCGTCGAGCCCGGGCTTGCCGACCAGGAAGGTCAGCCGCCGGCCAAGCTTGCGTGAGACGCGATCGACGTCGGCGCGGATATCGTCGAGCCCGTCGACGTCGTTGCGCATGGCGCGGCCGACGCCGGTGGGCGCGCGGTATTCGCCGAACGCTTCGCGCAGCGTCCAGCCCCATTCGCCGGTGGTGACGCCGGCTTTGGCGCAGGTGATCGAGGCCGGCATGATATTGCCGCCGCTGGTGGCGGCGCGCTTGAGGTCCTTCAGGGCGGCGGCGACCGCGGCATTGTCGCGCGCCGCGCGCCAGGCCTTGAGCTTTTCAAGCTGGTCGCGCTCGGCGTCTTGCGACACCGTCATGATCGAATCGACGCCGCCGGTGAGCGGCGAGGGCTCGCTCTCGAGATATTTGTTGACGCCGACCACGATCTGCTCGCCGCGCTCGATCGCTTCCAGCCGCGCGGTGTTGGATTCGACGAGTTGTTGTTTCATGTAGCCGCTCTCGACCGCGGCCACCGCGCCGCCCATGTCGTCGATGCGCTTGAGCTCTTCCATGGCCTCGGCCTTGAGCGCCTCCACCTTGCGCGCGATTTCCTCGGAACCGTCGAAAATATCGCCGTAGTCGAGCAGATCGGTCTCGTAGGCGAGGATCTGCTGCATGCGCAGCGACCATTGTTGGTCCCACGGCCGCGGCAGGCCGAGCGCCTCGTTCCAGGCCGGCAGCTGCACGGCGCGGGCGCGCGCGTTCTTCGATAGCGTCACCGCCAGCATCTCGAGCAGAATGCGCGTGACGTTGTTTTCGGCTTGCTGCTCGGTCAGGCCGAGCGAGTTCACCTGCACGCCGTAACGGAACAGCCGCTGCTTGGCGTCGGCGATGCCGTAGCGGGTGCGCGTGATCTCGTCCCACAATTCGGCAAAGGCGCGCATCTTGCACATCTCGGTGATGAAGCGCAGCCCGGCGTTGACGAAGAACGAAATGCGCCCAACCACCTCGCCGAATTTCTCCTGCGTGACCTCGCCCGACGCCTTCACCGTGTCGAGCACCGCGATCGCGGTCGCCAGCGCGAAAGCCAGCTCCTGCACCGGCGTCGCGCCTGCTTCCTGTAAGTGATAGGAGCAGATGTTCATCGGATTCCACTTCGGCAATTCGGAGGTGGTGAAGATCGCGACGTCCTTGATCAGCCGCATCGACGGCGCCGGCGGAAACACGTAAGTGCCACGCGACAGATATTCCTTGATGATGTCGTTCTGGATGGTGCCGGTCAGCGCCGCGCGCGGCGCGTCTTGCTCGTCGGCCACCGCGATGTAGAGCGCCATCAGCCACGCCGCGGTGGCATTGATGGTCATCGAGGTGTTCATGGTCGCGAGCGGGATGCCGGTAAACAGCGCGCGCATGTCACCGAGATGGCAAACCGGCACGCCGACCTTGCCGACCTCGCCCTTGGCCAGCACGTGGTCCGAGTCGTAGCCGGTCTGGGTTGGCAGATCGAAGGCGACCGACAGGCCGGTCTGCCCCTTGGCCAGGTTCTTGCGGTAAAGCGCGTTGGACTCCGCGGCCGTGGAATGGCCTGCATAGGTCCGGAAGATCCAAGCCTTATCGCGCTGAGTTTTGTCGCGTTGGGTTTTGTCGCGCATCGGTCGCCTTATAGCAACAGTGTGGACCGGCTTTTGTTGCAATGCAACATGCGTCGCAACAAAGCACGCCGCCGCCGGGCCGGGCGCGCGCCCGGCCCTCGTCGCAGCGCGAAAACGCGCGCCGCCGCTATCGTTTGATCAAGCGGATGATGAACAGAAGGATGCAGGCGCCGACGGTCGCGATGACGATCGCCGTGAGCCACCAGGGTCCGATGCCGGGAAGGTGGAGCTGGCTCCAAATCCAACTGCCGATGAAGGCGCCGATGATACCGATGATGATGTCGCCGATCAGGCCGAAGCCGCCGCCCATGATCCTGCCGGCCATCCAGCCGGCAATCAGGCCGATAAGCAAGATGACGATAATACTGTTGGTTTCCAGCATCATGGCGGCGATCCCCCCCCAGCGAGACACCGCAGACATCCGCGCGCGGCCTTGTTGCCGGCAACGGGCCACGGCCCCACAGGCCATTCAACATGAAAGTTCCAAACGCGTCGATACGGGACAGACAAAATGAAATATTGCGCTGCAACATAAATTGCGTCAAACTGATTAAAGCGCAAGGATAGTGCGCGAGGAGAGTGCAGATGCCGGCCGTCGCAAAGGTGAAGAGCGTCGCACCGCTCAAGGACCTCTATGACATCGGCGAGATTCCGCCGCTCGGGCACGTGCCCGAAAAGATGCACGCCTGGGTGATCCGCAAAGATCGCCACGGGCCGCCGGACAAGTCGTTCCAGCTCGAAGTCGTGCCAACTTGGCCGATCGGCGAGGACGAAGTGCTGCTGCTGGTGATGGCGGGCGGCGTCAACTACAACGGCGTCTGGGCCGGCCTGGGCCAGCCGATTTCCACCATCGACGTGCACAAGCATCCGTTTCACATCGCCGGTTCCGATGCCTCGGGCATCGTCTGGGCGATCGGCAACAAGGTGCATCGCTGGAAGGTCGGCGACGAGGTCATCGTCCACTGCAATCAGGACGACGGCGACGACGAGGATTGCAATGGCGGCGATCCGCTGCTGTCGCCCTCGCAGCGCATCTGGGGCTACGAGACGCCGGACGGCTCCTTCGCGCAATTCTGCCGCGTGCAGTCGCGGCAATTGATGCACAAGCCCAATCACCTGTCCTGGGAAGAATCGGCCTGCTACACGCTCACGCTCGCCACCGCCTACCGCATGCTGTTCGGCCATTCGCCGCACACGCTCAAGCCCGGCGACAATGTGCTGGTGTGGGGTGCCTCCGGTGGGCTCGGCGTGTTCGGCGTGCAGCTTGTCGCCGCCTCGGGCGCCAATGCCATCGCCGTCGTCTCCGACGAGTCGAAGGCTGAATACGTGCTCAATCTCGGCGCCAAGGGTGTGATCAACCGCAAGGACTTCAAGTGCTGGGGTCAGATGCCGGCGGTCAATACCGCTGAGTACAACGACTGGACCAAGGAAGCGCGCCGCTTCGGTAAGGCGATCTGGGATATCACCGGCAAACGCGACGTCGACATCGTGTTCGAGCATCCGGGCGAGCAGACCTTCCCGGTCTCCTGCCTGGTGGTGAAGCGCGGCGGCATGGTGGTGTTCTGCGCCGGCACCACCGGTTACAACATCACCTTCGATGCGCGTTATGTCTGGATGCGGCAGAAGCGTATCCAGGGCTCGCACTTCGCGCACCTCAAGCAGGCCTCGCAGGCCAACCGCTTCGTGCTCGAGCAGCGCATCGATCCCTGCATGAGCGAAGTGTTTACGTGGGACAAGATCCCGCTAGCGCACATGAAGATGTGGAAGAACCAGCACCCGCCCGGCAACATGGCGGTCATGGTCAACGCGCCGCGCCCGGGCCTGAAGACGCTAGAAGACGTGCAGGAAGCGGCGGGCGGCTAGGGCGTGTACTCATAAAACACTTGAAGCGATCGCACTCCAATCGACGTGCGAGGCATCACGGTTCGCCTCGATTATTTGATAAGCCGCAATTTGGCGTCGCTCTCCGCCGGCTGCGTCGGCTTCATCTTTGAATGCTGAAAGTCCGTAAGAATAACGGCAGCGACATCGAAGCTCGCGACAGGACGGCCAAAGAAAAAGCCTTGAGCCTGATCGCCCTTGACTTCATCAAGAAAGCTGACCTGCTTGGCAGTCTCGACGCCTTCGACAGTGACGCGCATGTGTAGCTCACGTCCGAGCGCAATGATTGTCTTCACGATTGTCTCGGCATCTCGACCGGAGCGATCGAGGCCTAGCATGAAGCTTTGGTCGATCTTGATCTTGTCGAACGGGAATCGCCACAGATAGCTCAGATTCGAATAACCCGTTCCGAAATCGTCCATTACGATCCCCACGCCCATCGCCTTAAGCATATGCAACTCGGTCATGACGGATTCATTGTCGCCGAGCAGCAGACTTTCGGTGATCTCCAGTTCGAGCCGGTTTGGCTTTAAGCCGGTCTCTTCGAGCACAGCAGCGACGATTTTGCTAATGCCACCCGCCTCGAATTGCGCCACCGACACATTCACCGCGACTGTCAAATGTTTCGGCCATGTTGCAGCGGTTCGGCACGCCTCCTGCAATACCCACGCCCCAATCTTGTCTATAAGGTGCAGCTCTTCGGCAACGGGAATGAAGAGTAGCGGCGGCAAGAGGCTTCCATCCTCCGCGCGCAGGCGGATCAGCGCTTCGAAGCCGATTAGCCGTCGGTTAACAATTTCGAAGATCGGTTGATAGTAAAGTTCGAAGTTGTCGTGGTTGACCGCATTGCGAATCGTCTTTTCGAGTTCGATTCGAGACCTCAGAGTGGCGTCCATCTCCGGCAAAAAGCCGCGTACGCAGTTGCGGCCATCGGTCTTAGCTTGGTAGAGAGCCAGATCTGCGCTTTTCAGTAACCGCTCGGAGTTGTGGCCGTCAGCCGGCGCGAGTGCAAAGCCAAGACTCACGGTGGCGTTAATCTCATGTTCGTTAAACTGTACCGGCTTAGCCAAAGCGGCAACGAGTCGAAGCGCGAACTTTTCGGCTTCCTCTTTGTCATTGACGTCGGATTGCAGCACCACGAACTCGTCACCGCCAAACCTAGCCACTTCATCGCCAAGGCGGGTAACGGCACATAAGCGCTCGGCGGCTGTTTTCAACAAAAAGTCGCCGGCATCGTGACCTAAAGAGTCGTTGATACCCTTAAAGTGGTCAAGATCGATGAAATGTATGGCAATGCTATTGCCGCGTAGCGGAAGTGTCGCAAAAGCCATGTCCATATTTTCAATAAGCAGATTACGATTCGCCAAGCCAGTCAGCGCATCGTGACGCGCGAGGAATTGAATGCGCTGATCTGCACGCTGCTTTTCCTTGGTTCGACGATGCCAAGCAATGGTCGGGATACTAACGCCCGCGCCGCTCAGCAGGCATAGGGCCACTGCAGCAATCAAGAAGGCGCTGCGAAAATGATCATGCTGATCGGTCAAATCGACATAGGCCACGACGACAGCCCGCGGCCGTCCATCAATGACGACGGGGAGATAGGCTTCGGAATAATTGCGCGGGCGGAGAGGCGGGATACCCTCTTTCACCGCAATAATCGGCCGATCAAATTTGGCGACACGCACCGCGGTCTCGTCATGGATTGCGCCGCCAATGCTGGAGATTTTAGAGCCGTCGGAAGCCAGCTGCACGTTGCCGTATAAATTGATTATTTCGAATCCGAAGACATTACGAATCTGCTGGGTACGGATGAAAAAATTCATGCTCTCCGCGGACGGTTGCTCTCCATCGGCGATATCTTCGATATCCGCGACATTCTCGGCCACATATCTTGCCCAGCTCTCAGCTGATGCGGTTGCGTCCCAATAGAGCAAGTAGTCCACAGTCGTTTTGAGAGTGACCCCAATGCCGACGATACCGGCAAAAAGTACGACCGAGCTGAGGAGGGCAAACGTCCTGAAGCCAGATAACTTGCGCAAAATAAACATTCCGACCTCCGCTGCGTATTTAATGAATACGCATTACTAAACGGTCAGCGGCGCCAGGGTCGGTCATTTTTGGCGGCGATGCGGTAAGCGCGCGATTAACGAACTGCGTCGAATTGCGCGCTGGATGGTACGATGTGACCGTTTACACGGTGAGCGTATGCCATTCGTCGAAAGCTGAGCCCGCGTCAACGCGGTACGTCTGTGACGAACATTTAATGCAGATAGTGTAGCGGTTCCTTGGCGACGCGAACCGCAAAGGCTCTCTTCGCCTTTGGAGAAAATCATGGCAAAGCGGTCGTCGAAGTTTGCAATCATAGCAGCAGTTGCTGCAATGGTAGCGTCCAGTCCTGCGGCTCACAGTCAGGCGCCGAAATCGATCAGGATCGGTTATACGATTTCCTTGAGCGGCCCGGGCGCGTTGGGTGCAGAGATCACGCTGCTCACCCACTACCGCCTTTGGGTCAAGGAGGTGAATGCCGCTGGCGGAGTCATGCTAAGCAGCATCGGCAAACGTGTGCCGATCGAGGTCATCGAATATGACGATCACAGCAATCTCGATGACGCCGTGAAGGCCGTGGAGCAGCTGATCACGCAGGATAAAGTCGATTTCATTTTGGCCCCGTGGGGAACAGGTTTAAATCTGGCGGTGGCCCCGCTCTTGTTCCGTGGCGGTTACCCAGATTTGGTGGTGACCTCGACGAGCGATGAGGCGCCAGAATTTGCAAAACGCTGGCCAAACAGCTTCTGGTTTCTCGGCACGGGGACCGGGGCATCGCAAGCCTTCGTCGATACAGTCTCCAAGCTGCGTGCCGAGGGCAAGGTCGGTGCCAGGATAGCCATGCTGAGCGTGGCCGATCAATTCGGCATCGGTCTCGCAAAATCCGCGCGCAGGGTCTTAAAGAAAAACGGCTTCAAGCTTGTCTATGACCGATCGTATCCGGTCGAGGCGCGGGGCATGCGCCAGATCATGGCCGAGGTGAAGCAGCTCAACCCGGATATCTTTATCGCGTTTAGCTATCCACCCGACACGATGGCGATCACCGAGCAAGCGCGTGCATTGAACTTCAATCCCAAGGTCTTCTACACCGCTGTCGGGACCGCATTCCCGATGTACAAACAGCATTTCGGCTCCGACGTCGAAGGCGTGATGGGTATCGGTGGTTGGAACCCGAACGCTCCTGAGAGCAAAGCCTACTTCATGCGGCACGTCGAAGCGACCGGACAAGAGCCGGACCGATGGGCGAGCCCCATCACCTATGCGAGTCTTCAAATGCTGCAGCAGGCGATTGAGCGTGTTGGCAAGATCGATCGTGCCGCCGTGATCAAGGAACTGCAGACGGGGACGTTCCAGACCATCGTTGGGCCGATCAAGCTGAAGAACAACCTCTACACGGAACTATGGTACGTCGGGCAGTGGCAGAACGGGGAGTATTACGGGATCGCGCCGGCGACGCTGCCCGGAACGCACCAGATCATGTTCCCCAAGCCGGCGTGGCATTCTGAATGATAAGCCATCGGTACGGCTGAATGGTTGTCTTGCGGGCTGTCGATGAAGCGATGAATCCGGCATATCGGGGGAAGGTGGTCGAAATTCCGAATGTTGATCGGCATCGAGACCCCACGCCCTAGTCCGCGTCGTCGCGCGCCTTGGCAATCACGGAATTCAATTCGCCGCCATAGATGAAGATCGACGCGCAGACATAAAGAAACACCAGCGCGATCATCGCCGAGGCCAGGCCTGCGTACATCGACACGTAAGCGAACGTGTAATAGG
>Ga0209385_1001080_pt1 | contig 11467 bp, 12 predicted proteins | sample NGEPerB_FD_184506 | JGI IMG/M metagenome (GOLD analysis project Ga0209385, IMG submission 184506) | Arctic peat soil microbial communities from the Barrow Environmental Observatory site, Barrow, Alaska, USA - NGEE PermafrostAB12-B... | ecosystem: Environmental > Terrestrial > Soil > Wetlands >... | reverse complement strand
AGTGATTTCTCCTGATCAGCCGGGAAGCGTAGCGCCCGGTAGACCTCGCCCATGCCACACGCACCGAGCGGCGAGAGGATCTCGTAGGGGCCGAGGCGGGCGCCGGGTTGCAGAGTCACCGCGCGCCCTCCACGACGAAGAGCTGCGACGTCATCCGGTCATAGCTATACGCGTAGGACCTGGTGTCGTCCGCAAGCGAGGCCCCGCTGCTGCCGATGACGCCGGCCCTGTCGGAGGGGGCGACCTCGCGGACCAGCACGCGGCGGCCGGAGGCGAGGTCCAGCCGCTCGAGCCGGAACGGTACATTCGCCGAACGGTAAGCGTAGAGAGAGCGGCCATCCGCGCTCCATCGGAGGACCTGGTCGTCCGGGGTCAGGCCGGGGACGGCCTGAGCGGAACCATCCCCGGCGCGCTGGATGAAATAGGTTCCACCCGGTTTCGAGTACAGGATTTGCAAGCCGTCCGGAGAAACCGTGCCGTTCATTGTTGCTTCTGGTGTGATCGGCCGCGGCAGGCCACCCGAGACGTCCTGCACGTAGCACCGCGAGGCCTTGCCGGCCTCGTTGCCGCAAACCAGGACACTCTTTCCGTCCGGGAACCAGCCGGCCGACTGGTAGGTCTCCAGGTCGCCTCGTGGGAGGCGCCGAGTCTCTCCGGGACCGGTTGGGTAGATCACGAGCTGCGGCGGCGTGTCGATGACGGCCAGCGCCCACTTCCCGTCTGGTGAGAAGCCGTAGGGAGTGCCATCTCCAAGGCGTACGACGGGCCCGCCATCGGTTTTCCGAAGGCAGACCCCGTAGTTCGGGCCAGCGGCAGCAGACGCGTCATCGAAAAGCAGCATGCGCCCGTCCCGCGAAAGAAACGGGCCCCAGGAATTATCGAGCCAGGAGAGATCGCGCTCGGCGCTTGCGCCCGGGGCCAGGACGGAGATCTCGGATCGACCGTCGTCACGAGTCACGAGCCAGCGCCCCGTGCGGGAAACGTCGTGCATCGTCAGGCCCCCGGCGCTCGTAAGGGCGACCCGCCGGTGTCCGGAGAGATCCACGCCATAGAGGGTCTGAGCCATCCCTACCGTGCTGGCGGTGAAGAGGATCTCATCACCTGTTCTAGACCAGGCAAGGCCCTCCTCCCCCCAATAGTCGCCGGAGAGGAAGGTACGCTTTCCCGCCCGGTCCACGACGATGACCGACCCGCGGTCGTCCCACTGCCTGGGGTGCTCGAAGAGGGCGATCCGGTCGCCTCGGGGCGAGACCCGAAGGTCGCTCAGATAACCCGCTGTCTCGTAGAGCACCTTTCCGATGGGGAACTCCAGCCGGTCCTTCCCGTCCGCCATCCGAATGATGGCCAGATCGGATCCGTCCGGCGACCAGTCGGCTTGACGCACGCTCTCGAGGATCTCTCGTGGAGCAGTGCTTCCGAGCGAGACCCGCGCGAGAGTGCCGATGAACAGCCGCTGGTGGACAAAGCGGGCGTTGGTCAGGACGGCCATCTCCCCCTTTGAAGAGATCGACAGAAGGTGCGTTCTCGGCAGGCCGAGCGGCCGGGGCTCGGGATACTCGGGACGGATCGTGAACAGCTCCGGGACGTTGCCCTCGAGCGCCGCACTGTAGACGATGGTCTCGCCGTCCGGCGCGAAGGCGGCCTGGAAAATCGCCTGCGGTCGGAAGCTCATCTGGCGGAACGTGATTCCTGCAGCCGAACGTCGCTCCTTCTTCTGCCCCATTCGGTACGATGCGACGGTGGCAGCACCCAACGCGGCAGCGACGGCAATGACGGTGAGCCACAGACGCGACCCCCTGCGCGTGACGGCTCCGGCCGCCCCGCTCGCCATGACCGAGCCCGAGAGCGCCTGAAGTGCAAACGCGATGTCCCGTGCCGACTGGAAACGCTCCCCCGGCTTCTTCTCCAGGCAGTGCTGCACGATGCGCTGCAGCGCGGGCGACGGCCCGGAGCCGCTCGCCACGATCTCCAGCGGGTCCTCCTTCAGGATCGCCGTCATGCTTTCCGCCGCCGTCTCGCGCTTGAACGCCTGCCGTCCCGTCAGCATCTCGTAAAGGACGACGCCGAAGGAGAAGATGTCCGAGCGGTGATCCGCCGCTTCGCCTCGCACCTGTTCCGGCGACATGTACCTGACGGTTCCCATCACCGTGCCGGGCTCGGTGTGCTTCTCGGCCGTCAACAGGCCCGAGCCCGAACCCGCGGTCGGGTCCGTTCTTTTCGCGAGGCCGAAGTCGAGCAGCTTCACCCGTCCCTCGCCTGTCACGAAGACGTTCTCGGGCTTCAGATCGCGGTGAACGATCCCTTTCTCATGGGCTGCGGCCAGCCCCTCGGCCATCTGCACCGCGAGATCGACGGCCTTGCGGGCGGGAAGCGCACCTTGCGCGAGGCGTTGGCGCAGCGTCTCGCCTTCGAGGAGCTCCGTGACGGCGTATGCCGTTTCACCGTGCCGCCCGAAGTCGTAGATGGCGAGGATGTTCGGGTGCGAGAGCTGCGCGACCGCGCGCGCCTCGCGCTCGAGGCGGGAGAGCGCCTCGGGATCGTTGGCCAGATCGGCGGGGAGGACCTTGACGGCCACGTCGCGGTCGAGCTTGGTGTCGCGGGCGCGGTAGACCTCGCCCATCCCTCCCGCACCGAGCGGCGAAAGGATTTCGTACGTTCCGAGGCGCGTGCCCGCGGTGAGAGTCATGAAAGCTGGGCGCAGTATAGAAGCGGCCGGCGGCGATGGAGTGACATCACCTGCCCATGGTGGCGAAGTGATCGGCCACGATCAGCGGGAACCGAGCTTTCTTGTGGTCCGGTCACCTCAGCCGCTTCGCGCGCGAGCTTCTCGGCCACCGGGATGCGCGCTCGACCGCGCGCTGCACACGGTCAATCGCGCGCCGAATCCGGCTGTCGCCTTCTATGAACACGCCACCTGATGATCCCCTGCGCGATTGCCGCGCCCACTGTGTCGATCGCCACGTCCACCGGCGAAGGCGTTCGCGACGGGACAAAGTTCTGGTGGAACTCGTCGCTCGCCGCAATCAGGAACGCGATCACGATCGCGATCGTTGCCCATCGAGCCGACCATCCGCGCTCCTCCGCGCGCACGGCGCGAAATGCCAGCGCCCCGAGAATGGCGTATTCCATCAGGTGGGCGAGCTTCCGGATCACGAAGTGCAGCAGGTCGAACTTTTCCAGCGGAAGCGGATGGCCGATGATCGCGGCGATGATCGTTTGGATCACCGATCCCGTATGTTGCGCAGAGAAAGCGTCCGTCGAAGCCATGAAGATCATGGCCGTCCACGCGATCAGGGGAAGCCAGTAGCGGAAGAAAGGGCGCGTCACGATTCCGTCGCGAAAAGGGCATTCGTCGGCTTCTGCTGGTCGGTCTTTTCCATTGCGCTGGCAAACTGTATCAGGTGCATTTATTGATTCGACTAGAACCGGAAAGACTCACTACTCCGGGCTGATACTCCGTACCTCCCGATGCCCAAGAAACCCGATTCCGCCGGTCTCGTCGCCGTCGTCGCCGAAAAGCCCTCGGTTGCCCGCGACCTCGCGGCGGTGCTCGGCGCCACGCGCAAGGGGGCCGGTTGCCTCGTTGGAGAGGGGCACGTCGTGACCTGGGCCATCGGCCACCTCGTGGCGCTGCCTCAGCCTCACGAGATCCGGCCCGAGTGGAAGAGCTGGCGGCGCGAGCAGCTCCCGATGCTGCCGAGCGCCTGGCCCCTGGTCGTCACCGAACGGGTGAGGGAGCAGTTCGAGGCCGTACGCACGGTCATCACCGACCCGCGCGTGACCGAGGTCGTCTGCGCGACCGACGCGGGACGCGAGGGGGAGCTGATCTTCCGGCAACTCTACGAGGCGGCGGGCTGCACGAAGCCGGTGAAGCGCCTCTGGATCTCGTCCCTGACCCCCGACGCGATCCGGGACGGCCTCGCGCGCCTCCGCCCCGCGCGCGAGTACGACCGTCTCGCGGACGCGGCCCGCGGCCGGAGCCGGGCCGACTGGCTGGTCGGGATGAACTTCTCGCGCGCCTTCACGCTCGTGAGCAACGAGATGGTGACCGTGGGGCGCGTCCAGACCCCCACCCTGGCCATGGTGGTCGAGCGGGAGCTCCTGATCCGGGCGTTCGTGCCCGAGGAGTATTTCGAGGTCGTCGCCACGTTCGAGGGAGAGACGGGACGCTATCGCGGCACCTTCTTCGATCCGGCCGCGAAAGAGACCCGAGACGACGGCGGCAAGCGGCTCCCGAAGGACGGCGACGAGGCCCGGCGTGTGGTCGCACGCGCCGAGGCCGGCACCGCCGCCATCGAGTCGGCGACTTCGCAATCGCGACGCATCCCGCCCCCGCTCCTCTTCGACCTCACGGAGCTGCAGCGGCAGGCGAACCGGCTGTTCAGCTTCAGCGCGAAGAAAACGCTCGACGTCGCCCAGCGGCTATACGAGGCGAAGAAGGCCATCACATACCCCCGCACCGACAGCCGTCACCTGTCGCGGGACGTCGCCCAGACCCTCCCCCGCCTGCTGCGCGCCCTCGCGCCTGCGTACGGATCGCACTTTGCACCCGACGCTCTCGAGAGGCCGCTCGGGAGCCGCTTCGTGGACGACGCGAAGGTGAGCGACCACCACGCGATCATCCCGACCCCGACCTCTCCGAAGGACCTGGACCGCGACGAGCAGGCGCTCTACGACCTGATCGCCCGGCGCCTGATCGCGGCCTGGCACCCGGAGCACGTGGCGGCGACGACCACCGTCATCACCTCGATCACCTCTCCCGGCTTCCTCGACCGGTATCGCTCGAGCGGCACGATGGTGCAGCAGATCGGGTGGAAGGCGGTGGAGCCTGATCCGCCGCGGCGCCGAAAGGCGGGCGAGGAGGACGACGCCGAGCCCACGCTGCCGCCTGGCCTGGCCGCCGGGCAGCCGCAGCGCGTGGTTGCCGCCGAGTCGGTCGAGCGGAAGACGCGGCCGCCGAAGCGCTTCACCGATGCCACGCTTTTGACCGCCATGGAGACGGCCGGCAAGACGCTCGACGAGAAGGACCTCGCCGAGGCGATGAAGGAGAACGGCCTCGGTACCCCGGCGACGAGGGCCGACATCCTCGAGAACCTGCTGTCGCGGACCTACCTCGAGAGGGATGGCAAGGTCCTCGTGGCCACCGAGAGGGGAATCCGGCTGATCGCGCTCGTTCACCCCTCGGTGAAGAGCCCGGCGCTGACGGGGCGCTGGGAGGCCGAGCTGGCGCGCATCCAGCGGGGCGAGGGACAGCTGGACGCGTTCATGATCGGGATCGAAAACTACGTGCGGGAGATCGTCGGGGAAACGATGCGGGGGGCACCGAATGTCCCTCTTCGGAATGGCAATGCGCCGATGCGTCCCCAGGCCGATGCGATCGTCCCTGCGCGTCCCCCCCGCCAGGCGGTCGCCAGCTCCCACCTCGGCCCGCTCCTGAAGCACGTCTTCGGGCACGACGCATTCCGCCCCTTCCAGGAGGCCGTCTGCCGGGCCGTAACGGAGGGGCGCGACGCTCTCCTCGTGATGCCGACGGGTGCGGGCAAGTCGCTCTGCTATCAGCTCCCCGGGCTGGCCCGGGCCGGCACCACGCTCGTCATCTCGCCGCTGATCGCCTTGATGGAGGACCAGGTCGCCAAGCTCCGCGCGCTCGGGCTCGTCGCCGAGCGGATCCACTCCGGCATCGACCGTCTCGCCTCGCGCCAGGTCTGCCGCGACTACCTCGACGGCAAGCTCGACTTCCTCTTCATCGCGCCCGAGCGGCTCTCGGTACCCGGCTTTTCCGAGATGCTCGCCAAGCGGACGCCGGCGCTCGTGGCGGTGGACGAGGCGCATTGCATCTCCCACTGGGGGCACGATTTCAGACCCGACTACCGGCTGCTGGGCGGACGACTCCCTTTGCTACGCCCCGCGCCGGTCATCGCCCTCACGGCCACCGCCACGCCCCGCGTGCAGGACGACATCGTCCAGCAGCTGGGGATGACAGGAGGCGGCCGCTTCATCCACGGCTTCCGGCGAACGAACATCGCGGTGGAGGTGACCGAGGCGCCCCCGAGCCGGCGCGCCGAGCTGGTGCGTGACGTGCTCGCCGACCCGGCGCACCGCCCCGCCATCGTCTACACGCCGAGCCGGCGCGAGGCGACGTCGCTGGCCGAGGAGCTCCAAAGCAAGCTGAAGGCGGTGGCCTACCACGCGGGAATGACGGCGCGGCAGCGGGACGACGTGCAGCGGCGCTTCCTGGAAGGGCGCGCCGAGGTCATCGTGGCGACGATCGCGTTCGGCATGGGGATCGACAAGGCGAACGTGAGGACCGTCATCCACACCGGGCTTCCCGCCAGTGTCGAGGGGTACTACCAGGAGATCGGGCGCGCGGGAAGGGACGGCCTCCCGTCGCGGGCGATCCTCCTCCATTCGTATGGCGACACACGGACGCACGAGTTCTTTCTGGCGCGCGACTATCCGGAGACTCACGTTCTCGAGAAGGTGTTTCGCGCGCTGAAGCCGGAGCCGATCGCGTCGGACGATCTGCGCAACGCCGTGTCTCTCGTCCCCGAGCTGTTCGAGAAGGCGCTCGAGAAGCTCTGGAGCTTCGGCGGAGCCATCGTCACGCCCGACGGCGAGGCATCGCGCGGAATCGAGGGCTGGAAGCGACCCTACGAGGAGCAGCGCGTGCATCGCAAGACCCAGCTCGATCTGATGCGCCGCTTCGCGGAGGGCTCGGCGTGCCGGATGCTCCAGCTCGTGAGGCACTTCGGCGACCAGGAGGACTCGGGCGCGCGCTGCGGCCTCTGCGATTCGTGCGCCCCCTCCGGCGGTGTCGCCACGACGCTGCGCGCGCCGAGCGCGATGGAGGAGGCCGCACTGAGGCGCGCGCTCGAGCTGCTCCGCAGGCGGGACGGGCAGGCCACCGGGCAGCTGCATCGTGAGGTCGTCGAGCAGTTCCCCGCCATGGAGCGGCGAAACTTCGAGGAGCTCCTCGGCGGGCTGGCGCGCGGAGGCCTGGTCAGGATCGACGACGACCAGTTCGAGAAGGACGGCCAGACGATCCGCTTCCGCCGCGCGTACCTGACAGGGACGGGGCGCCCGCCCGACGCGGTGATCGAGGCACGCATCCCCGTGACGCCGCTTTCCGTCAGCAAACGAAAGCGCGGGAAGAAGGCGCTGCCGAAACTCGCAAAGGGCTCGAAGGCCGCGTCGCTTGCCAAGCCGGTCTCGACCGCACTCGTCGAGGCGCTCCGCGGCTGGCGGCTCGAGGAGGCTCGCCGCCAGCAGGTGCCGGCCTTCCGGATTCTGAGCAATCTCACGCTGCTCGACGTCGCGGCGAAGAAACCGCGCGACGGCGTGGAATTGCTCGAGGTCGGCGGAATCGGCCCGTCCCGCCTCGAGAAATACGGGGCGCGAATTCTGAGGATCGTGAAGGATTCGCTGTAGTTATCCGGGGGGACGGCACACCGAGAAGCGCAAGGGCAGCTCGGCTTCGTGGATAATACCGATCAGGGATCTTCCAGAAGGACCCCTGCCTCGAGTCCAGATCATGAGCATCTCTCGCCACAGGCCGCCGATCGTGCGCCAGACCCACGTGGACAGCTGCTGGGCGGCGGTCCTGGAGTGCTGGTCGCTCGTCGACGGCCGCATTCCGCGTCAGCAGCAACAGCCTCTGATCCACCATTGGGGAGAAGGCGACACCGGCGGCATCACACCGGCCACCAAGATTCCCATCATCGCCGCCGCTCTCGGCCTGGCGTGGGGCGGATTCCCGGCGGACAGCCTGGTGGGCTATCTGGAAGACCACCTCCCCGAAAGTCACATCTTCTGCGCGTACACCCGGGGCGCGTTCACCCATGCCATCTTGATCTACCGCTTCAGCGATCGAAACAACCTCTCCTACATGGATCCCGATGGCGGCCACGATCGTTGGAAAGAGATTGACTGGTTCCTGGACCGGGGCCCCTACGTCCTCATGCGACGACCTTGAACGATTTCACGGGTCGCGCCTGGCATTCCCCGCGCGAAAGCGGACACGCATCGGAGTTGCGCTGTGAGGACTACCACTAAACCCGTCGTCGACATCCGGCGCATGCGTATCTCCGTCCTTCTCCGAAGCCTCCTCTTCCTTATCTATCCCGGTGTACTGATCCTTCTGTCGACTGACCCACGCTTCGGCGATCTCACCACCATTCGGCGTCTTCCGAAGGCGGACCCGGTAATTGCAGAATCCGGTCCAGCTACGGTGGAAGTTGAGCCAGCCGCCCTCCTCATAGATGAACCACTTGTCTTCCATCTCCTCCGGAATCACCCCACATAGAAGGGCATCCCACTCGACCGGATCAAATGAGCGGTCCAGCTTTAGCCGCCCGCGATTGGCCGGGAACGGCTCCGTTTTCCAGCTCCTGGATGTCGCCTTCAAGGCGACTTCGTCGCGCGCCACGGCGACCGGCCGGCCGTCACCGGGACGCCCCGGCCGCGGACGAGGAGCGCGTCGTTAGGACCCGTGGAATTCAGGTTCTGGACGACGGAAAGAAAGCCTTGTGTCGTGATGAGCCACATCGCTACTGCACCTCCGGCTCTTCCGGCGCTTCCTCGAACGCCCTTCGCCCCCCGAACTCTTTCTGCAGCGTCCCGCCGATCTCGTCGGCGAGGCTGCCCACCTCCAGGCAGGCCCGCGTCACGTGCTCGGCCACGAACGGCGCCACGAACATCTCCGCGGCCACGATGACCCTCCCCTCCACCACGAAAAACCGCGCGAAGCGAATCTCGGCGTTCGGCTCGTTGAGGCGGCCCAGGAGCCGGTCGTCGGCCTCCACGTCCTCCAGCACCGGGGAGAACATCCTCACGCACGGCGGAGCGTCCAGCACGCGGACGAACACCGCGGCGGTTCCGAATCCGCACGCACGGCCATCCGGGCCGCATCGGCGCACGGAACCGGCCGGTCGAAGTCCCGGAAGAAGTTCGGGGAGTCACGCGTCCCCGTGGGAGACGACCAGATACTGATCCTCTTCCAGCGCACCGAGCGTCTCGGCGAGCTTTCTCTCGAAGGCAGACCAGGCGCCCAGCGGCGCTTTCCTGCGGGGCAGTGACGGGAAATCGAGTCGTTTTCCACTGAGAGTCATGATCGTCCTTTCGGGAAGCGAGACCGCCTCGATCCAAGGAGAAGATAGCGGCAGTGGACGGACATTGAATGTCCGCCTATCGCACGCTTCCCCACCTTCCTCCCCGGTCGCATCAGGCGTTGGTTGACGAGGCCTGGATTCTGGCTATCATCTGGCTAGATTGCGTCATGAGATCGTTCTCTCGCCTCAGGCTGTCATCGAACTCAAACGCTTGCCCGCCGGAATCCGTGCAGAGGTCCGAGACCAGATCGAACTCCATCTGCGTCATGAGCCCACGAAGAGCAGCCGAAGCCGAATCAAAAAGCTGCGCGGCCTTCGCCGGCCACAGTTCCGACTTCGCGTGGGAGACATCCGCGTTTTCTACGACGTCGTGGAGACAGAGGTACAGATCCTAACCATCGTCACAAAGGAGCAGGCGACCGCCTGGCTCGCCACATCTGGAGTTCCCGAATGAAACGCGTAGCGCTTTCGGACGTCAAGGACGACCTTTCCCGATACCTCCGGCTCGCGGAGGGCGAGGAGGTCGTCATCACCCGCCACGGCAGGCCGGCAGGAATCCTCATCGGCTTCAAGTCGGAAGAGGAATGGTTCGAGTACCGCTTGCAATCGGATCCGCGCTTCCTCAAGCGCGTGGCGGCGGCTCGGAAGGCGCTTCAGGCGGGAAAGGGCATTCGGCTCGAGGCACTGCCTCGGTAGCGACCGCGGACGAGGAGCGCCCTACCGCGAGCTGGAAGCCCTCCTCGGTCGCGAAGTCGACGTCGCCATCGCCCGCGGGCTTCGTTCCCGAATCCGGGATTGGGTACTGAAAGAGGCCATTCCGCTTTGAGGCGGGGCCGGCAACGGCCGTTCGTTGGATCGAGCAGGGCCGCGGACCGGTGCCCATTCTGTTCACCGACCTACTCGCGACGATTCCGGACGAGCCGACGGTCGTATCTGCGATTGAAGAGCTTCGTGATCGAAAGATGGCTGGCGAAGAGCTCGACCGTGGCCCTGCCATCCCGATCATCGGCGAATTTGTCGCGGCGGAGATCGCGCGCCTCGAGGAGCTTCACGCGGAGAGGAAAGTCCAGTATCCGGGCTTCGAACCGCTCAACACGCTCTTCCGTACGGTTCTATCCGAGACGTTTGATAGAGCGGGATAATCTCAAGCTGTTAAGGGAGAAATGAAGGACTACCACGACATCCGACGCATGAAGCGTCCGCCAACCCACCCCGGCGAGATCTTGCTCGAGGAGTTCCTGGCGCGGGGCCTGAGCCAGGCCGGTGCCGCGCTGAGTCCGTACCTCGAGGCGCTCGTAGGATGAGTCAGCCCGACACGGCCTATGGCGATCGAGTAGAACACCCCGGTCGCGGGAATGAGCACCGAGTCCAGGCTGGGGTCTAGACTTACGGTGACGGTGTCGCCATGACCAGAGAAGAGTTGCTTTCCCGCATCACGATGGACCCGAAGGTGTGCTTCGGAAAGCCCTGCATTCGGGGGCATAGGATCTGGGTGTCGCTGATTCTCGACCTGCTCGCGAGCGGAATGAGCAGCGAGGAAATCCTGGACGAATACCCGGGAATCGAAGAGGCCGACATCCGCGCCTGCATTGCCTACGGAGCGGAAATGGCGCGCGAGCGCTACGTAGAGGTACCTCTCGGCGACGCCCATTGAAGCTCAAGCTAGACGAAAACCTGGGACACCGCGCACAGGCTCTCCTTGAGGCTGCGGGGCACGACGTCGCCGCGCATCTCGTCGAACCGGCTCAACGAGCTCATTCGCAAGAAGCGCGGGGGCACGGCACGCCTATCGTGCGGATCGCCGCCGAAGCGCGGCGTGAGAGCGCACCCGCTTACCCCTTCCTACCCCACCTTCCTCCCCGCCTCCTCCAGTAAACGCGTCACCGCGGCCGTTGCGGATGAGGCGCCGGTACCCTCCCGCGTCACCAGCCCATGGACATCCGGCTTCCCGCCTCCATCGCGAACCCGCCGGGAGGATCACGAACGCATGGCGAGCGAGGTCTCTCAGGGTCGGGCGCTTCTTCCCCGCCAGCTCGTGACCACGAGGCACGATCAGCATTCGATCCGACGCGAACAGCGGCTCGAACCTCAAACCGTGCGGCAGCGCCTCCCGGGACCGAACCGCGAGGTCCAGCTCGCCTCAGGCGTACTGAAGGCGGCGGCCCGTTGGCTCGGGAATGATTTCGTAGCGGTGCATCACAGGTGACTCGACTATCGCAGCGCCGCTTCGAGCTGGCGGATCAGCAGCGGAAGCCGGGTCTCCACCGTCTTGAGGACGATCTCGAGATCGATCGTCGAATACCCGTGGATGATCTCGTTGCGCATCCCGACGATTCGGCTCCACGGAATCTCCGGGTATC
>Ga0209385_1001079_pt1 | contig 11480 bp, 7 predicted proteins | sample NGEPerB_FD_184506 | JGI IMG/M metagenome (GOLD analysis project Ga0209385, IMG submission 184506) | Arctic peat soil microbial communities from the Barrow Environmental Observatory site, Barrow, Alaska, USA - NGEE PermafrostAB12-B... | ecosystem: Environmental > Terrestrial > Soil > Wetlands >... | reverse complement strand
GGGGTCCGGCCGAGAGCACAGGGGAACAGCCGCACGGCGGCGGGTGCTGGGGCTGCTCGCAGGGGGCGCGGCGCTTGCGGTGGTGGCGGCCGGGTGCGCGAGCATCGCCCATCCGGCGCGACGCGCGCCGCACGCGGTCGCGCACACCGCGCCCGCAGCGGCGAAGCTCGGCGCCGTCGAGGAGGGCCTCGCCTCCTGGTATGGGGAGCCGTACCACGGTCGCCCGACGGCATCCGGGCCGCGCTACGACATGTGGGCGATGACCGCCGCCCACCGCACGCTGCCGTTCGGCACCGTCGTCCGGGTGACGAACCTCGACTCGCAGCGCCAGGCCGAGGTCACGATCAATGACCGCGGCCCGTTCGTGGCCGGGCGCATCCTCGACCTCTCCCGCCGCGCCGCCGAGGCCCTGGGCGCGATCGGCCCGGGCGTGATCCCGGTGCGGCTCGAAGTGAGGCGCCTGGGGGACGGGATGCCCGACGAGCCGTGCTGGGAGGTCCAGGTCGGCGCGTTCGCGAGGCAGGAGAACGCGCAACGCGCCCGCGCCAACCTCGAGGCCAGGGGGCTCGCGGTGCGCTTCGCACCGGCCGGCGGCGGCCTCACGCGCGTGCGGGCCACGGGCCTCGCCGGACGGCGCAAGGCGCTCGAACTCGCGATCTCCCTCGCGGCCGCGTACCCCGGGGCGGAAGCGGTCCCGTGCGGGGGCGGCTGGTGAGGGTGCGCCTGGCCGTCGCCGCGATCGCGCTGGCCGTCGCCGGCATCGCCGCGGGCCAGGACGCGCCGCCGCTGGCCGTCGATACGCTGCCGGCGTCGCTCGCGGGCGAGTGGCTCTTCCGCATCGGCCACGACCCCGCGTTCGCGAGCCCGTTCCGCGAGGAGCGCAACTGGCAGCGAATCTACGTCCCCGGCCCGTGGGAACGCCAGGGATGGCCCGAGTACACCGGCCACGCCTGGTACCGGCTGTCGTTCGTGGTCTCGTCCGACCTGGCCGGCATCGACCTCGGCCTCGACCTCGGCCGCGTCGGCGACGTCGACGAGGTGTTCCTCAACGGCCGGCGGATCGGCGGCAGCGGCTCGTTCCCCCCGCACTTCGACAAGGCCACGCTCGCCCGCCGCTACTATTTGATCCCTCAGGACGTCGTCCGGCTCGGCCAGCTCAACGAGCTGGCGATCCACGTCTACAACGACTCCCGCTTCGGCGGGCTGCTCGGCCCGCCGCCCCTGCTCGACCGCTACCGGACGGTCCTCGCGCACGAGGTCTTCCGCGACGTGGGGGCGTACAGCGTGGCGACGCTCCTGCTGACGCTCGCCGTGCTCCACCTCCTGTTGTTCCTCACTCAGCGCGACCTCCTCGAACACCTGTCGTTCGCCGGCGCGATGGCGGCCGTCGCGGTGTTCGTGGTCGCGCACACGACCTGGGGCCCGGTCCTCGTGCTGGGCTTCGGCGCCATGTACCGCGTGGCCGTGGCCTCGCTCCTGGCCGGGGTGGCGCTCTTCTCCGCCGTCCCGTTCGGGCTTGCCGCGCGCCGGCAGCCGGTCGCCCTCCTCGGGCTCGAGACCCTGCTCGCCCTGGGGGCCGCGTTCGCTCTCGTGTGGCGCAACGACGGCGACCTGCAGTTCTGGCTTTACGCCGGCGAGGCATCACTCCTCCTCGTCGCCGTCGTGACCCTCAAGATCGAGGCATCGCTCCTCGGCCGCCGCCCGTGCGCGTTCGCCGCCCTCGCCGCCACGGCGCTGTTCACCGCCGCGATCGCGTTCGCCGTGCTCGTGGACATCGGCGTCCTCCCGCGCACGCGGGTGCTCGGCGGCGAGCTGATCGCGTCCCTCGCCGCCGTGCCGTTCGCCGTGTGCATGTCGCTCGCGCTCGGGATGAACTGGATGCAGCGCCGCTGGGGGGAACCTGTGGACGCCACGACCGGCCTCATGACCCGGGAGCGCTTCACCGACCGCCTCGCGTCGGAGTTGCTGCGGACGCGGCGCAACGGCTCGTCGCTCGCGGTCGCCCTCCTCCGTCTCACCGTTGCGGACGCCGCCGGCGAGCGCGGCCAGCCCGCGGTCGAGGCAGTCTCGAGCCTGCGGCGGGCGCTCCGTCAGATCGACCTGCTCGCCCGCTACGACGGCGAGACCTTCGCGCTCCTGCTCGCCGAGACCGACGAGCGCGCCGCGATGACAATCATCGAGCGGCTGCGGCGGACGGCAGGCGAGAAGACGGGCGCCCACGCCGGCCGCGCCCGCACCACGGCCGGCCTGGCGCAGTACCGCCCCGGCCGCCACCTCGCCGCCGATGAGCTGCTCCACGAGGCGGAGGCCGCCCTGTACGCCGCGGTGAGCGAGGGCGGGGACTGCACCGCCACCGCGCCGTAGGGCAACCGTTGTCGGAGATCCAGGTCTTCGTGGCGCGGCTGCCCGCCGCGCGCGAGGATCTTTCGTCCTCCAATCGCTGGTGGGCGGGCGGGGCGCCCGCCCCACGCCGCCCATGTCCACGAGACCGCCGGGCGCGCAGAGAGGCCGGCCGCCCAGCGGGCGGCCGCTACGTGCGTGTGGGGTGCGACCGCCGGGCGTGCGGTCGTTGGCGCTCTTTGGAGAAGCCGGCCGTCCGGTACGACCTAGGCGAGGGGGGAACGGCCCGCATCCACGAAGCCGAACGGTTTATCCAAATGGCCGGACATACGGGCCTCGGCTGGGGATGGCGCCAGTGCGTGCCCGGGCACAGCCATTGCAGAGGTTTGGACTGTGAAATTGTGGCTATTCTTGCCCAAAGAAGGCGAGGCGGTGGTCGCAAGCCGATCTCGATCCGGAAGGGAGGCACGAACTCGCGCATCTCCAATCGGTTAGATTTGAGCTATCATACGCGTCAATGCGTTGGACGCTGTGAAGGCACCAGAAGCAAAAAGGAAAAAGGAGGAAAAGGATGAAGCGTTTTGTAATGTTTGCTCTGCTCATCGGGCTTGTGGCGACGCCGCTGTTCGCCCAGATGCCCACCGGGACCGTGTCGGGCCACGCAACCGACGGCAAGGACCCGCTCCCCGGCGTGACCGTCTCCGCGACGTCTCCGAACCTGCAGGGGACCCGCTCGTCGGTCACCAACGGCAACGGCGACTACATTCTTGCGTTCCTGCCCCCCGGCGACTACCGGGTGAGGTTCGAGCTGCAGGGGTTCCAGACCATCGAAACGACGGTCAAGGTCAACGCCGCCCAGACCCAGAAGGTGAACGCGACGATGCCGCAGGCGAAGGTCGCCGAGGAAGTCACGGTCACGGGCGCCTACGAGACCGTCCAGTCCTCCGGGACCGCCGCCACGACCTATGAGAAGTCGCTCATCAACAAGCTCCCGGTGGCCAAGACGATCACCCAGGCCGCACTGATGGTCGCAGGCGTCGAGGCCAACCCCGGCGCCTCCAACGCGGTCACCATCGCGGGCGCGGTGTCGTACGAGAACCTGTTCATGATCAACGGCGTTGCGGTCATGGACAACGTCCGCGGCACACCGACCGCGCTGTACATCGAGGACGCGGTGCAGGAGACCACCACGTCGGTGTCCGACGTCTCCGCCGAGTACGGCCGCTTCACCGGCGGCGTGGTCAACATGCTGACCAAGTCCGGCGGCAACGAGTTCCACGGCTCCTACCGCGACACGCTGACCAACGACAAGTGGACCGCGGTGGGCCCGCTGCAGACGGCGCCGCGGCTGGACAAGATCAACAACCAGCACGAGGTGACGCTGGGCGGCTTCTTCTGGAAGGACCACATCTGGTTCTTCGGCGCGTTCCGCCAACTGAACACCAAGGGTTCGTCCCAGACCTTCATCACGAACATCCCGTACACCACCGGGTCGAACGAGAACCGGTACGAGGGCAAACTGACGATTTCCCCCACCCCCAACCACCGCCTCGTCGCCGACTACCTCAAGATCGACCACAGCGACATGGGGTACGGCTTCAACCCCTCCGGCTACGGCTTCTTCGATATCGCCAGCACCTACACGCGCGAGCTCCCGCAGGACCTGAAGGCGGCCAACTACACCGGCGTGCTGACCGACAATTTCTTCGTCGAGGGCCAGTACTCGGAGAAGCACTTCAGCTTCATCAACTCCGGCAGCCCCTACAGCGACCTGGAGCGCGGCACGCCGATCGCGGACCTGTGGAATTTCGGCGGTACCGCCCCGTTCTACAACTCGCCGATCTTCGGCGCCACCTCGCCGGAGAAGCGCGACAACAAGGACTACATGGCCAAGGCGTCGTGGTTCCTCTCCACCAGCAGCCTCGGCTCGCACGACGTCGTGGCGGGCTACGACCAGTTCGAGGACATACGCTCGGTGAACAACTACCAGTCCGGCTCGAGCTACTTCCTGTACGCCGACTCCGAGGTCGGCCTGCCGGGCACGATGCCGACCCTGCCGGGCGGCACGCCGTACCCGGTCTTCATCCCCGACAGCGGCTCGTCGTACGTGTTCTGGGCGCCGATCTTCCAGCTCAGCCAGGGCAACGACTTCAAGACCGAGTCGGTGTTCGTCAACGACAAGTGGCGCCTCAACAACAACTTCTCCTTCAACATCGGGCTCCGCTACGACAAGAACCACGGCGTCAACGCCTCCGGCGCACTGACCGCCAAGGACTCGGCCGTCAGCCCGCGTCTAAGCGTCACCTACGACCCGACCGGTGACGGCACCTGGCAGTTCAACGCCAGCTACGCCAAGTACGTCGCCGGCATCTCGAACACCGCGGGCGACGCCAGCGCGGCGGGCGGCCAGCCGGCTTCGCTGACGTACCTCTACGGCACGCCCGCCAGCGGCATCGCGCCGCCGGCGATCAACGACGGGTCCGGCTGCAACACCACCTCCGGCCAGGGATGCCTCACCCCGCACCAGGCGATCGACGCCGTGTTCAACTGGTTCAACGGCTTGACCCAGGCCGACAAGAACTCGCTCCTGGTCTTCGCGTCGATCCCGGGCCTCAACACCGAGATCCTCAACTCCGTCAAGTCGCCGAACGTGGACGAGTACTCGATCGGGTTCTCCACCCGCCTCGGCAACAACGGCAACGTCCGCCTCGACTACGTCAACCGCAACTACAAGGACTTCTACATCTACGCGTCCCAATACAACGCGGACGGCACGCCGCAGGCCGTCAGCGACCAGTACGGCAACAACTACGACATGTCCAACCTGCAGAACACCAGCAGCATCCTCACCCGCAAGTACAACGGCATCCACGTGTCCGCCTCCTACCGGCTGTCCGACGCGATCAACCTGGGCGGCAACTACACCTGGTCGACGCTGAAGGGCAACTTCAACGGCGAGAACGGCGGCTCGGGTCCGACCCCGGGCAATACCCTCCAGTACCCCGAGTACAAGGCGTTCGCGCAGTACAACCCGTCGGGCTACCTGTCGGCCGACCAGCGCCACCGCCTGCGCGTCTACGGCGTCTGGGACATCCTGAACACCAAGCACAACCGCCTCTCCTTCAGTTTGATGGAGAGCTATCTCTCGGCTCCCGACATCTCCGCGGCCGGCAGCATCTCAATCAGGGACTTCGTGACCAACCCGGGCTACGCGACGCCGCCAAGCAGCGTCACCTACTTCTTCAGCCCGCGCGGCGCGTACCGTTTGGACGCCACAACCTCGACGGACATCGCGTTCACCTACGCGTTCGTGCTCCCGGTGCTCGGCAGCGATTTCCAGTTCTACCTCGAGCCGCGCATCACCAACCTCTTCAACGAGCACGCCGTCAACTACCCGGCGGGCGTCAACCAGACCGTCTACACCTCCCGCAACGCCGGCCACGGCCTGGTGGAGTTCAACCCGTTCACCTCCAAACCGATCCAGTGCCCCCAGGGCGACAAAGCCAATCAGTGCACCGCGCTCGGCGCCAACTACCAGCTCGCGTCGAACTTCGGGCAGCCGCTCCAGCCGACGACCTCGACGACCCAGGGCGCGTACCAGTTGCCGAGGACCATCGTGCTGTCCCTCGGCGTCCGCTTCTAACCGCTTCTCGAACAGCAACCCAGGGCCCCGGTCCCCGCGACCGGGGCCTTTCTTTCTCGCCCATCGACGACTCGCCCCCCTGGCACGTGGCCTGGAGCGAAGGCGGGCGGGGGCAAGCCCCGCCCCTACACCGCGATGGTGGGTCGAACCTAATGTAGAAGGGGCGGCCCTTGCGGTCGCCCGCGTGCCTTCGGACGACGCTGCCCCCCATATCGACAGTTTTCATGGTCCGGGGTGCGTCGGGGCTCATGAAGATCGCGAGGAGTCCCGCCAACGGCCCGACGACGACGCGATCCCGCCGAAATCCACGAGACTGCTTCCCCCACGTCGTCGCTTGGCTCCTCCTCCGGGCAGGCTCGGTCCCGCCTGCGGCGGGGCTCCTCGCCCACAGACAGCAAGTCGTTATGAGGCGGGGCATGTGCTAGGCTTGAACCTAGAAATGACACCGATCGACGTCTACATCCCGGACACAAGCGCGCTGGTGGAGAACCCCGAGGCCCTCGACCGTCTGCTGCAGCCGGGCAACGTGGTCGTGCTGCTGCACCAGGTGCTCGAGGAACTGGGGCGGCTCCAGGGCAGCCGGACGAAGTCCGAGGGCGTGCGCGCCGCGGCCCGCGTCGCGACGCGCAAGATCCTCACGTACCGCAACGGCGCCCTGATCCACCACAGCGCCGAGCGCTTCCTGCGCGGCGAGGCCGGCCTCGAGTCGTTCGCCGCCACTCCCACCGGCGGTGTCCTCGCCTGGGAGCCCTCCGGCATCCTCGCCTCCTCCGGCAACGGCAACGGCGACAACCTGATCATCCAGGCGGCCCGCCGCATCCAGGCGATGAACAACGGCAACGGGCGCTTCCGGGTGGTCCTCATCTCCGAGGACTCCAACATGCTGCTGCGCTGCGACGCGCTCGGCCTCGCGGCCGAGCCGCTGCGCTTCGGCAAGCTCGACCTCAACCGCCCGGAAGAGATCTACGACGGCGTGATCGAGCTTGCGGCCGGCCCCGAGGTCGCGGCGGCGTTCTTCGCGAGCGGCCCGGTGCGCGAGCGCGCGGTGCCGCTCGACCTCATCGCCGCGGTGCTGCCCGAGCCGGTCGCCAACCAGGGGCTGGCGGTGCGCTCCGGCAACCGGGAGCTGTTGCTGCGGGTGGACGCCGAGCGTGGCGTGGCCCGCGAGCTGCGTTTCGCCCAGTACTGGGACTCCAAGCGCGAGTGCTGGACCCCGCGGACCGTGCTCGGCTTCACCCCCGCCGACGTCCGCCAGGTTTTCGCGCTCGACTTCCTCCTCGACCCGGAGGTCCAGCTCGTCGTCCTCGACGGGCCCGCCGGCTCCGGTAAGACCCGGCTCATGGTGATCGCGGCGCTCTACCTGCTGTTCGGCCAGCCCACGAACTTCAAGGTCAACCAGCGCTCGCAGCCGCTTTCCGGCGCCGAGCCCGGCTTCGAGAACGGGCTCATCCTGCTGCGGCCCGAGCACTCCTCGAGCCGGTTCGAGATGGGGTACCTCCCGGGTAGCCACGACGAGAAGATGTCGCCGTGGCTCGAGCCGTTCTTCCAGGCGATCCGCTCGGTCTCGCTCGCCAACGGCCACGACTTCCTGCGCGACCTCGAGGCCACCGGGCGCCTGACCATGCTCTCCACCTCGCTGCTGCGCGGTCTCGACATCGAGAACTCGCTCGTGCTTGTGGACGAGCTGCAGAACGGCGACCGCCACCTCGCCAAGACGCTCATGAGCCGTTTCTGCTCGTCCTCGAAGGTCGTGCTGGCGGGGTGCCTGGACCCGATCCAGATCGACAACCCCTACGTGGACTGGCGCTCCAACGCGCTGACGCGGATCAAGCAGGCGTACCGCGGGTTCGGGCCGTTCGTGGCGCAGGCCCGCCTCGTCCGCAACTACCGCGGGCCGATCTCGACCAAAGCGGACGAGCTGTAAAGCCCCGGGACCGGGGTCCGGCCACGACAGGGACGTGATTCGTGGTCAGTGGTCAGTCAAGAACGGGATCCAGGGACTGGGGCTTGAAAATCGGAGCCGGTGAATCGAGACTCGGCATGGAGGTCGCCATGAAGCGTCTGGCCGTCGTGGCCCTGCTCGCTCTAACCGCCGCCGGCGCGGCGGCGGCGGATCTGACCGCCGGGCTGCACTGGTTCGGGCAGAGCGCGTTCCGGATCGACGGGCCGCCGGTGGTCTACCTGGATCCGTTCCGGTTGCCCGACGGCCTCCCGAAGGCCGACATCATCCTGATCACCCACGCCCACTTCGACCACTGCTCCCCCGCCGACGTCGCGAAGATCCGCACCGCGGCGACCGTGGTGGTCGGCCCGCGCGAGGTGATGGCCAAGCTGTCGCCCCCGGTGGTCGTCATCGCCCCCGGCGAGACGAAGACGATCATGGGCGTGACGATCCGCACCGTGCCGGCGTACAACATCGGCAAACCCTACCACCCGAAGCAGGCCGGCAACGTCGGCTATCTCGTCACCGTCGGCGGCGTCACCTACTACCAGGCCGGCGATACGGACTTCATCCCCGAGATGGCCGGCCTCGCCCCCGACGTGGCGCTGCTCCCGGTCGGGGGCACCTACACGATGGACGCCGCCGAGGCCGCCCGGGCGGCGCGCGCGATCAGGCCGAAGGTCGCGGTGCCGATGCACTACGGTTCCGTCGTCGGCTCGGAGGCGGACGCCCGCCGCTTCGCCGCCCTGCTCGCGGGGAGCGGGATCGCGGCGGTGATCATGCCGAAGGAGTAAGGAGCAGGGACACGAGACCCGGGCGCCGAGGCGCCCCGAGGAGGCGTTTGGGATGACAGACCAACTGCACTGGCTCGGCCACGACTGCTTCCGCGTCGACGGCCCCCCGGTCGTCTACACCGACCCGTTCCAGCTCGCCGGCGATCTGCCGCCGGCCGACATCGTCCTCGTCACCCACGACCACTTCGACCACCTCTCCGAGCCCGACGTGGCCAGGGTCATGACGCCCACGACGACGGTGGTCGGGCCCGCGGAGGTCGCCGCCAAGGCCACGTTCCGCGTCGAGGTGATCGCGGCCGGGGAGACGAAGACCGTCAAGGGCGTCACGATCACGGCGGTGCCCGCGTACAACATCGGCAAGGCGTTCCACCCCAGGGCCGACGGCAAGGTCGGGTACGTGTTCAAGGTCGGCGGCGTGACCTACTACCACGCCGGCGACACCGACGTCATCCCCGAGATGAACGGCCTCGCCCCCGACGTGGCGCTGCTGCCGGTCTCGGGGACGTACGTGATGACCGCCGAGGAGGCTGCCCAGGCGGCGCGCGCGATCAAGCCCAAGGTGGCGGTGCCGATGCACTACGGCGCGATCGTCGGCGCGGAGGCGGACGCCCGCCGCTTCGCGACGCTGCTGGCGGGCAGCGGGATCGAGGTCGTGGTCAAGGCGAAGGAGTAGGGGCGCCGCCGGCCAGCATCTCGACGAGCGCGCGGGCGTTGTTGTGGCGCTCGTCGCGTGCGGCGTAGAGCAGCGTGACCGGGCGCGCGGCGGCGAGATCCCGCAGGCGAGCCATGAGTTCGTTGCCCTCGAGCTCATCCCGGTAGCGCTCCACGAACTCGCGGTAGCGCGGCGGTGCGTGGCCGAACCAGCGCCGCAGCTTGTCGGACGGCGCGAGATCCTTCGCCCACCAGTCCACGCGGGCGTCCTCCTTGGCGAGACCGCGCGGCCACAGCCTGTCGACCAGCACCCGCGCTCCGTCGTCCGGGGCGGGGGGATCGTAGACCCGTTTGATTCGAACCACGCCGCTTCTCCCTTCACCGCCGCGCTCATGCGCTGCCCCTTGTGGGAACACGCCACGGTCGCCGCGTGTTCCGGCGCCGGCCGAGAGGCGACCGGGTACACTGGGCGGGCCACGGAGGGACCACCGTTCGCGCAACCGCCATGGGGACCGACCAGCACGCCGACGACCCGCGCCCGGGCAACCCGTCCCGGAGCCGCGACCACTTCCGCTGGGACGACCGCCATCACCAGCCGCACACCGACATGGGCAAGTGGGAGAAGTTCTGGGCCTCGCGCGCCGACGCGGCCCAGTTCCTGCGCCTGCTCGGCCGCAACGTCGCGCAGCTCGGCCCCGTCGTGCGGCGGTACCGGGCCTTGTTGCGCGCAGAGCCCCCATCGCATCCGGTCGCGGAGCACGAGTTCGGCATCGCGGTCTCGCCCGCCCCGGCCACCTGGGGGCGGTACCTGGAGCGGATCCGGGACCTCGACGCGCGCGCCCTGCTGATCCGGGTCCCGGCGTGGGCGCCCCAGAGCGTATTCGAGCTGCACGACGAGTTCGCTCGGCTGCGCGCCGCTGGCACGCGCTTCACCTTCACCCTGCTGCAGAACCGCGACATGGTCAACGACCCCGGTCGCTGGCAGGCGTTCGCGCGCGAGGCGGCGGGCCGTCTTGGCGACCTCGACCCCACGTTCCAGCTCGGCCACGCCATTAACCGCAAGAAGTGGGGGGTCTGGCACCCGAACGAGTACGTCCGCCTGATGGAAGCGGCCGCCTCGGCGCGCGACGAGTTCCCCGCCGTCCGCTGGATCGGCCCACCGGTGATCGACTTCGAGTACTACTTCACCACCCACTACCTGGTTGGGAAGCGCCCGTTCGACTTCGACGGCGTCGCGGCGCTCCTGTACGTGGACCGGCGCGGCTCGCCGGACAACGTCCAGTACGGCCACTTCGACCTGTACCGCAAGATCATGCTGCTGCGCGCCGTGGTCCAGGCATCCGGCCACCCCGACGTCCCGATCCACCTCACCGAGTTCAACTGGCCGCTCAAGGGTTCCGGCAAGCACTCGCCCGCGGGCGAGCACGTCCAGACCGACGAGGCCGGGCAGGCGCGCTACCTCGTCCTCTACGACCTGACCGCGGCCGCCACCGGCCAGGTGGCGAGCACGTTCTGGTGGCAGTTGGTGGCGCGCGGGTACGGCCTCCTCGACGAGGACGACGCGTGGACCGAGCGGCGCGCCTACCGGGCGTTCAAGCACCTCCTCGCCCGCACCCGCGGCTGGGAGGTCCGCCGGCTGCCTTCGAGCCTCCGCCCACTGCGCGGGTTTCTCCTCCAGAGAGGCGGCCGGACCGATGCCATCCTCTACACCTCAGCCGGCGAGATCCGCCTCGACCCGGTGCTGGAGGTGCAGGACGCGAGCGATCTCATCGGCAACCCGCTCGCCACCGCCGCCCTCACCGCCGGACCGGATCCGGTCTACGTTTCGCTCGGCGCCGCCGAACCGGCCGCCATCCTCGACATCCTCACCCGGCGGCGGTGAAACCACTGGAAGGGCAAGAGACCGCGCGCGCGGCGCGCGCCCCACACGGATAAATTGGGTGGAGAGGCCGGCCGCCCGGCGGGCGGCCGCTACGGGCATGTGGGGCGCGCGGCCGGTGCTTCCGTCGCGGCGTTTGCTTGCAAATGCCGGTCTTTCGTGACGCGGCTGCCCAACTCCCGTGGCGCGGGCGCCCTCGCCCGCGCTCAACAAACCAGCCTCCCATTGCCC
>Ga0209385_1001078_pt1 | contig 11484 bp, 8 predicted proteins | sample NGEPerB_FD_184506 | JGI IMG/M metagenome (GOLD analysis project Ga0209385, IMG submission 184506) | Arctic peat soil microbial communities from the Barrow Environmental Observatory site, Barrow, Alaska, USA - NGEE PermafrostAB12-B... | ecosystem: Environmental > Terrestrial > Soil > Wetlands >... | reverse complement strand
CCTCGCGGTCGCCTGTGAGCAGGGCGGGGAGCCGGCGATCGCCGAGAACCTCTACCTCATCTGCGCTTCCACGGACGCCAACTACGTCACGCCGGCCGCGTTCGGGCTGGCACGGCTGCGTGCCCAGCGTCGTGACCTGCAGGGCACGCTGGACGCGCTCGACATGGTGCCGTCGACGAGCCGTGGCTACCTCGAGTCGCGACGGCTCGAGGCCGAGCATCTCCTGGGGTTCGGGGCGGGCCTACCCGATCTCCAGCGGGCCATGACCGCCACCCACAACGCGCGACTCGATGCGCTCACACAGGCCAGGATCGACGTCGACATCTACGAACGTGCGCTCAAGGTCGTCACGATCAACGGCGCTCAGGCGACCACCACGATCGGTGCCGTCCCGGCCACCCCTGTGGCGCTGAGAGACCGACTCGAGACCGCTTACCGCCGTCTGGCCGTGCTCGAGCCGGAGTCACCGATCCGGGTGCAGCTGGTCGAGAAGGCGAACCGTACGAGGAAGTGGAGCCTGCTGTGAACGAGTCGGACAAGGGCTGGCAGAGCCTCCTCCCGGACGGGCTCGAGCGCTGGCTGAAGGGCAAGAAGGACGACAACCAGGCCGCCGGACCGGGCACGGAATGGCGGCCGTCCGCCGATGCCCCGACGCCAGGCGTATCGTCCCCGGATCCTTCCCTGCACTACCAGCCGCCCGGCGTCGAGTGGTCGCCGGCAGCCGTCGAGAAGTGCCCCGCGTGCGGGGCCGAGTTCGCCGACGCGTACACGCCCGGCACCAGCCAGTTCTGTGACAAGTGCGGCGCGGCGCGACTGGCGCCCGTCCAGACGGACGGGGCTCTCAGGAGCCTCGACCCCGACGCCGTCATGGCTCCCCCACGCCCGTGCGTACAGTGCGGCGGCGCGGTCGACTCCGACGCGTACTGCACGGTCTGCGGGTTCAAGGCCGCCAGCGAGCGTGACCACTACCGCGAGGAGCCGGCGCCCTGGGTCGCCGGCGTCTGCGACCGCGGACTGAAGCACACCCGCAACGAGGACGCCATCGCGCTTGCTGCGGGTCAGGCGCCGGGCGAGCGGGCTGTACTGGTCGTCTGCGACGGTGTGTCCAGCTCGATCGACTCCGATGTCGCCTCGCTGGCCGCTGCCGAGGCGGCGCGCGACCTGCTGTGGGCCGACCGGCCGCAGGGGCTGGGTGTCGAGGAGTCGCACGTACCAGCCATGGAGCTCGCCCTAAGCGCTGCCGCGGCTGCCGCGAACGAGGCAGTGGTACGGACGACAGATCCGGCCAGCGAGAATGCCGCCTCGGCGACGTTCGTCGTGGTCGCGGTGTCGAAGGGCCGCCTCTTCTACGCCAATCTCGGCGATTCGAGGGCGTACTGGCTCCCCGACGCGGGCGACCCCGTACTTCTCACCCGGGACGACTCCATGGCCGAGGCCAGGGTCGAGATGGGTGTGCCTCGTCAGGAGGCCGAGAACGGGCCCAGCGCCCACGCGATCACGAAGTGGCTAGGCCGTGATGCGCCCGACATCGTGCCCCGTTCGGGCAACCTCGAGGTCGGCGACGGCTGGGTCCTCGTCTGCTCCGACGGCCTGTGGAACTACGCGTCCAGTCCGGCAGAGATCCGTACGGTGCTCGCCGCGGCCCTCAACGCCTCGCCAACCAACCTCGTCGACCTCTGCGAGCACATGGTCGCCTGGGCCAACGAGCAAGGCGGCAAGGACAACATCAGCGCCTCGCTCGCCCGACTCGGCGCCCTTCCGGCGTCCGTCGCCGCGACCGCTGAGGCCCACAAAGACCCTGCTTCGATAGCTACCCCGGTGGGGCCCACAGAGGACGAGCCCCAGCAGCCGGCCACGCCGGCCGTCACAGCCCCCGAGAACGAGTCGAGGGGTCAGGACACGCCGACGGAAGCCTGAGCTCCCCGCAGAACCTGACCCCTCGACCCGAACTATCCGGCTGGGACGGGCCGCGTCTGCGGCGAGTTCGCCTTCGTCATCCCTGGGTCGCGTACGACCACGTCGCCGAGGGCCTCGTCGATCTTGGCCATCGCTTCGGCCGAGATGACCACGCCGGAGGCGGCGACGTTCTCCTTGACCTGCTCCGGACGTGAGGCGCCGATGATCGCGCAGCCGAGGTTCTGGTTCTGCAGCACCCAGGCGACCGCGAGCTGAGCCATGCTCAGACCGAGCTCGTCCGCGATCGGCTTCAGGTTCTGGACCCTACCGAGGACGTTGTCGTTCATGAACCTCGAGATCATCTGCGCGCCGCCCTTGTCGTCGGTCGCGCGCGATCCCTCAGGGAGAGCAGCACCGGGCACGTACTTGCCCGTGAGCACACCCTGCGCAACCGGGGACCAGACGATCTGCGAGATCCCGAGCTCCTTGCTCGTCGGTACGACCTCGGCCTCGATGACGCGCCACAGCATCGAGTACTGCGGCTGGTTCGAGATCAGCTGGAAGCCGAGCTGCTTCGCCAGCGCATGGCCGACACGGAGCTGGTCGGCGCTCCACTCGCTGACACCGATGTACAGCGCCTTACCCGTACGGACCACGTCCGCGAAGGCCTGCATCGTCTCCTCGAGCGGGGTCTCCGTATCGTACCGGTGCGCCTGGTACACGTCGACGTAGTCGGTGCCGAGGCGCTTCAGCGACCCGTTGATCGACTCCATGATGTGCTTGCGGGACAGCCCGGAGTCGTTCGGACCCTTCGGACCCGTGGGCCAGTAGACCTTGGTGAAGATCTCCAGCGACTCGCGCCGCTCCCCCGCCAGTGCCTCTCCGAGTACGGACTCGGCGACGGTGTTCGCGTACGCGTCGGCCGTGTCGAAGGTTGTGATCCCCGCGTCCAGCGCTGCTCGTACGCACAGGGTCGCTGTGTCGTTCTCCACCTGCGACCCGTGGGTCAGCCAGTTGCCGTAGCAGATCTCCGAGACCTTGAGGCCGGAGTCACCGAGGTAACGGAACTTCATGCGTGCACGTTCTTCTCGTCCTTGGCTTCGGCGTCCTCGACTTCGGCATCTTCTGCCTCGTCGTCCTCGTACTCCTCGTCGTCCTCGTCCTCGTCGTACTCGTCCTCGTCGTCGTACTCGTCCTCGTCCTCGTCGACGTCGGCCTCGCCCTCCTCGGGCGCCTCGACCGTGTCCTCCTGTTCGGCGACCTTCGCGCCCGCCACGGCGGCCACAGCCTCCGGCTCGGGATCGGCGAACGGGTTCCCGATCGAGTTGCCGCCGAGGGTGGCGAGCATCTGACGGACGTTCGTGAGCTGAGCGGTGATCGCGTCACGGCGCGACGTGGCTGCCTGCAGCTCGCGCTCGGTCTCGCGACGTACCTTCTCCGCCGCCGCCTTGGCGCTGGTGATGTGCTGGGCAGCCTCTTCGTGCGCGGACTTGAGGTGCGCCTCGGCCTGGGCACGAGCCTCGGCCAGCGTGCGGTCGGCCTCCGCCTCACTCGCCGACTGGCGCTCCTGCACCACAGCGAGCGAGTTCTGGTGCGCCTGCATCGCGGCGCTGAACTCGGCCGCCGACTTGTCCCGGCGGTCGGCGAGCGTCTTCTCGAAGTCGGCGGCGGCAGCCGCGGCGCGAGCACGCTGGTGCTCGTACACAGCCTCAGCCTCTTCGCGGCGGGTCGTCGCTTCGCGGTCGGCGCTGTCGAGGATCTCGTCGGCCTGCTGACGGGCAGCTTCGACGATCTTGGCCGCGTCGGCGTCAGCCTTGTTCCGGGTCTCCGCCGCATAGCGGTCGGCAGCACTCCGCGCCTGCTCCGCAGCCGCCGTCGAGTCCCGAGTCAGCGTGTCCGCCTGGGTCTTGGCCTTGGTCACGAGGTCCTTGGCCTCGTCACCGGCCAGCGACAGGATCTTGCCGACGCGGGTGCCGAAGTCGGCGAACGTCGGCTCGGCCTTCTGCGCCTGCTCCGAGGCGAAGAGCGCGGACCTCTGCTGCTCGGAGGTCAGCCCCTCCTCGAGCGCGGCGACATGGGTCTGGAGCTTTGTCACCATGACGCCGTGGGTCGCGGCCTCTGATCGGGCCTGATCCAGCGCCTTGCGCAGGTCTCCGAGAGCCTTGTCGACCTCATTGGGTTCGTAGCCGCGCATGACCGTGCGGAAAGCGGGGTTCACCTGGGACATCATTCCTCTTCCATTGAGTTCTGACTGGCTGTCGTCGTGCGGGATCCGGGTTCGTCAGGGACGGCAAGCGCCTCGATGACGCCGGAGAGGTGGCCTAGTTGTGCGTTGATGTCGTCACGGCGACGCGCCAGCGTGGCCACTTCGGCGCGTGCCTTGTCGAGCTGTGTACGAGCGTCCGTACGGACCTGGTCGGCGTCCGTCCTGGCCTTCGCGAGCATGGCGATCGCCTCTTCGCGAGTGGAGCGTGCGGACTCGTACGTCTCCCGCTGGAGGGCCTCGAGGTCCGTGGCGGCACGCTCGCGGATGAGCTTGGCTCCTGCCTCGGCGTCGGCCAGGCGGCGCTGCGCGCGCTGCTCCTGGGCCTGCGCCTCGACGCGAGCGTTCTCGAGGAGCCTCTGCGCCTCGTCCTCGGCGCGCTGGCGGGTCTGCACGGCATCCTTCTCGGCGGCGTCGAGAAGTGCGTGCGCCCGTGCCTGCACGTCCTCGGCGGTCGCCTGGGCCTCGGACACGACGGCTTGTCCACGATGGTCGGCGGAGGTGAGCAGCATCTGCGTCCGCTCGCGCACCGTCCGTACGTGGTCGGTCAGCTCACTGTGGTGCTGCCTGCGTATGGACGCGGTCTCGGCCTCGGCGGTCGCCGTGTACTCGGCCATCGCCTGCTGGGTCCACTCCATGTGCGCGGCCGCCGACGCCAGCTGCTCGTCCGCGATGCTCTGGGCGCGGGCGACCAGCTCGTCGTGCTCTGCTTGCGCCGCGGCCTGCAGCCGGGCCAGCTGCTCGTCCCACGCCTGGCGTTCGGCCGCGACCTGCGACTGTGCCGCGGAGACGTGGTCGTCCATGCCGCTCTTGCGCTGGGCGAGCTCCGACTCGGCCGTGGCGTAGGACTTGACGATGTGCGCGTCGAGGTCGCGCCGCCGCTGGGCTTCCTCGGTCTCCCAGGCATCGGTCTTCGCCTTGAGGTCCGCGTCGATGCTCGCGGCGTACGCAGCGAGCCGTTCGCGTACCTCCTCGACAGCCCGTGCCGCGGTCTCGTTCAGCTCGTCGGACTTGCTCTGTGCGTCGGAGAGGATGCGCTCGGCCTCGGCACGAGCCTGTGCCACGACGTCTGCTGCCATGCGCTCGGCCGTGCGCGTGATGAGGCCCGACTGCGCGGACGCGTCCTCGAGCATCGTGAACGCGTCGCGTCTCGCCTCGTCCAGCCGGGCGGTCGCGGCGGCGGCCGCAGACTCCGCCTGTGCCTGCTTCTCGGCTGACGTGCGCACCAGGTTGTCGTTCAGATCCCGATTTCGGGCAAGCTCAGCACGCATCGCTTCAGCATCGGCTTGGGCTTCGGCTCGCAACTGATCGGCGAGATTCTGAGCTTGAGTCAGGATTTCGGCCGCTTGCCGCGGAACCTCGATCCCAGCCGGCTGAACTACTTCACGCGCGGCATGATCGAGCACCCGTACATGATCCTTCTCTGACTAGCGGCATAGCAAGCCGGGGGTACCGATGTCCCACTGACTGATCGAGGGTCTGACCAGGTGATTCGTGAGCGACACTGGGCGACCGCCCGGGCCGGTCCTTCGAACCGATACCGTCAGTTATGCACGAGCCTCGTTGCTCGGTCTTTGTGCCCCTGAGAGAATCGACACCATGGCCCAGTTCACGTCGACCGTCTACCAGAACGAGTTCCTTCCCGACGGCGGCACCGATGTCAACGCGATCGTGACGATCGACTGCGTGGGCGCGGGCGCGGCAGGGCAGACCGGATCCGGTGCCGCGGGCGAAATCATCATCGTCGACACATCCGGGTCGATGGGCGAGACCAACATGCGCGCCGCCAAGCAGGCCGCCATGGTTGCCGTCGACGCGATCCTCGATGGGACGTACTTCGCGATCATCGCGGGCAACCACAAGGCATACCTGGCGTACCCGATGGTGCAGACCGGTGCCGGCCTGGTGCAGATGACCCCGCAGACGCGTCGCCAGGCGAAGGATGCCATCAGCTTCTTCAGGTCCGACGGCGGTACGGCGATCGGTGCATGGCTCAACCTGGCCCGCGCCCTGTTCGACTCCGTCGGGCCGCTGTCCCAGAAGCACGCGATCCTGCTCACCGACGGCGAGAACCACAACGAGACGCCGCAGCAGCTCGACGCGGCGATCCGGAACTGCCTCGGCCAGTTCCAGGCCGACTGCCGTGGCGTCGGGGTCGACTGGAAGGTCGAGGAGATCCGCAAGATCGCCCAGGCGCTGCTCGGCTCGGTCGACATCATCCCGTCGGGCATGGATATGCCGGCGGTCTTCGGCGAGCTCATGCACAAGGCCATGGGCCGCGGCGTGGCCGACGCCCAGCTCAGGGTGTGGGTGCCGCAGGGCGCCCAGGTCCTGTTCGTACGGCAGGTGTCGCCGACCGTCGAAGACCTCACCGGCCGCGGGACCCCGATCAACCCCCTGACCCAGGCGTACCCGACCGGGTCCTGGGGCGACGAGTCACGCGACTACCACCTGTCCGTACGGCTCCCGGCGAAGGCCGTCGGCCAGGAGCAGCTGGCTGCGCGTGTGCAGCTGAGTCTCGGCCCGACCGTCGTCACGCAAGGTCTGGTGAAGGCCCGTTGGTCGAACGACGCAGCGCTCACCGCGAGGATCAGCCCCGAGGTCGCCCACTACACCGGGCAGACCGAGCTCGCCGCGGCGATCCAGGAGGGTCTGGCTGCCAAGGCCGCTGGCGACGACCGTACGGCGACGACGAAGCTCGGACGCGCTATTCAGCTCGCTGCGCAGACCGGCAACGAGGAGGCCACCTCGAAGCTCCGCAAGGTGGTCGACGTCGAGGATGCCGACAACGGCACGGTCCGGCTGAAGCGGCAGGTCGAGAAGGCCGACGAGATGGCGCTCGACACGGCCTCCACCAAGACGACGCGGATCCGCGGCTGATGGCCGGCATCTGCGAGAACGGTCACCGTTCCACGACCGACGACTACTGCGATACGTGCGGAGCGCCCGTCCATGCGGCGCCCTCAGTCGGCATCGCTCCTCCGGTGGCCGCGCCGACCACGCAGAAGTGCCCCAACTGCGGCGCTAGCAACCCCGCGGACGCACTGTTCTGTGAGGCGTGCGGCTACGACTACACGACCGGTACGCTGCCACGCTCCGACGTCGCCGGCATGCTGGGACTGAGGCGGGACCCGGTACTGGTGGACTCGTCAGTGAACGCGCCCGCGAGCGTTCCTGTCGTATCCGCGACGCCTTCGTATCCGGGTCTGTCCTCGGCCACACCCAGTGCCGTGGCAAGCCCGCGCGACATCGACACACCCTCCGCGGCGCCCGTTGCTCCTGAGGTGGAGCCCGTCGCAGAGGCACCCGCGGAGCCGGTTCCGGCAACACCCGCTGGCGACGAGGCCGTACCGCCGGTGGCTCCCCCTGTGACCGATCCCGCCGTACCGGCGCCCGTCGAGGCGACGCCGCTGGACGACGAGCAGCCCACCCGTGGCCGGCCAGCGCCGCGTCGCGAGTCGTACGTCGCGGAGATCTGGATCGACCCCGACTGGTACGAGGTGCAGGAGACCGACGAGCCGATGCCGTCGGTGGCTCTTCCCGCGACCGTCGTCCTGGGCGTCGACAACCTCATCGGCCGGGGCTCGGTGAGCCGCAACATCCACCCGGAGGTGGACTGCGGCATCGACTCCGGCGTGAGCCGCCGCCAGGCGCGTCTGTCCACGGACAGCACCCGCTGGTACGTGGAGGACCTTGGCTCTGCCAACGGCACGTTCGTGGGTCCGGCCGCGGGCCCCCTGCCGACGACAGCGATCCAGGGCCGGTACGAGCTCGGGCCGGACGACCGCATCTACGTCGGCGCCTGGACCCGGATCGTCGTGCGCAAGGCATCCAAGGACGAGGTCGACGCGCTCAGCTGAGACGGCCTTCGGCCTGTGGCGAACAGAGGCGCGTCCTGGATGACGGGTATGGCAGTCTGGCAGACGGGAGAGGCATCGAGCCGCCCGACGAGGAGGACAGCCGTGGAGATCAAGGTCGGGATTACGCACGTGAACCGCGAGGTCGCGGTCGAGTCGGAGAGCACCCCGGAAGAGATCCAAGAGGCGCTCACCGAAGCGATCGCCAGCGGCGGGTTCCTCACGCTGGTCGACGACAAGGGCCGCAAGGTTCTCATCCCGGCCGTCGGCATCGCGTACGTCGACCTTGGCGCCGAGCACGTCCGCGCGGTGGGCTTCGGCGCGATCTAGGTCCCGATCTGCGACCAGACTCATCGAGTGGCGGATATCCCACGGCAAATCGTGGGGCGCTCGACAGGGCGAGCGCGAGACCCGAGAGTCTCGCACCGCGCGCTTCAACCGGACTTGTTGTCGCTATGGCGGGGGTCGCGGCAGCCTCCAGCGATTCGACGGGAGTTGTGGTCGTTCTGAGTGCCGGATTCGGCCTCATACCGACCATAACTCCCGTCGAACCTGTGTGAGCGCGAAAGACCGTCGTCATACCGGCCACAACTCCCGTCCAAGCAGGCGGAACCCTGTTACCGGGCTGACGCACGCGCGATCGAGTTGTTCACGAGTTTCGATGTGTTCCGCTCCCCTGACCGCGCCGTCGAGCGCATGAGAACAGCCCTGCGCATGGCCGGAGCCGACGTGTGACTCATCGAGTGGCGGATTCCCCACCGAGTCACGGCTCAGAACGGTGGGTTTTCCGTCAGTCGGCGCGCATCCGTGAAGGGGCCGCGTCGGGTAGACTGACCTGAAGCGCCGACTGGCGCTCGTCGCTGAACACCCCGGTCACCTGACCGGCGCGGTGCAGCGAGGCCCGTTTTCCGGCCTGTGAGGGCCGGCCACCCGATAGGCACCACACTGACCATCGAGACCGGCTCCACCATGAGCCCGAGCAGCGCCCCCGAGAATTTCGTCCACGAACCCATCGCCGAGGCCGACCCCCGGGTCACCTTCGAAGAGCTCGGCGTGATGCCCGACATCGTCGAGGCGCTTGCCGAGATCGGCATCACCCACCCGTTCCCCATCCAGGCCCTCTCGATCCCGATCGCGATCCAGGGAACCGACATGATCGGCCAGGCGCGTACGGGCACCGGCAAGACTCTCGCGTTCGGCATCTCCCTGCTGCAGCGCATCGCCGTACCGGGTCAGCCCGAGTACGAGGAGCTCGAGGCTCCCGGCAAGCCGCAGGCGCTGGTCATGTGCCCCACCCGTGAGCTTGCCCTCCAAGTCACCCGTGACATCGCCATCGCCTCGACCAAGCGCAAGGCACGCGTCATGACCGTGTACGGCGGCGTCGGCTACGACCCGCAGCTCGACCAGCTCACCGCTGGTGTCGACGTGGTCGTCGGCACACCTGGTCGCCTCAAGGACCTCGCCGACCGCCGCGCGCTCGACCTGTCCCACGTCAAGGTGCTGGTGCTCGACGAGGCCGACGAGATGCTCGACCTCGGCTTCCTGCCCGACGTCGAGCGGCTCATCGCCCGGACGCCGTCCGCCCGCCAGACGATGCTCTTCTCCGCGACGATGCCGTCCGCGATCTCCGCCCTGGCCCGTATGCACCTGTCGCATCCCGTCAACATCCGCGCCGAGGCCCATGACGCGCAGGCGACCGTGCCGGACACCACCCAGTTCATCTACCAGACCCACAACCTCGACAAGCCCGAGATCGTCGCGAAGCTGCTCCAGGTGCCGGACGCGGATCGCATCATGGTCTTCTGCAAGACCAAGCGGGGCGTCCAGCGGCTCGCCGACGACCTCATCGATCGCGGCTTCGAGGCGACGTGCATCCACGGCGACCTCACCCAGGTCTCCCGGGAGAAGGCGCTCAAGCGCTTCCGCGACGGCAAGGCGCAGGTCATCGTCGCCACCGATGTCGCCGCGCGTGGCATCGACGTGGCGAACGTCACGCACGTGGTGAACTACGAGTGCCCCGACGACGAGAAGATGTACGTGCATCGCATCGGCCGCACGGGCCGTGCGGGCAACACCGGTATCGCCGTCACCCTCGTCGACTGGGCCGACGTCACCCGTTGGAGGGTCATCAACCGTGTCCTCGACCTCCCGTTCAGCGAGATCGCCGAGTCATACTCGACCTCGCCCGAGCTCATGGCCGACCTCGGGATCCCCGCGGGCACCAAGGGCCGGATCGTACCGACCAAGCCCCGCGCGGAGCGCGAGGACCGCGGCGAGCTGCTCGAGCACGGCAAGGACCACGGCCATGGCCACGGCCGTGACAGCGGTCGGGATCGCGATCGTGATCGCGATCGGGGCAAGGAACGCCCGCATCACAAGACCACTGACGACGCGTCCGACGAGGCGAAGCAGGATCGGCAGCGCGTCCGTCGCCGCAATGGAGAAGTCGTCGCCGACACGGCCACGGCTGCAGTGAGAGAGGGCCCGAGCGCCGGTACGACCGAGGGCGATGCCGCCAAGCGCCGTCGTCGGCGTCGGCACAACGGCGGCGAGTCCGCCGGCTCCGCTCCCGCCGCTGCCGCGGGCTGACAAAGACCCGCGACACGCACATCGCGACCGCACAGGCGTGAAGAACGCCGGTGCGGTCGCGGTTTTGTGTTCAGGACGTACGCGAGCCCGCACGGGTCCTGGAACCCGCACGGGTCCTGGAAACAGAAGAACCCCCTGCTGAGCAGGGGGTTCTACCACGTAGCCCCGACGGGATTCGAACCCGCGCTACCGCCTTGAGAGGGCAGCGTGCTAGGCCGCTACACAACGGGGCCCTAGCTGGTCGCCGTGTCCGGCGACTGCGTCACGCTACCAAACCACGAGGTTCCCAGCGAATCGCGCTGGGGTACTAGGACTCGAACCTAGACGTGCTGAACCAGAATCAGCTGGGCTGCCAATTACCCCATACCCCACCGGCGCCGCAGCGCCGAAGTAGAACACTACCGGAGTGGACGGGCGACCCTCAAACCGGTACCGACCGTGGCCTGCACACGCATCCTTCCGGCGATCCACCACGCGATCGCCGCGAACACGGCGAACCCTGCGATCTCCTCCACCGCGCTGAGCCAGGTCAGCTCCTGGATCGCGCGGGCCTGCGCCACCGAGCTCGTGAGCGCGGCCCACAGGAACGCTCCGAGGTTGTTCGCGATGTGCGCGCCGATCGATGCCTCCAAGCCGCCCGTGCGCCACACCAGCGCGCCCATGATGAGACCGAACATGAACCGGTGAAAGAAGAGGGGCGGGTTCTGGGCCCCGTGGAACAGCGCGAACAGCAGCGCCGAGCCGACCACCGCGAACCACTCCCTGCGCCAGACGAGACCCAGCGCCTGCATGAGGTAGCCACGGAAGAAGACCTCCTCGGCGGCCGCCTGGATCGGCGAGGTGACCAGTATCGCCACCACGAACGCAGTCACGTCCGGC
>Ga0209385_1001075_pt1 | contig 11501 bp, 11 predicted proteins | sample NGEPerB_FD_184506 | JGI IMG/M metagenome (GOLD analysis project Ga0209385, IMG submission 184506) | Arctic peat soil microbial communities from the Barrow Environmental Observatory site, Barrow, Alaska, USA - NGEE PermafrostAB12-B... | ecosystem: Environmental > Terrestrial > Soil > Wetlands >... | reverse complement strand
ATATCGGCCAGGAATGACTTTCTGGGAGTCAACTACTATACGCGTTCGCTGGTCAAGTTTGTCCAGGACGGCGTCTTGAACTACCAGGAAGTCCCGGGAGATTCCAAGAATACTACTGCTATGGGGTGGGAGATCTGTCCGCAGGCCCTTGAGGATCTTCTCCTGAGACTGAGGAGAGAATACACACGGATACCCATCTACATTACGGAAAATGGTGCTGCTTTTGACGATGTCCTGACCAATGATAAGCACGTCCACGATGCGCAGCGCATTGACTACATCAAGGCACATCTCAGCAAGATTGCGGAAGCGAACATGCAGGGTGCAAATGTCCAAAGGTACTTCCTGTGGTCACTCCTCGACAATTTTGAATGGGCCTGTGGTTACTCAAAGAGATTCGGGATCGTCCACGTCGACTTCGAGACCCAGGAACGGTCCCTGAAAGACAGTGCGTTGTGGTACAGAGACACTATCAGCAGCAGGATCATTGAGTAGCGTGATGAAGCCAGTTCTCTGTGGGGGGGAGATCCTGCTGGATTTTCTTTCAAAGGATGTGGGCAAGGGGCTTGCCGACAGCATGTTCTTTGAAAAGAGGCCCGGGGGTTCTATCTTCAATGTTGCTGTCGGCCTGAGAAGACTGGAAGCCCCGGCTTCCCTGTTGACAAAACTCGGAGGCGATGAATTCAGTCAAGGACTGATGAGTGTCATCACGGAAGAGAAGATCAATACTGAATGCCTGATGAGAGATCCTGACCTGAAGACGACTCTCGCCTTCGTGGCGTTGAACAAAGAAGGAAAGCCCGAGTTCAGATTCTACAGGGATCATGCAGCCGATACCAGGGTGACAGCCTCTGAAGTGGAGCACATAAACCCCCAGGACTATGCCCTGTACCATTTTGGCTCCATTGCGCTGCTCGAAGAGCCTGCATCGGATGCATATCTGGAGCTGTTGGAGAAGTTCCATGAGGCGAAGATCCTCACGTCCTTTGACCCCAATGTCCGGCCCTCACTCATCGGCGACAAAACGACGTTCGTTCAGATGTTCGACAGGATATGCAGCATGGTCGACATCATCAAGATGAGTGACGACGACCTGAAATATGTTACGGGTCTCACGGATGTGTCAGAAGGTCTGAAGATGATACGGAGCACAGCGGATGCCCTTGTTCTTATCACTCTTGGCAAGAACGGAGCCATGGTCTCGTACAAGGGTGCATGCTGGCGCGTCCCGACGTTCAACAGCGTCAAAGTCATAGATACGACCGGTTGTGGGGATTCGTTCATGGCGGCCACCATAGCTGGTCTCTTGAACGGTGGGGGCTTGGCGAGTCTCTCGACGTCCAAACTGACGGACATTGTGACCTTCGCAAATGCCGCAGCCACGATCGTCGGTACACGCTATGGAGCATCGAATGCTATGCCACGTCTTCGAGAAGTCGACAAGTTCCTTTCTCTCCACCAGAACGCGGATGCGCAGGGTGGCGTGTCAGAGTGACCGTAAGGGGAAATTGGTGAACGCGAGGAGGTATCGCAATGATCACAAGAAGTCAAGTAAAGAAGGTCCAGGAACGAACTGTTGCCATGATGGAAGAAGCACACATTGTCCTGACACCTGATGAGAAGGCTAACATAGAAGTTGCCGAGTACGGGCTGGGTGACTTCGAGCGTCAAGGGTTGGAACTCGTCGTGTATGTAAACACTGACCGCTATTGCGCAAAGGAGATGACATTGTTTCCCGGTCAGACTTGTCCGGAACACAGGCACCCGTCAGTGGGAGGCAAGCCGGGGAAGATGGAGACCTTCCGTTGCAGGTGGGGGAAGGTTTGGCTGTGCGTCGAGGGAGAGCCTGTGCGTCATCCGCAGGCGACGGTGCCAAAAGGAAGCGAGGCTTATTACACGGTGTTTCACGAAATCGAGTTGCTTCCCGGCAACCAGTATACAATTTCGCCTAACACTCTTCATTGGTTCCAGGCGGGTCCCGATGGGGCAATCGTCTCAGAATTCTCCAGCACGAGTAGCGATGAAACTGATGTCTTCACCGACCCTCGCATCAAGAGAATGCCGGAGATCGTAGAGGATTGAGCGCCGCGTAGCGTCGTAGAAGACTGAACACTACGTGCTGTGGTTCCAGGCTCAGTAATTAGCCAGGATCCAGCGCTCGAAGCCGAGGGCGTCGGAGACGTGGTCCGCTCCCGATGACGCTGCGTCGCCGATGACATAGTCGGTGACGAGATAGGTCTCGATACCGACCAGACGTGCTGACATGTCTTCAGTACAATCATTGCCCACGACGACCGCCTGCGTGGGATCGACGTTCATGGTGGTAGCAACGTGTTGCCAGTATGCCGCATTGGGCTTACAGTAGCCACAATTCTCCATCGTGCTGATGTATTCGAACGTATCCGAAGAGAATCCAGCCCATGCCAGCCTCTTGTACGTCGCCAGCTGTGGGAAGATGGGATTGGTCGTCAGCAGGACGCGGTATCCCTTTTCGCGCAGGTACACGACGCTCCGGTGGAGGGGTTCGTTGCGTCTCATAACATCGTGGACGTTGTCGAAGGTCGTCGCGTAGAACTCCATGATGCGGTCCCAGACGGCCTGTTGGTCGACGCCCTGGTACAAGGCCTCGAACTCTCTCCTGAACTTCACCAGGTTGCTGCTGTCCGGGCTAGTGTCCGCCTGCATGTGCGCCGTTGCAGCGAGGATGTTCCTGGCTAGTCCCTCTGCGGGCAGGAGGCCGTATAATGCACGTGTAAGCTCATCAAAGTAAGCATGCATGAACTCGTTCTCATCTGCGGCCAGCAGCGTACCATCGAGATCGAACAGAAACGTTGTCATCCAGGTTCTCCTTTTCTTGACTTGATGATCTGCAAAAGCATATTAGCAAACCCGGCCTCTTGCCTGTCGCGGTGCATTACCTTCGTGAAAGACGCACCGTGGTGGCTACTGCAGCGGTCGATGCTGTTCCCACTTCCACGCTGTACGGATGATGGTTTCAAGGTCTGCAAGCTGCGGTTTCCAGCCGAGTTCTGTACAGGCGCGCTTGTTGCTGGCGACAAGGATGGCAGGGTCTCCAGGGCGGCGTCCCGCCAGCGTGACGGGGATAGCATGGCCAACAACGTGCTCAGCAGTTTCGATGATCTGTTGCACGGAGAATCCCGTGCCATTGCCAAGGTTGTAGATGGTCTGTATCTGGTGTTCAAGCGATCCGAGTGCAAGCACATGGGCGTCAGCAAGATCGTTGACGTGGATATAGTCGCGGATGCAGGTGCCGTCGGCAGTTGCATAATCAGTGCCAAACACACTGATGGAAGACTTGCGGCCGGATGCAGCCTGGAGTACGAGTGGTATCAGGTGCGTCTCCGGGTCGTGATCTTCACCGATGCCACCTTCAGGATCGGCGCCGGCGGCGTTGAAGTATCGCAGTGATACGGAATGCAAGCCGTACGCCGCGCCGTAATCCTGCAGGATCCCTTCGATAACAGCCTTGGTACGGCCATAGACACTCGTGGGTGCAAGTGGACTGTCCTCCTCGATGGGGATGCTGGCCGGCTCGCCATAGACGGCGGCAGAACTTGAGAAAACGATGCGCTCGACACCGGCAATGCGCATGGCGTCGAGGAGGTGGAGTGTACCAGCCGTGTTGTTGACGTAGTAGGCACGTGGGTCTGTCATTGACTCTCCCACAAGGCTCAACGCTGCAAAGTGGATCACGCTGCTTACCTGGAATTGTTGCATAGTCTTGGCTACATGAGCTGTATCCGTAATATCCCCCACGACGAGGGGGACGTCAGCCGGCACAGCCCAACGGTGGCCTTTGGCGAGGTTATCCAGGACAATCACCGGATAACCAGCCCGTACCAGGCGTCGCACCGTATGCGAACCGATGTACCCGGCTCCACCTGTCACTAGAACTGTCTCTGTCATTACTGCCTCGCTGGCTGATATTCCTGAATCACAAAATCAGTATAGTCTGCATCTCGAGGAGGGACAAGCAGGTTTTCTGTTGTCTGTATGAGCAGGGAGTGCACGCCATAGTGGCTGATGAGGTGCTGGGGAGCGAGGTCGTCAGCACTGCCAGGAGGATCACATGAATTGCCAATCGCGTCGAGGCATGACTCAAATGGCTCTTGTATGGATACTTCACCATCATGTGATCAGCTGCGTCATCATCGGCGCTCACGGCCAGAACAGAATGAGGAGGACGTCAAGGCTGTCGACGCTGTCCTTGGTAACGCAGCGATGAAGGCTATCGATGAGGTGTTGACAGGCCAGGATATGGGCTCCCTTGTATTCGCTTTGTGAGGAGGGGTGGACTTTATTTAACATCGTGTTATAAATTACACAGCACTTGGAGAAGTGCAAATTTATAGGGAGGAGTATCTATGAAGAAGATTGTCGGAATCTTGCTTGTTCTGGCGCTCGTTGCTTCATTCGCTGGGTGCGGGAAGACGGCTGCTGCGCCGTATGTCGGGTGTACCATCTACAAATTCGATGACACGTTCATGTCGCTCGTCCGTCAGGAGATACAGAAGGATGCAACGGACAAGATCAAACTCAGTGTACAGGACAGTCAGAACAGCCAGCCGACGCAGAACGATCAGGTTGATACATTCTTGACGCAAGGTGTTACAGCACTTGCGCTCAACCTCGTCGATCCTTCGGCCGTCTCTGTTGTGATCCAGAAAGCAAAGGCTAAGAATATCCCAGTCGTTCTCTTTAACCGTGAGCCAGACCCCACTGACATGGCGGCCTGGAACCAGGTCTACTACGTGGGCGCCAAGGCGCAGCAGTCTGGAACCTACCAGGGTGAGATGATGGCTGCATATTGGAAAGCCCATCCTGCCATGGACCTTAATCATGATGGTGTGCTGGACTATGTCATGCTGATGGGTGATCCGTCCAACACCGACGCCAAGTATCGCACCCAGTATTCCATTGAGGCTCTTACTGCTGCCGGCGTCAAGAGCAAGGTCCTTGCTCAGGATACGGCCATGTGGGACCGCGTTACCGCTCAGTCTAAGATGGCCGCCTTCATTGCTGCAAATCCGGGCAAGATTGAGGCTGTTTTTGCTAACAACGACGACATGGCGCTTGGTGCCATCGAAGCACTCAAAGCAGCCGGCCTTGACAAGAACGGCAAGATTATCCCAGTCGTCGGTGTCGATGCCACTCCTCCAGGACTGGATGCTATGAAGCAAGGAACTCTTATTGGTACAGTCCTCAACGATGCTACCAGGCAGGGCGATGCCACGTACGACCTGGCATTTGCTCTTGGTACCGGAGCCGCGACCATCTCGACGACCGTTGGACCTCTGTGCGACCAGAACGGAACGGTAGATGCCGCTAACGGCCGGTACGTCTGGGTTCCCTATGTCAAGGTGACACCGGACAATTACCAGCAGTATGTCGCGAAGCCATAGGATACTGGAAGCTTAGTAGTTGATTGGCTAACGGAGGAAACCATCGACCCAGTAATCTGTGGTTTCCTCCGTTTTATGTTGATGGAGCGGAGGTGTCATCTCCATGAGTAGTAGCGAATACGTTCTTGAGATGTCCAATATCTCCAAAGCTTTCAGTGGGGTGAAAGCTCTAGATGGCGTGAGCTTGAAAGTGCGCCCTGGAACGGTACACGCACTAGTTGGAGAAAATGGGGCAGGCAAATCGACGCTGATGAAGTGCCTGTTTGGCTTGTATTCCTTAGATGAAGGCGAAATTACGTTTGACGGGCAGCGCGTAGCATTTGCTAACACCAAGGAAGCAATCGAAGCAGGCATTTCCATGATCCAGCAGGAGCCATCAGCCGTTCCCCAACGCAGCGTCCTGGAAAACTTCTGGCTGGGACGTTTTCCCATTAAGAGCTATGGGCCTGTCAAGGTTGTCGACGAGAAGAAAATGTACGCAGACTGCAAGGCGGTTCTCGACGACCTTGATATCAGAGACATGGATCCCTACGCGAAGATAGCTCAACTGTCTGCTTCCAAGGTTCAGCTGGTGCAGATAGCCGAAGCCGTTTCATACCATTCAAAAGTGATTATTATGGACGAGCCGACCTCATCGCTCACCGAAGATGAGGTCCAGCGTCTTTTTGGCATCATCAGAAGATTCAAGAGAGAAGGTGTGGCCATTATCTATATCTCGCACAGAATTGACGAGATATTGGCTATCTCGGACGAAGTCACGATCTTGCGCGACGGCAAGGTTGTTGGCAGCTATCCTGCCAGTGAGCTTACGAACGAGAAGATTATCAGTCAGATGGTGGGACGCACGCTGAAAAATCAGTTTCCTCCTCGTCTCAATGCTCCCAGCGACAAAGTTGTTCTCATGGTGGACCATGTAACGTCCATCGTTGAGCGCTCATTCAGAGACGTCAGCTTTGAGGTACACAAAGGCGAGATCTTTGGGATTGGAGGGCTTGTCGGCGCTCAGCGCAGCGAGCTGGTCGAAGCACTTTTTGGGCTTCGACAGATCGCGAGTGGAAGTGTCAGCATCAACGGAAAAAAGGCAGTAATCACGAACCCCAGAGATGCCAAGAGTTACAGAATGGCCCTTGTAACAGAAGAGCGGCGCGCGACGGGGATTTTCCCCTTGCTTTCCATTCTTGACAACACCATGATGGCAAGCCTTCAACGTTACTCGAACAAACTGGGCGTTCTGGATCGGAAGCGAGGCGAAGCTGCCGCGACAGCGGGCGTCGAGGCACTGAGAGTCAAAACGCCCTCGATGCTGACTCATATCCAGGATCTGTCAGGTGGAAATCAACAAAAAGTCATTCTCGCTCGATGGCTCGTCACTGATCCAGAGATTCTGATCCTGGACGAACCGACGCGTGGTATTGACGTCGGAGCCAAATTCGAGATCTATACGATCATGGCCGACTTGGCCAAGAGCGGAAAGGCCATTATCATGATCTCCTCTGAGCTGCCGGAACTTATTGCCATGTCCGACCGTGTCATGGTCATGTGCGAAGGAAAGGTTACTAATATTCTTGATCGAGCAGAAGCGACCGAGGAGCGGGTCATGACGTACGCGACAATGCTCGCATAACAGGGGAGTCAAAAATGAGTAAAGATACGCCTACTAGCTCGAGACAACGTTTCAGTATGGCTGCTGTTCGGCAGCTTATAACCAAAAATGCTATTGCTCTTGTGCTGCTTGTGCTGGTTCTCGTCATCGGTGTTATACGTCCCTCGTTCCTCGGGGGAGGCAATCTTCTGGATATCTTGAGAGTCTCGTCAGTACGTCTGCTCATTGCCCTGGGGGTTACTGGTATCCTGATTACAGGGGGGACGGACCTTTCGGCAGGACGTACAGTAGGACTGGCATGTGTCATTGCTGCATCGCTTGCGCAGCGTCCGGATTATGCCAGTAAGATTTTCCCCAATCTGCCGCAACTCTCGATTATCATTCCGATCCTTGCCGCAATGGCCGCTGGGTGTTTGGTGGGTTTCATGAATGGACTTATTGTTGCATTTCTCAACGTGCCAGCTTTCATCGCGACGCTGGGCACGATGATTATCGTCTACGGTGCAGCATCCCTCTACGTCGATCACCCGCCGCTCGGGGCAGCACCGATAGGAGGACTCAAGGATTCCTTCACGAATTTGGGAAGCGGGACCATAGGCTTTGGGCACTTTTCTATTCCCATTATCATTGTTATTGCATTTGGAGCGTTCCTGATCTATTCGTTCCTCTTGAACAGGACGACCTTAGGCAAAAATATATACGCCATTGGAGGGAACGCGAACGCTGCAACTGTTTCCGGCGTTAACGTACGCAAGAACCTTGTCATCATTTACACAATCGCCGGCGTCCTCTATGGACTTGCCGGTGTCCTTCTCTCGGCTCGGACTGGGGGAGCAACCAATGAATATGCATCGGGTTATGAGCTGGATGCAATCGCAGCTGCTGTTATCGGTGGTGTTTCCATAACAGGCGGCGTAGGTACGGCCACGAACGCAGTCATAGGTGTTCTCATTTTTGAGGTCCTCAACAATGGGCTTGTCGTCTTGGGCGTATCTGCGTACTGGCAGCTGGTCATCAAGGGTGTTATTATTGTCAGCGCTGTAGCTCTCGACATTCGCAAATATACCAGGAAACGCTGACGGTCAGAGGATATCTTCCGGCAGTCTATCCTGAAAGGGATTGTTCGTGGATACCGATGGCACGATCGGGGCGGCGGTTCAGCACCGCTTCCATTCTCGACGCCCCGATCGTGTTGGGCGAAAGAGAATCCGGAGGACTTGGTGATAAGCTGCTGCCCAGGTACTGGACACCCTTACGGTCTTATGCCTCCTGAGATTGGATGCATTGATTGGGCGTCTGAAATCATTGTTGAAATGTGAAGTCTGGCCTGCACATGATTGTGACCGGGGCGTGCAGGGGGTAAGAACAAGACGGGATGGCGCACATGAGGGAATGCATTATTGGTATCCACGTGGGGACAGCATCCATCAAGGGATTGCTAGTCGATGTGTCGGGTACAATTGTTGCGACAGACTCGGCCCCAATCAGGATGTCGACGCCTCGCCCCGGTTGGGCGGAACAGAACCCTGAAGACTGGTGGAACGCGACCATTCAGGTCTTGGACACGCTTACTGTCGACCGAAATCTCGAGGTCCTCGCCGTGTCGGTATCCGGTCAGATGCACAGCCTTGTGCCGCTCGATGCAGCTGGTGACGTCGTGCGCCCCGCCATTCTGTGGTGCGACCAGCGCACGCAGCAGGAGTGCGTCGAACTGTCCGAGGCTTGTGGTGGCGAACAGGAAGTCATCAAGACATTTGGCAATCCTGTACTACCAGGATCCACGGCGCCAAAGTTGCTGTGGTTGCGCATCAACGAAGCTGACAATTTTGCCCGCATTGCGCGGTTCTGCCTGCCCAAAGATTACGTTGTCCTGAAACTGACCGGCCGGCTTGTCACAGAATCTTCAGATGCGTCTGGCACGTCACTCTACCGCGTGCGCGAGGGCGTGTGGGACAAACACATTCTCGACGTCCTGGGGGTCCAGCGTTCAATGTTGCCGGATCTGGTGGGCGTCGGTTCGGTCATTGGGGCGATCACCTGTCCGGATCTGCCACGACTCAGAGGTGTTCCAGTCGTTGCCGGAGGCGCGGACAATGCAGCAGCGGCGTTCGGATGTGGTGTCGAGAAGCCTGGCGATGCAGCCGTGAGTCTTGGGACGAGAGGTATTGTCGTTGCGGTTACCTCCACTCCAAATCCAGACCTCACGGGGCGGGTCCACCTGTTCAGCCATGTTACCAGGGACTGCTACTATCACGAGGCGGTGATCCTTTCGGCTGCGGGAGCTCTCGACTGGTTCCGGCAGCGCTTTGTGCAGAACCTCTCCTACGGTCGTATCGAGGAGTTGGTTGGACAGAGCCCTGTGGGCAGCAACGGCGTCCTTTTCCTTCCGTACCTCAACGGAGAACGTACGCCGCACCGCGATCCTGACGCCAGGAGCGTCTTGTATGGTATGAGTTCGTTCAACAGCCAGGGGGATGTGTTGCGTGCTGTCCATGAAGGTGTCATCTTTGCGTTGCGAGAGGGAGCTGAGAGCATCGCTGACATGGGGACGTCGATGACCAATGTGCGTGTCATCGGCGAAGGTTCGCATTCACATGTCTGGTGCCAGATGCTGGCGGACAATCTCGGTACTCCGGTCTGGAGTCCTCTGGTGGATGAAGGCGCAGCGTATGGGTCGGCGCGCCTCGCGGCCAACGCGACAGGTATCAATACGACCGGATGGGTGAAGCTGGTCGAGCGCTACGAGCCGGACGAGGAGAAAGGTCGCCAGTATGCTCCCTGGTTTGCCGAGTACAAGGAGCTCTATCAAACATTGCGAGAACGTTTCAAGGTATCTGCGCGGCTCGTGGAACGGCAAAGCTGACCCGCCATAACTGAGGCTGCTTGCTTGAACAACCCAGGTAGACCCTCGGTCTCCATGGTGTACGCCGTTGAGTTGGTGCGGCGAGACCGGCAACAAGTGAGTACCTGGAGCGGAGGGACGACGACCGAGATTGCCATCTACCCCAGGGATGCTGTTTACAGCTGTCGTGATTTCGTGTGGCGTATCAGTTCGGCTCGTATCTCCTCGGAGGAATCGGAGTTCACCTCGCTGCCCGGAATCTGGAGGCTGATCATGGTTCTCGAGGGAGATATGACTCTTGAGCATGAGCACCATCACAGCGTTCGGCTGCAACCACTTGAACAGGATGCCTTTGCTGGAGACTGGACGACGAGAAGCACGGGGATGGCCAGGGATTTCAACATCATGCTGTCTGGAGCCTGCTCTGGGCGGATGCAAGCGGTCAGCGTGCAGGGGCAATCCAGCCTGGCAATACCCGATGTGACAGTGCAAACGTGTGACGAGGGCAAGAAAGCCGTGTACGTCGTGTATGGCGTGGACGGCGCGATCGTCGTCGGCGCTGACAGCGATGAGACGTGGAAAATGGACGCCGGGGATGCATTGCTTCTCACGACCGACCATCAGGGAGCCACGAGAAATGTGAGGCTGTTCAATCAGGACAATACCCCCGCTCATGTCGTGCTGGCGACCATATGGTATGAGTGAGTTCTCCAGTGGGCCCAGGAGATTATGAGCAATGACACGGAGTCCGGGAGGCAACTATGCACAGTGATGAGTTCCGGTATCGCAGCAAGGATGGCCAGAACCTGTATGCCCGCGTGTGGACGCCCGAAGGGGACGTGCGCGGCGTGGTCGTGCTGGTGCACGGTCTGGGCGAATATGGTGGTCGGTACGTGGACATCGGACAGAGCTTCGTGAACCGTGGGTATGCGTTTGTAGCAGGAGATCTGCGGGGACACGGTGTGTCCGAGGGCAGGCGGGCGTTTGTTGCGCGTCTCGACGACTTTATGGACGACCTCGACCAGTACTGTGACGAGGTCCGGTCGCGTTTTCCTGGCAAGCCACTGTTCCTGTATTGCTTCAGCATGGGTTCGACCATCGGCGCGGCATACCTGATCCGCAGACACCCTCACTTGGCTGGCGCGATTCTGTGCAGCGGCGGATTTTTGATACCGCCAGCATCCGCGGCCGCCATGGGCAAGGTCAAAGCGTTGCGGCATCTCGTGCCAACGATGGCTCTCAGCAACGGCATGGGCGCCACGCGAGACAAGGTTTGCCACGACGTCACGGTACTGGATGCGTATGATGCGGACCCGCTGGTGTACAAGAGGATCACTGTTGGGCTGGCGGCTGTCTTCGTGGACGCCAACGCGGAGGTCCTTGCGCGTGCAGCCGAGATCCAGGTCCCCGTGCTCGTCATGCACGGAGAAGACGACGTCGTTGCGATGCCTGAAGGGTCGAAACGTCTTGCCGCAGGTGTCTCAGGTGACGTGACATTGAAGCTGTGGCCCGGACTGTACCACTTCATCCATCATGAGCCGGACGGAGCAAAAGAACGGGTGCTTGCCTTCGCTGCCGACTGGCTGGATATGCACGCCAAAGGCTAGCGCTTGACGCAGCGACTCACGTAGAC
>Ga0209385_1001074_pt1 | contig 11502 bp, 7 predicted proteins | sample NGEPerB_FD_184506 | JGI IMG/M metagenome (GOLD analysis project Ga0209385, IMG submission 184506) | Arctic peat soil microbial communities from the Barrow Environmental Observatory site, Barrow, Alaska, USA - NGEE PermafrostAB12-B... | ecosystem: Environmental > Terrestrial > Soil > Wetlands >... | reverse complement strand
AATGCAGCTTCCGGAGGACACCAGGAATGAAATCTTACCGTATTTAATCCATAGTCTTTAAAGGTTTGAAGCACCCTTAGCCACGATTTTATATCAGTTGGCGGATAACCTGTAAGAGGGAAAATACAGCACTCAAGTGATCCTCTTAAGAAGATTTGCCGGTCATTTATCTCAAAACGTGTTCCACTGGTTTTAATGTTACGCATTCCGAAATCCAGCGACTGAGAATCCAGTACCTCTCCCTTAAGGCCTGTAAGGCTGACAGAAAGTTTGTACAATGCAGGGCTGAATTCACTCCACGCCTGAACTTCGCTTCCCATCGGAAAATCTATAATAAGCTGAATGTCATTTGAATCGGTTTTTGCAACAACAACTGTCTTTTTCAGTTTCTGTGAAACACCGGAATTAAAACTCCTGGTCTGCAGGTCAATTTTCCCATTGAAGGAAGTTCCGGATTTGTTGCTCAACGCCACTATTATCTTTGCCTTTCCCCCATTAAGATCGGGATATACTTTCACATTCCTTATAAAAACTTTTGAGGTGGCTATCAGGCTAATATCGCCGACAATTCCATTCCAGTTCGTCTGGGTGTGATCTGTTATACTATGAGAATTAATGCCTACAGGTATTACAACCCGATTATCAATTCTTATACTGATCAGGTTTTTGCCCGGGATCAGGAGATCTGTTATATCGAACTGATGAGCAACAGCAAGGCTGTTTTCAACGCCTGCTTTTTTCCCGTTGACATATACAGTCGACTCCCAATGAGGTCTTTCGAGAAATAAAATAATATTCTTCTTATTCCAGGCCGAGGGGATTTCAACTTCTTTCTGATACCAGGCAACGCCTTTATAATATTTAACAGGTTTCAGCCAGAAAGGAATTTTGATATTCCCGGGCTGACGATACTTTTCATATTTTTTATCGGTGAAATAAGACTTATCGACTATTTCTCCGGTCCAGTCAGTATTAATCGTAACCTCATTCCCTTTTCCGTTCTCTGCCATCGATCCGGGAAGCCTCACTGTTTCAACTGCCAGATCGTTATACCACATGTTTTCAATTCCTTTGTCAAGAGAATCAATTCTGAATCTCCATTCACCTGCCAGTGAAAGCTTTTCCCTGATTTCATCAGGTCTTACACTGCAGCCGGCAAGCAAAAGTACCAGCAGGCTGTATTTAAAAACCCAGATCATTTAATTGTTCGTCGTATTAGTTACCCAACAAAAGATCTATACTGTACTCTGGAACAAACTCTAGACTCCTGATATATGTCTTTTCTCTCTCATCCTCGCTCAATGGCCTGTCGAAGTAAATTTTGAAATCTTGTTTGAATGGAAATATCTCAATTTTCAATTGCTGTCCCTCAATCTGGTTCCCAAACTGTTTGAGAGCTATCTGCCAGGGAGTAAAATTATTAAAATTATCAGATATGAGTTTATGTCCTAATCTTAAATCACCTTTATCGCCATTGTAATTTACATGTAAATAAAGTTGATTAAGGCCGGTCAGGTAACTATCGGGAATTTTAAGCAAATATTCGTCTGACTGCAGGCTGGCATCTTTATCATTTGCGGATTTATCGGGTACTGTTTCAGGTTTTACAAGACCCTTTAACTCTGTCAGATAAGATGGAATTATATATTGTTCGGCTGTCAGCCACGACTGATCGCTGACTATCGTCACTTCATCCGAATTCATATATTCCACCTTTATTTTTGCAGCAAAAGATTTCTCCCCTCCTGTAAATGGGAAATCAATCATAATCTGATTATTGCCCTTTTGCACGTAGCCGGTAATATCAAGCTGATTCAATTTCCCGGGAATGATTTCCTGATTCAGCCAGAGTTTATTTATTTCAACCCTGCATGATATATCAGGGCTTAAAATTAATTTTACCGATCTTATCGCAGAAGGATTTTCAAGACTAAATTCTTTAATAAATATTTTGTTATACAGCTGATTAGAAGCATCCACATTCTTTACCGAAGCGTTGAGTCTTTCAGAACCCGAAAGAAAATTCAGCGGAGTAATTTCAGGGATGAAGCCTTTTGAAGAAACGGTAAATTCGTACTGCCTGTAATCACCAATGGACTTGGGAGCAGGCTCAGACATATTTAGCTGGCAATTACCGCTCAAATCAATTACCTTCATGACATTTTCAGGACCATATAAGTGTAACTGATTGTGATTTACATAAATATTTGCATTACTGATAACCAATTGCTTCCCGCCGGTCGAGTTAAAAAGCCAGACCTTATCCGATTCTTCGGATGAGAGAACAACGATTCTCTGCTCTTTCCCGTCAGAATTTATAATTTTTATATGGTTTTTTATTCCGGGGGTTAAACCGGTAACAGTATACTGGCTATTGGTTTTAATTATTTTCCCGCTTGTTGATTCAACTGACCTGACTGAACCGGCTTCGAAGCAAAACTCAGGCTGCATATCAAAGTTCTGAATAAAAAACCAGTCTGTCCGATCTTTCTGATCGATCCGGCATAATGGCTGAGCCGTGGCATATTTCAAAACAACTTTGTTCATCCTGAAATTAAATGGCCAGATAAAAGTACTACTGTCAGGAATATTAACAGGGTATGAAGGGAACTGTACAGTTTCGTCTTTAAGATTAATTTTAAACTGAATGTTTTTCTGTTCCGGTTTTCGTGTTCCCCTATAATAATTTATTCCAAAAAGAAAACCTGAATTATCTTTTACTCTTACGGAATATTGCAAGTCATTTACAGGATCTTTTACTTTAGCCACAACAGGAACCATAGGGGCAAGCATTTCACCAAATTCATTCAGAAAATAATGTAATTTTTTAACCTGGTAATATGAAGGAGCCAGTTCACCAGTTTCTTTTATAGCTGCCTGGAAGTCGTAGGAAATTTTCGGATAGGTATTCCAGTATCCTGTTTCTTCGCGGTTTTCCTCCATGCTTGTGAGTATTCCAACCGGATTTGAGCCTCCGGCAAATACATAATAACCCGTAAGATTGCTGCCTGAACCAATTTTTGCGGTGACAATAGCTGATCCGTCAAATCTGCTGAATACCGGTCGCCGGTGTTGAGTGATCTGGTTTCCGACACCCAGTTCGCACGTAAAGAAAGGGTACATATCTCCATACTTTCTGTCAGTATCAAATTCAAAAGACGGGTTCCGGGTGATTTTTTCAATATCTGAGTTCCATGGAGCTCCGGGATATGCTCCCCAGAGCGGGATTACCTCATTTTCCGGAACTGAAGCGTTATCCCATCCTGTTACTGTGTAAAGAGGCACATCAATGCCATATTTCCTGGCCGTATTCTTTAGCCACAAAATGTGGTCCTTGCCCCTGCTGTACTCATTTTCAAGCTGTATGCCTATAATGGGTCCACCATCTTTATACAACAGACCATGCATCTGACCTGCAAGTTGTTTAAAGTACTCTTCGAGATATGACTGATATACAGGATCATTAGATCTGTCAACAAGAAATTTCTTCTTGAGGATCCAATCGGGAGTGCCACCATTTCTGACTTCTCCGTGAGCCCATGGGCCGATCCTGGGATATACAAGCATCCCATGATCCTGGCACAACTTAATAAAACTTCGTATATCCTTATTTCCCGACCAGTCGAATTGTCCTTCAATTTCCTCATGGTGAATCCAGATTACATAAAATGCGATAATATTGATACCACTGGCTTTCATTTTTAAAATTACATCTTCCCATTGTTCTTTAGGAACCCTCGAAAAATGCATTTCCCCCATTACAGGAATAACCGGTTTCCCTCCGATTGTCATGTACTGGTTATTAATAAGGAGTTCATGACCAGGCTGACCGGGATTGCCCATTTTATAATTGCCAGGTTTGATTTCCTTTGCAACATTTGAAGCATCAATGCTTAATACATTTTGTGAGTTTACATTATAGGAAGAATACAAAATTAAATTAATAAGGAGTAAATACTTTGCAGTACTTTTTAACTGTATCATCATGCAGATATTATTTAGTGATTGGTAAATTCATGTTCAATTTCCTCCAGGGACTTTCCTTTTGTTTCAGGCAATCTTCTGAAAATAAACAGAAACCCAAGAAGACAAATACACCCGTAAAGCCAGAAAGTACCTGATGCTTTAAGCAACTGGTTTAAAAGCGGAAACGTATAGGTCAGGATGAAACACGCGGCCCATAAGGAAAATGTCGCAACCGACATAGCGGTTCCCCGCATCCGGTTCGGAAAAATCTCGGAAAGTACAACCCACGTTACCGGGGCAAGAGACATTGCATAACAGGCAATAGCAGTCACAACCATAATCAATAAAGGAAGACCCTGAATATGGAAAAAATACATCGTTCCGAGGACAGCATATATACCTGCCAGACCACCTGCTCCCAGGAGCATCAGGGCTTTTCGTCCCAGTTTATCGACAGTGAACATTCCGATAAAGGTAAATGCCAGGTTTACGCATCCTGTTATTACAATATTGAAGAGGATATCTGAAACGCTGTAACCTGCATTTGAAAATATCTCCTGGGCGTAATTGAAGATCACATTTATTCCGCACCATTGCTGGAAAACTGCCAGTACTATTCCGAGCAAAAGCAGTTTTGAGATGCCCGGTTGATTAAGTAATCTGAGATTTGTTTTTTCGCCCGACTCCCTGAGAGTCTGTTCAATGGAAGCCAATTCTGTAAACGCATAATCATCTCCTCCGATCCTGGTAAGTATTTTTTGAGCTTTCGGGCGATATAACAAATTCTTAGCCAGCCACCGTGGGCTTTCCGGAACAAACCACATAAGAATAAAAAACAAAACAGATGGAACAGAGCATGCATAAAACATCCATCTCCATCCTGTTTGTCCGTTCCATGATGCAAGTATATCGACAGTTGTTGCGCCTGGAGGAACGGGTCTGGCAATCCGCCAGTTGATGAGCTGTGCAGCCAGAATTCCGATAACAATGGTCAGTTGGTTTATTGAAACAAAACGCCCCCTTACATTTCCCGGAGTAATCTCCGCTATATACATTGGTGAAAGATTGGAGGCAAGACCAATTCCAATACCCCCTAATATTCTGAAAGTGACAAATAACCCGAATGATCCTGAGCTCCCAGTTCCGATCGATGATGCTACAAATAGTCCAGCTGCCATGATCAATAATTTCTTACGTCCGAGCCTGTCGCTGAGCCAACCTGAGATTACTGCTCCGGCGAGGCATCCCACCAGAGCACAACTCATCGCCCACCCTTGTAAAAAGGCATGACCGGTAATCCCAAAATAAGGCTCATAAAAAGGCTTGGCGCCTCCGATTACAACATAATCATACCCGAACAAAAGTCCTCCCATTGCTGATACCAGGCAGATACTTATGAGGTAGTTCCAGTTAAAAGTATTTACTTTCATATGTTGCACTTAATTTTTGCGCAGGGCACAGGGCTATAGCTCTTTTAAAGCCTCCAGCATTGCCACAACATTCTCAAAAGGAACATTAGCCTGGATATTGTGAACTGTATTGAATACAAAGCCACCGTTGTTGTTAAGTATATCGCACTGTGATTTAACCTGTTCCCTGACCTGGGCAGGTGTTCCAAAGGCAAAAGCGCCCTGAGTATCAACACCCCCTCCCCAGAAAACGAGCTTGTCGCCATATTTTTCCTTCAGCTTCCGGGGATCCATACCCGATGCATTGATCTGAACAGGGTTAATAATATCAAAACCCGATTCAATGAAATGACTCATAAGTGGTTCGACAGCTCCGCATGAATGTTTGAATGTTTTCCATGTTGTATTGTGATGGATCCAGTCGTTCACTTTTTTGTAATATGGAAGCCATGCCCTGTCATAGGTCTCAGTTGAACAGAAAGTTGAATTCTGGGTGCCAAAATCTGTTCCGCAGGTGAAAACCACATCAATTTTATTTCCAATAACTTCAGACAATAACCTCAGATTTTCTATTGCTATATCTGTCTGCCGGTCAAAAATTTCTTTTATGAAATCTTCTCTGATGAGAGTTGAAATATACCATTCCTCAACACCGCGGATGCCCTTAGGATCTTTTAAATTAATTGCCGGCACAAGTGCTATATCGCCAAGAGCAGTGCCGCCAAGTGATGCAACTACCGCTTTGGAATTATCTTTCAGTTCATTAACTTTATCTTTCCAGTAAGCAAGCTCAGGTTCAGTGATATGTCCAAATTCCTCAAGATTATCTTCAATCTTAAGTGAGGAATCATCTATTGGCTTTTGCCTGTCGATTGCATCAAAAAAGAAACCCGTCTTTGGCATCATACCGCTGGGAGGTACTGAAGTATCACCTTCAGGATACATCAGGATATCTCCGTTACTGTTATAAGTATAATTAAAGCTCCCTGGGAAAAGGACCTCCTGACCCCAGAGAGTTTTATGGACTCTCCAGTTCTCGTTGGGGACACCGAACATATTCTTTGCAGAAAACAATCCGATAACATCAATATCCATAGCCCTGATCAATTCAGAATCTATCTCTCCAAGCATCTGGTAAGGTTCAACTACCCTGACCGGCTTTTTCTCCAGTCCAAAATAATCACGAAGCTTTTCAACAATAAGCACATGAATGCCTGTCACACCTGTAGAGCCAAAATCCACTACAACCTTATCGGGTTGTTTATGATTGATTGTTTTTAGAAAATTCTGCCGGGAATCTGAATTCATAATTACAATTTTTTATTGCAATAAATTATGTAAAAGTTGAAATGAGCCCTTTACCTGTAAGGCTTATCTTTTCCAGAATTGTTCTATCTCTTCCAGCGATTTTCCTTTGGTTTCAGGAACATACAACCAGGTGAACAACAATTGCAGAAACGACATTACTGCCAGGAACAGGAACGTCTTTGCACCACCAATGGATGCCAGAAAGTGAGGAAAAAGCAATACAACAAGAAAATTGAAAATCCATTGAGTGAAAGAGGCAAAAGCGACTGCCTTTCCACGAATCCTGTTTGGGAATATTTCAGAAACCAGTGTCCAGAATACAGGACCAATGCAGGAAGCAAAGAAAGCAATAAACAACAGAATGCAGATCAATGTAAAAACCCCTTCCATTTTTAAATAAAATGATATGGCTAACATTATCAGAGTAATGACCATTCCCATTGAGCCAATCAGATAAAGGAATCTTCTGCCTATTCTGTCAATGAAAAAAATCGCCACAAAAGTGAAAATAAAGTTAATCAAACCTACCAGGGAAGTCTGAAGCAGTGCATTGTTAATTTCCACCCCTGCTGCAAGCAGTATTTTTGGTGCATAGTCAACTATGGTATTAATACCGCTGATCTGAACGAATATAGCCAGAAGGAAACCTACGAGCATAACTTTACGCACCTGGGGTTTGAAAAGTTCTCCCACGGATACAGATGATGAATTCCCTTTCAGAGATTCTGCAATCTCCAGAATCTCAACTTTTGCAAGCGACTCGCCACCAATTCCGGTAAGAACTTTAAGAGATTCTTCCTTTTTACCTGCTTTATACAACCAGCGGGGGCTTTCAGGAATAAAAAATAATCCCGTGAAAAACAGCACTGAAGGAACTATTCCGGTCGCAAACATCCATCTCCAGTTATTGTCTATATTATGCAAGCCGTAGTTTATAGTATATGAACATAATATTCCCAGGACAATTGCAAGCTGATAAACTGACACCAGCATACCTCTGTTTTTAGGAGGAGCCACCTCAGCGACATACATCGGAGATAGAACTGAGGCAGCGCCGACTGCCAATCCGCCAAAAACCCGGGCTGAGATAAAAACAATTGAAGATGTGGCAAGAGCGGTGAATGTACAGGAAACAGCAAAGAACAAAGCAACCACAATAAGAACCTTTTTACGGCCATACATATCAGAAAGAACACCTGAACCAAAAGCGCCGGCTATGGCGCCTAACAGAAGTGAACTTACTCCCCAACCCAATTGAAGCTCATTCCATCCGAAATAAGGCTGTATAAATGGTACTGCACCTGAAATTATTGCAACGTCAAATCCGAACATCAGCCCACCCATGGTAGCGATCAGGCAAATGAAATATAAATGAAGCAAGTTCTTCTTCATCAGACAAAAATATAAATCAGGTCAACTAAATTCCCATAGTTTTTCGCATGTAGTCCCTGCTCATTTTGAGACTTTCTTTAAGCGGCCGTGTTCTGACAAAACCGTTTTCATGCGCCAATTCGATAGTAGCATCTCCTTCAAAATGTATCTCTCTTAAAACATCTCCGATTTCCTTAAAGTTGACATTCCCTTCTCCCATCGATTCAGGCCATTTACCATTGGTTAGCTGATCGCGCAAATGCATATAGACAATCTGTTTCCTGAATTCCCTCAGAAAATCCACAGGGTTAATGCCCGCCCTGAGCAGCCAGTTCAGATCAGGACCAAGCTTCATATCGGGAATTCTTTTCAGTGTACCCCTGAGATCGTACATATTATTTTCAACTTCAGCAGTATGGTTATGCAAGTTAGGCACGATGCCTTTTTTCTCTCCAAGCGCGACAATCTTCTTAAGCAGCTCTGCCTGATTATCAAACTCATCCTCCGTCTTTTTTCTACCTGCCGGTTCCCCTACAGATATGCCAAATGTTCTTGCACCTACTGAAGCCATGTTTGTAAATATAAGCTCAACATCTTCATATATCTGGTTTTTCTTGTCTTTATTCCACATATCTGCTCCGTATGAACTTCCAATCAGTTTTATTTTGTATTGATCAATCAGTTCTTTGATTTGTTTTGTATAGACTGCGCTCCTTAAGGGATGTTCCATTGTTTCCACACCATCAAATCCGGCATAGGCTACATCGGAAAAAATCTGGCTAAGAATTGGTGAAACATCATATCCGGGCATAGTACTGGCATAAACCCATACATGAGCGCCGACCATTATCTTTTTTTTGCCTGCATCCTTAAGAAAAGATGCAGACTTGCCTGGCCGTGACAATGATAAAGCCAGCACCGAAAGTGATGTATTACGTAAAAAATTTCTGCGATCCATAATAGATTAGTTTAATTTTTATAAAGGCATATCTGGTAATTTCCAACCTTCACGGTAATTATGCTTAATATATGAATTTGCACTTTCCAGGGCATTGAAGGTATCATACTTTTTGTCAAATGTCGGATGTCCGTTAACGACTTTAAAATCATCGCTTTTCACAATCTTCAGTTCCTCTGTCGGTGAGATGTTGGTAAACCGCATGTTTTCCCCATCCCACGCAAGCGCTTTGTTCAGTCCCTGGAGACGGATAGCCAGAACACCCAGCAGAACCATCTCGTTAAAAGGTCCGGCATAGGCAAAATTTGAAGTGCCCTGGACCCTGCTTTCAGGAGATTCCTTACAGGCGCGTATCCAATCCTGTTCATGAGGTCCGTCGGGATAAAAAACAGAACCGCCGGGAATCCTTCTCAGGTATGGCTTAACACTGGGTACCCTGCCTGACATAAGGCGGGCATTGTAACCTCCTGAACCGCACATGAGGGAATCTTTGGAACCTATAAACAGGCAGCCTCCTAATCCATCGGCCATTAAATTTTCACCTTCCGGAAGAACGTCAGAAAGGTTTGGAAGCAGACCCCCATCATACCAGTGCACTTTTACAGGTGGCAGTGCAAGTTTTGCCATATTGTCCCTGGCAGGAAATGAAAACTCAACAGTTTCTGCCTGAGGCGCTGAATCTGTATTAATGCTGGTTGAACTTCCCCGTACTTTATCAGGATAGCCAAGCTTCAGAGAACGGTAAATCGGATCCATGACATGACAAGCCATATCGCCAAAAGCGCCTGTGCCAAAATCCCACCATCCTCTCCAGTTCCATGGAGTATATATTTCATTATAAGGGCGCATCGGAGCTGACCCGATGAAAAGATCCCAGTTAAGAGTTTTGGGTACCGGCATTACCGCTGCGGGCCGCGGTATACCCTGTGGCCAGATAGGTCTGTCGGTCCAGGCATGTACCTCCCTTACTTCACCTATTTCATTGTTCCATATCCATTCACAAAGCTGACGCACTCCGTCACCTGAATTACCCTGGTTGCCCATCTGTGTGGCAACCTTATATTTTGCAGCCAGTTTAGTAAGTAACCGCGATTCATATACCGAGTGAGTAAGTGGTTTTTGGCAATACACATGTTTCCCAAGGGTTAAAGCATGGGCAGCAATCAGAGCATGGCTATGATCGGCAGTTGCAACCATTACCGCATCTATTGAACTTGCCATCTCATCGAACATTTTGCGCCAGTCCCAATATTTCTTAGCTGTTGGAAATTCCTTAAAACAGGCCTCAGAATATTTCCAGTCCACATCGCACAAGGCAACTATGTTCTCTGTTGCCATCCCGTGAAGATTGGTATGCCCTTTGCCACCTATTCCTACACCGGCTATGTTAAGCTTATCGCTGGGTGCTTTGTGTCCGAAACCGCTCATTACCTTGCCCGGAATAATTGTCATACCGGCAGTTACGAGTCCGGCTTTTTTTAAAAAGCCTCGCCTGGTTTTGTCTGAATTTGACATGTTATTAATTTTTTCAAATATGGCTATAGCTGTTTCAGTTTAATATTCCTGAACCACACTTTTGTACCATGGTTCTGAAGTGAAATATGGCCCTCATCAAATTTTCCCCAATCAGGGAAACCTGTCCATTTACCGCTATCCCGGCGTTTTTTCCAGTCATCAGAGTTTTTTTCATATTTCACAACTACCACATCATTCAGCATCTGAGTGACAAAGTTCCCGTCAACGACCAGAAACAAATGATTCCATTCATGGAGTGGCTTATAAGGTTTTGCCATTGGAGGATACATTGCATAATTTGCACCATTGATCTGCCAGTCCTCAAGTTTACCTTTCCAGTTTTCATGATCAATAATCTGAAATTCAGGACCGGTTTCGTACGGGAATTTGTATTTTGGGTCTTCCCTGATCTGGAATATAACCCCGCTGTTAGTTGCTGTATCCATTTTATAGTCAACGCTGAATGCAAAACTGCGGTACACTTTATCTGTGACTATGTCGAGGCCTTCCTTACTGCCTGAATTGTTTGTTGTAAAAGTTCCGTTGTCGATTTTCCAGCAATCATCAGGGAATACTTTCATATTATATCCATGCCATCCGGTCGTTTTAGTGCCGTCGAACATCAATTGCCAGCCATTGGCTTTTTCCTTGGCAGTCAAAGTGTTGACAGGTGCATTCTTATCCAGTTCAGCATATAATGCCAAAGGATCTCTTTTGCTTGATTTTGCACTGCAAATAATGACAAGAGCCATTATTCCCAGAAAAATTTTAAGTGAAATTGTTTTCATTTTTGTACTTTTTTTTGGGTTTATGTTATTATTTGATATCCTGGAACCGAATTATGATTTTATGAAATTTCCCCATTTGACTTCATAAAAAGGATTGCTTCGGCTTTCTTCGGATTCAGAGTTAAAAATAGAAATATTTTGATTTAAAGATAAACAATTATGAATATCCAGATATGCATAATTAATC
>Ga0209385_1001072_pt1 | contig 11528 bp, 16 predicted proteins | sample NGEPerB_FD_184506 | JGI IMG/M metagenome (GOLD analysis project Ga0209385, IMG submission 184506) | Arctic peat soil microbial communities from the Barrow Environmental Observatory site, Barrow, Alaska, USA - NGEE PermafrostAB12-B... | ecosystem: Environmental > Terrestrial > Soil > Wetlands >... | reverse complement strand
ATCGCGTGCCGCAAGCAAAGTCGGGTTTCCGGTATTGCTTACCAGCTTCCCCACGTGTAGGGTTGCCGGTATCGGTAACCAGTAGGAGGTTGACAAGATGGATAAGAGGAACCTGGGGGGCCGCCCGGAGATCGGGCCAGCGTTCAGTGTGCGTTTCCCCGCGGCACTGCTCGATCGGGTCGATACGGCGGCCGCGGCCGAGGGTCGTACCCGTGCTGGCTGGCTCCGCGCATCCGCCGAGGATCGCCTCCTGCATCTCGGCAGGGAGGAGTTGGCACCGTTCGTTCTTTGGCTCCTGGAGGACCAGGGCGTCGAACACAGCGAGGTTGCCCGAGTGATCGAGAAGCCTTGGGCGTACGAGGATTGGCTGGCGATTTATCGGTGTGGTGGGTCGCTGTCCGACCTCGACGACGACGACGCCGCCGCGAAAATGTAGTAGTCGGATGACGTCGCCAGCTGTTCGGGTCGGGGAAACAGTCCTCCCAGGATCGCCACCTTTTGCAGCCATGCGTGGCGCCCACGTCCAACGGGTGCTCTTCACCCACTTCCAGGTGCCTGCAGTCGAGATGCTGTTCGACGAACCGCTTTGCTGCCCGATATACGGCGCTCTGACGTTTGATGGGTTGGCCGCCGACAGTCAGGGTCGGTTCCATCTTGTGGTCCGAACGGCGGCTGCGCGGGCGTATCTGGGTCCTGAAGCTGCAACCGTTGCCCGGCGCGCTCACATCTTGGTAACGGCTCTCGTTGATGGTGGGCTGATCGGCGTCGATCGGGTCTCCGGCGTCGCGGCATGGTTGGGGGAGTGTTGGTCGGCCGCTGCCGAAGAAAGTCTGAGCGACACCGACTGATCGAGCTTTCAGCTTTTCCGGGGCAGCCAGGTGCGGTCCCATCCGTGGAATCAGGTGTCAAACCTGACCAACGCTCAGCGGCTCCCTCGGAGAAGTGTCGGGTGAAGCCGGGTGGATCCCGCCAGTTGTCGGCAACTCCGCTTCGACGTCGCAACCGACCGGGGAAGTTTGACATGGTCGCGCCGCCGGGCTTATCCAACTTTTGCAGCGCACTGCTGCAAAATTACCCAGCCATGGCAAGGGCTGTGGCCTCCCGTCATGACGCCGAGTTCAGTTCTGGGTGTTCGTTGTTTCGATGCTCAGCAGGTGGCCGCAGCGCCGATGGGTGACGGGGTTCTCGCCGGGTCGGGGTGGTCTGAAGACTTCGGCGAGGAGGTTGTCGGTGAGTGGCAGTTGGGCTCCGGCGGCAGCCACCCGCCGTATGCGGTGCTTGACCGCTTGCGGGGTGACGAAGTAGCGGCGGGCCACTGCTTCGATCGTGGCGGGAGGTTCACCTCGCAGGCCGGCCCAGTCCAGCACCGATTTGGCGCGGCCCTTCAACGGACCGAGGACCCGCCAGGTCAGTTGGGACACCAACTCGTGGACGGTCAATCCCGGTAGTGGTGTGCCGCTGCGACCGCGGGTGAGGTGCCCGATGAAGGCCTGGCAGGCGTGCACGTCCTCGATTGTCAGCTGCGGGTAGTGCTCCAACACTGCCTCGATGCTGACGTTCTCCGCGAGCAGGCCGGCGACAGTGACCACCGGCACCCGGGTGCCGCGCACGCACGGCATACCGCCTCGGACCGCGGGATCAACCACGATGCGGTCCATGGCTGAAGACGGTAGCTCGCAGAAGCAGAACAACGACCAGGGATCCAGCGCAGACAGGATAGCCGTCAAGGAACATTGTCGGCGCCGTCAGGAAGGATGGCCGGGTGAATAGCCGCAGCATCCCAGAACCTGCCATCCCCGTCGGGTACGGGGGATCTGTTTGAGCAGGTCAAGTCCGAGGTGCAGGGCGGCGCGGGTGCGAGCTGCGCTCGGCGTGGCCCGGACCAATCGTGCGCAACAGCCTGTTGCGCGATTGCCGTGGGGACACATCACGGTGCTCTTGGACCCGCCTGGACGACAACCAGGTCCGTCAGTGGTACGCCACGCAGGACGCTCAACATGTCTGGTCCCGGTCGGTGCTGCGCCATCACATCGACAGCGGTCGTCACCTGCGGGTTGGCGCCGCGGACACCACTCGGAAAGGGGCCAACGGAGCTTTACCCGGCGAATGGTCAGACGGCGGCGACGTCCGATGCCTGTGGTCCCTTGGCGCCCTGGCTCACGGTGTAGGTGACCTTCTGATTCTCCTCAAGGGAGCGGTAGCCGCTGCCGGTGATCGCGGAGAAGTGGACGAACACGTCGGGGCCGCCGCCATCCGGGGTGATGAAACCGAATCCCTTCTCCGCGTTGAACCATTTGACGGTGCCTTGAGCCATGGTGTTCTCCAACTGTTGACCGGTCACCCGGGTGGTGCGCGGGCGGTTGCAAGGGTAATCGGCGGCGTCGGCGACGGATGGGCCAGCGCCCGGTTTCAGCCGCGGCCCTGTCCGCGACCACCGCGGCGACGTGGTTCAGGTGCGGCCGAAGCAGACGCTGCGGCCGGGGTGGACGTGGCCGACGGTGTAGGTGACGGTGTCGGAGGTGGCGCCGTCGGCGTCGGACAGAATGAGCGTGTCGCCCTTGCTCCCCAGGGCCAGTCCGCCGCCGAGGGCGATCTGGGTGACCGCCCCGCCCGTGAGGGTGCCGGTGAGGGCGTGAGTGCCGCCGGCGGCGTCGGCCAGGTGCCACCCGGTGAGATCGATCTCGCTGGCGGTGGTGTTGATCAGGGTGACGGTTTCGTGACCGCGGTCGACCCCGGCGGGGTCGGGCAGCGCGGCCAGGATGACCACGTCGCCGGCGGCGTGCGGGCGCGCAGGTCCGCGGGCAGGGTGTCGTAGAAGGCCGGGTAAACCAGCCCGGCCGTCAGGAGGGCGGCGTTGATCGAGGTGTCGACCCGCGGGTTGTCCAGGAACACCTGTGCGCCGTCGGGTTCGGCGGGGTCACCGGGGTATAGATGAACCCGATCATCCGGCCGTTGGCGTCGATGCCGTTGGACAGAACATAACCGCGGACGGAGTCCTGGTCGGTGTGGTCGACGTTGTTCGGGGCGTCGGGGAAGAACGTGACGCCGGTGAACCCGAGCTGGGCGAGCAGCGCGTCGCGGGCGGCGATGGCGCCGGCGAGTTCCTGGTGGTCGTTGTCGAAGTGGGTTTCCAACGCGTCGATAGCTTCCAGCCGGACCGAGATCCCGCGTGAGTTGATCTGCGCCGGCCGGCCGCAGCGCCGCGGCAGCGTGTCCACCAGGGCGGGGGTGTCCGGTTGGAACTTCACCGTGTCCCCGTCGGGCTGCGGTCCCTGCCGGGGCAGGGCCGGATACCGGATGACGAACGACCCGCGCAGCACCGTGTAACCCATTGCCGCACCCCCAGAAACGAAATGACCCGACCCGCGGCTGATTGTCCGCCGCTGCGGAGTTCCGCTCACCCGAATTACCCCTGGGCGAAAAGCCGGCGTCCTCGGCATCGACACGCCGATCGATATCCCAAGGGTGGGACGAGCGTGGGAGTTCGCTGTCGGGTGAGAGTCGATGACACCCGTTCCATGCCGGGGCGGTGCTCCAGCACCTGGCCGGGACCGCAACCCGGCCGTGCTGGGGACGTCGGGCCCGCTGGCCGGCGTCGATCGCACAGGAGTGTCCGCGATCACATCTTGGGCAGAACGCTGGCCGGGGGGCACAAATCGGGGGGTGCCTGCGTTGCTAGTCCAAGCGTCACGAGGCTTGGCAGCTGAGCCGAGGCCACGGTCGCTGGAGAACCTCTGGGAGTCCAATTATGGCAACAACAACTGATTACGACGCTCCTCGGCGCAGCACCGTCGAGGACGCCGACGCCGAGTCGTTGGACGCGCTCACCACGGCCCGGAAGGACGCGCAGTCTCCGGACGTCGACCTCGATGAGGGCGACACCGCGGAAGGCGTGGAACTGCCCGGCGCGGATCTGTCCGGCGAGGAGCTGACGATGCCGGTGATCCCGAAGCAGGCCGACGAGTTCACCTGCGCGTCGTGTTTCCTTGTCCAGCACCGCAGCCGAATCGCCTCCGCATCTGGCGGACAAACGATCTGCATTGATTGCGCCTGACCCCCGCGTCGTTTCCATCGTGTCGGCGGCTGGTGGGGTCTCGTGTGCCGTCCGTACAGTGGTCGAGATGAGTGCGGGCCGGGCCCGCGCATGGTCGGTTGTCTGTTCACCCCCAGACCCCGGGTGACCGTGTACGGGAATGCATCTCGGTGGCGGGGCGCGACCAGTCGCGTGACATCGGATCGTCAGCCGCCAGAGAGCACATCACCTGTGTCCGTTCACCCGGCCGACGGGATCGATGTCCGGCCGCGTGATCCACGTGCAAGAGGTGTCAACCGGTGCGGCCAAGCAGAGGGTCAGCCGTCTCGAGGAGGAAACCATTGATCCAGCCCGTTGTGTTCACGTGCCAGTTCTGCTCCGAGCGTCAGGAGTGGGATACCCGCGAGGCCGCGGATGCGGCCGCCGTCTGGCACCTGTTCGAGGTTCATCCGCTGCGCTGGCGCGCGATCGCGGGGGACCGGTGCCCCACGGATCTCCCGCCGACGCGGCTGGGCCACCGGTTGACATGCATCGGATCCGTTTGAGCAAAGAGCGGCGACGACTGGCCCACGCGTTCTCGTATTCCTCGTTGGCGATCTCCGATGCCGTTACCGACAGAGTCCTGGCGCCCGCACAGCGTGCCTTCGTTCGTCGATAAATCCACACCTGGGCCGCGAGAGCACCACGGATCAGTAGCATCGCAGACTTCTGCACTACCGACATGGCATACGGCGGCCGCACCATCGCGATACCAACCCAAAATGACAACCCGCCCGCAAACGGGGCGGCTGCCACGTCTTTGTGATCACCGAACAGGGCTTGCCTGCGCGTTATGGACGCCTTCTTTCGTGCATCCAGCAGGGACCCCTCCCAGACCCCTCCCGCAGCGGTCTTTACGGACAGACAGCGGGAGGGCCGCCCGGCGAATCGTGCCGGCAACGGAAATTTCGCCTGGCTCTGCGTCTGCGTTCAACTCTGCGAATTTGCGGATTTCCTGTGTGTTGACTATGAGTGGCGCGGTTGTCGGTGCTGATTCATTACGTTCATATCGGAAAAGGGTTGGTCAGCGGCGGGGAATGACGATAAAACAGCAACCATGCCGGGGCAGGTCCACTAGTTTGTCGAAGGACGAACATGTGGGTGCCCGCTGGGCGCACGGTGCGCCGGTAGTGACCGTCCGGTCTTTGCTCAATCCCCTCACGGACGCAATGGAGCCGCATCATGACCGCAGTCGGATCGGACGCCATCGAGGCACCGAACTTGTTCACCCTTACCGGGCATCTGCTGTCGATCACCTTGGGCGTTGACCGGGATCGACGGCCAACCGCGCTTCACCTATCACGACACCCAGCGGGCGCTGAATTTCACCGGTGACGAGATCACTGTGGAGGACACCGCGTTGGGACGGCAGGCAACGGTCACGATCGTGAGGACCGTCGACGTCGGGAACACTACGTTCACGTTGCTGATCCCGTTCGTGAACTTGATCTCCGGCAACCACTCGATCACCACGTTGGGGATCACCACGATGCACCGGACCAGCATCGGCGGCATCGGCCACGGGCAACTGACCACCTACCACCCCACCGTGCTGCACGGCACCGCCGACCAAGTCCAATCCTGACCAGCGGCGTCCGTCATCTCCACTCGGTGACCGGGGTCCGAGCGCTATGCCCCGGTGCATTCCTCCAATGAATTCCGATAGCCGTTCTGCCGCAAGGGGTGTTGATGATGTCTGGTGCTCCGTCACCGGTGCAGCCGGTTGGCCCGTTCCTCGCGGCCGCGCCGAAGGACTCGGTGACCACGTCGCTGGGCGCGGCCCGGGTGTGGGCCACGCTCGGGCAGGGCATCGTGTCCGAGGTGTATTGGCCCTCCACCGGTGAACCGCAGATCCGTGACCTCGGGTTCATCGTCGCCGGCGACGGCTGGTGGGTCGAGGTGAAGGCCAACGGCCTTTACACCGTGACCGCCACGGATCCGGACGCGCCGCTGGCGACCATCACCCACACCGGCCCCGCCGAGCACCCGTTCCAGCTTGTCCTGGAGGTGGTGCCCGACCCGGCCCGGGATGTGCTGCTGATCCGCTACGAACTGTCCGGGGCCACCGCGAAGGTGTACCCGTTGCTGGCCAGCCACCTGCAGCGGCACCCGGACACCGACCCCGACCAGGACTATCGGGGCGGCGGGGACAATACCGCGTGGACCGCGGCGGGCGGCCCGCTGTTCGCGCAGGGCGCCGGCCGGTACCTGTGTCTGGCCGCCGGCGGCGGCGGGTTCACCCGCACCAGCGTCGGCTATTTCGGCACGTCCGACCTGTGGCAGGACTTCGACCGCAACGGTGCGATGACGTGGACGTTCACCGACGCCGGCCCCGGGTTCGTGGTGTTGTCCGGTGAACTCCCCGACGCCAACGGTCTGCTGGCGCTGGCGTTCGCCGACGACGCCGCCGCCGCGCAAGCCCTGGCCGAGGCCAGCCTGAACACCGGGATCACCGCCGCCCGCGACGCTCTCACGCAGTCCTGGCACGACTGGGCCGCCGGCACCGTGCTTCCGCCGGCGCAGCCCGGCGACCCGGTGGACCTGGCCGACGCGCTGCGCCGTTCGGTCACGGTGCTGCGGGTCCACGAAGACCACGCATACCCTGGCGCGATCGTCGCCGGCCTGACCATCCCGTGGGGCGACACCACCAACAACCCCGGCGGCTACCACCTGGTGTGGCCGCGCGACGCGGTGGAAACCGGGTTCGCCCTCCTCGCATCCGGTCACGTCGACGACGCGGAACGGCTGCTGACCTACCTCACCGGACGGCAACAAGCCGACGGGCGTTGGGTGCAGAACTTCTTCCCGGACGGCACCCCGTTCTGGCAGGGCACCCAACTCGACGAAACCGCGCTGCCGGTGATGCTCGCCGCCAAACTCGCCGACCAGGGCCGCCCCGCCGACCAGAACACCATCGCGATGATCACCGCGGCGGTCGGCTACCTGGTCCGCAACGGCCCGCTCACCGAGCAGGACCGCTGGGAAGAAGACCCCGGGAGCAGCCCCTACACGTTGGGGGTCGTCATCGCCGCCCTGGTCGCCGGCGCCGCGTACCTGTCCGGCACCGACCAGCAGTACGTGCTGGACCTGGCCGACGACTGGAACCACCGCATCGAGGAATGGACCTACGTCCACGACAGCTGGCTGGACACCGTGTACGGCCTGGCGGGGCATTACGTGCGGGTCGGCCCGGACCCCCAAACCGGGGTCACCCGCATCGCGAACCAAGCCGACACCAACTTCGCGCCACCGAGTTCCGGGGTCATCGGCCTGGAATACCTGTACCTGCCGCGGCTGGGCCTGCGCGACCCGCAGGACCCGCGGATCACCGACACCAACGCCCTGGTCGATGTCATGCTCGCCCGCAACGTCGGCACCGGAACCGCCTACTACCGATACAACTACGACGGCTACGGCGAACAGGTCGACGGCGCGAACTGGACCGGCGTCGGCGTCGGACGGGTCTGGCCGCTGCTGGCCGGGGAACGCGGCCACGGCGCTGTCCTGGCCGGGCAGGACGGGCTGACCCAACTCACCGCGATGCTGGCCATGCGCTCACCCGCCGGGCTCGTCCCGGAACAGGTGTGGGACCAGCCGCCGCTGCTGCCCCGCGGCGGAATCCCGTCCCTGCCGTTGCTGACCGGGCTGCGCACCCTCAGCGCGATGCCCCTGGTCTGGGGGCACAGCGAACTGATCAAACTGGCCTGGCTCCGGGCCACCGGACAACCCGTCGAACAACTCCACGCGGTCACCACCCGCTATCACGGTCAGACACCCACCCCGACCGTGACATTCTGGCGGACCGCGGTACCGGTCCTCGAGTTACCCCCGAACCGCGACCTCGTCATCGAGGACACCCAACCGTTCGTGCTGCACTACGGCCACGACGGCTGGCAAGACGTCCAGGACCGAGCCGCCGCGCCGCTGGGGTTCGGCATGCACGGCGTCCGGTTCACCGCCGCCGAACTCGACGGATGGTCCAGCCTGCAGTTCCGCCGCCGCTACCCCGACAACTGGGACCCCCACGGTGACCAGGACGTCCGCATCGTGCCGGAACCGGCGCTCCAGCTCCGCCAACACAGCGGCCAACGCTGAACGGTAATCACCGCAAGTACCCTCACCCATCACTTGATGTGATGATCAGAGCTCGCTCGGGACCTCCATGGTCGACGACGTCGAACCTCAGCAGCCGGGCGGGGGGAACCGGTCGGCCAGCGTGGGGTGCGAGCCCTGGAATCAAGCCTGGATCACCGCGGGCTGGCGCCTTGGGTGGAAGGGCCGCGCGGCCTTGTACGCCAGTCGCCGCCGGAGTCGGTCATGTTCGCCAGCCACCTGCCGGTGCCGTCGGCCCGCGCGGGCTTCCTTAACACCGCCGAGGTAGGCGACCAGCTTGGCGCCCAACAGGTCTCGTAGGTCGGTGACCAACACCGGGGGGTCGAGCCGGCAGCGTTGAAGTGGGCCAAGTCGGATCCTGCGCGGTCGTCGTCATCGCACCCCATGGCCTTCCGTTCGCAGTTCACAGCGGGCTGTTCGCTCGGCGTGGCGGGATGGCTGAGCTGGTCCGCGCTGCGACACTGCGGATGTCGCTGGGCTCTCGATGTCGAGGTTGGGTGGTGCTGATGAGCGTGGTGCTGGAGGAACTGACGATCTGCGTCGGTGACGGCTGCACGAATCGCTTCCCCGACGAGGCAAGCTGGGAAGGCCGCTGCCCGGAGTGCATGGCGTTGTGGGACGACCACGCCGCCGGCCTACATGATGTGCCCGTGGATGGATGCTTGCTCTGCCGCTGAGAGAGTCTTCAGCGGAACCGTTCTCGCACCGGCACAACCGACAGCCAGACCACCCGATGTAGCACCCCGCTGGTCAGACGGAACGGATTCTGGATCAACCGGCCGCTCCTCTAGAGTCCTTTAGATACCTCTAGAGGTTTCCACAACGTTTAGAGCCGTTAGGTTTCCGACTGCGGGGCAGATGACACGTGCCGTGAGCCAGCCGAGGCAGCAAAGTCAGGCCATGAACATGATCAGCGCAGCGGCGAGCACGAACAGACCCAAGAACATCAAGGATCCCGCGGGTATCTCGCTGCTGCCCGACTTCATGTTCCTGAGCCTATGCCGAGATCACCCGGGAAGATCGGTCACGCTGGCATTTGCGACGGGCGGACCTCGAGGCGAGCTCGACACACCATGAGAGCCTGCCGATCCCGTTCTGCCATCCATGTAGCTTTCCCTCATGGCCACAGTCACTCGCACGTACCTGGTTGATGATCTTGATGAGTCCGAGGAAGACGTTGATAACGTCCTGTTTGCACTTGACGGGACGAACTACGAGATCGATCTTTCAGCAGCCAATGCCGGAAGGCTGCGGGAGAAGCTGGCCCGGTTCATCGACGCGGCCTCCGCCGTCAAGGTCTCGAAGTCTGCGCCGGCCAAGCGTGGCCCCAAGGGCAAGGCAGCACCCGTACCGTCCAACCGTGAGCAGGTCCAAGCGATCCGCGAGTGGGCCAAGGCTGCAGGGTATGAGGTGTCCGGTCGTGGCCGGATCTCGAGGGCGATCCAGGAGGCGTTCGACGCGGCCCACTGATTGAGACGCTGCCACTCAACTCTGCCTGTAGCGCCATGACACCTACAATCATGTGCGCTACAATTGCTACATGGCTGAGATTGCGCGCACTCCGCACTACGACGTCGCCGAGCGATCGGATCGCGTCGAGGTCCGCGGCGTCAGCGGGCAGGACGTTCTGGAGGCGCTCCGCCTGTTGGACACGGTCCGAGACCTCCAGGCCACCCAGGTCAGTGACAAGCGCGGTGATCTTGTCCGGGCGTTGATGACCAGCAATATCAGCCTGACCCCGCCCGCGTCCGTCGCCCAGGCGCAGCGCCTGGCCACCCATCGTGATGCCCTGCTGGCGACCCCGGTGTTGACCTATGACACCTTGCAACTGTTACGTGGTGAACCCAAGGAGTCCAGTACCCGTACCTGGTTCGCCCGGCGCCGCGCAGAGCACGCGGTGTTCGCTGTCACGCACAACGGCCGGACCCTGATCCCGGCGTTCCAGTTCGATCAGTTCGGTCAGCCCCGCCCGGAGCTCCAACCGATGCTGGACATCCTGCTGACCAGCGGGATCGACGGATGGCCGTTGTGGACATGGCTCACCAGTGCGACCAGTTTGCTGTCCGGTCAGACACCTGAAGCGGTGGCGAAAACAGCACCGGACCGGGCGTTGACGGCGGCCACCCGGTTCGCGGTCCCACCGGCCGCCTGATCAGCGAACGACCATTCGAGCTGCGCCGATGTTTCCCGCGCAACGGCTGCAATGCCCCGACCCGACGGGTTGCCCAGTCACCCCGGTCCTGCCGCGCCTGAGGTTGACCACCCTGGCGGCCGGCACCCCGTTGTACCGGGTCTACGACGGAACCTGGGGGTACGACGAACACAACCCCGGCTACGGTGATGCCCGGTTCTCCCCGTTCGACGACCCGGGCGCTGGCCACCGCGTGCCCAGCATGTACCTGGCCGCGACGCCGGCAGCGGCGTTGTTGGAGACGGTCTTCCACGAGGTACACCAGAGCAGCAGCCGCATCATCTATGAACGTGACCTCCGCGGAAAGTTGCTGGCCCACCTGACACTTCCGTCCGCGGCCCGGCTGGGCGACCTGCGGGACGCGGAGCTCCACCGGCACCACCTGACCAGAGACCAGGTTGTCGCCAGCCCAGCAGAGCACTACCCCTGTACCCGCCGCCTCGCCCGCGCTGCACGAGCCGGGGACGATTCGCTGCAGGGCCTACTCTGGCATTCACGGCAAATCGAGTTGGCTGGCCACCCGGCCACGGAGGTCCTGGTGCTGTTCGGCGATTCCTTCCCATCGGGTCGAGGGTCGTGGCCGCTCACCGGGCCCGGGATCAGGAACCTGTATGACAGCCCTGGCCGACTGCTGATCGATCAAGTCGCCGAGGACCTGGACGCTCTGGTCGAGCCGGAAAACTGACAGAGCCGACTGTTCGAGTCCCAGTGTTCGTCACGGCCGGTGGGTGCTGCTCACTGACCCGCGGCTTGGGGAATGAAATCCTTTTGTGTGCAAGGCCTTCCGTCTCGTCGGAGCTGTCTTCGAGATTGACCTGAGCAAGAAGAACGCGGCGGCGTTGCGGAAGGCGCGCTGCGCTGACCCACCTCGTCGAGCGAGGTCGCCAAGTCAAGGCCCAGGCGGTTACTCGCGGCAAGCGCAATCAGAAGCGTCCTGCCCCGCGCAATGGTCCCGACCCTGCCGTCGTGCGCGCTTGGGCGGTCGGCCAGGGAATCGCAATGTCACCACGAGGCGTGTCGCTGCCGAAGTGGTCGCCCAGTATGAGGCAGCGACCCCAAAGCAGCTGCGCTCATCGTGGCGCGTCGGGTCGGCCGCTTGTAGGTCCCCGGACCTGAGTCGACGGGATACAGCAGACTAGGTCGATGTCAGTT
>Ga0209385_1001070_pt1 | contig 11543 bp, 13 predicted proteins | sample NGEPerB_FD_184506 | JGI IMG/M metagenome (GOLD analysis project Ga0209385, IMG submission 184506) | Arctic peat soil microbial communities from the Barrow Environmental Observatory site, Barrow, Alaska, USA - NGEE PermafrostAB12-B... | ecosystem: Environmental > Terrestrial > Soil > Wetlands >... | reverse complement strand
ATCATCGCCTTTGCCAGCGTTCCAGCTACTTTGCCTATTCCTACAGTCCGCCACCAGGCCAGAGAACAAAAAACGGACTTTTGACTTTCAACCCTTTAAACTTGTCTTCGATTTCATTTCTGATCAGGTCGTCATAGGTCAGAATGACAACATACTCGGCGTAATCGAACATGAGAATCATACGGCTCTGGCTTTCCAGAGCGTGACGCTGCTCGACGGCTGTTTCGAACACCGCCTGGTACTCGGCAAACAGCCACATATGGCGTCTCATCAGGATGAGAGAGTAGATAGCCTGGGGAAGTGGGATATGCTTATTGTAGAAATTCGCGGCATACTTGGAGAAAAGGACATTGGCCTCCTCAAATGGTTTATCCGTATTGAAGAGTTTCCTGTAGTTGCTGAGGAAATTCAGGGCCAGATCTATGGCCTCGTTCTGGGGCATGTTATGAAAAATGGGCGTTTTAGGGTTGATCTTCACATTCTTATACCATTGTTCGGCAATGTCTTGGGCTTTATACTCGATCGTCTCAATCATCTTTGTTGTCTGTATTGTTGTCATGACTTAACTCCTTCCTTTCCCATAATGGGGGGACACATTAACGGATCCACCGGTTTGCCGCAGTGTCGGCTATGACGCCCTCTTGCCCTTTCGTTTCAGAGCGTCTTCAGCCAGTCTCTGTTCTGTGATGTCTTCCAGCGTTTCAACAGCCCCAATGAGCTCTCCCTGAAAATCCCGAATGAGGGCGGCGGTAAACCGGAGCCAGCGCCCACTATCTCCCAGATCGGGAAAGAAATCCGTTGCCTCGTAGGCATCTTCGATGAGATCTGATTTTTGATATTTTCCAGAATACCATTTGGGAACCTTTTCCACGGCACTATCAACGAGCAGGTCGGCAATGCAGGGCCTTGCCTTTTTATAAAAGGCCCGCCATTGTTGATCGGTACCTCTGACATCGGCGGCCTTCACTCTAGTCAGTTTTTCCAATGCCCGGTTCCAGTAAAGGATTTTATGGTTTTTGTCGATGACGAAAGCGGCAATTGAAAATCCCTCAAGGATGCTGTGCAGAATCCTTTCGCTGTCGAAGATGATCCGTTCCATCATTTCTCGTTCCGTAATATCTTCCAGCGTCTCGATACAACCGACGAGGGCGCCACGGGAACTACGGAGGGGCGACACTGTGAATCGTAGCCAGCGCCCTTTGTCTCCCAGATCGGGGAAAAATCCTTCCGCCTCGTAAGTGTCTTCTAACAGTTTCGATTTGGCAACGCCCCCATACCATTCCGGTATGGTTTCCATGGTCTGATCGACAACCAGATCAGACATGCAGGGCCTCTCACTGGCGTAGAAAGCGCGCCAGTGCTGATTTGTACCGATCACATCTTTAGCACGGATGTTGCTCAATTTTTCCAGAGCGCGGTTCCAGTAAATCACGTTGTGATCGAGACCGATTACGAAGGTCGGGATAGGCGACCCTTCGATGATGCTGAAGACCTGCTGCTCACTTTCGTGCCGCGTAAGTTCTGCGGTCATGCGTTCGGTAATGTCCTCCAGAGTTTCAATCGCACCGACAATATTACCGTTAGCTTGTCGAATCAGCGCGGCCGTGAAGCGCAGCCAGCGCCCCTTTTCGCCGAGATCAGGGAAAAAATCTGTTGCTTCGTAAGCCTCTTCCAGAAGTTCTGATTTGCGGTATTTGCCGGCATACCATTTGGGAATCCGGTTCTCGGCACCATCGACGAGGAGGTCTGCCATGCAGGGCCTCTCGCTGGCGTAGAAAGCGCGCCAGTGTTGGTTGGTATCGACCACCTCGCTCATGGGAATATTCGTCATCCGCTCAAGGGCTCGGTTCCAGTATATTATCTTATGATTTACTCCGATGACAAAGGCGGGGATAGAAAAGCCCTGGACTATGCTGTGAAGCAGGTGGGCTGATTCCTTGGATGTATCCGAGATCCCGCGTTTTCCTTTTGCGGCCTTGACGCTTCCAACAGCGTCAATTTTTTCAACCGTTTTTCTTTTCATAAAACCCTCCTTTCATGAAAAGCCCGCTTGATCATTTAAACCCCCGGTTTCGATCCGGATATTCTGAGATTCTGACTCGTGCCCGTATGGTGGAATGTCTATCAGACTCCTTGTTTTGTAAGATGTCCAACATTACAGGCCTTTTTAAGTTTTGTATACTGTCATGATATTGCCTACACATTTTAATTGTCTGCATTCAAGCAGCAAACTTCAGTCGCAGATGACCCCACAGTGACCCCATGTGACCTTTAGGTTATTCAGGTTACACACTTTATTTCTCAAAGTTTGGTCTCAACAAATCAGGATTCGCTTCGCTTTCGATCCCTTCTTTGGGTGAACGCCGAAATAATTGATTCAGTCGCTGCTCCCATTGATATTTTCTCCGTGTTCATTATGAGATCATAGTATTGGGGATCAGCAACATCGGCATTATAATATTTCCGTACGAATGCTTTGCGGTTATTTTCTGTTTTGACCACATATTGTTCCGCCTCAGCCCTCGTATATCCTCTGTCATCCATGAAATATTTAATTCTTAATTCCAGAGGAGCAATTATTCTGACTTTGAATGTCTTCTCTCGCGGCAGAACATAATTCCCTCCTCTGCCAACAATAATTACATTGCCGAAAGCTCCAATAGTACCTATCACTCGAGTTAGATGCTTTAAGTATTCCGACGGCCAGGGACGGCTTTCCCCAAACAAAGACATGAGCAGGGTGTCTCGAAATGTTACTTCTTTTTCGTCAAGAGATTCGATTACTCTTCTGCTCATCTTAGCGCTGTCAGCGACGTGTTGAATTATTTGGCCGCCTATCAGATCCATACCTAATGCTTTGGACAACCTTCTTGCTATTTCACTTCCTCCGCTTCCCGGTTCTCTCGATAGAGTGATTATAGGGCCACCCTGGAAATTCTCTATTTTGACTCCCTGTTTCAAGGTTTTATCCAGCAGCTTACGCCACTTTTCTAATTGCTGCTGAACCATCCGGTCCATGATCGTTTTTTCATCTTCTACTTCATTCGAAGCCGTAGGCTTGAAAGACAAGTCCCTTGTATAATCAGGACAATGGCTTCCTATAAATCCGTCCGTTCTTACTTTAAACTTTTTTTGACATTCCCTGCGCCACGCGCAAATACCACAAATGTGCATTTCTACTGCCATGATTATCACCTTCTTTCTTGTTGACAATAACTGTTCATTTTTTAACTTAACGCCTCAAAGCCGGCAACAATATCCAGCAGTTCTTCGGTTATAGTCATTTGACGCGTACGGTGGAACTGTACGTGCAGATCCTGCATTTGCTCTTCAATATTCTTTTCCGCGTTCTGCATGGAAGCCAGACGACTGGCATTCTCACTGGCCAGCGATTCGGCAAACGCTCGGTAAAGCGATACGAAAAGATATTCCCTGATAAGCGAGGAAAAAATCTTATTGCAGTCCATCCGAAAAATGGGCAGCGACTTGGAATCCCATTTCTTGCGGGCAATGTCCTTGAGCCAATCCCGATTTACAGGCAGCAGTTGAACCTTGTAAGGATGATAATTGGAGCCGCTTATATAATCGTTATAGAACAGCATAAAATGATCAACGTTTTGACGAAAATGCCATTCTTCAATAACCATGATGATTTCCTGAACCAGCGGCGTTATCCCCCCCGTGGAACTTGGTGTGGCCAGCAACTCATCTACCGGCTGCCCGGCATCTTCCACATAATCCGCCACGCGCGCGCCCACCGCCAGCACTTTCCTGTTTTCCTTTTTCACGCCGGTTTCTTTGAAATGATCCAGCGTGAAGACGGAAATCTGTTCATTGAGCTGTCCGCACAGCCCCTGATCGGAACCAAAAACTATCACTCCCAAACGCTTTATTGTCTCACCCTTGCGCTGCGTCGTCGCGCCCATGTGTTCCTTGAGCACAATTTGCAGTCCCATCTCAACAGTCCGGTTGTAGTCGTCAAGAGACTCCACGGCCTTTTGATACTGACGGATGCTCACGGCAGCCAGTGCCTTCATTGTCTTGACGACCGATAAAAGATCCCCAGCACTTTTAATTCTTCTTTTCAGGGACTCAGTTGTTTGCATTTGCTTCCTCGACTTCTTCAAACGGCGCGATGGCCGGTTTGATTTTATCCATAATGTGATCGCGATCGGTCAGTTCCAGTTTTTTGCCCGCCTCGATACGCCCGCACAATTCCGGCAACTGTTCGTTAACTGTTTGCAACAGGTGCTCTTCCACTTCTCGTATCTTATTGATCGGAACATGATCCAGAGCGCCGCCTGTCACGGAAAGCAGGCTGGCAATCTGCTCAGAGGCGCGCAAAGGCTTGTACTGCCCCTGTTTGAGAATTTCACGCACGCGCCAGCCTCTTTCCAGTATCTTCTTCGTGCTTTCATCAAGCCTGGTCCCGAAACGGGAGAAGGATTCCAGTTCTTCAAATTGCGAGTAGGACAAGCGCAGATCGCCTGCCACGGAACGATACGCTGGCAATTGCGTTTTGCCGCCCACGCGCGATACGGATTTGCCGACATCCACCGCCGGCAGTATGCCTTTGCTGAAAAGAACCGGAGAAAGATAAATCTGCCCGTCTGTTATGGAAATCAGATTTGTTGGAATGTAAGACGACATGTCCTGCGCTTCCGTTTCGGTAATGGGCAGGGACGTCAACGATCCGCCGCCCAATTCCGGCCGCATATGCGTGGAACGCTCCAACAGACGGGAGTGGATGTAAAATATATCGCCGGGGAAAGCTTCGCGTCCCGGCGGTCGCCGTAAAAGCAGAGACACTTCCCGGTAAGCACGGGCATGCGATGTCAGATCATCATAGATAATAAGCACATCACGTCCCTGCTCAACGAAATATTCTCCCATGCTCGTAGCCGCGTAAGGCGCGATAAACTGCAGGCCCGGCGTGTCTTCACCCGTGGCCACGACAACAATACACGATCCCATAACGCCGTGATCGCGCAGTTCGGCAATCACCCTGGCTACATCGGCGCTTTTCTTGCCGACGGCGCAATAAATGGAGATAATCCCCGTTTCCTTCTGATTAATGATCGTATCCACGGCGATGGCTGTTTTACCGGTCATCCTGTCGCCTAAGATCAGCTCGCGCTGGCCGCGCCCTACGGGAATAAGCGCATCAATCACCTTAATGCCGGTCTGCAAGGGCACTACCACCGGCGCACGATCCATAACCGCCGGCGCGGGTCTTTCCACCGGAAGGCGCATGACTGTATTGACCTCGCCCAAGCCGTCAAGCGGACGTCCGAGGGGATCGACCACCCGTCCCAAAAGGGCGTCTCCCACCGGCACATCCAGAACGCGCTTGGTGCGGTGCACTTCCGAACCCACCTGCAGATGTTCACTGGGGTCAAGAAGAATAACTCCGATTTCTGTCGGATCTATATTAAACACCAATCCCATATAGTTTCCCGCAAAACGAACCAGTTCCTCCGCGCGGATATGCGGCAGGCCGCCGACCCTGGCAATATCCCGGCCCACAAAATTGACCGTGCCGATTTCATATTGTCGCAGTTCAGGATTCTGTTCGTCCAAGACCTTTTCCATGGTATCAAACGTATCGTCCAGAAAAGTCTTTAATTCTTTATTTTCCAATTGGCTGGATTCTTGATTCATTCTTAGCCTCCTGACATTATTGCCATTTTTCTATCTGCTGCGCTTCGAACTTCATTCCATTCGTTTTACCACGGCGCTACGCGCCTGGTATAATTCGTCCAGCAAGCTTCAGGGCACTCTGTTTCTGAAGCTTGGGTCTCATTATCAGCAAGTGTCATTATCTTCATGACGCATGCGCCTCTTTCTGGAGCGTTTCAGTCAGGCTTTCCACCAGCGTCTCCAGATACTCATTGAGACTCCAGGCGATCTTATGCCCGTTTACCCGCATTTCAATGCCCGACACAATATCCGGTTGCTCCAGATAACGGATCGTAAAACCATTGGTGATCTGCTTTTTCAAGGTTTCCTCGATTTGAGTCCGCCTCAGGGCGGGAATACCAAAAGCGCTCTGGATGGTCACCCGATTGCCCCCCCCGCTGATCGCTTTACGCATCTGAACGCTTTTTTCCTCATCGAGCGCCTGGACGCGGCGGAGGAATTCATCGACAATTCTCTCCTCCAGATCGGCGTCCGCCAGATCTCTGAGAGCCTTGCGCGCCGTGGCGTATAATTGCTGGGCTGCGCGCTGGCGCAAATCATAGAAAAAGGCATCCTGTTCCCGGACCAGCATATCCTGCCATCGTGTTTTGACCTGATCTACTTCTACGCGCACCTTCTCCATCAGCTCCTTACGCTTAGCGTCAGCCGCCATTGTTGCCTCATTGAGCATCTTGTCTTTGGTTTCGCTGAGCATCTGATTGCGCTTTTCATAAAGTTCGGCAGCCTCGTTGGCCTTAACTTTCAGCTCGTCGGCTTCGGCAAACCTTGCGGCAATTTTTGCTTCCCTGTCATCCATTGCCTTGATAATCCGCCCGTAAAGAAAACGTTTCAGCAAGTACATAAGCAACAGGAAATTAAAGATTTGGCAAAACAAAACAAACCAGTCGATATGCATGGATCATCCCCCTCACTTTATAACGTGAACCCAGAAAGGATTAGCGAAAATCAGGATCATCGAAATAACAAAGCAATAAATGGCTATGGACTCAATCATGGCCAATCCAACAAAAAGTGTTCGGGTTAGAGAGTTCCTTTCATCCGGTTGCTGAGCAATGGCAGCCAGAGCCTGGGCGATAGCCTGTCCCATACCCAAGCCAGGTCCAATTGAACCTATCCCCATTGCCAAACCCGCACCGATAATAGAGGCCATTGCGACCAAACTTACACTGTCCATAAATACTCCTCCTTTAATCAAATTTTAATGAGACCCAAGATTCAGAAACCATAGTGCACTGAAGCTTGCTGGTCGAATTATCCCGCCAAAGGCGGAGGGCATAAACCCTCTGTTTTTTCATACCCATGCCCGTGATCAGGCTGGAGAGCCTTCTTCTTTTACTTCTTTTGGAAAATCATCCTCAGCGCTGAGCGCTGAAGCTATATAAACCATGGAAAGAATAGCAAAAATATAGGCCTGAATTACGCCTATCAAAAGCCCCAGTATCTGCATAATGACGGGGAACAACAGGGGCGTTACGGCCAGCAGAATCCCGATCACCTTTTCATGACTCATAATGTTGCCGAAAAGACGTACTGTCAGAGCGAGTGTCCTGGAGAGTTCCCCCATGACATGGAACGGGAAAAAGATGAAAGTGGGTTGAAAATATTCCTTGAGATAATGACCAACGCCGTTGCGTGATATGCCATAGAAGGGAACGGCGATAAAAACGCAGGTGGCCAGTGCCGCTGTCGTAGTAATAGAGGAAGTAGGAGCGACGAATCCCGGCACAATCACAAGAACATTGGAGACGCAAATGAAAAGAAAAAGCGTCCCGATCAAAGGGATATAGCTATCCGCACCTCTTTTCGTCATCTCCCTTATTTCACCCCGGATGATGGAAATAACAACTTCCAGAAAATGCTGCCAACGGGATACGTTCATCTCCGAAGAAAGATTGCGCGTAACGAGCCAGGATCCGCCGACAAGAATTGCCATCACGAGCCATGTATAAAGAATCGTCACATTGAGGGTCATAAAACCCCAACTCCAGATGATGACCTGGTCCGGACTGATCTGATTGAGAGATACAACTTCCATATGGAATCTCCATACGGCGGCCTTTATATCCGCCCGAGTTTATTTAGTTAACCACTTCCACCGCGTTTTGCGGCACTAATCGATATGTTAAAATCTTCCTGATAATAATAAATCCCAACATGGCCGCAGCCAGTCGCTCCCAGTGTCCAGTGCCCATAATCAAATAAAATCCCGCCATCACTACCGCCATCCGTAAAATTAAACTTCCGAGCAGCAGGCGCGCGGGGCTTTTTGCGGACGGCAACTGCTGTAACGTATGCAATAGAGCGGTAAAATAAACTGCTCCGAGGGCCAGACCGGCGGTAAAAGCCGCGATCAGGGTAAGTAACATTGTTGTGTCAAGACTTTTGTTCATCATCTTCATCTTCCTCAATAATTTTGCTGCGTACTTTTCTCACCCAGTAGGCGGCATTCAGGCAACCGACAAGCACACCCACAATTAAAAACATCAATGCCCATGAATACTGACTGGGCCAGGTGCGGTCAATCCACAGACCAATTGCAATAAATACCAGCGTTGGAATTGCCACTGCCCATCCGACAATACCCATCATGCCCAGGCCGAACCAGACAGTTTCGCCTTTATGACGCAGCCCCCTCTGGCGCAGTGCCTCTTTTCTGGCTACCTGTTCGGTAAAATGATCCGCCATTTGCCGGCGGCGCTTACTGGGCGTTCGTTTTATTTCAACCATGTTTGACCCTCAGCATTTTTAAAGTTCAATGTTGCATCATTAGTGAAATGTGAATGGTGAATGGAAAAGTCTCTTTTTGCTTCACACTTCACTATTTCAATTCCACAAAACGCCTTATTAGACTCGCTTCCAGTCTGGCTGAAGCGGACCGGACCAGTTTCTCCCGTTCATCCAGAACGTCGTATTGCTCCACAACGACCTGTTTTAGTTTCCCCAGATCGGGTGCATGCACGGCATTGCGAGTTGATACAAGAACGTCCGCTCCTTTTTTTACCAGCGTGCCCACATCCATAGCCAATAATTCCTGCCCTCCATCGACCTTTTCATACATGAAGATTCCGGGAGAAAGCGTGGCCACAAAATCAATGTGATTCGGCATCAGACAGAAAGAACCGTTTTCCGCCTCGGCAATAATCTTTTTTACTTCCTGTTTCAGCATTACTTCCGCCGGCAATAAAATTTTAAGCATCATGGGAAATTTTCGCCTCATCAATTGAGCCAATCATATAAAGCGAGCGTTCGGGATACTCGGCAAACTCATCGTTGAGTATACGTTCGCAACCGATTAACGTTTCTTCACGCGATACCATCTTGCCGGCCGTTCCCGTAAACTGCTCAGTGACAAAAAACGGCTGTGTAAAAAACCTCTCCAACCTGCGCGCTCTGTGTACAATTCGTTGATCCTCGCGGGAAAGTTCGGAAATTCCCAGCATGGCGATAATATCTTTGAGGTCTTCATAAACAGCCAACGTCTTGCGAATTTCCTGGGCGATTTTGTAATGGCGCTCACCGGCGATATTCGGCATCAACATTTTGGAATTTGACTGAAGAAGGTCAATGGCCGGATAAAGTCCTTCACTCGCCCGCTTGCGCGAGAGAGCGATCGTCGCCGAGAGATGGCCAAAAGTATGGACCGCCGAAGGATCGGTAAAATCATCTGCCGGGACATAGACGGCCTGAATAGATGTAATGGCGCCGGTTTTTGTATTACAGATCCGCTCTTCGAGTTCGGCCAGTTCCGTGGCCAGAGTCGGCTGGTAACCCAGACGTGACGGGAGCTGTCCTAAAAGACCGGATACTTCCATGCCGGCCTGAATGAAGCGGAAGATGTTATCAATCATGAGCAGAACATCCTGTTTGGAGTCGTCTCGAAAATACTCGGCCATCGTCAGAGCGGCGTGTCCGACACGGAATCTCGCTCCCGGTGGTTCATTCATCTGACCGAAGACCATTACCGTATTGCCCAGAACCCCGCTCTCTTCCATTTCGCGGTAAAGCTCCTCACCTTCACGGCAGCGCTCACCGATCCCGCAAAAGATACTCATTCCCTCATGGCCACTGACCGTATTGTGGATCATTTCCGTGATGAGCACTGTCTTGCCAACGCCCGCTCCGCCGAAAAGCCCCGCCTTGCCTCCTCGCTCCAGCGGCGCCAGAACATCAATAGCCTTGATTCCCGTTTCGAAAATTTCCGACACGGTGGATTGATCCCGCAGGGGAATCGGCTCCCGGTGAATTGAACGCAATTCGGCCCCTTCGATCTGGGCTTTTTTATCAATTGTCTGTCCGAAAACGTTGAAGACCCTGCCCAAAAGTTCCTTACCCACGGGAACCTCAAAGGGCTTGCCTGTATCGATTACCGTTGAACCTCTGGCCAACCCTTGAGTAGGTGTCAGGGCAACACCCCGGACAGTATTATTGTCAAGCTGAGTAAAAACCTCGATGATTACCTGTCCATTATCGCCAGCCTTCAGAACATTGCGAATCGAAGGCGCCGTGGGAAAGTGGACATCAACGACGCTGCTACGAACGGATAAAACTTTTCCTTGATTGATTTGCTCACTCTCCACGTTCATCTCCTCTTCTTATCCAATTTATTCTGTAAAATTCTTAATACAGTTCTTCGACTTTTTTAATACCTTCCATAAGCCAGCCTATTACTCCGCCAATTACTACAAACATAACCGCCCGGACAACATCGCCTGAGATCGGTATTCCCCTCAAGAAAAATGCGTGACTCGTTAAAATCAGAACACCAAGAAAAATGGCTGCAAAGATGCCTTTTTTACCCCACCAGATAGAAGCCAGAATAATTGGAATGTAGAAAAGGTGAGTGAAAACTATCTCTGTTCCAAGGTTTGCATGAGAATAGTAGGTGAGGATAAAGGCGACAAAGAGAAAGATAGTCATTAGCCCGGCTTTGATGCTCCCTTTACCACCTATTGGTCCCTTCATCATCAGTGTTTTGATGGCGCCAAGCCTTCTCTCCACACTACCAATGATTAACTCCTGATATTTTTCTATGACCTGATAAGATACATAATCGAACATGAGGATCGTTCGATTCAGACTTTCCACCGCTTGTTGTTTTTCCAGAGCAGTCACGAAAGTTCCCTGAAATTCCGCGTAAAGCCAGAGATGTCTTCTCATTAAAATCAGCGCGTAAATAGCTTCATTCAGGGGTATCTTTTTCTTGTAGAAATCCTCGGCATACTTCCAGGAAAATGTCTTGGCCTCTTCATAGGAGTTTTCAGCCAGGGACATTCGACGAAAAAGCTTGTAAAAATCGATCCCCTGCTCAATCACCATGTCTTTCGACAGAGAGTGATATGAGGGCGTTCTGTCATGCTTCATCACATCTGCAGCCCATTGTATAGAAATAGCCTCAGCCTTGCTTTCTATAAGGTCAATAAGTTTTGTGGCATAAGCTTGCATTCTTTCATCCCTCTTTCCATAGAGCTACTATGATAAAAGCCTCACTTAAGTGAATCCGTTCCGTCACTCACTGCGTATTTTTTATCGCCAGCAATTCCAGTTTCATTAATTTCCAGAATTTTCTGGCAACAACATAAATAATGTAGTCAAACATAAGAATTGTACGGCTGAGACTTCCCACAGCCTGCCGGTGTTCAACCTCTGCATTGAACATAGCTTGAAACTCCGCGTATAACCACATATGCCTCCTCATCAGAATCAGGGCATACAACGCTTCATGCAGGGGAATTCCCTCCCTGTATCTTTCCTCCGCGTACTTTTCGAAAATTTCTTCCGCCTGTTCATACGGTGATTCATGAAAAAACATCATTTGAAAGTTACTGTAAAAATCTTTGGCTTGA
>Ga0209385_1001067_pt1 | contig 11558 bp, 11 predicted proteins | sample NGEPerB_FD_184506 | JGI IMG/M metagenome (GOLD analysis project Ga0209385, IMG submission 184506) | Arctic peat soil microbial communities from the Barrow Environmental Observatory site, Barrow, Alaska, USA - NGEE PermafrostAB12-B... | ecosystem: Environmental > Terrestrial > Soil > Wetlands >... | reverse complement strand
GCGGCGGGTTTTTCGTCGGGTCGTAGTGGCCGAGCTCCTCGACGATCTTCGCGGTGGGCGTGCGGCGCCCGTCCGAGACGACGATGCGGTAGGCCGGGGCGTTCGTGCCGCCGACGCGGCGCAGGCGGATCTTGAGCATGACGTTTCCTTCCGTTCTTCGAGAGACGAAGGTCAGCCGCGCATCCGCGCGGCGCCCTTCATCATTTTCTTCATCGACAGATATTGCTTGAGGAGCTGGTTCACCTCGGGCACCGACGTGCCGGAGCCCTTCGCGATGCGCTTTTTCCGGCTGCCGTCGAGGAGCTTCGGGTCCTCGCGCTCGGCGGGGGTCATCGAGTCGATCATGGCCTCGAGGCTCTTCGTCGCGTTCTCCGGGATCTCGAGGTTCGCGAGCCCCTTGAGGGGTCCGACCTTCGGCAGGTGTCCGAGAAGGCCGCCCAGAGGACCCATCTTTTTGAGCTGCGCCATCTGCTCGCGGAGGTCGCTCAGCGTGAACGTGTTCTTGCGCAGCTTCTCGGCGGCGCGGAGGGCGGCGGCCTCGTCGGTCTCGGCCGAGACTTTCTCGATGAGCGTGAGGACGTCGCCGAGGCCCAGAAGGCGGGAGGCCGCGCGATCGGGATGGAAGAGCTCCAGATCGCTCACCTTCTCACCCGTGCCCACGAACTTCAGCGGCTTGCCCAAGACCGTCGCGATCGAAAGCGCGGCGCCTCCCCGGGCGTCGCCGTCCGTCTTCGTGAGGATCACGCCGGTGAGCGGCAGCACCGCGGCAAAGGCCTCCGCCGAGCGCACGGCGTCCTGGCCCGTCATCGCGTCGGCCACGAAGAGGATCTCGTCGGGCTCGCAGGCGTCGCGGATACGCGCTACCTCGTCCATTAGGACCTCGTCGATGTGCAGGCGCCCCGCCGTGTCCACGATCGCGACGTCGTATCCGAGGAGCTTCGCGTCCTTCACCGCGGACTTCGCGCGGACGACGGCGTCCGGCTCGCCCTTCGGGTCGAAAGCCATGAGGGCGTTCTCCTTCGCGAGCGTCCGGAGCTGCTCGGTCGCCGCCGGGCGCTGCACGTCGGCGGGGACGAGCAGCACCTGCTTGCGAAACGAGGTCTTCAGGTGGAGGGCCAGCTTCGCGGCCGTCGTCGTCTTGCCCGAGCCCTGCAGACCCACGAGAAGGATCACTGAAGGACGTTTTTTCAGCGCGAGCGGCGCCTGCTCGCCCCCGAGGACGCGCGTGAGCTCGTCCCGGACTACCTTGATGACCTGCTGCGTCGGCGAAAACGATGTCAGAACCTCCTGGCCGACGGCCCTCTCCCTCACGCGGGCCGTGAAGTCCTTGACGACCTGCAGGTTGACGTCGGCTTCGAGGAGCGCCGTCCGGATCTCCTTGAGCGCCTCATCCACGTGGAACTCGGTGAGGTGGCCCTCGCCGCGAAGCTCCTTGAAGACGCGCTGGAGTCGATTTGAGAGGGATTCGAACATCGCCGGGGTTGTGGAGTCTATCAGGCCTGCCCGGAACTGCCGTGCAGGGCCAACTCATTCATGGGCTTGACAGAAGGCCAGATTCCCGTATCCTCTTCGTGAAGCTCGAGGCGGAACGATCCGTCTATGCGGTGATTGTGTTCCCAAAAGACGTTCCTCGAGTCCCGAATTTTTCCCTCTCAGACAGGCCGCCAACGACCTGATCGATCACACAGCAAGGAGTAACCCGAAATGAAGAAGCTCACATCCGCCCTCGCCCTCGTCGCCGTCGCAGCGTCGCTCGTGGCCTGCAACAAGCCCGAGGATAAGAGGCCCGAAGTCAAGGTGGAGGCACCGAAGGTCGTCGAAGAGACGTCCAAGACGACGACCACCAGCACGACGAGCACCGCCCCCTACGCCGCCACGGCGACCACGGCCTCCACGACCAGCACGGCGTCCACGACCACGACGACTACGAAGTAAGCGACGAGTTCCAGGAACAACGAGACGCCCCGGCGAGACCGGGGCGTTTTCGTTTTCGGGCACCCCCCTTTGCAGAAATCAAGGACCGGAGGCACCGATGAAGCCCTCGCCCCTTTACCTCCTGACCGGCCAGCTCGCCTTTCCCTGAGAAGGCGTCCGGCTGCGAGCCCTCCTCGTCGACCTCGGCAACGTCCTCGTCCGGTTCGATCACGACGTGACGCTCCAGCGGATCCACACGGCCACGGGCGTGCCTGCCGGGACCCTCCGCCCGCACCTCTTCGGCCCGCTCGAGGGCGAATTCGATCTCGGACGGGTGACCGCGACGGCCTTCTTTCGGGCCGCCGAGCGTGCCGCCGGAATTCCCCGGCTCGACGACGACGTCTGGATCCCGGCCTGGCGCGACATCTTCACGCCGGTCCCTGCCGCCCTCTCCGCTCTGGGTCGCCTCGAGCCCGACGTCGTGCCCGTGCTCGTCTCGAACACGAACGCCCTCCACTGGGAAGGCGTGCTCCGCGTCGCGCCGGAGCTGCCGCGTCTCGTCCCTCTCACGGCACTCTCTTTCGAGGTCGGTGCCGCCAAGCCCGATCCCGCGCACTTCCACGCCGCTCTCGCGCGCGCCGGAGCGCGATCCGAGGACGCTCTTTACGCCGACGACCGGCCGGAGCTCGTCGAGGCCGCTCGGGGGCTCGGCATCGACGGTTTCATCGTGACGGACCCCGACCTCCTCGCGAGCGAGCTCTTGGACCGCGGTTTTCTTACGCGCTCATCCGCTCCGTTTCAAGCCCCGCCCGCGCGTTTCGGAGGCGCGGCGTCACTCCTGTTCGTCCGGGGCCTCGTGGAGTTCCGCGCGCGACGCTTCTTCGAGGCTCATGAAGAGTGGGAGCTTCTCTGGAAAGACTCCGAAGGCGACGACAAGCTCTTCCTGCAGGGGCTCATCCAGCTCGCGGCGGCGTGCGTCCACATCGGGAGAGGCAATGCCGCGCCGGGGAGGCGCCTGCTGGCCCTCGCAAAAGAAAAGCTCGATCAGTTTGGGGACGACGAGGGAGGGATAAATCTAAGATTTCTTAGAAAGGAAATAGGGGCCGCCCTCGCGGAGGCTCCGGATGTCCTGCTGGGTGTCGATTTGCGCAGCCGGTTTCCAATGTGACGTCGCGCGCGGCAGCCCCTGTTCCCTTCGAAGAGATTCTATTTTCTCATTCCTTCTAAGAAAATTCTCTCTCCTTCTCCGGCACCCTCGGTAGGATGCCCGCCGCGCGCGAGGCGACCTCCGCGAGGAGCGTCGCGTCCGGCATGCGGCTCGTCGCGCCGTGGATTCCCCGCTGCCCGACGCCGAGGCGCGCGAGCGCTTCGGCCACGCGTGAGGACGTGCCGCGAGGCCGCGACCAGCCATCGGCCGCCTCTTCGAGCACCGCCCGGTAGGCTTCCGCGATGCGCTCGGGCCGCCGAGGCACCGCCCAGGCAGACGCCGCGCGGCCCCGCTCGCGGGCGAGGTCCTCATCGAATGCGAGGCGCTCCATGGTCCGCGCGAGATAGGCGACTTCGTCTCCCCCGATCGGGATCTTGTCGGCGAACGCGTCGGGCAGCTCGCGAAACCAGCCGGTGTCGGAGACGATGAGCGGCAGTCCGAAGCCCGCGAGCCGGCACACGGCGTGGGACGTCTCCCCCATCGTGGGATGGCGGAGGTTCACGGCGAACGTCGCAGCCGAGGCCGCGCGCCAGAGGTCCTCCTCGGAGAGATAGCCGCCGAACTTCACGTCCGCGTCCAGGCCGTTCTCTCGTACGGTGGAACGGAGGACGTCGTCGTCCGCCACCGCTCCGCCGATGAAAAAAAATGGCCGGCGCTCGCGAGGCAGCGAAGCGAGCGCTTCGAGGATCTTCACGATGCGTTTTGCGGGCGAGACGATCCCGAGCGTGATGCCCGCCGGCCGGTCCAGGGGGAAGCCGAGCGCCTCGCGCGCCTCGGCCAGTGGCGTCCGCGGGGCGGGCGCGACGTGCTGCGGGATCGTGAGGGCGCGGGTGCCCGGGCACTCGCCGAGAATCGCGCCGGTCACGAGCGCCGAGTGCGCGACGACCGCCTCGGCGGCGCGGATCACCCCGGCGGACATGGGGTAGAGCCACGGGTCGAGGTCCCAGACGGGCACGTGAGAGCCGTCCTGCCAGGTCGAGGCGAACGCCCTTCCCCGCGCGCCGTGCGCCCGCTCGAGCTCGCGCGCGTAGTCCTCCGGGCGAGAGCGCGTGAGGTAAGCCGCCGCGAAGAGGTGGTGGAGGACGAACTCGTGGAGAACCACCACGGCGGGAGTCCGGCGTTCCGGATCGAAGAGCATCTCGACGGAAGGAGCGTGCAGCGGGTCGTTGCCGATCTGGACGAGCAGCACGTCGTGCGCGGCGCTCAGAGCTTCTCGGGCTGAAGGGGGTTCGTAGGGACGAAGAGAAAGAGAAGAATTCTTAGAAAGTGAAGAGAGGATTTCGGCGTCATAGTCCGCGATGCCGGAGCGCGTTGGGGGCAGAGGGCCGATGAAGCCGACGGAGAGCCGTCTTTTCACGCGTGAGCTCGTCACCTGATCCCGCCCGCCTCGAGCAATGCCGTCACGGCCTTTTCCCAGCGAATCTCTCTGACCCTTTCGAAGCCTCTTCCTCCGAATTCCCGGGCCTTCTCCGGCTGCGCGAGCAGATCCGCCACGGCGGCTCCGAGCGCCATTCCGTCCGGCGCGACGACGCGCCCGTTCTCTCCGTCGACCACGAATTCGAGCGGGCCGCCCGAGTCGGAGCAGGTCACCACGGGCTTTTTCGACAGGAACGCCTCGAGGGCGATGTACCCGTAGTCCTCGTCCGCCGGGGGGAAGATCACGGCGCCGGCCGTGGCATAGAGCGACAGCAGCTCCTCGTCCGCGACGCGGCCGGCGAATCGCACTGCACCGCCGCTCTTGGCGGCGAGGCCCTCGAGGCGGGCTCGGTCCGGGCCCTCTCCCGCGACGACGAGAGGAAACTTCCCGGCCGCCGCCGCCGCGATCGCGAGGTCCACGCGTTTCCAGGAGTCGAGGCGGCCGGCCACGAGCGCGAAACCTCGCGAAACCTCGCACCGGTATCGGCCCGCGAGCGGCGGCGGATGGTAGAGCGCCTCGGCCTCGATTCCGTTGAACCGCGCCAGCCGGTCCGCGGTGTTCCGCGCGTTCGTGAAGATCTTTCGCGCTTCCGTGAGGCTGGTGCGATCCGACTCGGCGATCAGCTCGCGCCAGCGCGTGTCCTCGGGAGAGGCGGTGAAGTCGCTCTCTGCCGTTCCGAACCGGTCATAGGCCTGGCGGAACTGGTGGATCAGCCACACGACCTTGTTCTCGTGTCTCACGAGATAGGACGGGTACTTCATCGGGATCACGAGATCGACGCGCTTCCCGTCGGCCTCCGAGAGGTCCAGAAGGCGCCACGCGAGCGCGGAGGTCAGGATTTCCGCGCGCGGATACCACTTGAACGGAAGGCGCACGAGCTCGGCCTCGTGCCCGAAGGCGACGATCTCGCGCACGAGCCCTTCCGCGTGGCGCTCCGCGCCGCCGGACGTGAACGGCACCTGTGCGGTGCAGACGAGGACGCGCGCCATCCTTCCTCTACTTCACGCCCGTGACGGCGTAGTCCTGCGGGGCGAAAAGAAGCCGCGCGAGCGGCGCGAAGCGCGGGTCGTCGGCGAGACCCCGAGGCAGGCCTTCCGACTCCGGCACCGGAGAGCGAAAGTCCACGGCCACGTCCCGAAACCCGGACGCGCTGAGGAGCTGCGCGAGCGACGGCGCGGGCACCGGCCGCACGTGCGTGAGGTCCATCCAGAACCATCGCATCGCATAGACGGACTCGGGGTTGATCGTCTCGAAGAGCACGCGGCCCGAAGGCGCGAGCTTGCGGATCGCGAGCTCGACGAGGTCGAAGAGGGAGGCGGGCGGAAGATGCTCGACGACCTGGAAGGCCGTCACGCCCCCGAGCGAGCCATCCGCACGGCCGGCAAGCCATGTAAAGAGATCGGCCCGATCCACCGCGAGCCTTTTCTCCTTCGCGCGCGCAGCCATGACGGGGTTCGCGTCGCAGCCGATCGCGGCGACACCTTCGGCGGCCAGCGCCTCGAGGAACTCGCCACGCCCGCATCCGAGGTCGGCGACGGGCCCGGGCGCGCCGCGGAAACGGGCCGCATCGCTCGCCTGCCGGCCGCGAATGTCCTCTTCGGTCCCCCGGAAGTGCTCTTCGAAGTCGACGTAGAGACCCGCGCGCATAGGGTCGTCGGCCCGCACGGCGGCCGACCGAATCCCGTCTGCTGCGTCCCCCGAAGGGCGGGGGAGCGCGCCCGAGAGGTCCCGCAGGCTGCTTCGAAGGGAAGACCACTCGAGCCTGAGGGCACGCAGGCCCTCCGTGGCGCTCTCGATCTTCTCCGCCAGCAGCCGCTTCCCGGCTTCCTCCCGTTCCTGCCGCCTCGCGAGCGCCTCGACGCGCTCGTCGCGATCCTTCTCGATCGCGTCCAGTCGGCGCTGGCTCGTGAGGAGATCCTGGCCCGCGCTCTCGCGGGCCTCGCTCTCGCGGGCGAGACGCGCCGAGAGCCCGGAAAGGTCCGCGGCGGCTCCGCCGAGGCGCGACGTCGCCTCCCGGGCGACGTCCTCGGCGCGCTGCGCACCCTCCCGCGAGGCCGCCGCGAGATCGCGCAATCCGGCCTCCGTCTCGAGAAGAGCCCCGCGCAGCGCTTCGAGGAGCGCGGAGTTGAACGTCGTCTGGTCCCGCGTGACGATCCTGAGGACGCGCAGCAGCGCGGCCTTGAGCGGCCGCAGGGGGGCGCCGGCCGGCAGAACGGGCGCGACGAAGCGCCCCGCGTTTTCCAGCATGGTCCGCGGCCCCGCATACGAGGGGACGCCGGGCGAACGGCCGGAATGGACTGCGGGGGCGTTCGTAGGCGCAAGCCCCGAGCCGGAAAAAGCCGCGAGCGACGCAAGCTGCTCCGCAAGCTCGGCGGCCAGGGCCGCGACGTCGCGTTTCGCCGCGTCCTCGGGCTTTCCGCTCATGCCTCGCTTATATTAAGCGCGAATGATCGGAAGGAGTCTCATTCAGAAGCTCCGGAGCACGGCGGCCCGTTACGACTACCTGATTCCGTGGCTTTTGCTCGTTCTCGTCGTGGGTGCCACGGCCGGCGTCCTTCAGGTCCTCGTCGTCAAGCTGCTGCGCTGACGCGCGCTTCGCGGGCGAGCGAACGCAAAACGCGGACGAGCATCAGGCCCGCGGCGAGCGCCATCGGACCGATGAAGACGCCCAGGAGCCCGAACGCTGGAATCCCTCCGAAGACGCCGAGGAACACCATCAGCGACGAGAGCTCCGTGTCCTTGCGGCCGATGAGGAGAGGCTTGAGGACGTTTTCGGCGAGGAGAAACGTCACGAGCACGTTCCAGAGCAGGAAAAGGATCGCCATTCCCGTTCGACCCTGAACGAACAGCGCGACGAGTCCGGGCAGCCAGACGATGGCCGTGCCTCCGACGGGTAGGAGGGAGAGGATCCCCATCGCGACCCCCGCGAGGGTCGCGGAGGGAAGGCCGGCGATCGCCCACGAGATCCCGCCGGACGCGCCCTGCACGGTGGCACATACGAGCGAGCCCTTGAAGATCGCCTCGAGCATCTCGCCGAGGGATTGGAGGATCCGGTGGCGCTCGACATCCTCGATCGGGAAAAGGTCGCTGACCGCCTCCGCCAGGTCCTTGCCGTCGATCAGCAGGAAAAAAAGGAGGATCAGCGTCAGAACGAACGTGACCACCGCGTCGAGAAAGGACAGCGCGACGTCCCCGCTCCTGGCGGCGAGAAACGTCGAAGCCTTCGCCGCAAACTCGGCTCCTCTCGCCTGCATTTCGTCGGACGAGAGACCCGTGCGCGTCTCGATCCACGTGAGCGCCGGCCCGACGCCCGGCAGGGACAGGAGGTCGCCGATCGACCGCAGCTCGCGGGTGCTCAGCCTCTCCCCCATCGCCATCGCCGCCGTGGAGGCCTGATTCACGATCGCCTTGCCTAGGAGAACGGCCGGAAACAGGACGACGAGCCCCGTCGAGATCGAGAAGACGGCCGCCGCGAACGCCGTCCGCCGGGGAAGGTGCTTTTTCAGACGGAGCCAGAGAGGCCAGAGCGCGACCGCGAGGATGACGCTCCAGGCGATCGACGTCAGGAAAGGCCGCAGGACGACGAAGCAGAGAATCCCCGTCCCGGCGACGAGAAAGAGAAAGAAGACGAGCGGGTATGCATGACCCCGAGCGCGCGCGGTCATCGGATGAAAGGGATGATACGAAATGGCTTGATAGACTGGAGAGTCATGCGGCCCGCCTCTTCGCGCGCTCCGCGCCAGCCGCCGCCCCCTCTTCCCGACGATCCCGCTGGCCTCTCGCGGGCCGCGGTCGATTCGGCGCGCGCCCACGGCTTCGCCGCCGCCGCCGTGCTCGCGGCCTCGCGGCCGCTCTCGTTCGAGCGATACCGCGCGTGGCTCGAGAAGGGGCTTCACGGGGAGATGGCGTACCTCGAGCGCGACGCTGCCGCCCGCGAGCGCTTCGACGCGATCCTGCCGTACACGCGATCGGTCCTCGCGGTGGCGCGCGCGGTGACCGGCCACGGGCCCGGCAACGTGGCGCAGTTCGCGCGAGGCGAGGACTACCACCGCGTCGTGCGCCGGCACCTCCAGGCCGTCATCGAGGATCTGCGCCCGCTCGCGCCCCGGGGCACGCATTTCCGCGTCTGCGTCGACACGGCGCCTCTTCTCGAACGCGAGATCGCGGCGCGCGCCGGCCTCGGTTTCCTCGGCAAGAACGGGCTCCTGATCGTGCCGGGTCTCGGCTCGCACGTGGTCCTCGGCGAGATCCTGACCGACGCCGCACTCGCCCCGACCGCCGCGTCCGCCGACCCGGGCGCGGACCGCTGCGGGACGTGCACGGCCTGCCTCGACGCATGCCCCACGGCCGCCTTCCTCGCACCACGCGTCCTCGACGCCCGGAAGTGCATCTCATATCTCACGATCGAGAAACGGACGCCCTTCACGCCGGCGGAGGAGGCCGCGCTCGGTGGCCGCCTCTTCGGGTGCGACGAGTGTCAGGACGTCTGCCCGTTCAACGCGGCCCGGGGCGCCGAGCCCGTAGGACGCGCCGCGTCCCTCGACCCGGAAGAGATCCTCGACCTCGGCGCGGACGCCTTTCGCGCACGCTTTTTCGGCTCGTCGATCTGGCGGGCCACGCATGAAGGCCTCGCGCGGAACGCGGCCGCCGCTCTCCGCCGCGAGGCATCTCGATGAACGGCCCGATCCTCGTCGCCCTTTACGTGCTTTGCGCGGGCGCGTCCGCGTTCTTCGCCTCCGCCGAGACGGCGATCACGTCCCTGACTGACGCGGCGGTCTTCCGCATGAAGACCGCGGGCGAAAAGAGCGCCGAGCGGCTCGAGCGGATGCGAAACGATCTCCCGCGCACTCTCGGGACCCTCCTCGTCGGCAACACGCTCGCGAACGCCGCAGCGGGCTCGCTCGGCGCCGGCCTCGCGATCTCCGCCTTCGGGGAGAAATGGGGCGTTCTCATCGCGACGGTCCTGACGACCCTTCTGCTCCTCGTCGTCTCGGAGGTCACTCCGAAGACGCTCGCCGCGCGGAGGCCCGACCGCGTCGCGCTCCTCTTCGTCGGCCCGATCGAGTTTTTCGTGCGGCTGCTCGCGCCCGTGACGCACCTTCTCTCGGCCGTCGCGCGGTGGATCCTCGGCCCGTTCGGCGCCGACGAGCCGGCGGACGTCACCGACGAGGACGTGAAGAGCGTCATCAACCTTTCCCGGGAGCAGGGCGGCATCAAGCGCGAGGAGAGCGAGCTTCTGCACGCGGTCCTCGCGTTCGGGCAGACGCCGGTGCGGGAGGCCATGGTGCCCCGCGCGCGCATCGTCCTCCTGCCGGTGGCCGCGACCTTCGAGCAGGTCGAGGCCGTATGCCGCGAACATCGCTATAGCCGCTATCCGGCCTTTCGGCAGAACACCGACGACATCGTCGGGATCCTCCACGTGAAGGATCTCTTCGACGTCTCGGACTCGGAAGAACACGCTTTCGAGATGAGCCGCTATCTGCGTCCCGCGATCTTCGTGCCCGAGCTCAAGCGCTCCGAAGACCTTTTCCGCGAGATGCGGCGCCGCCGGTTCCACATGGCGATCGTCGTGGACGAGAGTGGCGCCGTGGCCGGCCTCGTCACGCTGGAGGACCTCATCGAGCAGATCGTGGGCGACATCTTCGACGAGCACGACGAGCCCGCGGGCCGTCCCGAACGCGACGGCACGTCGCTCCTCGTGGAAGGGGCGTATCCTCTGACGTCGCTCGAGCGGGACCTTGGGGCCTCGTTCGACGACCCGGACGACGAGACCGTCGCCGGCTTCCTGCTCCGGAAGTTCGGGCGCATTCCGCGAGCCGGAGCCCGCACCCGGGAGGGCGATCTCGAGTTTCTCGTCGAGCGCGCCTCGCCCCGCGCCATCGAGCGCATCCGCATCCTCCGCGTTCCGGCAGCTCACCCGGCCGTGCCGGCCGATGCACGAAAGGGCTGAACGACGTGACGGCACCTCCCCGCGTGGTGACACTTCTCCCCGGCGACGGCATTGGACCCGAGATCACGACCGCCGTGACGACCATTCTCGAGGCCGCCGGAGCCGGCCTCGCCTGGGAGCGTCACGACGCCGGAGAGGAAAGCATCAAGGTCTCCGGAATGCCGCTCCCTCCCGCAACCCTCGATTCCATCCGGCGGACGAAGGTCTGTCTCAAGGGCCCGATCACGACGCCCGTCGGCAAGGGCTTCAAGAGCGTGAACGTGACTCTTCGCCAGACACTCGATCTCTACGCGAACCTGAGGCCCGTGAAGAACGTTCCCGGCGTCGCATCCCGCTATGGCGGCCTCGACCTCGTCGTCGTGCGCGAGAACACCGAGAGCCTCTACTCCGGAATCGAGCACGTCGTCGTGCCGGGCGTCGTCGAGTCCATCAAGATCATCACCGAAAAAGCCTCCACGCGCATCGCGCGCTTCGCCTTCGAGTACGCCCGCGCGCACGGCCGCCGCAAGATCACGATCGTGCACAAGGCGAACATCATGAAGCTCTCGGACGGTCTTTTTCTCGAGAGCTGCCGAAACGTCGCGGCAGATTACCCCGACATCGAGGTGAACGACGTCATCGTCGACGCGGCGTGCATGAAGCTCGTCATGAACCCGAAGCAGTTCGACATGCTTCTCCTCGACAACCTCTACGGGGACATCATCAGCGACCTCGCCTCCGGCCTCGTGGGCGGGCTCGGCGTTACGCCCGGAGCGAACCTCGGCGAGACGTGCGCCGTCTTCGAGTCGGTGCATGGTTCGGCCCCCGACATCGCCGGCAAGGGCGTCGCGAACCCGACCGCGCTTCTTCTCTCGGCCGTGATGATGCTCCGCCACGTCGGCGACGAGGCGTGCGCCCTGCGCGTCGAAAGGGCCCTCTTCGCGGCTCTCGAGCAGGGCGCCGCCCGGACCCGCGACATTGGCGGGTCCGCGACCACGCTGCAGTTCGCCCGAGCAGTCGCCGCGAAGCTCTGAACGGAGACGCGTTGCCCAAGATCGTCTTCCTGAACGAGGGTAAGCGGGCGCATGTCG
>Ga0209385_1001063_pt1 | contig 11576 bp, 7 predicted proteins | sample NGEPerB_FD_184506 | JGI IMG/M metagenome (GOLD analysis project Ga0209385, IMG submission 184506) | Arctic peat soil microbial communities from the Barrow Environmental Observatory site, Barrow, Alaska, USA - NGEE PermafrostAB12-B... | ecosystem: Environmental > Terrestrial > Soil > Wetlands >... | reverse complement strand
AGGCGAGCGAGTTGAGCTGGGTACGGTTGAGTGCGTAGTAGATCGCCTTGCGCACGTTCACATCGGTCTGAGGACCGGTGCAACCAAGCTTGACGCTCGAGCAGGTGCCGAGGACGACCTGGTTCTGCGGGATTGTGATGCTGTTGTAGCCGGGGTAGTTCTTCGACACGTGGGCCATGTCGGGGACCGGGCCGGTCTGCCAGTCGATCGTGCCGGCTTTGAGGGCGTCGGCGCCGGCCGTGTTTCCGGAGAGCGACAGGTAGCGGATCGCCTTGACTGCCGGCGCGCCGCCCCAGTAGCTGGGGTTGGCGGAGAGGGTGAACGCCTGAGTCTTGAAGTTGCTCATCAAGAAGGCACCCGTGCCGACCGGCTTCTGCATGACGTCGGTCTTCGGGTTGACGCTCTTCCAGATGTGCTGCGGGACAATGTATATCCGTCCCAGCACGTTGGGACCTTCCATGAAGGCCGGGTGGTCCCAGGTGATGACGATGTGTGAGTCGTCGGTGGCCTTGACCTTGCCGTCAAAGCCGCTCGTGTTCAGCGACTGGTTTGCGAGGATCATGTCGAACGTGAACTTCACGTCCTTGGCCGTGAACGGCGTGCCGTCCGACCACTTCACGCCGTTGCGGACGGTGATGTCGAGCTGGGTGCCCTCCTTGTTCCACGTGCTCTTGGTCCCGAGCAGCGGAACGGGCGCGCTGTTGTTGATGTTGGTGACGAAGAACAGGGGTTCGTAGATAGAGCCGATGCCACCGATCGACGAGGGGGAGTACGGGTTGAAGTTGATCTGGTAGTCACCAGACTGACCCGTGTAGGCGATCAGGGTGTTGGTAGCGGTCGGGGCTGATCCTGCGGTGGACCCGGCCTTGCTCGAGCTGTTGCTGCAACCGGCAAGTACGAGGGCGGCAGCGGTGAATGCTGCTGCTCCCGTGACCAGTGCGCGGCGTCGGGACCTGTGGCCCGCCGAAGCGTCAAGGAACATCGTTGATCCTTCCCGTGCACCGTCCACGGCCCGTGGTCAGCGCTGGCTTGGTGTTGGCGGGCGCGACACGCCCATCACATTGTTACCTGACTTAATTAAGTAAGTCAAGGCTTCGACTGGCCCGTGAACCACCGGGCTCTCGCGCGCGGCGCTTGCTCCTATGATGCTGCGCGCGCGTGGAGCACGATCGCCTGCGCGGGCCACAGCGGCGGTATCTGCACCCCGACCTTGGTGAGTACGCTGCCGGGCAACGTGATCTGGCCCGAGGACAACCATCCCGGCGTCGCGAAGCCGTGCTTCGAGGCGCCGATCTCGTCGCGAACGCGCACGATGTAGCGCCGGTCTGGGTCGAGACCCGCCAGGCGGATGCGCTCGGGGAGGGAGTCCTCGAGCGTCGCTACGCTCGCGATCGTGTAGATCGCTTCGCTACGGTCCTGGGCCACGGCACCCGTGACGCGAAGTGCGGGGTCGCGTGGGTCGGCGTGTACGGCGACACCCGTGTGGATGACCTCGCGCACTTCCTTGTAGAGGTTCGCCCAGCAAGTGATCGTCGCGATCTCCGTCTTGGTGCATTCGGCGATGTTCCATTCGAATCCTGCCGAACCCATGAGGCTCGTCGCGAGCCGGTAGCTCAGGTCCGTCGTGCGACCCGAGCTGTGCGCGGTCGTGGGGCCGACGTGCCCGCCCACGAGCTCGGGCGGGAGCAGCAGCTGGGTCCAGCGCTGGATGTCTTGGCGTTCGACCGGGTCGTTCGAGTCGCTTGCCCAGACGCGGTCGGTCACGGCGACGATTCCCAGGTCGCTGCGCGCGCCGCCGCTCGAGCATGACTCGATTTCGAGACCGGGGTGCTTCGACTTGAGCTCGCGGATCAGGCGGTACACCGCCACGGTCTGCGCGTGCGTGCCTGGGCGGCCGACATGCACCGACTCGACGAGGTCGCGGTTGTGGTCCCACTTGATGAAGTCGATGCCGAGGTCGGTCACGAGCGCGTCTATCTGGCCGAGCACGTGGGCATACGCGTTGGGGTTGGCGACGTCGAGCACGTACTGGTTGCGCCACGAGAGGTGCGCGGGCGTCGGGATGTGCGCGGGGTTGTGGAGCAGCCAGTCGGGGTGTGACCGGGCGAGGTTGGAGTCGAGGTTGACCATCTCAGGCTCGAACCACAGGCCGAACTCCATGCCGAGCGAGTGCACCTTCGTGGCCAGCGGCCCCAGGCCGTCGGGCCACACGGAAGGGTCGACGAGCCAGTCACCCAGGCCCTTCGTGTCGTCTCGGCGCGCCATGAACCAGCCGTCGTCTAGCACGAACCGCTCGACGCCGACCTGTGCCGCGAGCTCAGCGAGTTCGAGCAGGAACGCGGGGTTGTGGTCGAAGTAGACCGCTTCCCACGTGTTCAGGACCAGTGGGCGTGGCGAGCTCGGGTGTTGTGGGCGGGCACGCAGGTAGGTGTGGAAGCGCGCCGAGAGCCCATCGAGGCCTGCACCGGACCATGCGAAGAACGCGACCGGCGTCTCGTAGCTCTCTCCCTGCGCGAGGGTGATCTCACCCGCCCGCAGCAGCTCGCCCGCACCGATCACGTTGACCGAGTCGGGCATCCGGTCGATCCGGTAGGTGCAGTCGGCGCTCCATCCGAGGTGCACGGCCCACAGCTCGCCGTGGCGGTCTGCCGGTGCTTCGATCGACGCGATGAGCATGGTCGGGGCGTCGTGCCCCGAACGTCCCCGGCGCGACTGGCGAAGGTTTGATCCTCGCGGTGCAAGCGTGGTGTGGGGCACCTTCTCACGGGTCCAGCGGCCAGAGAACTCGGTCACGTGGTCGATCGCCTTGGGGCCCGGCAGGGTCGCCTCGAGCCATTCGACACCGATGTTGCCTTCGGCCGTGTTGTAGAGCGTGTGCGTCGAGGTCACGACGCCGCCGGCCTCGATCCCGAGGTGCGTGAGCAGGCACACGTGGTTTGCCTCGTCGTCGGCCTTGAGTGCGAGCATACGGCCGTCAGTCTCGGTGTTTGTGACCGTCCACCGCGGAAAGACCTGCACGCCGTCGCGCGTCAGCAGGGCGCCGGGGCGCCCGAACCAGCCCTCGGCCTCCTGCGGGAGGATCGATGCCTGCCACGCTGCGTCGAGGGTTCCTGGCAGCGTCTGACGGCTGACGGCGATCGACAGGTTGTCAAGGTCGTCGTCGCTCAAGGCGCCAAGGTCGGCGCCCCAGTGCAGGACGACGGGCAGTCCGTCGTCGGGCTGTTCGAGCACGAGCGAGGTGCCGTCCCCGCGCAGGACCGTGAATCGGGACGGGGCGGTGCTCTCGGGCACGGCATGCCTTTCCAGGTGGGGTGACGACGAAAATGGTGCGATCAGACGCTCGACGACGCGAGGAGCCCGTTCGCGTGGCGCACGACCAACGGTGCCACGAACTCGGATGCGTCGATGTCTGCGTGGCTCGTAATCCTGAACTCGGCGCTTTCACCGGCACGCAACGTGACGAGTGCCTTGTCAACGCTCGCACGCGGGTCGACACGGTCGGCCTGGAGTGTGATGTCGCGCACATAGCTATGGGCGTGCGCGGTCACGAGATAGCCACCGTCGACGACCGTGGCCTCCAGGGTGAGCGGGTCAGGGTCGAGGCCCTGTTCGACGACCTCGGCGAAGTTCCATACGGCGCGGGCGAAGCCGGAGTCGCTCGTGAGCTCGGCGAGCAGGATCTCGGTCGTTGGGTCTGCCGCGGTTGCGAGGAACTCCGGCAGAATGATCGTCGTGGCCCCGCGGGCGTCGACCGCGGCCTCGAGCAGCACCTGGCTGATCGCCTTGCCGTCCAGGGTCTCGCGGCGCACGATGACGGGCCCGGCCCAGGCCTCGGCCGTGTCGTTGACGAGCACGATGGCAAGACCGTCCTCGCGCGGCTGGAACGTGGCGAGGCGAGGTGCGTAGGCGTCGCGCAGCGCGTACCAGAGTGGCTTGCGGTTCTCGTTGAAGTCGACGGCGGCCCACGACACGACGGGCCAGCTGTCGTTGAGCTGCCACACGATCATGCCCATGTTGTGCGGGGTCAGCGAGCGGAAGTGCTCGATGCCGAAGCGTAGGGCGCTCGCCTGGTTGAGCTGTGTGGCCCAGTGCCAGTCCTCGATCGTGGCGGGTATCGGCAGGTGCGACTCGAGACCCTTCTCGAGTTTGAGGTTGCCCTTGTCGGCCTTCTGGTGCACGAGCATCTCGTGGCCGTAGGGGTTGAGCGGCTCGTCATGCACCACGCCGACGAGGGTCGACCACGCGGGGGGACCCTGGAAGCCGAACTCAGAGATGAAGCGCGGGTGGTACTCCCGGTAGGCCGTGTAGTCGCGCTCGTTCCACACGTCCCAGATGTGGACCGTACCGTTGCGCTGGTCGTTCGCGTCGAGGTAGTCGGCGAAGGAGTAGGGGCTGCCAGGGGAGTAGGGGCAACCCGGGTTCAGCTCAGCGACGAGTCTCGGCAGAAGCTCGCGGTAGTAGCCGTCCCCCCACGTCCGCCCCGCCAGGAGCGGTCGCCAGCCCCAGTCGCCGTAACCACAGAAGTTCTCGTTGTTGCCGTTCCAGATCACGAGGGACGCGTGCGCGCTGAGTCGGGTGACGGCCTCGCGGACCTCGGCCTCGACCTCCTCGGCGAGCCACTCCTCTTCCGCGTACGCGGCGCAGGCGAACAGGAAGTCCTGCCACACGAGGATGCCCCGCTCGTCGCACGCGTCGTAGAAGTCGTCGGACTCGTAGATTCCGCCGCCCCAGACGCGCAGCAGGTTCATGTTCGCCTCGAGGGCGTCGTCCACCCGTCGCGCGTAGCGGTCGGCGTCCATCTCGGTGAGGAACGCGTGGTCGGGGATCCAGTTGGCGCCGCGTACAGCGATGGACTCGCCGTTGACCTTGATGATGAACGGTGTGCCTGCTGCGTCGGGCGTGGTGTCGAGCTCGACGGTACGGAAGCCCACTCGGCCGTTCCAGGTGTCGAGGATGGAGCCGCCGGTGCTGTCGGCGCCAGAGAGGTCGACACCACAGAGGTCGACGCTCACGTCGTACAGCGGCTGGGCGCCGTGGCCGACGGGCCACCACGTGCGGACTTCGGGGACGGTCAGGTGGACCTGGGTCTTGGTGACGCCGGCCTCGATGCATGTGGACGCGCGGATGCCGGCGACCTCCAGGGTCACGCGTGCGGGTGCCTGCGCGCGCTTGGCCCACTCGAGCTCGACGTGCGCGTCAAGGATGCCGGTCGCCTCGTCGAGCCCGACGATGGGACGGATGGAGGCGATGCGCGCTCCGGACCAGCTGTCGATCCCGATCGGCTTCCAGATGCCGCTTGTGGCGACGTCGATGCCCCAGTCCCAACCGAAGTTGCAGGCCATCTTGCGCAGGGCGTTGTACGGGTGGTGGTTCACGTGGGGGAGCGGGCTATGCTCGGCGACCCGGGCCTCGACCTCGGTAACGGGCGCGGCGAAGGTCACCGTGAGGATGTTGCGGCCCTCAAGAAGCAGGGCGCCGACGTCGAAGCGGTGGCTGCGGTGCTGGTTCTGGGTCTGCGCGACGAGGGTGCCGTTGAGGTCGATCGTGGCGACGGTGTCAAGGCCGAGGGCAACGAGGTCGTGGCGCTCGGAGCCGTCGCCGGTCCACCTGAACGCGGTCTTGTACTCCCAGACGGTGCTGCCGATCCACTGGCCCGCGGCCTCGTTGTCGCCGTCGAAGGGCGCCACAATGACGCCGGCGGCGAGCAGGTCGGTGTGGGCACATCCAGGCACGGTTGCGGCGAGCGGACGACCGAGGAGGTCTGCTGGTGCTTCACCAGAGATGGCGGTGATCGTCCAGTCTGTGTGCAACGGGGTGAAAGTCATGGTTCTCCTTGTGTCTGTTCGGCGTGTGCGGTCCGGGTTCGACGGTCGGTCACGGGTGATGCGGCCCGTCGTGTTGACTTACTTCGGTCGGCGATCTAAGAATGAGCGTACCCGGTGCGTCGGGCCACATCCGCGCCCGCAACCGTCTGAGCAACAAACGTGCGAGCAGATCAGGAGTGATTGGCATGAGCCGCCAGAAGCTGCACGACGGGTGGACCCTCATGTCCACGTCAGGCCCCGTTCCCGCAGTGATCGAGGGCCGGATCATCCCTGCGCAGGTCCCGGGCAGCGTTCACATGGACCTGCTCGCCGCGGGTCTGATCCCGGACCCGTCCCTTGACCGGGTCGAGGAGGAGCTCGTCTGGGCGCACCGCGCGAACTGGCGGTACGCCCTCGAGCTTCAGGCGGGCGTGGTCACGCCGGACGAGCGGGTCGATCTCGTGTTCGACGGACTCGACACGGTCGCCACGATCACACTCAATGGCGTCGTCCTCGGCAGCACCGCCAACATGCACCGCGGATACCGGTTCGACGTGAGGCCGATGCTTAGGCACGGCGCGAACCGGCTGACGGTGGACTTCCGTTCGGCCCTGGAGTATGCCGAGCAGGTCGAGAGCGTTCTCGGCAGGCGTGCCCACACCAACACGCACCCCTACAACATGGTGCGCAAGATGGCCTGCAGCTTTGGCTGGGACTGGGGGCCGGACTTCCAGACCGCCGGGATCTGGAAGCCCGTGAGGCTCGAGCGGTGGTGCACCGCGCGCCTCGCGCAGGTGCGCCCACTGGTCACCTTGGACGAAGATGGGACGGGCCGGGTCGAGGTCCACGTCGACCTGGAACGATCCGGACTGGGCGACGACGTCGACCTCGACCTCGTTGCCGACGTCGCCGGCTACCGCGCGAGCGTGACGATCCCTGCGGGGACGACCGCCGGCGTCGTCGTCGTGACGGTGCCCGACGTCGATCTGTGGTGGCCGGCCGGCTACGGCGAGCACCCGCTGTACGACCTCGACGTCTTGCTGGCTCACGCGGAGGGTGTTGGCCAGGATGCTCGGCTGGACGGCTATGCGCGACGGGTCGGCTTCCGCACGATCACCGTTGACACCACGCCGGACGAGATCGGCACACCGTTCACGGTCGTCGTCAACGGCCGCGCGATCTTCGCCAAGGGTGCGAACTGGATCCCGGACGACCACTTCCTCACCCGGATCACGCGGGACCGCCTCGAGCGTCGGGTGGACCAGGCGGTCGGTGCGCACATGAACATGTTGCGGGTCTGGGGTGGCGGCATCTACGAGACCGAGGACTTCTACGACGTCTGCGACGAGCGCGGGATGCTGGTGTGGCAGGACTTCCTGTTTGCCTGCGCTGCCTACCCCGAAGAGGAGCCGATCCGCAGCGAGGTCGAGGCCGAGGCGCGTGAGAACGTCGCCCGCCTGACCCCCCATGCCTCGCTCGCCTTGTGGAACGGCGGCAATGAGAACCTGTGGGGGTACGCCGACTGGGGTTGGCCCGAGCAGCTGGCCGGTCGCACCTGGGGTCTGGCCTACTACACCACATTGCTCCCGGCCATCGTTGCGGAGCTCGACCCGACGCGCAGCTACGCGTCGGGCAGCCCGTACAGCCCAGGCAGTGAGGCCTCCGGCGCGGTTCACCCGAACGACCAGCACCACGGCTTGCGGCACGAGTGGGACGTGTGGAACCGGATCGACTACACGGCCTACCGCGACAACGTCCCGCGCTTCTGCTCGGAGTTCGGCTTCCAGGGCCCCCCCACCTGGGCGACACTCACCCGGTGGGTGCATGACGAGCCCCTCACCCCCACCTCGCCCGCATTCTTGCTGCACCAGAAGGCCGACGACGGCAACGGCAAGCTCGACCGGGGTCTGGCCCCGCACCTGCCCCCCCCGGGAACCTTCGAGGACTGGCACTGGGCGACCCAGCTCAACCAGGCCCGCGCGGTCACCTTCGGCATCGAGCACTTCCGCTCATGGTGGCCGCGGACCGCCGGCGCGCTCGTGTGGCAGCTCAACGACTGCTGGCCAGTCACGTCGTGGGCAGCAGTCGACGGCGACGAGCGACCCAAACCCCTGTGGTATGCACTGCGCCACGCGTACGCTCCGCGCCTGCTGACCGTGCAGCCGCGCGCGGGGCTCCCTGTACTGGTTGCCGTGAACGACGATGACGCCGCCTGGCGTGGCCAGGTCCACCTCGAGCGGCAGACGTTCGCGGGCGAGGCGCTCGCGAACGCTAGTCTGTTGCTCGACGTTCCGCCCCGGTCCGTCATCGAGATCGGACTGGTCGAAACCCTGATCACGCCGCAGGACCGCAGATCGGAGTTGCTCGTGGCCGCTTTCGGCGAGGTGCGTACTGTGCACACGTTCGCCGAGGACCTCGACCTGGCCTACGCCCCCAACGCACTGAGCGCGGATGTCGTTCGCGTCCCGGAGGGGTACCGCGTCGACGTGAGAGCGTCATCCTTCGCACGCGATGTCGCGGTGCTCGCAGACCGGCTCGCCCCCGACGCAGTCGTTGACGACATGCTCGTGCCGCTGCTTGCGGGGGAGGAGCGCTCGTTTGTCGTGCGAACGGCGGCGGATCTCGATCCGACCGGGCTGGTGGGCCCTCTCGTGCTGCGCTCGGTGCCCGCTGCGCTTGTTCCGGTGACTCATGGCTGACCCCTGCCGGGCGCAGCGATGACCGTCGGGTACGGAGCGGTCGGCCTGGTTCTCGCCCGGCCGGCGCGGCTTCTCGGCATCGAGCCGTTCTTCATGGAGTTCATCGCGGGCATCGAGGAGACGCTGGCGGAGCGGGACATGTCGATCCTGCTGCACGTGGTCCCCGCGCAGGACGCGGAGGTCGAGACGTACCGGCGCTGGGCCGAGCGGCGGTTGGTCGACGCCGTCATCGTCGTCAACTTCATCGAGGGCGACCCGCGGCCTGGCGTGCTGCGTGAGCTCGGCCTGCCGTGCCTGCTCGTCGGTACCTCGGGCGAGGCGGGATTCCCCGTCGTGCGTACGGACGACGCTGGCGCGGAGCGGGCGGCGCTCGCGCACCTGCTCGGGCTCGGTCACCGGCGGATCGCGCGCGTGAGCGGCCCGACGCGGCTGCTGCATACGCAGGAACGGACCGCGGCGCTGATCGAGGGGTGCCATGCCGTCGGGGTGGAAGTGATTCTCCTCGAGGGCGACTACTCCGACGAGTCCGGCGCGCAGCTGACCCGCCGCCTCCTCGCGCTCCCGGAGCCGCCGACTGCGATTGTCTATGACAACGACGTGATGGCGGTCGCCGGGCTGCGCGCTGCGCAGAGCTTGGGCATCGTGGTGCCCGACCAGCTCAGCCTCGTCGCGTGGGACGACTCGACCTTGTGCAGGCTCTCGTCGCCAGCCATGACGACGATGAGCGTGGACGTGCACGAGTACGGAGTTCGGGTCGTGCGGTCGATTTTCGAGATCCTCGATGGTGGCCCGGTGACCGAGCGCTGGTCACCGACTGCCCGGCTCACGCCGCGCGGGAGCACAGCGCGCGCTCGCCTGACCGAGCTCTCCGGCCTGACCCCGCCCGCCTGACTGTTCGCCACCAAGCTGCAGGCTCGGGTCTACGCGATAACTGTCATCGGTACGCCCGTCGCCGAATGCATGTGCGGTGTTCGCGCCCAGCCGCTTGGCGATGGACAACGGCCAACGTCGTGGACGTGCGACGAATCCTCGGGACGGCTCTGGGTGCGATTAACAGTCGTTCAGAATCCGGGCGTTGTTCTCACGACACCCCGGCTCGCGCGCCGTCCCGCCAATGCCGTCCAATGGACAGGAGCGCCCCTCGCGCGTGCTGTAGGAGGTACCAGGGGAGTGGACCCTTTGGGAGCTGCGGGCCTCAATGGGTGACGCGGCGGAAGGAGCTTCATGACAGCGGCGGCTGGTGAGATCACTGTTTGCAGCGAGGAGCGGGCCGAGCTTGGTGAAGGGGTCCGGTGGGACCCCGCCGCGCGAGAGCTGATCTGGGTGGACATCCTGGCCGGCATCGTGCGACGCGCCTCGGTGGGTGACGACATGTTGCACACCACAGCGACGTGGACGATGCCGCGGCCGGTCGGGGCGGTGACGCCGGCTGCCGGCGGCGGGCTGGTCCTGGCGACCGGAACCGGCTTCTCAGCCCTCGACGCGTACGGCCGTGAGACGTGGCTGGCCACCGCGGAACCAGGGGCCGAGGCCAAACTGCGGATGAACGACGGCGCCTGCGACCCGGCCGGACGATTCCTCGCCGGGACGGTGGCGTATGACACGCAGGAGGGCGCCGGCACGCTCTGGTGCCTCGACGTCGACGGCTCGGTGCGCCCGCTGCTAAGGGGCCTCACCATCTCCAACGGGCTCGGCTGGTCCCCGGACGGCCGGACCTTCTACCTTGCCGACTCCGGACCGGCCACGGTCGAGGCCTTTGCGTACGACGTGACGAGCGGCACCCTCACCGAGCGCCGGCGGATCTTCGCCCTTCCCGATGGCGAGGGTGCTCCGGACGGGTTGTGCGTTGACGTCGAGGGCTGCTTGTGGGTCGCGGTGTGGGGTGGGGCCGAACTCCGCCGCTACAGCCCCGACGGTGACCTGCTCGACCGGATCGAGGTGCCCGTTTCGCAACCAACCAGCGTTTGCCTCGGGTCGCCAACGATGGACCAGCTCTTTGTGGCCACAGCCACTCATAGGCTGTCGGAGGACGCGCTGGTGCGCCAACCCCTGGCAGGGCGGATGCTGCGGACCCCGGTCAAGGTGGCCGGGATGCCGATCACCCCGTACGCCGGCCCCATCCCGGCACTTGACCCGCCCGCTGACCGGCCTGGTCCGTTTATGGCGCGGTCGACGGGCAGGCGAGGATAGGCGGCGCCTGCTCACGGCCACGACCCGTGCCCGAAACCACGAGTTGGAACCGTCCCAGCCGACCCGCTCGGCCAGCCGATGACCTTGGCCCGGACATCGGTCCGTTCGCGCAGTCGGCCAGGTCACCGCAGAGTAAGTACTTCGCGGGGACGTTTGGCGTCGACCACTCGGCCAACTGGCGCCGGGAATGCGCGACGGTCCGGGTCCAGAACCAGCGCGAACAAGGCTCGTCAGGCCACAGGGCTGCCAGCACCCACCGTGCGATAACTCGTGCGATAACGAAGCTTCAAAGGGACCTCGGCAGCTTGGCCGCGTTGCCGTCCAATGCGAGGTCTGACAGCGCGATGGCAATCTCCAGGTCGCGCCCTTCAACGGCGTGGATGTAGCGCAGTGCAGCCGCCGAGGATGCATGGCCCAACCGCTTCTTGAGGTCCTCCACCGTCGCTCCGGTCGACGCAGCCAGGCTCTGACCCGTGTGCCGCAGATCGTGAAACGCAATCTGAAAGCCGACGCGATTCCGCGCCCTGACGAACGCCTGGTAGATCGTGTTGCTTCGCCTCGATGCCGGCGCACCTGAAGAGAACGCTGACCCGGGACCAGGGCACCGAGATGGCCCGACACCAAGAGCTCGCTGCCGCGACCGGCATCAAGATCTACTTCGCGGAACGGTCGAGCCCCTGGCAGCGGGGCGCGAACGAGAGCTTCAACGGCCTGCTGCACCAGTACTTTCCGAAGGGCACCGACCTGTCCATCCAAAGCGCCGCGCACGTCGACGCGGTCATGCGCGAACTGAACACCAGGCCACGCAAGACACTCGGCTACCTGACTCCCGCGGCGCGCTTCAGAAACGTATCCAGACAGCTCCTGCCAGCGACCAGTTAGC
>Ga0209385_1001062_pt1 | contig 11577 bp, 15 predicted proteins | sample NGEPerB_FD_184506 | JGI IMG/M metagenome (GOLD analysis project Ga0209385, IMG submission 184506) | Arctic peat soil microbial communities from the Barrow Environmental Observatory site, Barrow, Alaska, USA - NGEE PermafrostAB12-B... | ecosystem: Environmental > Terrestrial > Soil > Wetlands >... | reverse complement strand
AGTTTGACGGTTGTTGCCAGGGCGTCCTCGTGAACAGTCATATCAAATACGGCCATGTTGCACTCCTTTAATCAAAGAATCCGCACGTCATGCGTAGAAACAGTTATAGAAACCAACTTTTTAGTCTAGCACCCTCAGAAGCTTGTTCAACCCTTGTGTGTGAAGAGTTTGATGAGCCGCCCGGTCGCGTCGCGCAAGGCCGAACCGAGGAGCTCGGGGTCGAGGGTCTTTTCCGGCTCGTTGTGAAACACTGCGAAAGGGACCTGGTGCCCCTTGACCGCGACGAATCCTTCGTCATGCTCTTCGGACAGGAGTTTCCAGTCGTTCACCTTGTAGTATCGGTTCATCTTGGCGTCCTCGAGCGAATGATACAGGATGGAATCCGCTTGTTCAGGGCGATATCTCCTGCGGTTCTTGCGCAGGGACTCCTCGAATGAGACGTCGATGTACAGGATGGCGGCGTGACTGAGCACATCGTCCGACAGATGCTCGAAAGCATGGGCATAACTCTTTTCGCCGCCGCGGGCAAACTCCATCATGACCGTGTGGTGTTCGAGAAACAATGGGTCCCGCGCCAGCTTCTTGCGGAAATCAAGGTCGATGCGTTCGATGAAGAAGTCCCAGATGCGGTCGTCCAGGAAATACAGGGCGTCGTCCGTATCTCGCCGACCAAGCCCCATGGATTGTCTGATTGCATCGTTCTCAAAGGTCTGCCAGACGTAAACAAAGTCGTCCAGCTCCTCGAACGGGGCAATGTGATACTCGCGGAGTCGCTTTTCGTCAGGTAGTCGTTTCAGGAAGTCGATCGTCTCACTCTTGCCGGAGGCTGGTCGGCCAATAAGCAGGATCACATCAAGTTTTTCCATGGTACCTCCATGAGCGGACGCCGTCCGGACGAACTGCTCGAGAACAATTTAGTATTGTACCAAATTGTGGGCATCTGGGAACCACTCTGCTCGCTCAGCCCTTCTGCTGCAGTTCCTCGATGAGGGTCATGAGGCGCGGCCTCTCATCAGGGATGTCGTCTGCCAGGCGCGCGACAGCCACCGGCAGCAGCCAGCTCCACATGGCGTCGGCAGCATCAGGCTGCAGCTCACCGTAGCGCTTCAGCCAAGCCCTGTAGAACCGGTTCCTTGTTTCCCGCTCAACCCATGCTATTCGAAACGACCTGGGAGGGGCATCCGCGATCCTGAGCAGCATGGCAGTGCGCGCGGCATCCGATGCTGGCACTCCGCGAGCGGCAAATGACCAGTCGATGACCGATGGGCTCTGTGGCATCATCAGGACGTTGCCGGGGTGGAAGTCGCAGTGGCACAGGCTATCTCCCTCTGGCAGCTGCTCCAGGGTGGCCAGAGCATCGCCCTTGACACGGGCAACCACGCCTGCCCGGGCGATGCGCCGCGCGAGATCCTCGCGCCGGGACGTGAGTCCCGGCACATGACAGTCATGCATGCGCGCCTGCAGTTCTGCGAAGATGTCTGCATAGTGAGTCACCCGCATAGGTTCGCGGGCGAGAAGAGACAGCATACTGTGTCCCGTCAACCGTTCCAGCACTAGCCCTCGACGGCCGTCGACAGTGATCACATCCCTGAGCTGAGGCGATGGGATGCCCGCGGCGTTGGCCGCCCTTGTTCCTTCCACTTCCTGGTCGACGAGCATCGACGGAAACCCCGGGACAAAAAGCTTGAGGGCACTGTTTTCCTTCCAGGCATACACCTCTGCGGTTCGTCCATGACCAAGCAGCGTTGCCGAACCGATATGTTCTTCCATGATTTCCTCCTAATAACGACTCTGAACGGACATGTCGTTCATGGCATTGCCCTGAGGCGTGGAACAAGTATCCAGATGAGAGCTGCGGCCGCCAATGCGGCACAGGCGTTGATGACGATGGCCACGGGCTCACCTGCCCATTGTGCCAGCCAGCCGATCAGGAGCGAGCCGATGGGCATCACGCCGAAAAATACCAAGCTATAGACAGCGCTGACGCGCCCTCGCAGAGAGTCTTCCACTTGCGCCTGGACCAGCACATTACAGAGATTGACGACCAGGATGCTGGCAAATCCGACCAAGGCCATGAGAAGGAGTTCAAGGGGCATGAAACGAGCAACAGCGAAGATCAGAAGTGCGATGGGATAGGCGAATGTTCCGAACGCGGCAATGCGCCCCTTCACTTTCAGATGGCTGATGGTCGCGATGGTCAGCGCTGCCAGCAGCGCGCCAATGCCTCGTGCAGACTGGAGCAAGCCGTTGATGGTCGCGCCAGTCGTTGCACTGCCATGAAGGACCTTGATTGCCCAGGCTGGGATGAGCGTAGGAAATGAGAGGCCGAGCAGTGACGTGATGCCAACGAGGAGCATGAGTGCGCGGATGTTCTGATGTCTCCAGACGTACTTGAGACCTTCAATGATCCCTACCATTGGGCTCTGATTCCTGGGAGACAATGGCACCGGTCGAAGGTGCATGAACAAGAGAGCTGCGATGACCGCGACAAAAGACAGGCCATTGATCGTGAAACACCAGGCCGGTCCGAGGAGGGCGTACACGGCGCCCGCCGCCGCCGGTCCAAGCGCCGTGGCCACATTGAACATCGAACCGTTGAGTGCGACAGCATTGGGCAGGTGTCGTCGGTCATCAACCAGCTGGTCCACCAGCGCCAGGCGCGCTGGTGAGTCGAAGGTATTGGCGATGCCGAGCAGAAACGCCAGGACCAAAATGTGCCACGGTCGTATGGCGCCGGTAAACGTCAGGAACGCCAGGACAAATGCCAGTATGAGCATCGCAGACTGCGTGTAGAGCATCAGCCTCTTGCGCGGCATGCGGTCTGCGACCGACCCTGCATACAGCATGAACAGCCAGACAGGAATGCCATTGGCGAAGGCAACGTAGCCGAGGAATGCTACCGACTTGGTCAGCTGGTAGGCAAGGTACCCCTGTGCAGTCACCTGCATCCAGGTTCCAAAGAGCGAAACGAGCTGTCCGGCGAACCAGATGCGATAGTTCGGGTACTGCATCGCTGCGAACGTATTGCGTGGGCTGATGCGCTGTTCCGGAACCACGTGCTGCGTGTCGCAGCACTCTACGGCGGAACTTTCCTCCATCTTCTTGTCAGCCATTCATCCAACCTCGCTTGTCAGGATCGTGTGCCACAGACGGAACACCATGAGTTTAGCACAAACCGGTCAGAGAAGGCGGCATGCAGTTCCTGCCGAGGATCGACATTCTGATGGAAATGCTGATTGGAGACCTCTGCTTCCATGAATGGCCGCCTGCAACATCTGGACCCGTCCCCGATATCACAGTAGCCACGAGGAGCGAACCGCGTAGAATGAAATGGATATTCTGCGCACTTGACGTGGGCAAACGATCACTCCAGTACGAGAGGATGAGCATGGTATCACAGGAAAGCGTACAGGCGCAAAGTGTTCTCAGACTGACTCCGGAACAGGTACGTGAACTCCTGCCTCAGAGAGAGCCGTTTCTCTTCGTCAACGGCCCAGCGGATGTTGTTCCCGGCATTCGTGTGACAGCACGGGCTAGCTATCCGGAGGATAGCTCTTTCTACACTGGGCACTTCCCTGGATATCCACTGACGCCCGGTGTGATCATCATCGAGACGATGGTACAGGCTGCCTCGCTGATGATGCTGACGACACCAGGCTGTTCGGGTCAGATCGGTTACTTCGTCGGTATCAGAGAGGCGCGGTTCTTCAAGGCAGTCTTCCCCGGTGCAGTCGTAGAAGTCATGGGCGATGTCGTCTCGATGCGGCATGGAGTCATCGAAAGTAGCATGGAGGCATGGGAGGGAGGCGTCCGTGCAGCCGCTGCGATTCTGACATGTACGTTCCGTGCTCATCATTCTTCATCCGACCTGAAGTGCGAGGATGGAGGTTAACGGGAGCCGATTGATGGAACCCGTTCGCGGCAGGAAATGCAAGGGCAGCATCAAGAACGAACAAGGAGTGTGAACATGGCAGCACAGCATAATGGTACGGATCGGCTGAGTGTCATCATCACGGTAGCCGATCGCATGTGGAGAGGTCTCTTCATTAACTGGCTGGCAGCCAGTCCATTGCTTGTGAACCCGGTCAGAGCATCATTGATGCGCCTCTATGGGATACGGACGACCACGAACGGGATTCGGCCCGGATGCTATTTTGCCGGACGTGATGTTGTCATCGGCGCAGGTACGTTCGTCAACTACCGCTGTTTCTTCGACGGTTCGGCACCCATTCGTATTGGGAAGAAATGTGGTATTGGCATGGAAGTGCTGTTCTGCACGTCGACGCACATCATGGGGGCGGCGACCGAAAGGGCTGGGCACGTCAATCCCCAGCCTGTCACAGTCGGGGACGGCTGCTGGATCGGCGCACGCTCAGTCATTCTACCCGGCGTGACGATCGGGGACGGTTGCGTCATAGGCGCGGGAGCCATTGTCAACAAGGACTGCGCCCCCAATGGCATGTACGCCGGCGTTCCTGCCCGGCGTGTCAAGGAATTACCTGTTAAGGATTGATCCTGTATCACGGATGTCGAAGTATCCGATTGATCATTCAGGGGGCCGTATGATGGAACAGCTGGATAAGGGATATCTCTTCACGGACATTGGCGCACTGGAGGTCGCAGGCACTGAACACGGTATCGTGTCGGTGACGTTCGTCGAGAACGTTGACACAGGAGCGGCCTGTGTAACATCGGTCGTACAGCAGTGTATTACTGAGCTGAACCAGTACTTCGGCGGCAAGCGGAGGAGGTTTTCCGTCCTCCTGAATCCAGGAGGCACGGAGTTTCGGAGGCTGGTCTGGCATGCGTTGCGGGAAATCCCGTTTGGCCAGACGAAAAGCTACCGGGACATTGCCGTAGCGATTGACCGTCCAAGGTCGGCACACGCGGTGGGCGGAGCAGTAGGGCGCAACCCCATCGCTATCATCGTTCCCTGTCACCGCGTCATTGGCAGCGACGGCTCGCTCACTGGTTATGCCGGTGGTCTCGACCGCAAGCAGTGGCTGCTGGAACACGAACGGAGGGTTCTGGCCTCTAGAGGCTGAGCACGTCCCGCAGCGGGCTGACGTGTGCGCCAGACTCGTCCAGCGCACGACGGACCGTTTCTAGTATCTGGCGCGCGGCCGACAATGTTCCAGCCTCCCGGGCTGGACACTGGGTAGACGCCCGTCTGCATACCCGCTATCCCCACGCTCCCTGACGGCACGATGGCTCGTGGTATTGCCAGGCGTGGCGTCGCCAGTTGCGGGTGGAGGCCCGTGAGGTATGGGAAGCCAGGCAGAAAACCGAGCATGGAACACTGGTAGCCGGCTGTAACATGTCGCTCCACAACCTCCTGTTCGCTCAATCCAGATTGCTGGCAGACGATCTCCATGTCCGGACCGCACGTGCCACCGTAACAGACTGGGATCGTGACGGTCCTGGCATGGACCGGCCGAGCAGCCGTGACGTTTCTTGCAGCTGTGGAAACAAGATCTTCAACCTCTTCCAGTGAGGTCTGCAGCGGCTGGACAACTAGCCCCAGGGAGCAGTATCCCGGCACCGTCTCGACCAGCCAGGCAGGATGCAGCACCTCGACGACGCGTTGAAGCGCTTGAACGCATGCACTGGTCGAAGGCGAGACGTCGCTTCCGACCACGACCAGCCAGCAGCTGTCACCGTCCTGCACTACGGATGTAGCCCATTCTCTCAATTTCATTTCATCATGATAGCCCTGTTTGCTCAGAGTGCGCTTCCAATTCGCCGGGACTGTGGGGACGAGGTTCTAGCAGGGGTGACGCAGTCCATCAGCTGATCTTCTTGTCTGTCCTTCCTGCACAGGCGGCAATCGATCTGTTGCACCGTCAGCCACGTTTCTCTCCTTGGCAGAGGCGCGCGTTGACCGTTTTCACTCCTGCACTATGATGCAGTCAACACACAGGGGGTGCCACATGTTGCCTCGAGTGATCATTCACAATGCAGTCAGTGCTGATGGACGTATCGACTGGTTTGAAGCCGACGTCGGGGTTTTGTACGACCTCGCGGGGAGATGGCATGAGGACTGCGCGCTGGTGGGCTCGAGTACGGTGTTGGCGGCTCCTGAATCGGCGGTTCGGGACAAGGGTCCTTGGGAACCACAGGTCGCCCTTCCGGCTGACACACGTCCACTACTGGCAATCGTGGACAGTCGAGGGCGAGTTCGCTGCTGGAGGACGTGGCTGGCGATGCCCTATTGGCGAGGTGGCGTGGCGATCTGCTCGGATAGCACGCCGGACGAATATCTGCAGTACCTGGCCGAGGTGGGAGTCGATTGCATCGTTGCCGGACCCGAGAAGGTCGACCTGAGGGCCGCGCTGGAAGAGTTGAACATGCGCTACGGCGTCCAGACCGTGCGCGTTGACTCGGGTGGCATTCTGAACGGCGTGTTGCTCCGGGCCGGGCTCGTGAATGAAGTCAGTATCCTCGTGCATCCTGCGCTGGTTGGTGGAACGTCCCAGCGTTCCATGTTCCGAGCGCTGGACCTGGCGTCCCCCGACGGCGTCATTCCTCTCGCGCTTGTCAGCGCTGAGACAATGGGTGAAGGCCTGGTGTGGCTGCGCTACAAGGTCACCGGCAGGAGAAAGAAGAAAGCCCCCCGAACGATCTGAAACAGTTCACTCCACAATTATGCGCATCGTGGGCGCTTGTTTGACTCGGGGGCGCGTTTCGTCTATACCTGAGAAAGACAAAGGCATGAGAGGAATGGTCGTCTTGGACATCAGGCTCGGATAACAGGAATCCTGCAGGTTTCTTTACGGTTGGTTTAAGGGGGTCTCACATGGTTACCCGCATACCGGCACAGGAACGCCATTTTGTCGACCTGTCGTGGATGCAGGCCTATTGGCTCTTTTCATACGGCGAGTGGTTCGTGCCGGATAACGTACACCTGGGAATGTTGCGTGCCTTCAACGACGACTTGATCCAGTCGAAGGAAGGCTTCGGGATGCATTTCCATGAGGAGCTGGAGATCGTCACGATCATGCTGATGGGACAACTGACCATAACGGATGATGCCGGGGAGCGCACGGACGTCCATGCAGGTGAGGTGCACCGCATCTCTGCAGGTACGGGGACGCGTCACACAGAGAGGAACGAAGAGAGCGATCCAGCCCGATACTATCAGATCTGGGTCTTCCCGGACAAGCCTGGGGTGATGCCGTCGCACGAACAGAAGGACTTCACGCAGATGTCGCGGCAGGACCAGTTGCTGACAGTGGCTTCTGGCAGGGGACAGCCCGATGCAGTGACGCTGTATGCCGACGCCTCCATCTCACTGTCGACGTTTTCTCCAGCCTTTGCGCTTGAGTACCCCATTACGGGCGACCGGTGTGTCCTGCTGTATGTGACGTCCGGGTCCATTTCACTCAACGGCACCCTCCTGGAACAAGGAGATCAAGGACGAGTGACCGGGGAAATCACGGCGCTCTCCCTTTCTTCCGCAACGGGCGGGAGTTTCGTCCTTGTAGACGTTGCTACCTAGTCCTCCTCCATCTCTGTTCACGGCGTCACCCTTGTTCTGAAGACGCTGGCGAGCTCCCCGTCACGTTGCACGTGACGGGGTTCTTCGTATCATAATCTGGAGTGCCGGCGGGCCGAGCCGCGGCGAGCAAAGGAGCACAAGGATGATTACGGCGAGACTGATCGAAAAGTCGTATACCGTGCAAACTCTGACAGCCAGAGCCCTGGAGACGCTGGGTGGCGTGGAGCAGGGAGAGCAGTGACTGTCGCTGCTCATGTCCGTCGTTGTACCTTGACCGGAGCGTTGGTTCTCACGGTGGGGCTGGCTGTCACGGGCATGTTCCTGCTGCATGGGTACCTGCCGGCACTCGACTGGGTGCAGTCGTGGCTGCTGGCTGTCACGGGCATCACGTTTCTCACCTATGGCTATGACAAGCTGGTTGCGGGAACGGGAGCAATCCGTGTCCCGGAAAGAGCCCTCTTAACACTGGCGTTTGCGGGCGGTACCGTCGGCGCGCTCCTCGGCATGCGGCTGTTTCACCACAAGACCAGCAAAGAAAGCTTCCTGGAACGGTTCTGGCTGGTCGTCACCGTTCAGATCGTGGTCGTCGCCGGCTGGTACATCTTCCTGCGCCCTCACTGAGGATTCCTTTACACAAACCGATCGTATCTGCGAACAGCGTCTCCACCATCAGCCTTGACCGCCATCTTCATTTGACGATAATTAGACCAACCGGTCGGTTTGTGTGTCTGAGGCTGAACCGTTGGGGGTCACCATGAAACAGGAAGAACGTTCGCAGGAGACGCGAAGCCGCATCCTTGCAGCTGCCGAGCAGAGTTTTGCCGAGCACGGTTACGATGTGACCAGCGTCGACAGTATCTGTCGCGCCGCCGGTGTCAGCAAAGGTGCATTCTATCATCATTTTCCCAGCAAGGGGTCGGTGTTTGTGGCACTGCTCAATGCCTGGCTGGCAGACCTTGACCAGCAGTTCGCTGCAGCGCAGACAGGTGGTGAATCCGTGCCCCGACAGGTTGCGGCAATGGCGTCGGGAGTGAACGAGATCTACCACGTGGCCGGCACCAAGTGGAATATCTTGCTTGAATTCTGGGCCAAGTCCAAGGCAGATCCCGAAGTGGCACGCAGCACGGTCGAGATGATTCGCAGATACCAGGGGTTCTTCCAGCAGTTGCTGGACCGCGGCGTGTCTGAAGGGAGCCTTCGGGTCAAGAACTCGAATCTGGCAGCAACCCTTGTGCTCAGTGCCGTGCTGGGGCTGCTGCTCCAGGGCATCCTGGACCCCGAAGGACAGGACTGGGGAGCGCTCATGCAACGTGTATTGTCGATGCTCATGGAGTCCATGAGCGGGAGGAAACCATGAAGGTTCTGGTAACGGGCGCATTTGGAAACGTTGGAACATACGCTGTCGACGAATTGCTGAAACGCGGAGCGACCGTCCGGTGTCTGGACATCCCGTCGCCCCTGTCGAAGCGGAAGGCCCGGCCCTATGCCGGCAAGGTCGAAATCGTCTGGGGCGACATTCGCAACGCGGAGGTCGTCGCACGGGCCGTACAGGGTATCGACGCGATCGTCCACCTGGCTTTTATCATTCCGCCCAAGAGCGAGCAGCGCCCTGCATGGTCTGAGACCATCAACGTCGGCGGCACGTGGAATCTCCTGCAGGCAGCGCTTGCCTCGAAGAGCAGGCCTCGCATTGTCTTCAGCTCCTCTATCGCCCTCTACGGTCGCACACAGCACCTTGCACCACCCCGCAAGGCTGACGAACTGCTTCACCCTTATGAGGACTACGCCTATCACAAGATGACCTGCGAACACATGCTGCATGCGTCGGGCTTGCCATGGGTCATTCTTCGCTTCGGAGCCGTCCCTCCAATCGAGTTCGGAGAACTGGACCCGCTCATGTTCGAGGTGAGGATGGACGACCGCATGGAGTACCTGGCACCTATGGACGCCGGCGCTTCGGTCGCGGCGGCAGCGATGCTGCCTGGGCTGGAAGGAAAGACGCTGATGATCGCGGGCGGTCCATCGTGTCAGGTGACTGGACGGCAGTTCATGCAACGCTCGTTCGACGCGCTGGGCATCGGGATGCTGCCTGAGACCGCATTTTCGCAGACGCCGTTCCATTGTGACTTTATGGACACCGAGGAGAGCGAGCGGCTGCTGCACTACCAGCACCATAGCTTTGACGAGACGCTAGCTCTGCAGCGGAAGACCCTGGGATGGAAGAAGCTGTTTGTGCCCATTGCGCGGCCATTTATCCGTCGGAAACTGCTGGCCATGTCACCCTACTATGTCAGGAAAGTCAGAGTCAAGACGCTGAAACAGCAAGCGAGCCCCCACTGAGACCAGTCACGTATGCATTTGCGCAAGCGTGGCGTTTCCCTTGAGTGACAGTATACTAAATAGCTACCTTGCGCAGTCTGTGCCACTACAGGAGCTTCGCAGACAAAGGAGAGAGACATGGAGATGATCGCAGCGTGTGGTCTGAATTGCACGACTTGTCCGGCGTACGTGGCCGGTAAGACAGCCGACATAGCATTGCAGGAGAAGACGGCCGCCGAATGGTCGGCAGCCTACGGCATCGAGGTCAAACCTGAAGACGTGGTCTGTGATGGGTGTCAGTCGACAGGACTGCGGCTCTTCTCGCACTGTACTGTCTGCGATGTACGTTTGTGCGCCCATGACAAGGGCTATTTCACTTGCGCGGAGTGCGGCGAGTACGACGAGTGCAAAGTCATCAATGGGTTCTTTGGGTCCTGCCCCGAGGCGAAAATCACCCTGGACAGCCTGAGAGCGAAGTAGCCCGCCCGGTGGCCACGGTCCCGGATCGCTCCAGGGTATGCGGCGGACTCATGACGCACACTGGAGGATCGCATGCCGACTGACGACAACAGCATAGTGGTACCAACCCGGCTTTCGATGCAACAGGTCAGCCAGGTTCGGGCTCTTGCGGATTCGTGCGAAGAGAGAGACGGCTACTCGATAGAGGCCCGTCTGGACATCGGCACACTGGAAACACGGCCGGAGGGTTCAGTCAGCGATGTGCTGTGGTACGAGAGTGGACAGCTTATGGGGTTTGCGGGCATGAACAGCTATAGTGACCCCTCGGAAGTCGAGGCAACCATCCTCGTCCATCCCGAGTTTCGCAGGAGGGGGATCGGTCGCTCCATGGCGCGCGCGGTCGTACGGGAATGCCAGAACCGAGGAGTGAGACGATTGCTGATCGTCGTGCCGCAGGAGTCGCGGGAAGGCCCTGCGTTTGCCGGGGCGATGGGGACGCGGCACTCCCACAGCGAGTACACGATGGACCTTGATGCGAGGCGAATTCCCCCGTTTGAGCCGATTCACGACGCGGTGGAACTTCGCCCTGCGGGGGCCGAGGACGTGCCCATCATGGCCGCGATTGTTGCTTCAGCGTTTGCAGAGCCGGTTGGTGAAGAGGAACAGGCCCTCGTGCGTTTGATGAAGGACTCTACCCGTATCACTTATCTTGCGACACAGGATGGTCGACCGGTCGGTGTCATCCAGTCAGCCGTTAGCGACGGGCGCGCGTTCATCGTGCACTTCGCGGTAAGGCCGGAGATGCAAGGACGCGGCATTGGGCGGCAGATGTTGATGGCCATTGTCCGCGGCCTGCAAAACAGCGGTGGCAAGCGGATCACTATCGAGGTTGAGACAGAGAACCAGAATGCTCTCTCCCTGTACCAGCGGTGCGGCTTCGTGACGGTCAACGCCACGGACTACGAACGGCTGGAGCTGCCCAGGATCCCCACGGCCCCCGAGCTCCTCTTCGACCGCTAACTACGCGCCAGATCCTGTGGACAGACCCGTCAACTCCTCACTGATGCGCCAAAGGCGCTGCTGAGCAGCGACGTCGTACGAGGCACGGGAGGATCGGACCGCGTGTCTGCGTTGGAAATAGCGGCTGGTGACACCTTCGACATCAGGTGATGATGCCAGCCAGACGCCGGTATCCGCGCCTTCTTCAGGGGTCATGGCGGAGAACCGGTCCATGATCCGTTTGGCCGTCCTGATCAGCCAACCGCTGTCCATACAGATGTTCGTGTGCACCAGGCCTGGAT
>Ga0209385_1001061_pt1 | contig 11578 bp, 7 predicted proteins | sample NGEPerB_FD_184506 | JGI IMG/M metagenome (GOLD analysis project Ga0209385, IMG submission 184506) | Arctic peat soil microbial communities from the Barrow Environmental Observatory site, Barrow, Alaska, USA - NGEE PermafrostAB12-B... | ecosystem: Environmental > Terrestrial > Soil > Wetlands >... | reverse complement strand
GCATTTCAAGTGCGGTGCCATCAACCGCTCGGCCACCCCTCCACACTCTAGAACAAGTCTACAGAACAATCCCCGGTTGTCAAAGTAAGCCAAAAGGCTCACGAACCGGGGATTTGGCACCTGGCAGATTCTTGTCAGCGGATAATGTCTGTCCCCATGTATGGAATCAGTACGTCTGGGACCCTGACGGTACCGTCTTCCTTCTGGTAATTCTCCAGAATCGCAGCCATCGTTCTCCCTACGGCGAGCCCTGAGCCGTTGAGGGTGTGGACAAATGCGATCTTGCCTTCTTTGGTGCGATACCGGATATTTGCTCTGCGCGCCTGGAAGTCCTCGAAGTTGCTGCAGGAACTGATCTCGACATATCGATCCTGGCCGGGCATCCAGACTTCGGGGTCGAACTTCATTGCGGCGCAGAAGCCAAGGTCACCGGTGCACATCTTGCTGCGATGATATGGAAGGTCCAGTTTCTTCAGAATGCCTTCGGCATTGTCGATAAGAAGGTCCAACTCACGATATGAATCTTCCGGCTTGACGAACTTGACCATCTCGACTTTGTTGAACTGGTGGACGCGGACAATGCCTCGAGTGTCCTTGCCCGCCGCACCGGCCTCCTTTCGGAAGCACGCGGTGTAAGCAACATACTTGATGGGCAGGTCTTCTTCGCGGACGATCTCGTCTCTGAGCAGATTCGTCACCGGAACCTCGGCTGTAGGGTCGAGGAACAGGTCGTCGGTGTCTGTGTGGTACAAGTCATCCGCGAACTTCGGCAGTTGTCCCGTCCCCGTCATCGACTCCCGATTGACGAGATAAGGCGGCAGGATCTCCGTATAGCCCTCTTCCTGGACGTGTACGTCGATCATCCATGAGATGAGAGATCTCTCGAGCTTGGCCCCCAGCCCCCTGAGAACATAGAAACGCGAGCCTGAGATCTTCGCTCCTGCAGCAGAATCGATGATGCCCAGAGATTCGCCAATTTCCCAGTGAGGCCTCGGAACAAATGTGAAGGTTGGTTTCTCGTGCCACGTAAACACGACTGTGTTCTCTTTGTCGCTCTTACCGACGGGGACAGACGCTTGAGGCAGGTTTGGGATGCACAGGAGCAAGGTATGAAGGTGCGCATCGACTATCTTCACTCGGTCATCCAGCTCCGCGATCTGCGAGCCGACGTCTTTCATCTCAGCGATAGCCGTCGAAGCGTCCAGTTTGGAGCGCTTGAGCGTGGCGATCTGCTCGCTGGCTTCGTTGCGGAGATGCTTGAGCTTGTCCACTTTTTGGAGCAGGTCTCGCCTCTCCCGGTCAACCTCCAGGATCTGGTCGACCATCTCCGGGCCTTCGTTCTTTGTTGCTATCCCAGCCTTCACGAGGTCAGGGTTCTGACGAATCAGTTCCAGGCTCAGCATTGGCGTCTCCTCCCTGCAGTTACAGTCTTCATGTTGAATTCTACCGTCTGGCGGCCAAAAATCAACGTAGCGATCTGCGGCGGTGATTCATGACTGTCGTACGTTGTGTCCTGCGCATGGGGCAGGCAGAAGATCAGAACCCTCCTGCCACTGCTTGCTCTACGGCATCGATGCGCGGTAGTATCGTCATGCTTGTGCCCTTGACCTTGAGCGCATTTTGAACGTCTTTCAGCCCGTTCCCGGTGATGAGGACGACGATGCGGTCTTCCTGGTGCATGTCTCCGCTGTCGGCGAGTTTGCGCAGAGCCGCCACGGAAGCTGCAGCTGCCGGTTCAGCGAAGATGCCTTCGTTTCTGCCCAGGAACCCTATGGCGTCGATGATCTCATTATCTGAAACAGTAACCGCCAGACCACCGCTGGACCTGATGTCACGAACCGCCATGAGATGGTTGCGCGGAATGCCGGCTACGATGCTGTCGGCGCACGATGCCGGGTTTTCCATGTAGATGACCGGTTCGCCGGAGATCACTGAGCGTGCGATGGGAGCACAGCCTTCAGCCTGGACCGCGATGAGCTGTGGCATATGGTCGATGAGCCCGAGGGTCAACAGGTCGTGGAATCCCTTTGCGACACCGGAAACGATACAGCCATCCCCAACCGAGACGATGACCTTGTCTGGTGCTTTGAAGCACAGCTGTTCGGCGACTTCGAGGGCGACGGTCTTCTTGCCTTCGACCATGTAGGGGTTGAAAGCCGTATTTCTGTTGTACCAGCCGAACCGTTCCGTCGCTTCCATGCACAGGTCGAACGCCTGGTCATAATTGCCGTCGACGAGGAACAGATGGCTCCCGAATACTCGCAACTGTGCTATTTTTCCTGCAGGCGCGGATGCAGGCGCAAAGATGTATGCGGCGACCCCGGCATTCGCGGCGAGCCCTGCAAGACTTGAACCTGCATTTCCCGTCGTCGCTGCCGTGATGACGCGCTCGCCAAGTTCGGCAGCCTTGGCGATGGCGATGGCGGAAGCCCTGTCCTTCAGCGAAGCTGTTGGATTGCGCCCGTCATCCTTGAACCACACATGGTCCAGACCGAGTTGAGGACCAACGCGTCGACTTTCATAAAGCGGAGTCCAGCCAATTTGAAGTGTCAGCGACTCGGGACGTTCCTCAATTGGCAGGAGCGCGAGATACCGCCACATGGAGAGATCACGGTCATTCTCCAGATGTTCTCTGGTGAGGACCGTTCTGACCCGATCGTAGTCGTAGAGGACCTCGAGGATGCCATCGTTGCCGCAGGCGGGACAAACATAGCGGGTTGCGGAAGGATCGTATTCGTGTCCGCACTTCATGCATTTCAGTCCAAGAACTGAAGACATTGTTCCTCCTTAACAGAAAGGCGGGCGAGGTTGTTGCCTCACCCGCCCGGATCATTCGTTGTTGCAGCGATCGGAGCTAATCGGGGACGATCCTCGTGCCGGTCTCGCCGGCAATCGCTCGTTCGAGTGACTCCGGGTTGGTGATGAGGGCCTCGGTTCCTCCGTGTTCAAGGAAGGCGATGGCTGCTTTGACTTTGGGTAGCATGGAACCTTTTGCAAACTGACCCTGGTCCATATACGCCTTGGCCTCGCTTATTGTCATGCGATCGAGGCCCTTCTGGTCGGGCTTGTTGTAGTTGATGAAGACCTTCTCAACGGCAGTGCTTATGACGAAGAGGTCGGCGTGCAGGTTGGTGGCCAGGAGGCTCGTTGCGTAGTCTTTGTCTATGACCGCGGCAACGCCCTTGAGGTTTCCCGCATCGTCTTTGACGACGGGGATTCCTCCACCACCAGCAGCAATGACCACAAATCCGGCCCTGACGAGGTCCTTGACGGCATCGAGTTCGACAACCTCGATCGGCATTGGCGAAGCGACGACTCGTCGCCATCCCCTGCCCGCGTCTTCCACAACGCTCCAGCCCTCCCTGGCTACCTTCTCGTCGATCTCGCTCTTGCTGTAGAATGACCCCACAGGCTTTGACGGATTCTTGAAGGCTGGATCTTCGCGATCAACAAGGACTTGAGTGACGAGCGTGACTGCGTTTTTGTCGAGACCTCGCTTCAGGAACTCATTGTACAACGCCTGCTGGATCTGATATCCGATGGCGCCCTGGGTATCTGCTCCACAGGAATCGAGAGGAACCGCATGCAGTCCAGCCGCCTTCTCGGCAATCTCTGAACGCAGGAGGATAAAGCCGACCTGCGGTCCGTTGCCGTGCGTAATGACCACGTCGTAGCCTTGCTCTGCCATGTTGACAATATGCCGCGCCGTTTCGACCACGGCATCATACTGGTCGGCAACACTCCTGTGCAGCTCATCCTTGATCAGTGAGTTTCCACCAATGGCAATGACGGCTATTCTGGACATGTCAGTTGAACTCCTGTACCTGCTCGTGCCCTACATCGTCAGGGCAAGAATGGCCTTGACGGTATGCAGCCGATTTTCTGCCTCGTCATACACGACTGAATGTGGCCCGTCGAGGACGGCATCGGTCACTTCAAAGTTGCGGTCGGCAGGCAGCGGGTGCATATAGATCGCATTCTTCCTGGCAAGGCTCAAACGACGTTCGTCGAAGATCCAGTCACTGTGCTTCTTGGAGATCTCCTGGGACTCCTTGAGATCACGGGTTGTCATGAAACAGCCCCACGACTTGGCTTCCACAATGTCGGCACCTTCCATGGCGGCATCCATGTCGTTGGTGACCTCGAACTTGACGCCCGCTTCTTCAGCGTTCTTTCGGGCCATGTCCATGGCCTCGGGCTGCAGAGCGAATTCGGGCGGAATGGCCAGTGTAACGTCCATGCCGAATCGAGGCATCATCATGACAGTACCCTGCGCTACAGCCATGGGTTTGGCATAGCTCGGAGCGTAGGCCCAGGACATGACGAATTTGCGCCCTCGGATCTCATTGTGGAACTTCTCTTTGACCGTCATGATGTCGGCCATCATCTGGCATGGATGGTCAAAGTCGGATTCCAGCGAGATGACGGGGATGTCTGCATACTTGGCAATGCTGGTCATGTACTTGTGGCCCACTCCGAGATAGATGTCGTCGCGGATGGCGATACCGTGGCCGTAGCGAGACAGGATGATCCCCATCTCCTTTTCGGTATCACCGTGAGAGATCTGTACAGCCTCTTCAGTGAGGTAATGTGCGTGCCCGCCAAGCTGAGTCATGGCTGCTTCGGTGGAGTTCCGAGTGCGAGTGGACTTGTCCTTGAAGAGCATGAACAGCGTCTTATCGTCAAGAAGATGATGGGGAATGCCCAGAGCCTTCTGTTTCTTGAGGTCAAATGCGACGTCAAGCAACATTTCAAGTTCTTCTGTGGTCCAGTCATTGGTGGAAAGGAAGTCTCTTCCCTTCATCTTGGTGTTCATAGAGTTCAAACCTCCTTGGCGAGTTTGGACGGGAGCAGGGCGTAGAAGCGTGCCGCTTCATACAGGTCACTGATGCGCACATATTCGTTGGCTGCGTGGGCAAGCCATTCGTCCCCGGGGCCGAATCCGATGGAGGGAATACCAAAATGGCCCATGAAGGCGACCCCGTTGGTGGAGAAGATCCACCGGGATATCCGGGGAGCCTTACCTCGCGCTTCTGTGGCGGCGCTGACGCCCGCTTTCACCAGGGGGTGATTCTCATCGAGTACCCACGTGGGAAAATACTTCTCCTGACAGACGTGAAGCCCGGTCCAGCTGGTATCCTCGAACTTTGTCAGCTCGACGGTCGTGTGCTCGGGATCATAGACTGCTCCACGGAATTCTGCAAGGACGGTTTCCTTTGTCTCACCGACCGTAATGCGTCGATCGATATAGATCGTGCTCTCATACGGAACCGAGTTGATCGAAGGCGCCTTGCTCTCGATGATGCTGACGACCGCCGTTCCCTTGCCAAGGAAGGGATCATCCTTGAATGTTGCTGTGAGTTTCTCGATGTTGAGAACGGTCCGCGCCATCTTGTAGATGGCGTTGTCGCCCTTGTCCGGATGAGCGGCGTGAGCTGACGTCCCCGTCGTTGTGATCTTGAGCTCGACGCGACCGCGGTGTCCACGGTAGACGTCCAGACTGGTCGGTTCGCAGATGACAACAAAGTCCGGCCTGAACCCTTCTTTTTCAACCATGTGGATGACGGAAAGCCCGTCGCAGGTCTCTTCGAGGACCGTTCCGGATATGTAGAGCGAGAATCCGTCGAGAAGGCCCAGCTGCTTTGCCATTGCAGCGCCGTAGACCATGGATGACATGGCGGCTTTTTCGTCACTGGACCCTCGACCGTAGAGGAGGTTCCCATCGACAACGGCGGCGAAAGGGTCCATCTTCCAGTTTTCCTTGTCTTCTGCCCACACGGTATCGATATGCGCGTCATAGAGGATCTTGCGGGGCCCGTTTCCCACCCGTCCGACGATATTGCCTATGCCGTCGATCTTCACTTCGTCGAAATCAAGAGCCTCCATCTTGGACTTGATGAGCATGACCATGCCTTTTTCCTCGGTCGAATAGCTACGTGTCTTGATGATATCACGCGCAAATTCGAGAATCTCCGGTTCGTACTTCCGTGCTAGCGTCTCAACATCTTGATCTGTCATAGCGACCGTTCGACTGGTGACCACCGTAAAAGGTCTGCGCCCTTGAGGCTGTCAGACCGATCGGAGGATCGTCGAACGCACTCCTTTCTCCTGTGTTGGATAGGATTGTATACACGTTCAGTCTACTACACATGGTACCCAATACAATCACGGAAAAAGACGACAGACTCCCGGTGCCTCGCTGCTTTCCACGCGTTGCGTTGAGACCGGGAGTCGTTGTGTGTGGAGACTGATACGAGGGTGCTAAGGTTTCACCTGGACTGTGGTCGCCACTTGAAAAACCGTATCAAGCGCAGCAGATCGACCCACGATCGCGATCTCCAGAGGACCTGCCAAAGTCGGCACATAGGCCACTGTCGCGGGTAGCGATGAAGCTGAAGTGACGAGTGACCCTCCAATATATACGTCAAACGATACGGCTGCTGACCCGGCGGGCTGAGCCGCGTCGAGACTGAGCGTCATCTGCTGTCCGACCTTGAACTGCTCTGGAAATGCGGTCACACTGAGTTCACCACCGGGCGGAATCGGCTGGGACGGAACCAGCTCCTGGTAGACTTCGGTAGGGACCTGATCCCGCCGCATGGTCCTGACGATGACGCTGCTGTCGGGCCAGTCGGCTGGAGCCAGCTTGGTCGGATCCACAGCCGCGAGTCGCACGGTCTGAAGAATCGGTGGATGGACCGTGCATGTCTCCGTAGGAATGTGGTCCGAGAGGAAATACGCAGAATAGGTGGACGCTTTTGGGCATGCATCGGTAGCAAGCAATCCCGAGTCAGCGCACACTGTACGAACGGACACCCCGTCCGGTTTGGGAGCAAAACTTATCTGTTTCTCAAGCTTGATAGCCTGCAGCATGTACGCTTTCCACGTCATGGCTGGAAACCGCGATCCTGCGTTCCGGATAGCAGACATGTTGGCTCGCGTAGCGTCGTCCCCGATATGGATCACCGTGCACAATTCGGGAGTAAAGCCATCGTACCAGGCGTCGTGCCAGTCGTTCGTGCTGCCGGTTTTCCCGGCTGCCTGCAGTCCGCTGATATATGCGTTGGGTGTGTTCGCGTATACGCCTCTCATCATTGCTTGCACAATCCAGGCAGTCGAGGTTGGCACGACCCGGGTCGCGGCGAAGTTGTGCTCCTCGATCGTCGTGCCGTCCTGTGTTTCGATTCGCCGGATTGGATATGGTGTGATCCGAACTCCTCCGTTGGCGATTGTCGAGTATGCTTCGACCATTTCCAGGGGCGAGATCTCGAAGCTGCCGATCGAGAGAGACACATATGGTTGCAGGGGGGATGTGACACCCATCTTTCGAGCGTAGTAGATCACCCTGTCGAGCCCAGCCCTGAGTGTTGTCTTGGCGGCGATGATATTGGACGATTCCTTGATGGCATTGGCTACAGAGATCCGGCCAAACCACTGGTTCGTGCCAAGCCATTCCGGAGGACTCCAGCCACCAAAATCCGTTGGTTGCGAAGCGACGATCTCGGATGGGAACGTGACGCCATTGTCGAATGCTGCAGTATAGTCGAAGATCTTGAACGTTGAACCTGGTTGTCGAGGCGCCAGCACGCGGTTGAAGTTCGTTTCGTCGTAGTTGGTCCCGCCGACCATGGCTAGAATATATCCAGTCCGGGGGTCAACGCTCACCATGCCTACTTGGGGCTGGAAGACCCCGAGCGAATCACGGTCGCTCTCGACAAACACCTTGTCTTTCTTGGCCTGGTCCCAGACCGTCTGGACGGCCGACAGCGCCGCCGTCTGAAGTTTGGGGTCGATCGTCGTATAGACGCGCAGCCCGCCCTGGTACAGCATATCAGAGCCATACTTGTCCTGGACGATAGACTTCACGTAATCAACGAACCACCCGATACTTCCATAAGGAGACCGCATGCCATTCTTGAGGGTGAGTTTCTCGGCCATTGCCGCGTCAGCCTGTTTCTGTGTCAGATAGTGGTTGCGCACCATCTTGTCCAGCACAAGTTGCTGCTGTTGGGTGGCTTGCTTCAAGTCGACGTATGGGTTGTACGCAGATGGAGCAGGAAGGACCCCTATGATCATTGCGGCCTGGGCTGCATCAAGGTTCACTGCATGCACGCCGAAGTACCCGAGTGCTGCTGCCTCTATGCCATACAACCCGTTGCCGAAGTACACGTAGTTGAAGTACATATTCAGGATCTCCTCTTTCGTGTACTGCTTCTCAAGCCTGTATGCTACGATAATTTCCTTGATTTTGCGTGGTATCGTAACCGTAGTGTCATGGAGGATGGCCTGACGTGCCAACTGCTGTGTGAGTGTGCTCGCGCCACGAATACCCCGCCCGAGAAGTGGGTCGATAAGGAGTCCCCCAATGATGCTGCGGAAATCGACGGCTCCGTGACTGAAGAATCGCTCATCCTCCGAGGCGATGAGGGCCTGGATCGTGACCTGTGAAATGTCTGCGAGCTGTTTGGGCAGGCGGTTTTCGGCAAAGTACACTGACGAGAGAAGATTGTCGTTGATGTCGAATACCTGAGAGGCCATCGGTGTCTGGATAAACAGCGAGCCGGTGGGAGGTACCTGAGTAGAATAGTGTGCAAAAAGGAGAGCGACGAAAGCAGTCCCGCCAATTCCAACTATGAGTATCGCAACTACGAGCCATCCGAGGACGGTCTTGACCCGTGGACGAGCATGATGCCTGGGTGAATTGGCGTGTTCCACCGGTAAGTTAGCGTGTTCCGTGGTCAAGTGGTGCCTCCTGGTTGTCGACACGGAGTGGCGGTACGCAGAGTCCCGCGAAGAGCAGACATGGAAGCCTGCCATCCGATTTTGAACGTGTACCGCGCTACCGTGATGACTTGAGTGTCTCCTTACGAGCGGCAAAGTCCTGCGAGATGACCTCGAGGCGTTTGCGAATATCTTTCAATGTATCTCGGCGGCCAAGGTCCTTGGGCGACTCGAACGCAGTCTCGAGTTCATCAAGACTATCGTATATCTGCGTCTCCAGTTGATAGACCCTCGACAGGAAATCGGGGCTGAGCTGTTCATCGGTGAAGAACGTCGCATCACCATATCCAAGAAACTCTATCTTGTCACGCAGCTCGTTCATTGTTCGAAGGATCTTGGAGATGTCATCGACAACCGACGTTTCAGCGTCGTTTGCCTTCTCGATGACATCAGAAAGGATATCTCTCAGGTCGTCCAGCTTCAACACCATGGTATCTCGCACCATCTTGTCGGCAGTGCGGCGCTGGTCCTTGATCTGATAGCCCACAAAATTCGGGATGCGCGTCGTCAATTCTGCGAACCAGTCACGCGGTGCAATTCCTGCGTCGGCCTTCTCATCCATAGCATCCCCCTTTGTCACCAAGAGTCTACTCTGTGAATTCTACATATGGTGGCAGAACAAGTCAAACCACGATGCCGGCCCGCTTTGGCTACAGCCGTCTGTTTGACGAAAGCGATGGGTGCGGTAAACTATCATAGAAACAGATATGCTGGGGTCCGGCCCCTGTTGGCGTCACATGCAGCGCCGGAACTGGAGGCATCATTCCATGAACTGGGCAAACTTGACAGAACGGGCTCAAAAGGCCGTATGGATGGCACAGGAGTCGGCTAGCTCTCTGGGCAACGACTTCCTTGACACCGACCACCTCCTGATTGGTCTTGCCAAGCTGGAAGAGGGTATAGCGTATGAGGCCATGGTTGCCAGTGGTATCGATCTTCACAAACTGGTCGATTACATCTCTGACCAGGTGCGAGGGGTCAAGCACAACAACTTTCTTGGCAGGAATGATGAGATCATCCTCACGCCAAGAGCCAAGAAGGTCTTGGATCTTGCTGAACGGGAGGCCATCAATCTTGGGGATGGGTACATCTCCACAGAGCACATTCTGCTGGCGATCGTTCACGAGGGCGGCGGCGTGGGCGTTCGGAGTCTGGAGGACGAAGGTGTCGATGTTTCGAAGCTTGTGAACACGGTCCTCTCGTTGCGCGGGACCGAGCATGCGCCAGAGTCCCCCCGCCCGGGTCATCAACCACGGCAGCGCACGAAGACGCCGACGCTTGACCAGTACAGTCGTGATCTGACTGAGATGGCTCGCCAGGGCAAGCTTGACCCCGTTATCGGCCGCGACAAGGAGACCGAGAGGTTGCTCCAGATACTCTTGCGGCGGACCAAGAACAACCCCGTCCTTATCGGCGACCCCGGCGTGGGCAAGACGGCCATCGTGGAGGGGCTGGCACGGAAGATCGTAGCGGGCGAAGTGCCTGAACTTCTCAAGAACAAGCGCGTCATTTCGCTTGATATTCCGAGCCTTGTAGCCGGGACCAAGTATCGTGGCGAATTCGAGGATCGGATGAAGAAGTTTCTGGCTGAGATGAAGACGGCCGGCAACACGGTCATTCTATTCATCGACGAGCTTCATAATGTTGTGGGTGCTGGGTCCGCAGAAGGAAGTTCCATCGACGCTGCCAATATCCTCAAGCCGGCGTTGTCGAGAGGTGAGCTTCAGACGATTGGAGCAACCACACTCGGAGAGTATCACAAGTACATCGAGAAGGATCCGGCGCTCGAGCGTCGATTCCAGCCGATTGTCGTCAGCGAATCCACCGTGCCCGAGTCGATCGAGATCCTGAAGGGACTGCGCGACAAGTATGAAGCCCACCATCAGGTGACCATTACGGACGCTGCTATCGATGCAGCCGTCAGGCTCTCGGTGAAGTACATTACGAGCCGGTTTCTGCCGGACAAGGCTGTTGACCTCATGGATGAAGCCAGTGCCAAGGTAAGGCTTGCTTCTACGGTTCCAAGCGATGAGTACCGTCAACTGCAGGACGAACTCGACAAGATCGAGCGCGAGAAGGACGAGGCTATTCGCAACCAGGAGTTCGAGAAGGCGGCGGGCCTGCGGGACCAGGAGCGGGACGTTCACGATAAGATCGAGACGATGAGAGGCAGTTCATTTGTGACATCGGCGGCTCGTGAAGCTGTTGTGAGCCCGGATGACATTCGCGCTGTTGTGGCCCTGTGGACCAACATTCCAGCCGAACGGCTGGCTGAAGATGAACGGGCGAAGCTGCTACACCTGGAGGACGCCCTCCGAACCAGAGTCGTTGGGCAGGATCCAGCGGTAGCGCTCATGGCAGAGGCCCTGAGGCGTTCTCGTGCGGGGCTCAAGCACCCTACGAAGCCTATCGGGTCGTTCCTGTTTCTTGGGCCGACGGGTGTGGGAAAAACCGAACTGGCACGCGTCCTGGCCGAGGAGTTGTTTGGCACCGAGTCATCGCTCATCCGCCTCGACATGAGCGAGTACATGGAGAAGTTTGCCGTGTCTCGCCTCGTTGGAGCTCCACCCGGCTACGTAGGATACGAAGAAGGGGGACAGTTGACCGAGGCTGTGAGACGTCGCCCATTCAGCATCATCCTGTTCGACGAGATTGAGAAAGCCCATCCGGACGTGTTCGACATTTTACTTCAGATCATGGACGATGGACGTCTGACTGACTCGAGTGGAAGGACGGTAGATTTCCGGAACGCCGTCATCATCATGACGAGCAATATCGGGGGCGGGTTCAATCGGAT
>Ga0209385_1001060_pt1 | contig 11578 bp, 8 predicted proteins | sample NGEPerB_FD_184506 | JGI IMG/M metagenome (GOLD analysis project Ga0209385, IMG submission 184506) | Arctic peat soil microbial communities from the Barrow Environmental Observatory site, Barrow, Alaska, USA - NGEE PermafrostAB12-B... | ecosystem: Environmental > Terrestrial > Soil > Wetlands >... | reverse complement strand
ACACACCGCCGCCGGTGGGCAATTTGTCGACCGAGGTGGTCACCCGCACGTCGCTGTCGGTGCCGGACACCGCCGGGACCATCGCCGAATTCGTCTGACCGGCCGTGACAACGGTTCTGCCGAGGCCGCCGCTCACGGAGTACTTGGACGCCGTGCCGATCGCCCAGCCGCCACCCACGTCGGCAGTGCCCCAGCCGCTGGTCAGGGTGCGGCCGAACGCGTCGGCGGCCAGCGGTTGGCCGCCGGGCGCGGTGGCGGTCAGCACGTGCGACACCGACGCGGTCTTGCCGAGGTTGTCTCTCACCAGCAGCGTGACGGTCTTCGCGCCGCCGGTGGCGAACGTGTGGCCGGCGGTGGGCCCGGTGCTCGCGGCGCCGTCACCCCAGTCCCAGTTGTACGTGGCGATGGATCCATCCGGATCGGTGGAGCCGGTCCCGTCGACCGAACACACCAGTTGCGAGCACGACCCGGTGAAGGCCGGCGCCGGCGCCTGGTTGGCCGGCGCGGTGTCCCAGATGTCCACGATCGGGCTGGCAGTGGTGCTGTTCGCCAGCGGCGGCAGCCCGTACATGTCCTGCAGCGTGCGGAGCACCGAGTAGTGGTCGATGTGTTCGGGGTACTGGCCGGCCCGGACACCGGCCCCGGCAAAGATGGTCGGGATCCGATTGCCGGCATTGTTGTCGTCCTCGTCCCAGGTCAGGACGAGCAGGCTGTTGTGCTGCGTGGCCCACTGCAGGTAGCCGTCGATGTTGGTGCGCAGCCAGGTGTCTGCCTGCCCGATGGTGCCGTCATGCATGTCGTTGTTCAGGTTCGGCACCACGATCGACACCGTCGGCAGGGTCGCGAAGTCCGTCGGCAGGCTGGTCAACGGTTGATTGGAGGCGGCCGGCACGTTGGTGAAGTTGACCCAGGGATTGTGTTTGCGGGCGTACGGGCCGCTGGTGCAGCCGGTGTAGCCGGGGCTGGGCAGCGATTCCGAGTAGCCGATGAAACTCAAGTTCGCGCCGATCAACTCCGAGCCCAGGTTTTCCGCGGTCAGGGTGTTCGGGCAGGTGTTGTCCACCACGCCGTTCAGCGCGCCGGAGAACAGGGCGATGTAGTTCGGCTGGCTGGGGTGGGTGATCGCAAAGGACTGGGTCATCGAGGCGCCGGAGGTGGCAAGTGAGTTGATGTAGGGCGCCGCGGGGTTGCCGATGATGTTCTGCGCGGAGTGGTTCTCCATGATGACCATCAGCACGTGGTCGTAACGCGGCACCGCCGAAGCGGCGGCGGAGGCGGTCCCGGCACTGACGCCGAGCAAGGCCGTCATCATCGCGGCGATGATCCCCAGAGTTGCGACCCGCCGGACAGCACGCATGACACCCTCGTCCCTGGATCCCCCTGGAGTCCCTGAATGCGGAGCGTAACGTCTTTGGCGTCTCTGGACTAGCCCAAACGGGGAAGTGCCTGCTCACGGCCGATGTGCCACTGACGCGAAGTGATCGTGGTGGCCGATCGCGGGAGTACGTTGCCGTCCACGGGTGAGACCGGCAGCGGGTTGACCGCACTGACCGACGTACGCCGATCGGCGGCGATGGAGCGAACCCGCTCCAGCACGTCGTCGGGCAGATCGACCGTGGTTCGCACGCCGTCAGCGTACCCAGCAGCGCATCATTGGCGTTCGAGTCCCTCAGCGCCCGGTGCCGGCCATCCGCTCACGATCGGCCCGGCTCGGCGTGAGCTGGGCCGAGAGCTCCCGATGCCAGCCATCGGCCACCGGAATGCCGGCCTCCGCGCAGACGACGGCACCGGCATCGACGCCGGACACAATGGCGTCACCGAACGCGCCGTCGCCGGCCACCACGACGATCCTGGCTCCGCTGCGGCCCATATAGCTGATCACTGCGGTGGCGGGCCCGGTGTGCCCGGTGACGAACGCACGCAATCGACCTACCTGCTCCTGGTCGTGCGGGGACAACGCTGCCGACCCTTCGGCTACCGACGGGCTCACCACGGCCAGCCGACCACCGGCAGGCCGACGACGGAATCCGCGGCCCAGGCCACCGATACCGCGGTCAGGTACAGGTTGGACAGGTGGAACAGTGTCATCGGCTTGGCCGCCGCCCCGCGCAATACCCTGGTGTGCAGCAGGTGCGCCATGGCCAGGAACCAGAGTCCGACCGGCACCGCGACGGCCGCGTAGATCCAGGACGAGGCCGGGACGAGCAGCATCGAGCAGGCGACCATCGCCCAGCTGTAGAGGACGATCTGCCGGACGACCACCCGCTCGGTGGCCACCACCGGCAGCATCGGAACGCCGGCCGCGGCGTAGTCCTCGCGGTACCGCATCGCCAGCGCCCAGGTGTGCGGCGGTGTCCAGAAGAAGATCACTCCGAAGAAAACCCATGCGGGCCAACCGATGTCGCCGGTGACGGCGGACCAGCCGATGATCACCGGCATGCAACCGGCAAGGCCACCCCAGACGATGTTCTGCGAGGTCCGGCGCTTGAGCCACAGCGAGTAGACGAAGACATAAAAGAGGATGGCCAGCACGGCCAGCACCGCGGCCTGCCAGGTGGTGGCCAGGGCGAGCACCGCGGTGGCGGCGATGCCGAGCAGCACCCCGAAGATCAACGCGCCGCGGGTGGAGACCGTGTGCCGGGCCAGCGGCCGGGTGCGGGTGCGTCGCATGACCGCGTCGATGTCGGCATCGACCACGCAGTTCAGCGCGTTCGCGCTGCCCGCTGCCAGGGTGCCGCCGACCAGCGTGGCGATCATCAAGCCGATCGGCGGTACCTGCCGCTGGGCCGCGAACATGGCCGGAATGGTGGTGATCAGCAGGAGTTCGATGATTCGCGGCTTGGTCAGCGCCACGTAGCCACCGAGCTTGGCCGGCATCGCCGGCCGCCTTGCGGCATCGGACACTGGTGAGAGCGGCGTGGGGTCCTGGTGGTCGATCCCCGGCGTGGCGGCACCGGACCGGGACACGACCTTCACGCGGACTCCCTTTCCTGGTGCTGCCTGACGTCAACCGCTGATCCTGCCAGGCCGCGACGTCGGAACGTCGACCGGACCGCGCAGCGGCGCAGACGGTCATCTTAAGCGGAACGCCGGGGGTGCGCCTTCCCCGGCTCGCCGACCCCGATGTGCAGCCCGAACCCGCTCCGCGCTGTCGGTGAGCTGTCGGTCAACTGTCGGTGACCGCACGCCTACCGCGCCTCAGCACCGGCCGGGGAGTGGGTACTAGGGTTGATGTGCGCTGTCAGCCAGCGCAGCTGCCAGTCCAGACACGTCCCGCGATCGAGTCCGCGCGTGCTGCGGCGATCGCCACCCTAGGAGGGTCGCCCGCTCGTGACCAGTTCCGCTGCCACCGCCGATATCCCCGCGCTCACCGAACCCTTCGTTCCCGACGACTGGTCCGACGTGGACTCCCGGGCGGTCGACACCGCACGGGTGCTGGCGGCGGACGCCGTGCAAAAGGTCGGCAACGGCCACCCCGGCACGGCGATGAGTCTGGCCCCACTGGCCTACGCGTTGTTCCAGCGGGTGATGCGGCACGATCCGGCGGATCCGCACTGGCTGGCCCGCGACCGGTTCGTGCTCTCCTGCGGGCATTCATCGCTGACCCTCTACATCCAGCTGTACCTGGCGGGGTTCGGCCTGGAACTGGACGATCTGAAGGCGCTGCGCACCTGGGGTTCGTTGACCCCGGGTCACCCCGAGTACCACCACACCAAGGGCGTGGAGATCACCACCGGCCCACTGGGCCAGGGTCTGGCCTCCGCTGTCGGGATGGCGATGGCCGCGCGGCGCGAGCGGGGTCTGCTCGATCCCGACGCGGCCCCGGGTGAGTCGCCGTTCGACCATTTCATCTACGTGGTGGCCTCGGACGGAGACATGGAGGAAGGCGTGACCAGCGAAGCGTCGTCGATCGCCGGGCGCCAGCAGCTGGGCAATCTGATCGTCTTCTACGACCACAACGAGATCTCCATCGAGGACGACACCAACATCGCGCTGTCCGAGGACGTCGCAGCGCGGTACGAGGCCTACGGCTGGCATGTGCAGAAGGTGCAGGGCGGGGAGAACGTCGTCGGCATCCTGGAGGCGATCGAGGCGGCGAAGGCCGTCACGGACAAACCCTCGTTCATCGAGCTGCGCACCATCATCGGGTACCCGGCGCCCAAGTTGATGAACACCGGCAAGGCCCACGGCGCGGCACTGGGCGCGGAGGAGGTCGCGGCCGTCAAGAGGATCCTGGGCTTCGACCCGGACACCTCTTTCGAGGTCGACGACGTGGTGATCAAGCACACCCGACAGGCCGTTGACCGCGGTCAGGCGGCAAAAGCGGCGTGGCAGAAGGACTTCGACTCCTGGGCCGCGGCGAACCCGCAGCGTAAGGCGCTGCTGGATCGGCTGGCCGCGCGGGAACTGCCAGACGGCTGGACCGACGTGCTGCCGACCTGGGAACCCGATCCCAAGGGTGTGGCCACCCGCGCCGCGTCCGGGAAGGTGCTGAACGCGCTGGCGCCGGTGCTGCCCGAACTGTGGGGCGGTTCGGCCGACCTCGCCGAATCGAACAACACCACCATGGCCGGCGCGGATTCCTTCGGGCCGCTGGCGGCGAAGACGGCGCACTGGGACGCCAATCCGTACGGGCGGACCCTGCACTTCGGGATCCGCGAGCACGCCATGGGCTCGATCCTGACCGGGATCGTGATGCACGGCCCGACCCGGCCCTACGGCGGCACGTTCCTGCAATTCTCCGACTACATGCGCGCCGCGGTCCGGCTGGCCGCGCTGATGGGCGCCCCGGCGATCTACGTCTGGACGCACGACTCGATCGGCCTGGGCGAGGACGGCCCCACCCACCAGCCGGTGGAGCAGGTCGCGGCGCTGCGGGCTATCCCCGGGCTGTCCGTCGTGCGCCCCGCGGACGCGAACGAGACCGCGCACGCATGGCGGGCGGTGCTGGAGCGGCAGGCCGATTGGTTCTCCGGGCCGGTCGGGCTGTGCCTGACCCGGCAGACCGTACCGGTGCTCGAAGGCACGTCGGTGCAGGGCGTGGCCAGGGGGGCCTATGTGCTGGCCGATTCGGACGACACAGTCGGGGATCTCCGAGTCATCCTGCTGGCCAGCGGCTCCGAGGTGCAGATCGCGGTGGCGGCCCGGGCGGCGCTGCAGGCCGAGGGCATCGGCACCCGGGTGGTGTCCGTGCCCTGCCTTGACTGGTTCCAGGCGCAGGATTCGGCCTACATCGAGTCCGTGTTGCCGTCGGCGGTGACGGCCAGGGTGTCCATCGAGGCCGGCATCGCGCAGCCCTGGTGGCGGTGGCTGGGAAGCCACGGGCGCCCGGTGTCGTTGGAACACTACGGCGCCTCCGCGGATTTCAAGACTCTGTACGAGGAGTTCGGTATCACCGCGGACGCAGCGGTCGCCGCGGCGAAGGAGTCGCTGGCGGCCGCGGCCGCCGGGTCCGGCCCCAGCACCGAGTCGAGCCCGGGTCAACTGGCGCACGCCGGCACCGACCAGCCGAAACCCTGAACCCCCCCGCCATCCCGAATTCGAGTCCCAGACCCATCCGACCTGGTTAGGAAGTTGATCTCGATGACCACACCCACCAGCACCGGCCCGCTGGCCGAACTGTCCGCCGCCGGGGTATCGCTGTGGCTGGACGACTTGTCCCGGCAGCGCCTGCAGTCGGGCAACCTGGCCGAGCTGATCAAGAGCAAACACATCGTCGGGGTGACGACCAACCCGTCGATCTTCGCCGCCGCGCTCAAGGACGGCGCGTCCTACCAGAAGCAGATCAGTGAGCTGGCCGCCCGCGGCGCCGACGTGGACGACACCGTCCGCGAGGTCACCACCGACGACGTGCGGGACGCCGCCGACCTGTTCACCGCGGTGTTCACCACCTCCGGCCATGTCGACGGCCGGGTGTCCATCGAGGTCGACCCGCGACTGGCCAACGAGACCGACGCCACCATCGCGCAGGCGCAGGAGCTGGCCAAGATCGTCGACCGGCCGAACGTGCTGATCAAGATCCCCGCCACGCTGGCCGGGCTGCCGGCGATCACCGCGGTGATCGCCGAGGGGATCAGCGTCAACGTCACGCTGATCTTCTCCCTGGTCCGCTACGGAGCCGTCATGGAGGCGTACCTCGACGGGCTGGAGCAGGCCAAGTCGAGCGGTCACGACATCTCCGAGATCCACTCTGTCGCATCGTTCTTCGTGTCCCGGGTGGACACGGAAGTCGATAGACGACTGAAGGCGATCGGCTCCCCCGAGGCCGAGTCGCTGCTCGGCGAGGCGGCGATCGCCAACGCCCGGCTGGCCTATCAGCTGTACGAGCAGAAGTTCACCGGGGACCGCTGGGAGGCGCTGGCCGCGGCCGGCGCGACCAAGCAGCGTCCGCTGTGGGCATCGACCGGCGTGAAGGACCCGAAATACGACGACACCCGTTACGTGGTCGAACTTGTCGCGCCCGGAACGGTCAACACCGCACCGGAGAAGACGATCGACGCGGTCGCCGACCACGGCGTCATCCGGGGCGACACCATTTCCGGTACCTACGCGTCGGCCTCGTCCACCTTCAGCGCCCTGGAATCGCTCGGCGTCGACCTCACTGACGTTTTCGAGGTGCTGGAGACCGAGGGCGTGGAGAAGTTCGAGCAGTCCTGGGCAGAACTGCTGCAGACCGTCGCCGACGCCCTCGCCCACGGCGGGAAGCCGACCAGCTGACCAACCGGCGGCCGGAAATGGGTTCCCATTTCCGGCCGCTCATTCTTGATCACCGGCCGAGACCGGTGCCCGGTCCCCGGAAAGGAACGCACCGGCTGATGGCGAGCACCGTGATCAACCCCCTGCGGGATCCGCGCGACAAGCGACTCCCACGCATTGCCGGTCCGTCCGGAATCGTCATCTTCGGGGTGACGGGCGACCTGTCCCGGAAGAAGCTGATGCCGGCGATCTACGACCTGGCCAATCGTGGGCTGCTGCCGCCTGGCTTCTCGCTGGTCGGCTTCGCCCGTCGGGACTGGGCCGACGAGGACTTCGCCAAGGTCGTCCACGACGCTGTGCGCGAGTACGCGAGAACTCCCTTCTCCGAGGAAGTCTGGCGACATCTGGCCGAGGGCTTCCGGTTCGTCCAGGGCGCCTTCGGCGACAACACCGCCTTCGACAACCTGGCCGCCACCCTCGGGGAACTGGACCGGGTCCGTGGCACCGGCGGGAACCACGCGTTCTACTTGTCCATCCCGCCGGGTGCGTTCCCGGTAGTGCTGCAGCAGTTGAAGCGCTCGGGGCTGTGTGACCCGCACGCTGAGGAGTGGCGCCGGGTCGTCATCGAGAAGCCGTTCGGTCATGACCTGAAGTCCGCGCAGGAATTGAACTCTCTGGTCAACGATGTCTTTCCGGAGGACAGCGTGTTCCGGATCGACCACTACCTGGGCAAGGAGACGGTGCAGAACCTGTTGGCGTTGCGCTTCGCCAACGAGTTGTACGAACCGATCTGGAACAACAACTACGTCGATCACGTGCAGATCACCCAGGCCGAGGACATCGGCGTCGGCGGCCGGGCCGGCTACTACGACGGCATCGGCGCGGCCAGGGACGTCATCCAGAATCACCTGCTGCAGCTGATGGCCCTGACCGCGATGGAGGAGCCGGTCGCGTTCAACCCCAAGGATCTGCGGCGAGAGAAGGTCAAGGTGCTCTCCGCCGTCACGCTGCCCAAGGACCTGTCCGTCGGCGCGGCGCGGGGCCAGTACGCGGGTGGCTGGCAGGGCGGGACGAAGGTGCTGGGCTACCTGGAGGAGGAGGGCATCTCCCCGAAGTCCACCACCGAGACCTATGCCGCAGTCAAGCTTCTGGTGCAGACCAGACGGTGGTCGGGGGTGCCGTTCTACCTGCGCACCGGCAAGCGGCTGGGCAAGCGCGTGTCGGAGATCGCGGTGGTGTTCAAACGCGCTCCGCACCAACCGTTCTCGCAGAACGACACCGAGGAACTCGGGTCCAACATGCTGGTGATCCGGGTCCAGCCGGACGAGGGTGTGACCATCCGCTTCGGCTCCAAGGTGCCCGGGCCGGCGATGGAGGTGCGCGACGTATCGATGGACTTCTCCTACGGGCAGTCGTTCACCGAGGCGTCCCCGGAGGCCTACGAACGGCTGATCCTGGACGTGCTGCTCGGTGAGCCGTCGCTGTTCCCGCAGGACGAAGAGGTCGAGCTGTCCTGGAAGATCCTCGATCCCGTCGAGAAGCATTGGGCCAGAACGGGAACCCAGCCCGAGCAGTACGGCTCGGGCACCTGGGGCCCGAAGAGCGCGGACGCCATGATGGCCCGCGACGGACGTGCCTGGCGGCGGCCGTGATCACCGCCCGCGAGCTGGGGAGCAGCCGGTGATCATCGACCTGCCGTCGACGAACTCGTCCAAGATCAACAGGGCGCTGGTCGACCTGCGCGAGAAGGGCGGCTCGATCACCCTCGGCCGGGTGCTGACGCTGGTCATCATCACCGACGAATCGGCCGCCGAAGATCCCATCGCCGCGGCCAACGCCGCCTCCTTCGAGCACCCCTGCCGGGTGATCGTGGTGGCCCGCGGCGCGCGCCGGGCGTCGCCACGGATGGACGCCCAGATCCGGGTCGGTGGAGACGCCGGCGCGTCGGAGGTCGTGGTGCTGCGGCTGTACGGCACCCTGGTCGACCACGGCGCGTCTGTGGTGGTGCCGCTGCTACTGGCGGACGCTCCGGTGGTCGCCTGGTGGCCCGGGGACGCGCCGGACGTCCCCGCGGACGACCCCATCGGCGCGCTGGCCCAGCGGCGGATCACGGACGCCGCCGCCGCCAAACGCCCGGGGGCGCAGCTGACCAAGCGCATCGCGTCCTACCGACCCGGGGACACCGACCTGTCCTGGACCAGGATCACCCGCTGGCGCGGGCTGCTCGCCGCGACCATGGACCAGCCGCCGCACGACAAGGTGACGTCCGCTTCGGTCGCCGGCGCTGCGGACTCGCCGTCCGCCGACCTGCTCGCGGCCTGGCTCGCCGTCGCACTGAAATGCCCGGTGAAACGCATCAAGTCGCCGGCGAAGAGCGGGCCGGGCCTGCACTCGGTCATCCTGTCCCGACGGGCGGGCGACATCAGCATGGTCCGGCCGCAGACCATCACCGCCGAGCTGCGGGTCGGCAACCAACCGGCGCGGCACGTCGCACTCCCCCGCCGTGGCCTGCGGGACTGCCTGGCAGAGGAACTGCGCCGACTGGACGCCGACGATGTCTACGCCGAGGTGCTTTCCAAGGGCCTGGCGCTGGTGGCCAAGCACTCCGAGACGCCCAAGACCGGAACCCCGGCGAGCACGACCACGTCACGGACCACCGCGACAAAGGCCCGCGCCACGGCAACGAAGGCGGCACCCGCGAAGGCGGCACCCGCGAAGGCGGCACCGACGAAGGCCGCTCCTACGAAGGCCGCCCGGTCGAACGGCAAACCGGCGGCCGGCCGCACCCGCGCGGTCAAGGTCCCCGCTCCCGGGACGGTGGCCAGCGAGGCTGCGTCGCCCGAGGCCAGCTCGAACGGCGCTGCCACCGTCGCTCCCGCCGAGCCGCTCGCACCGGTCCCCGCTGCGTCAGTGGAGGCTCCTGCCTCCGGCCGCGCACCCGGTCGGAGGCGCGCCGCACGATCCGCGAGCACCTCGTGAACAACCGCGAGGTGGTGATTCACGGCACTGCCGAACTGCTGGCGGCGACGACCGCGGCCCGGTTGGTCACCCGGCTGGTCGACCTCCAGTCCTCCGGCCGCATCCCGGCCGTGGCCCTCACCGGGGGCGGCGTCGGCACCCACGTGCTTCGCCATCTCAACGCCTCACCTGCGCGCGATGCCGTCGACTGGAGCCGGGTCGAGATCTATTGGGGCGACGACCGTTTCGTGCCGTCCGACGATCCCGAACGGAACGAGCGACAGGCCGGGGAGGCGCTACTGGACCATGTCCGGGTCGACCCGGCCAGGGTGCACGCGATGGCTGCGTCCGACGGTGCATTCGGCGATGACGTGGATGCCGCGGCCAGTGCGTACGGCGATCTGATCGACTCCAGGGAGGGTCTCGATCTGATCATGCTCGGCATGGGTGGTGAGGGTCACGTCGCGTCCGTGTTCCCCGAATCCCCCGCGGTGTACGACACTCGACCTGTGGTGGCGGTGCGTAATTGTCCCAAACCTCCACCCACCAGGGTGTCGCTGACGCTGCCCACCATCCGCCGTGCCACCGAGGTGTGGATCATCACGGCAGGCGCGGAAAAGGCAGGAGCGGTCGCCATGACGTGGGATGGTGCGGGAGAAGTGGCAGTGCCGGCCGCGGGCGCCGTCGGTAGGACCAGGACACTCTGGTTGCTGGACAAGCACTCTGCGGCGGCGCTTCCGCCGGGCATCTCGCGCGCGCCGATCGCCTGACTCCCACCACGGGAGTGTCAGTACCGTCCGGCCGCACGGTGGACGCACAGTTGCAACGCAGAGGAGAACACGCATGACCAAGGCGCCTGTCACAGTCACCGTCACCGGTGCGGCGGGTCAGATCGGGTACGCACTGCTGTTCCGCATCGCCTCAGGGGCCATGCTGGGACCTGACACCCCGGTTCGGCTCAGCCTGCTCGAAATCACCCCGGCGCTCAAGGCGGCGGAGGGCACGGCGATGGAACTGGACGACTGCGCCTTCCCGCTGCTGGCCGGCGTGGACATCACCGACAGCCCCAAGCAGGCCTTCGACGGCGCCTCGGTGGCGCTGCTGGTGGGCGCCCGCCCCCGCGGACCGGGGATGGAGCGCGCCGATCTGCTCGAGGCCAACGGCGGCATCTTCAAGCCGCAAGGAGAGGCGATCAACGCCGTCGCCGCGGACGACGTCCGGGTGCTGGTGGTCGGTAACCCGGCCAACACCAACGCGTTGATCGCACGGTCGCACGCACCCGACGTACCGGCCGACCGGTTCACCGCGATGATGCGGCTGGATCACAATCGCGCCTTGTCGCAGGTCGCCACCAAGTTGGCGGTGCCGGTGTCCGACGTGCACAAGATCACCATCTGGGGTAACCACTCGGCCAGCCAGTACCCGGACCTGTTCCACGCCGAGGTCGGCGGAACCCCGGTGGCCGACCAGGTCGACCGGAAGTGGCTGGAAGACGACTTCATCCCGACCGTCGCCAAGCGTGGCGCTGCCATCATCGCGGCCCGTGGTGCGTCGTCGGCAGCTTCGGCCGCCAACGCAGCCATCGACCACGTGAACTCCTGGGTGCTGGGCACACCGGCCGGTGACTGGGTCAGCGCCGGGATCCTCTCCGACGGTTCCTACGGCGTGCCGGAGGGCCTCATCTCCGGATTCCCGGCGACGTCCAGCGGCGGGTCATGGGAGATCGTCCAAGGACTGGACATCGACGACTTCTCGCGCGGCAGGATCGATGCCTCGGTGGCCGAGTTGGCCGAGGAACGTGACGCGGTCAAGGCTCTCGGGCTGATCTGACCCAGATCCGTGGTTAGCGGGCGATGTGGTCGCGGATTCTGGGTTTCGTTTCGTCCTTGGGGCTGATTCCGGGATGCGGGTGTGAGTGTGGCCC